>JAEEGL013340136.1_pt1 | contig 52298 bp, 47 predicted proteins | sample 9134231 | NCBI WGS metagenome assembly JAEEGL01 (sample SAMN16246548, study PRJNA631951) | gut metagenome | biome: gut microbiome; feature: rumen; material: fiber-attached | host: Bos | place: Iran: Karaj | collected 2018-10
ATTTAATCATGCACACGGAATTTACTTTTTCAATTCAGCGGTATCATTCCTGCGTGGTATGCTTATCCCGGCAGATGATAAGGAATAATTTATCTGCGCCCCTATGAGCAGTATGTAAAAGCACCCATACAGCCACATCATGAACACTACTACCGCGGCAAGACTTCCATAATATGTACCGTAGATACTGCTGGTAATAAAAAGTGAGAAGAAATACGAAAAGATAACCCACGCTATTGTTGCAAAAGCCGCGCCTGTAAACTGTTTCCTGAAGGGCTGCCGTTCCCCCGGCAGATAAGTGTATAACAGCATAAAGCTTATGGTCCCTACGGTCAAAGCGAGAATATATCTGAAAGAGAAAATGATAGGCCTTTTGTCAAGTATATTAACACGTTCTATAAGAAACCTCATTATGGTTTCTCCAAAAACGATCAGAAGCAAAAGCAGGACCAGCTCCATTACCATAATCAGTGTATAGATGATAGCCCTGACCATCATGATGATACCGCTTCTCTTCTGCTCAACCTCGTAAATCCTGTTCAGTCCCCTGAGAAGCGCCAGCATTCCCCTTGCTGTAGCGTAAAGAAGAACTGCTGCTGATATCGAGACTACTCCCAAAGAAGATTTATAGGCTTCTTTGATTATGAGGACCACCATAAGATCAGTAAATTCAGGCGTGAACTTTGTAATAATGGAGACGAGCTGATCATCTGTGATCCCCGTAAGCGGCAGCAGTTTGGAAAGAAGTATTAAAAGAGGGATTATCGCAATAAAGAAAAAAAACGCGGTACTTGAAGCATATGCCGCTATATCTTTATAAGTCATACCGTTAGCGAACTGAAAAGCACCTATGATCAGTTTTTCCTTCGTTGTCTTTTTCATAAATATAAATCTTACATTAAAAATAAAGGACAGACAATACCGCCTGTCCTTTATCTTTTATAAAGCTTTTGTATCAGTTATTTCAGATCTTAAAGAATTCAAGATCATCGTTCAGTCTTTCAGCAACATCGTTAAGGCTCTGAGCAGAATCGGCAAGCATATTGATCGTCGCGTTGAGCTCCTGCATTGATGCCGATGTCTCTTCTGTAGATGCTGCATTCTGCTGTGATATTGCGGACAGCGAACTCATAGCGTCAACAATGACCACCTTTGATGCATCGCACTCCTCAGTCAGCCCTGAGATAGTGTTGACACCGTCCACTGTAGATCCCACACCGCTGATCAGATCATTGATCTTATCTACTGTATTCGTAACTACCTCATTGACGTTCTGTCCTATACCTGCAACTTCATTTGTCTTGACTATTGCATCCTGAGCCTGTTTTAAGAGATTGGCCATCTCATTCCTGATCTCTTCTGCAGTAGTAGCCGACTGGGTTGCAAGCTGTCCTATCTCTTCGGCAACAACCGCAAAACCTCTGCCCGCGTCTCCTGCGCGCGCTGCTTCTATCGATGCGTTAAGAGCAAGGAGATTCGTCTGGGATGCGATGGACGTAATGCCGTCTACCTTTTCATTAACATTCTGTACTGCAGTATTGGTTGCGTTCATGGTCTGAGTGATATCAGCCACGGAACTCTGCATAGTGGACATATTCGAAGACAGCTGCTTCAAAGCTTCTGCCGAAGACTGGCTTGCATCGCTCATATCTGCAGCCGCTGAAGCAAGCTGCTCCGCATTGTTTGCAACTGTCTGTATCGCTTCTGACAGACTGGATACGTTTCCGGTTGCCTTCTCTATAGTGCCTGCCTGTTCCGTAGCGCCCTTTGCCATCTCCTGCACGGCATTTGATACGCCATCCGTAGTACTGCTTATCTGACCGGAAGTATCGGACAGTTCCCGTGCCTGCTGTGTAACAGTAGCAGAAGCATCCTTAACATCCGTTACCACCTGAACAAGCTTGTCTATAAGCTCATTGATATGTCTTACGATATCACCGAACTCATCTCTGCGGCCTGTAAGAGCAGGATTTTCGAGTTTCCTGAATTCACCTTGCGAAAGCAGGTCTATCGAATCATTAACCGCAAGTATCGGTCTGGTAAATGAATCAGCCAGAACATAAGCAATAACAGCTGCTACCACCAACATGATTATCCCGATCACTATAACTATCAGCAGCATCCTGTTAGAGCTTGCCAGCGCTACGCCTTTATTGCTTGCTATTACAGTGACCCAGCCTGTTATAGGCTCTCTCTGATATGACATTCTCCAATTGCCGCCGTTAAAGGTCGAATCATAACTTCCGGTTGCCTCAGGATTCGTCCTCGATTCCGTGTACCATCTCTGGCTTGCAAAATTGACCGGCTCTCCGCCCTCAAGGTCCATGGAAGTATGGCCTATAAGATCACCGTTATTGTCTCCGATAAAAATATCCTGCTTATCGGCTTTTATTTCCGATTTACAAAGATCGGTAAACTGCGAAAGGTTATAGTTTCTCTGAACCGCGCCGATAAAAGTTCCGTCAAGATCAAAAATGGGATAGATAAAGGTACATATCCTGGCTCCCGTCGTTTTTGATATATTCTGATCCGATACGTAAAACTTTCCCGTTGACTTGACCTGCTTAAAATACTCACGGTCGCTTACATCCACAGGATCCCCCGAAGCTTTTACTATCTGCATTCCGTCTGCATTGCAGATAGCAAGCACATTTCCGTCACCGACCGTAGCATCCGTTTTGGCAAGCCAGTCCTGCACAGACTCTGCATCAAGCTCGCCCTTAAGTACTTTTCTGGCAGATACCGAATTAGCAATAGTTTGTAATATCTGCTGATGCTGTTCCACAATGGATTTAAAATCATGCTCTACCAGCTCTACCTGAGCGGAATTCATTTCGTCCATGTTGGACACCGCTTCGGAATGTGATGTGACGTAGCTGATGATTATAGTAGCGATAAGAGGAACTGCCATTATCAGTACTATAATGAGCGTAAGCTTTGTTTTTACACTGTCAAAGAGTTTCTTTTTACTTTTTCTTTTCTTATTACTTTCAGATCCCATAATACCTATTACCCTTCTTTCTTATATATTTTACGGTATAAACCGTTATTAAACGATGTTTCAGAAACCCAGATCCTCATTTACCAGCACCACATGGATCCTGTCTTTATGCTTTGAATACCTTGTAATAAGGAACTGACAGCATATTGTGTCAGGTGATTTACAATCCATACATGTACCGGTTTCGTGACAGGGTGTTTTGAGGTCAAATCTCTGTGCATTGATCGGAGCCGCTACATTTCTTGCCCTCTTCATGGCGCTGTCAAGATCGCCGCAGATCTTATTCATGCCGACAATGAAAACGACTTTCTTCGGTCCCTGAGCTATGGCAGAAACCCGGTTTGCGTTTCCGTCTATATTTACAAGGATACCGTCATTTGTCATTGAATTACAGCTTGCTATATACACATCCGCATCATATGCCTTAAGCATGGCTGCTCTCTTATCTTCTTCCTTGTCCCTGTCAATAAAATTATAATTTCCTTCTTTAACAGCATCTACAAGGCCGATCTCACGGGCACTCATGCAACCGCCCATAGTGACAGAGCTTCCCTCGGGGATAAGCGAAAGAGCCTTTTCAAGCGCTTCTTCTGCGGTTTTTGCATAATATCCTGACATATTACGCGACTCAAGTTCTTTTATCACGGTTTTAGCCAGCAGATCGTTTCTTTTTACTATATTTTCATTCATAATTTATTACTTCCTTTCAGCTTTCTTCCTTTTCAGCTTTTTCTTTCCTTTCGGTTTTCTTTCCTTTCAGCTGCCTGCCGGTATTTAACGAAACATCATCCAGCTTCTTTTTCGCCCAGTCTTTGCCTCCAAGACCAAAAGCAAGCGCGAATGCCCCGGCGATAGCGACACAAATGCATGTGAAGAGGACCTTTATGATATCATCTGATATCCCAAGCTGATTTATGGCCATAAACCCTGCCAGGACCATAATCACTACCCTCGCTGTCAATGCGATTGATGCCGCATTCGGATATACCTTTGTTATAGCTTTCTGTACCCATATCGATGCAGCCCAGGCTGCCAGCAGTATAAGACATGCCGCAAGCACAGACGGCATATACAGGATCACAAGGTTACCGACATCTGTAAGGACCGAAATACCAAGGACCTTAATACCGGCAACTACGAAAATAATATCAATAACAACTGTTACAACATTCCCGAGGAGCTTTGAAGCAGGTGTCGCATTCTCATTTCCGTTCTGATATGTATCCCTGCTGAACTTATCTATGCCCGTGCCTGCAAGTATGGACTGTACAAGACCGCCTGTTATGCGGGCAAGGAACACACCAAAAGTCACAAGTATTATCGCCGCAAATAATGCAGGAATGAAGTTGAATATTGCAGACACCATCTCGGTAGCCGGCTCGCTTATTGATGATATGCCCAGCACCTGCACGCCTGCTACGACAAATACGATCAGAATAAGAGCATATACGATCTTTGAAACGATATCGGAGAAAGAGCTTCCTTCCTTCGGAGTGATATGCGCCTTTTCCTGAAGGGTGTCAAATTTCGCTTTCTTAAGAAGTGCATTTACTATCTGAGCTACAAGCTTTGCAAGAAAAACACCAAACGCAATAAGTATAACGGACGCGATTATATTTGGCACAAACCCGAGGAACTTGGCAACAGTGCTTGTTATAGGATCGGTAACACTGTACATGCCGAGTCTCTCCAATGCTCCCGGAAGGAACAGGAAGAAAACTACTGCATATACAAGATTACCCACGGTGTCTATAGTATTTAAGGAACCGGCTTTCACCTCCAGAGGTGTTTTCGCCTCATTTTTTTCGTAAAACCGTTTCATTAATTTTTTTGCAAGATTACGGCATATCGAAGCCGCTATCAAGGCTATTACCAAAAGAACGACTGCCCATACTATATTTGGTATCGGCTCAAAAAAACCATAACTCCAATCCATTTTTACTCTCCTTTCAATGCTTGGCTCCGAAAACATAACGATAGATTTTATTATATTTCCGGTCAGAATAAAGATAAAAGAAATTATACCACTATATGGAGTTTAATGCACCATTTTCGACATCAGTGTCTCACCGTTTTCCCTGAACCATTTTATGCTTTTTTTATAGTCCGGAAGGATCCTTTCGACCTCACTCCAAAAGCGTTTTGAATGATTCATCTCTTTTCTGTGGCATAGCTCATGGACCACAACATAATCACGATGTTCCGGCGGCGCCAGCATCAAAAGGCAGTTAAAATTCAGGTTTCCCTTTGATGAGCAGCTTCCCCACCGGCTCTTCTGGTTTCTGATAGTGATCCTGCCGTATGTAACCCCGACTACGGGAGCATAACGCCTTACCCTTTCCGGAATATCCTTTACGGCCTCATCGGCAAGACGCCTGATCTCCTCCATGGATAGTTTGGAAGCCTCTCCTTTTTCATTCATTCTTTTTAAGGCTTTTTCCCTGTGTTTTCTGATCCAGTCCTGACTTTTGTCAAGAAACCTGTTAATGTCTTTTTCAGACATGAAATAGGGCGCCCTTATAAGGACAGAAAGATCCGGCTCTATCTCAACGGAAATACTCTTTCTGCGGCTGCGCTTTATATAGTATTTTATGTTTTCGGCATTATCGCTGGTCAATCCATATCTCCCTGACTGAACATGGCATATGCCTTATCCTCTTCATCATGCATATATTCAGTATCCGTCTTATTCATGACATCCATAGCCACAGTCTCATCTACAGCTTCATCATATCCCGTAAGAGCTGCAAACGGTGAAAACTGGGCAGCCCGGTCATGCATTGAAATCTGCGGATGCGTCTTTGAAACATGATGCGGCATGTTGATTATGTCGTCATAATCATTCACATCCTGTGTCCTCCTATCTGTCTGTTTCTATCTTTTGCGGTTGCCCCCTTTTCAAAGCTCGTTCCGCGGAGCACTGCATTTTTGCCGTATTTTAGTTTGATATCTATCACAGCATCCTGAAGCTTTCTTTCTTTTTCATGCTTTTTTGACTCCATAGACTTCTTCTCAGCTTCCGCTTCGTAATCAGTGAAAAGATCCATCTGTTCGTATTCTGCTCCCCCGCCGGAACTTAATTCTCCGTCGTTTTCATCCATCACATGGTTAGCCACTATATATACACGCCTTATAAGAAGGATCTTGTTCACTTCCCTGTCATATATGGACAATGCCCCATCTATTATCTTTTCCGTGGAAGCCGTCATCCGTTCAAAATTAAATGTTCCGTGAGCATGCTTCGGAACCTGCCTTCCGTAATGATCAAAGACGATCTCTCCCTTGTACTTTTTCATGATCTCCGGATCCGAAAGATTATCCGTGTCATAGCAGACCGTAAGGACTATCTGATCGGTCAAAAGTTTTTTTACCACCAGGTCATATGACAGCATCTCCGCCATCTCCCTGATGATGATCCTCCCTTTTTCATTATCATAAGGACTCATTAACACCTGTCCCTGGCTTATGCTGCTGCTTTCCGGCTTATACGCCTTGATCTCGGCTATGGTACAGGGTTCCCACCCCCACGCATGATCTATAAGGAGCCCCGCATTTATTCCGAACAGCTTATAAAGCAGATCTTCATTATGAAAATCGGAGGCTTTTCCCACGGAACATCTGGCAACATCTCCCATTGTGAATAGTCCGTTTTCCGCAAGCTTCCTTGCATATCCTTTTCCGACCCTCCAGAAATCCGTTATGGGTTCATGAGTCCACAGAAGCCTTCTGTAGCTCATCTCATCAAGTTCTGCTATCCTTACGCCGTCTTTATCCGCGCTCATCTTCTTGGCTTCTATATCCATGGCGATCTTTGCAAGATAAAGATTTGTTCCGATCCCTGCCGTAGCTGTAACCCCGGTTTCCGAAAAAACTTCACTGATCATCTTCCTTGTAAGCTCATGAGGTGTCATATTATAGATATGAAGATAGGAAGTAAGATCTATAAATACTTCATCTATCGAATAAGCAAATATGTCTTCCGGCGCAACATATCTCAGGTAGATGGAATATATCCTGGTACTGTACTTCATATATAAGGACATTCTGGGCTTTGCAATTTCAAAATCAAATCCCAGCTCCTTCGATTTCTGAACGACTTCAAAAAGCCTGGCCCTTCCCGGGACTCCCAATGCTTTAAGAGCCGGCGTTACGGCCAGGCAGATAGTTTTATCGGTCCTGCTTTTATCGGCAACGACAAGCCTTGCTGTCAGCGGGTCAAGTCCTGCCTCCATACACTCCACTGAAGCATAAAAAGATTTTAAGTCGATAGCTGCATAAGCTTTCATTTGACATGGTTATCCTATCATGTATAATCAAATCTGTTGCGTACGTAACCTGTGTTCGGACACGGATCTAAAAAAAAAGGATCCGCTTGATGATCATTTTATCATAATTTTTTTATACACACGATTATGCGGAGCAAATGGCAAAGGAACTGATAAGATTCGAAAATATATCAAAATCTTTTGACGGAACGGAAGTACTGAAAAACCTTACCTTATCCATACATGAAAACGAGTTTGTCACGCTGCTGGGGCCCAGCGGATGCGGCAAGACTACTACACTCCGGATATTGGGCGGCTTTGTGGCGCCTGATACGGGTAAGGTTTTCTTCGACGAAATGGATATTACCGATCTTCCTCCGAATAAAAGACAGCTTAATACGGTATTTCAGAAATATGCTCTTTTTACTCATATGAATGTTGCGGAAAACATTGCTTTCGGGCTTAAGATCAAGGGTAAGGATAAAACGGAAATACAGGAAAAAATCGAATACTCACTTAAGCTTGTCGGGCTCGAAGGCTACGAAGACCGCTCTCCTTCATCACTAAGCGGCGGTCAGCAGCAGCGTATAGCAATAGCCCGGGCAATAGTAAATGAACCCAAGGTCCTGCTTCTTGATGAGCCATTGGGAGCTCTTGACTTAAAGCTCCGTCAGGGCATGCAGTATGAGCTCATCAGACTGAAGGAAGAACTCGGCATCACATTCGTATATGTTACTCATGATCAGGAGGAAGCGCTCACGATGTCCGATACGGTCGTGGTCATGAATCAGGGCATCATACAGCAGATAGGAACTCCTGAAGATATATATAATGAACCTCAGAATGCTTTTGTGGCCGATTTCATAGGGGAAAGCAATCTGCTTGACGGTATCATGGTACACGACTGCCTTGTAAATATCGGAGGACTTGATATGCCCTGTGTAGACACGGGCTTCGGTGAAAACAGACCCGTCGATGTAGTCATACGCCCCGAGGATGTTGAGCTGTCCGCCGACGGTAATGGACAGACACGCGGCACTGTCAGATCCATAGTTTTTAAGGGCGTTCACTGGGAGATGCATGTCGAAAGCGACATAGGCATAACCTTTCTTGTCCAGACAACGGAACACTTCCCCATAGGGAGCACGGTCGGCATCAGTGTCGATCCGTACAACATACAGATCATGCATAAGCCCTCCAGCGAGGACGCGCGTGTATTCGACCAGGAGGAAGCTCCTGCCGTGGAAAACTATGAACCGTAGCAGGACGAGGCTTCTTGCCATTCCATATATCATATGGGTCATCGGATTTACAGTGATCCCTTTGATCTTTATCATCACGAAGGCTGTAACTGACGCAAACGGAGCTCCTACTGCTTCCAATCTGCTTGCCATATTCGATCCTCTGCACCGCAAGGCGCTGATGATGTCACTGCTGCTTGCTTTCATCAGCACCGTCATATGCATCATAATAGCTTATCCCACAGCGATCATATTAAGAGGAAGCCATTTCAGGAAAAAAAACATCATACTTTTCATACTGATCCTTCCCATGTGGATGAACTTCATACTCCGCATACTTGCAATGCAGATGCTCATATCAAATAACGGCATAATCAACCATATCCTGGAAGTTATGGATCTTCCTCCGTTAAAGCTCATTAATACCCCGCAGGCCATAGTATTGGGCATGGTATATGATTATCTTCCGTATATGATGCTTCCCGTCCTGAACAGTGTGCTGTCCATCTCGGAAGATGTGATCGAAGCAGCAAAGGATCTGGGGTCAGACAGGATTCATGTCCTTACCCGCATTATAGTCCCGCTCTCTCTCGGAGGTGTAGGAAGCGGCATAACCATGGTCTTTGTTCCTTCAATGACGGAATTCGTTATAGCCAATATCCTGGGCGGCGGCAAGATACAGCTGCTCGGTAATATAATAGAACAGGAATTCACTGTAACCATGAACTGGAATCTAGGTTCCGGCCTGAGCGTTTCACTGATGGCCTTCGTCCTCATGACATCATTCATCTTCGGCAGAAATAACGAAGATGCGGCCGCAGGTATAAGCATATGAGTTTTAAGAGGATACTCGGCAGAATATATATAATCCTGGTCATGCTCTTTCTGTATGCTCCGATCGCGGTACTTATCATATTAAGTTTCAATAATTCCAGATCAAGAGTATTATGGGGAGGCTTTACCATGAAATGGTATACGTCCCTTGCTGACAGCAGGGCCATAATGTCAGCTCTCGGTACAACCTTTGCTCTTGCAGTATTGTCGGCTCTTATCGCATCGGCGCTGGGTCTTTTCGGAGCCATAGGCATATATTCAATGCGAAAGAGAAACTACCGTATAATGCTTTTTGCCACAAACATCCCTTTGGTCAATGCGGATATCGTAACCGGCATTGCCCTTCTTTTATGGTTTGTAAGGGTCCTTCCGCTCGGCTTTACGTCAGTGTTGTTTGCACATGTAACTTTTAATATCCCTTATGTGATCTTATGCGTGCTGCCCAAGCTCAGGGATATGGATATGTTCCAATATGAAGCAGCGCTGGATCTCGGCGCCCGGGAATCCTATGCTTTCATTCATATCCTGATACCACAGATCCTTCCGGGCGTATTGTCCGGCTTTCTGATGGCCGTAACAATGTCGATGGATGATTTTGTTATCACTTACTTTACAAAAGGCGCCGGAGTGAATACTCTTTCCACACTGATATACGGTGAGATAAAAAAAGGCATAAAACCCGAAATGTATGCCCTGTCTACTATTTTATTCTTTATTGTGCTAATATTACTGATATTGGTAAACCTTCCTTATAATCGTGTATTCTCACGGACAAGCCGTGAAGAAAGATACAGTCATGCTAAAGACGGAATGAGAGGTACTCATGAAAAATAAGATCTTATCTTTAATTTTAATATTATCCCTTTGTACAGTTCTTCTGTCGGGCTGCGCACAGGGTACAGCAATAGGTTCCGGAGACGTTCTTACGATATTTAACTACAGTGAATACCTGGATCCCCAGATGATCGAACTCTTCACAAAAGAAACCGGTATTGAAATTAAATATGAGGAAGCCTCCACGCCGGAAGAATTATATACCAAGTATAAATCCGGCGGTATTTCCTACGATCTCATATGCACTTCCGACTATATGGTTAAGAGATTGATCGACGAAGGCGAGGCTGTCCCCGTAGACTTCAAATCCATGCAGCATACATCAAACATAGGCCAGAAATACTGGGACATCACAAAAGCGATAGACCCTGAAAACAAATATGCTCTACCGTATTTCTGGGGGACCATCGGTCTTTTGTATGATACCACAAAGGTAAAAGGGGATATAGACAGCTGGGATGTCCTTTTTAACGGCGAATATAAGGATGATTTCATTATGCAGGATTCCATGAGGGATACCTTCATGATAACCTTAAAATATCTGGGTTATTCGCTTAACACATCAAATGAGTCCGAAATACGCGAAGCCGCGGATCTCCTTATGAAACAGAAGCCCGATGTCGAGGCTTATCTCGTGGATGAAGCGCGTGACGAGGTAGTCGCAGGAAATGCGGCCATGGCAGTCGTATATTCCGGAGAGGCCTACCTTGGGAACCAGTATAATCCGGACTTAAAATACGTGATCCCCAAAGAAGGATCCAATCTCTGGATCGATTCATGGATCGTGACAAAAAGCTGCACAAATACAGCGGCTGCTGAAAAATTCCTTGACTTCCTTTGCCGAAAAGATGTTGCGGAAGCAAACTTTGAATATATATATTATTCGACCCCAAATGAAGCCGTCATCAAATCCATGGATCCGGAGCTTAAGAATAACCCTGCAGTGGTTCCTACCGATGAGTCAATAGCAAACTGCGAAGTATGCACACAGTTCGATCCTGAGATAACCGACCTGTATAACGAACTCTGGAAAGAACTTAAGGCTGAATAAGACCTATAGGCAACATCTGTAAACAGGAGCAGTCATGGTAAGGATATATGCAGACAGCACAAATGACCTGAGTCCGGAATACATTATAAAGAATGACATCAGGATAATCCCGCTTTATATCACCATTGGTGAAAAGACCGGAAGGGACGGCATAGATGTCAATTGCGATGAAATATTTTCCTGGGCCGACCGGAATAAAACTGTCCCCCATACTGCAGCGTTTTCTCCCGGCGACGCTGCCGAAGCTTTTCAGGAAGCAAAGGATGCAGATGATGATATCCTCTTCATCGGTATCTCCGAAGGATTTTCCAGTACCTGCCAAGCGGCAAGACTCGCCGCGGAAGAGATTGATTATCAGGATCATACAGCCGTCGTTGATTCCAGAAACCTATCTACAGGAATAGGACTTGTGATCATGGAAGCCGTAAAGCTTCGTGATAAAGGCTCCGGCATCAAGGAGATCAGCAATGCTCTTTCAACTGTTACTCCTATGGTCAGAGCAAGCTTTGTTATAGACACTCTCGAATTTCTTCACAGGGGCGGCAGATGTTCATCAGTTGCCAAAGTATTTGCAGGAGCATTGAATATCAAACCGAAGATCGTCGTCAAGGACGGAAAGATGCATGTGGAGAAAAAATACCGCGGCAATCTTCATTCCGTCATCATGAAGTATGCAAAAGATCTGGAAGAACAGCTGCGGTCCGCAAAACCCGATACCGTATATATCACACATTCCGGAGTGGATAAAGATATCGTGGATGACGTAAGGTCATATCTTAAGTCACTCTCACACTTTAGCAGTATTATAGAGACAAGAGCCGGCGGTATCATATCATGCCACTGCGGTCCCGGCACACTGGGCATACTGTTTATCGCGCAGTAAAAAGCCGGAGATCAGGCTGTAAACATGTCTCCGGCTGTATTTATATTCGTTGCAGATTACCCGTGTTTACAAGAATGAGAATACTCCAAACGACTGCAGGAGCAGGATAAAGAGCATCACGGGAGCGACAAACCTTATCATCACGATATAAAGCTTCTTTCTCTGGAAGTTCTCTCCGTTCCTTGTCACCTCATCGATCACAACATCCGGAGTAAGAACCCATCCTATAAGCAGGCAGGTACATATCGCAACTATCGGCATTAATATGTTGTTGCTCACATAATCCATTATATCAAGGATCTGGGCTGTGACTCCGTTCGGAAGCGAGAACTCAAAGTAGAGCTTGTTGTATCCCAGACACACGAGCAGGGCAAGGACAAGAGCTATAACAAACTCTATTGCTGTGGCTCTTCGCCTTGAAATCTTGAACTGATCCATAAAACTTGAAACTATGGCTTCGAGTATAGATATGGAACTGGTAAGCGCTGCAAAAAGAACCATAAGGAAAAACAATATCCCTATAAAACGTCCTATGCCTCCCATAGCTTCAAACACCTTGGGAATAGATATGAACATGAGTCCGGGGCCGGATGAACTCATCCCCTCTTCTCCCATGAAAACAAATACTGCAGGGATTATCATGACGCCGGCAAGAAAGGCAACGCCGGTATCAAATATCTCTATCTGATTGATCGAACCCATAAGATTGGCTTCATCTTTTACATAGGAGCCATATGCGACCATTATGCCCATGGCTATGCTCAGGCTGTAGAAAAGCTGTCCCATGGCATCCATCACGACCACGAGCACATCGGATACGGACATACCGGAAATCCTCGGGATAAACAGGATCTTAAGTCCCTGAAGGCCGGTACGCACACTGCCTCCGTCATTATTCGACAGCGTCAATGAGAATATTGATATCCCTATGACAAGTATCAAAAGCGCAGGCATAAGTATCTTCGAAAAAGACTCTATCCCTTTATTCACTCCCAGATAAATAATAAAGCATGTCATCAGAAGGAAGATCACTCCGTATACCATCGGTTCAGTATCAGCAGTGATAAAGGAAGTAAAGTATCCGTCAGAAGCAGCCGCAGCATTGTCCCCCGTGATAAAAGCAACCGCATATTTCATGACCCAGCCGCCTATCACGCAATAATAAGGCAATATCATCATCGGTACGACACAGGCAAGGATGCCGATGGGTTTCCATCCTTCCTTTAATTTACTGTATGCCGTGAGAGGACTCTGTTTTGTCTTTCTTCCTATCGCTATCTCTGAAGTGAGGAGCGTAAATCCAAATGTAAGTGCAAGTATAAGATAGACTAAAAGAAACAGGCCGCCTCCGTCTTTTGCCGCAAGATATGGGAATCTCCATATATTGCCCAGCCCGACTGCGCTTCCTGCTGCTGCCAGCACGAATCCTATTGAGTTGCTGAAAGAATGTCTTTCTTTTTGCATCATTTCCTCCTAGTAACGCTTTATTTTCACTCATTTATCTGAGTTTCAAGTATTTCTTCCGCCTTGTCTATGGCCTTGGGTATACCGGACGGGTCCTTTCCTCCGGCCTGAGCCATATTGGGTCTGCCGCCACCGCCGCCACCGACATGTTTCGCTATTTCTTTTATCAGGTTCCCGGAATGCGCGCCCTTTTTCATTGCCCCCTCTGTTGCCGATACTACCACATTTACCTTGTCATCAAGCTTCGACAGCAATACTACTACACCCTCTCCTATCTTTGCTTTGAGCTCATCCGAGAGCTGTCTTAGTCCGTTCATATCGACGCCTTCGGGAGAAGCAGTGATAAGCTTTACTCCGTTTACTACTTTTACATTATCCATGACATCGCCGAGGGCATCCTTTGCAGCCTTAGACTTTAGGGATTCGTTTTCAGCCTTAAGCTCCTTCATTTCTTTCTGGAGTTTCTCTATATGTGATGCAAGCTCTGCAGGAGTGGATTTCGCCTGCTTTGCAGCGTCCTCAAGAGTCTTCTCCACTTCCTTATAATATTTGATCACATTATCTCCAGTGACGGCCTCTATACGCCTGACACCGGAAGATATGCCTGCCTCGGAAAGGATCTTGAAAAACTTGATATCGGACGTATTCTTCACATGGGTTCCTCCGCAGAGTTCTATGGACCAGTCACCCATGTTCACGACCCTAACCTCGTCCCCGTACTTTTCTCCGAAAAGCGCCATCGCCCCCGTCTTTTTTGCATCTTCTATGGACATTACCTTAGTATCCACCGAGAGGGCTTCAGCTATCTTGTTATTTACTATGTCCTCAGTCTGCTTTATCTCATTTTCGCTCATTGCTGACGAATAGCTGAAATCAAATCTGGTCCTTGTATTGTCCTGATATGAACCCTGCTGCTCCACGCCTTCTCCAAGAACAACCCTCAGCGCCCTTTGCAGCAGGTGCGTTGCCGAATGGTTCCTGCAGGTGTTCATCCGGTATTCCCTGTCCACTTCAAAAGAAGCAGTGCTGCCTGTCTTTATAACTCCCGAGGTTACCACACCGACGTGTCCTATCCTGTCATTCGGAAGCTTTATGGTTTCCTTGACTTCAAATCTGCCATCGGAAGTCGTTATCCGGCCGATATCGCCCTTCTGTCCGCCCATAGTGGCGTAAAAAGGCGTTTTATCTGCTATGATCGTTCCCTCCATTCCGATATCAAATGAATCAAGAAGGCTGCTCCCATCTGATATGGCAAGTATTCTGCTTTCTGTAATCAATGTATCATAGCCGGTAAACTCACTTGTGATCTTGTCATCCAGATCGTTATATACCGACATATCATTCGAAAGATCCGCTGAAAAATTCTGGCTGTTTCTGGCCTTCTGCTTCTGCTCCTCCATAGCAGCAGCAAAGCCTTCCTCATCAACCGTAAAGGCTTTCTCTTCAGCAAGCTCCAATGTAAGCTCCAGAGGAAAACCGAAGGTATCATACAGATAAAAAGCTGACTTTCCGTCTATTACATAGTCTTTCTTCTCCTGCTTTGCAGTAAAAATCTTGTCAAGCTCCTTCATGCCGTTTTCAAGCGCACTTTCAAATCTCATTATCTCGTTTTTGAGCTCGTTCATTATGAAAGTGCGGTTTGCTTCCAGCTGAGGATAGCTTTCGGCATAGACCCTGTGAATGAACAGTACCGCAATATTTATAAGATTGCCGCGTCTTAATCCAAGCAGCCTCGCATGTCTCACAGCTCTTCTTATCAGCCGTCTCAGCACATAACCTGCTCCTGCATTTGAAGGAATAAGCCTTGCCTCATCTCCGATAAGCATCACAGCCGTACGGATATGATCTGCAAGTATCCTCATGGATCTTGTCTTTTCTTCGTCCGCATTGTAGATAAATCCTGTTTCTTTTTCTATATACTCTATCACCGGAACAAAAAGGTCGGTCCTGTATACGTCTTTTGTTCCGTTTAAGAAAGCGAGTATCCTCTCGAGTCCCCAGCCCGTATCCACGTTCTTTTGTTCAAGAGGAGTAAGGTGTCCGTCCTTGTGTTTTTCATACTGCATGAAAACGTCGTTTCCGAGTTCCGTATATTTACCGCAGGAACAGCCGGGTCCGCAGTCCGGTCCGCAGTCCGGCACATCTGCGATATAAAACATCTCGCTGTCCGGTCCGCAGGGTCCGTATTCCAGTCCCCACCAGTTGTCCGATGCCGGAAGATAATAAATATTCTCTTTTTTAAAACCTGATTCTATCCTGTATTTTGCTCCTTCTTCGTCCCTCGGGGCATTCTCGTCTCCCGCAAATACGGTAGCCGCCAGATGATCGGCATCAAAGCCGAACACCTCCGTAAGAAGCTCAAAGCTCCACTGACACCTTTCCTTCTTGAAATAATCACCCAGACTCCAGCTTCCCATCATCTCAAAGAATGTCACATGGCTCTTATCTCCGACGGAGTCTATGTCATTTGTCCTGACACAGCCCTGTATGTTGCAGAGCCTTGTTCCCTTCGGGTGCTTCTGTCCCAGAAGATAAGGCATCAAAGGCTGCATGCCTGCCACATTAAAAAGCACTCCCGTGGAACCGTCCGATACGAGCGATACTGCACCGACGTCCACATGCTTTCTTTTTTTATAAAATTTCCTCCAGATCTTCCTTAACTCATCTGATGTATACTGTTTCATTGGTCCTCTCCGGTTTCCCTTTTTTTCAGAAATCAAACTTTCCGCTAAAGTAGTTTTCAAGCTCTGCTATCGGTATCCTCTCCTGCGCCATGGTGTCGCGGTCGCGGACCGTAACGGCATTATCATTTTCCGAATCAAAGTCGTATGTGATGCAGTATGGCGTTCCGATCTCATCCTGTCTGCGGTATCTCTTTCCGATAGCTCCTCTCTCGTCAAATTCACAGTTATAATGCTTTGAAAGCATATCGTAAATCTTCTCCGCGCCCTCATTAAGCTTCTTTGAAAGAGGAAGCACACCTATCTTTACAGGAGCAAGAGCCGGATGGAAATGAAGCACGGTACGGATATCTCCGCCTTCAAGCTCTTCTTCATCATAGGCCTCGCAGAGGAACGCAAGTACTACCCTGTCAGCTCCAAGTGAAGGCTCAATGACATAAGGCAGGTATTTCTCGTTAGTCATATCGTCAAAATATGTCATATCCTGTCCGGAAGTATCCTGGTGCTGCTTAAGATCATAATCAGTCCTGTCCGCTATCCCCCAGAGCTCACCCCAGCCGATGGACGGGAACAGATACTCCAGATCCGTAGTAGCATTCGAGTAAAATGCCAGCTCCTCCTTTTCATGATCTCTGGTCCTTATATGCTCAGGCGCCATCCCGAGGTCATGCAGGAAATCAATACAGTACTGTTTCCAATACTTAAACCACTCCAGATCGGTACCGGGTTTGCAGAAGAATTCAAGCTCCATCTGCTCAAATTCTCTTGTTCTGAACGTGAAGTTTCCGGGAGTTATCTCATTTCTGAAAGACTTTCCGATCTGTCCTATTCCAAAAGGTATCTTCTTCCTCGAAGTCCTCTGTACATTTTTGAAATTGACGAATATGCCCTGAGCTGTTTCCGGTCTTAAATATACTACATTCTTTGCATCTTCCGTTACGCCCTGAAATGTCTTGAACATAAGATTAAACTGCCTGATATCCGTGAAGTTATGCTTGCCGCAGGTAGGGCAGGGTATGGAATTTTCCCTGATATAATCCATCATCTCCTCATTGGACCAGCCGTCAACGGACGAATCCAAAGTTACTCCGTTTTCCGCCGCCCAATCGTTTATGATATTGTCGGCCCTGAATCTTTCATGACATTCCTTGCAGTCTATAAGCGGATCAGAGAAACTTCCGATATGTCCGGATGCCACATAGGTCTGGGTATTCATGAGTATCGCACAGTCAACTCCGACGTTATACTTGTTACCGGTGACAAATCTGCTCCACCAGGCTTTTTTCATGTTATTCTTAAGCTCTACTCCGAGGTTTCCGTAATCCCAGGTATTTGCAAGTCCGCCGTAAATCTCCGATCCCGGATATATAAAGCCCCTTCCCTTACAGAGACTTACTATTTTTTCCATTGATTCAACCATTTTTCCCTCCTGTTAATAAGCATATCCCATGCATGATAATACAGCCGCCGTTTATTTATCATGCGGCCTCAATATATGACAAACGCAAGATCCCCGCTCTCCACCGTGCAATGTGCCAGTTTCGGATCTTTCTCATCTATTTCCACTGTTCCGCCTGTATAGATTATCTTTTTCGGACATCTGACATCCATGGTTTCGGAAACTATTACGGCATGCGATCCCCCTGCCTTTATCGCCTCACTGTCAAAACTCACACCTTGATCCAGAAGATTATCTATAGTATCAGCATAAAAGACCTGATCATTGAATACAGCCATATCATCATCCGAATCATACTTAAGATCCAGTTTGGCCACGCCGTCAGAAAGTGAAAAACCCTCTGATTCTACCCTGCCGTCCGAAGCTTCTATCCTTTTTTCAATTTCATCCTCAAGCGATCCCTCATCATAAAAGCCCGGATTAAAATCTTCTACTATCGTCTGCTTTATCTTTCCGTTTCTTAATACAGTCACCGTGGTTACTTCGGCATCAGATATGATGTTCTCGCTCAATGATGCCAGAAGCTTGGTAAGTCCGACAAATAAAAGCACAATAAGGACAAGGATGATCCCTACAAAGATCAGTCTTGCTGCAATCCCTTTGTTTCTGCTTTTTCTTTTTTTCTTTCTTTTTCTGTTCCTATTATAACTGTTTCCGCTCCGTGCCATAACTTACACACTATATCCCAATTCACGCATCACTTCAAGCGGCTTAAAGTTTCCGCCGAGATATCTGCGTCTGTACTCATCGGCTGTTGATGCCAGTTCATCCCTGACATCTTCAGTGACCTTAAATGAAAAAAGCTCCTTTATGCCGGCCTTTTCAATATGTTCCATTGCTTTTACCACTCCCGGAGCCGTATTCGGACCGGGTACGCCGGGATATACACCGTTTATCACCACCATCTTCAGCTCAAATACCGCCCTTACAAGGCTGTTATCCAGGCTGTCTGTTTCCAGCGCCTGCAAGGATCTGTAGAGGAGCAGGAGGACGTCCCGTCCATCCATATTTTCTTTCACTGAATACTCAGCCAGATCCGCAAAATAGGATGCATAACACATCCGTTCCATATCAAGCCTTATATCCTGAAAGTAGTTTGATATGTCTGCGCCTGAAAGATTATAAGCATTCTTTCCCGCAAAAAGCCTGAATTCTCCGTATGAAAACGGATCTGTCATTCCTACAAATCTGGAATTCTGACGTCTCACGCCTCTGGCAAACACGGTCACCTTTCCGATATCCGCAGTCAGCACTATCAGGCGTTTGTCATATTCCTGATAATCAAAGCCCTTCAGCACCATTCCCGGGGTAACGACAAGATCATTCATATCCGAGATCCTTAAGCATCAGAGGGTTCTGCCGCCAGTCCCGTCTGACTTTCACAAAAAGCTTCAGATTGACATGCGCTTCCGTCAGCTCTTCTATATCATGTCTGCTTTCCGTGCCGATCTTCTTCAGCATTGAACCGCTCTTTCCGATAATGATACCCTTATGTGAATCCTTCTCGCATATTATCTCAGCATCTATATCTATAAGTCCGTCGTCTCTTTCCTTAAATGAAACAACACTGACCGCCACGCCATGAGGAACTTCGTCTCTCAGGTTCCGAAGAGTTTTCTCCCTTATTATCTCTGCCGCGATGTCCCTTTCGGTCTCATCGGTAACGGCATCCTCATCATAAAGCATCGGTCCTTCAGGCAGCAGGTCAATGATAATGTCAATGAGCTTTTCTATATTCATCCCTTTCAATGCGGACACAGGGACGGCTTCTTTTATTTCAAGGGCGCCGTTGTATGTTTTTACAGCCTTTTCTATCAGGCTCTTTTCAGCTTTGTCGCACTTGTTTACCGCAAGCACCACAGGTCTTCCGGAGGCCTTTATCTCCTTGATCATGAGCTGCTCCCCCTTGCCTATATAAGACTCGGGCTCAACCACAAAAAGGATAAGATCGACATCCTTTACCGATTTATAAGCCACATTATCCATATATTCGGACAGCCTGTTATGGGCAAGATGTATTCCGGGCGTGTCAAGAAATACGATCTGACCTTTTTCACAGGTATATACAGTCTGAAGTCTGCGTCTTGTGGTCTGCGTTTTATTTGAAGTGATCGCTATCTTCATGCCTATGAGATGATTCATAAGCGTGGACTTGCCTACATTTGTACGGCCTACTATAGCGACAAATCCTGACCGGAACACATCGTCGCTCAAAGCAGATTATCAACCTTCCCGAACAACCCTGCGTTCTTGTCAATCTTTGACTCCGAGCCTACAACGACCAAAGTATCATCGGATATGACTGCATCTATATACTTGGCCAGCTGCCGTATCTTCGCAGTATTACAGGAGAGGATCTCATCTCTCTCCCTCTGGACATCTTCAAATGTCATCCCCGACATAAAAGCGCCAAGGCTTCTAAGGCCCTCCGACTTAGGTGTAAGAGGCGTATCTATATCCGAAATGGTCCCTATGATGAATTTTGTCATGTCACGGTCGGACACATCAAATTTTCTGATATAATCAGCGGCTTTTTCAAATACTTTTATCGAATTCTTAAGATGCGGATCCCTGTATGTACTAAAGTAAGCCAAGCCGGTACGTACAAAAGAAGCCCCGCAGCCATAAGCGCCTCCCTGAACCCGGATGTTATTCCAGAGATAATCATATCCCAATATAACACGAAGCACCTTCAGCTCGCCGCGATATGGAAGTCCATGCTTAATAAATGAACCTGCCTTGGAAACAAACTGTACCTGCGAAGCCGTGCGGAAGCCCTCATTTTTCTTTACGAGGTCGAAGTCAAAGTCAGTGACCTTCGATTTTTTCCTTGAAAGCTTAGCTATAAAATCAGATGCCAGCGGAGTGAAGTCTGTGACCATCTCGGAAGACCCGGTCATGTCAAGCATCAGATTATCTTTATGAAGCAGGATATCAAGGGTCTCCTGAAGATTTGACTTTATCTCCTGCGCTTTTTCTTCAAAATTCTTTTCCAGATCCTCAATAAATCTGTAAAAATCAACTCCGTGTATCTTTTCACCGTAATAGTGTGCGCCTGAAATATATGAAAGAGCTCTCTGAGAAGCCGTAGCATTGCCGGCAGCAACCAGTGATGTCTGCATCCTGGATTTTATCATCCTTATGATTTCCCTGAGTCTCTTATCATCCGAGAAATCCGAAGAAAACAGTATCTCATCCGCAAGCTCCATAAAATCCGGGATATTATCTGCAAAGACCTTGGTCCTTATCTCAAATTCCTCATCAAAATCATTATCGGAAGGCAGATACGGATACACAGAAAGCGCGAAAAATATACCGCCGGTACGGAGATTGATTTCAGAATTCAGATCCTCGTATTTATGTTCCGAGGTATTCACATTGCCCAAAACAGCGGCAAGAAGTCCTAAATAAGGAACAAGCCGTTTCGGCACTGCCTGTGTGGAAAGCATGAGCCCGATATATGCTATGCCGTTTGTCTGGATGTCATGGTGAAGCATCGTGATGCCGGAGACCTTCCTGATATCATTCTTGAAGGGATGCGCCTCTTTATCAATATCGGAAATCTCAAGAAGCGGTACTGTAAGCAGTTCTTCTTCCGTTGAAGGCTCCTCCTGATATGCCTTGAGTGCTCTGGTTTCCTCCACGATCTTCTTTATTTCATCCGAAGACAGTGACGCCTTGTACTTTTGAAGTTTTCTGGCTGTTGCTTTTTCCCTCTTGGCCGTAAGTCCCTTTTCCGGCTTTAACAAAACCACGGATGAATGAGGATTATCTATCAGATATTTCTCAATAAGCTCCTCAAAATATCTGCTTCCGCTTTCCACTTCCTTCTTAAGGAAGGCATATGTAGCATTCTGCTCTATATGCATAAACGGATCATTATCCTTATAAATCCAGGAATCAAGTGCCTGCAGACCGTACATAAGTCCCTTCGGATATGGTCCGAAATCAGCTTCCCTGTATCTGAACTCGTAATAGTTTATGCCCGCCAGCAATGATTTCCTGTTTATTCCGTTCTTTGCAAGCTCTGTCAGAGTCTTCCTTATTACTCTCAGGAATTTATCTTTATCCGATACATCCGCATATTTTGAAATAACCGCAAAATAAGGCTGTAAAATACCGTTATCATAGGAGCTTTCTATATCCTGTCCTATCCTGGCATCGAGCAGCGCCTGTTTCAAAGGTGCACCGGGACTCTCAAGCAATGCATACTGCAGTACCGAAAAGGCCACGTAAAGCCTGGGGTCAAGATTATCCTTTATCACGCAGTTATATGACAGAAAAGTATTATGCAGCGTACTTTCCGCATCGGATAATGCATACGTTTTTTCAAAATCAACCGTCTTTGTAAAAGGATCCTGACGTTCCAGTCCGGAATCGATCTTCTGCGCCTTGTATTTTGACAGATATGTCTTGTCAAGCCATGTAAGGCGCTCCGCCATATCTGAATTGCCGTACAGATATATGTAGGAGTTCGAAGGGTGATAATACTTCTTATGCGTTTCCAGGAATTTTTCATACTTAAGCTCCGGGATCTCTTCGGGATCACCGCCTGAATCAAGAGCATATGAAGTATCCGGATAAAGAGAAGACAGTATATATCTTTCAAGCAGATCATCGGGAGTCGAATATGCTCCCTTCATCTCGTTATATACTACACCATTATATTTAAGCTCATCCTTCTCCGACATTAATTCATAATGCCAGCCTTCCTGCTCAAATATCTTTCTGTTCTCATATATCGCAGGATGGAGAACTGCGTCCATGTATACATCCGAAAGATTGGCAAAATCCTTATCATTGGTGCTGGCAACCGGGAATACGGTTTTATCTGAATAAGTCATTGCATTTAAGAAAGTGTTCAAAGAACCTTTTGCCAGCTCTATAAACGGATCCTTCGCTTTATACTTTTTCGATCCGCAAAGCACCGTATGCTCAAGGATATGGGGCGTACCTGTCGAATCCATAGGAGGAGTCCTGAATGCAACATAAAACACTTTATTTTTATCATCGTTCGATATGACAAATACTCTTGCGCCGCTCTTTATGTGCTGCAAAAGGTATCCCTTTGACCCAAGATCCGGCATATCCTTTTTCTTTACGATCTTATACTGCTTTAAGCTCTCTATTGTCTTCATCTCTCCTCCTGCACAAGCCCCTCTATCTGATTTCCCGAAAGTTTCATGGCCTCTTTGATGTCTTCTTCCGATATTCCTGTTTCCTCTGAAAGCTCGCTTACAGTAACAGGTCGTTTCATTTCCTCAGAAAGTTTCTTCGACATATCATTGATATCATTTATGCGCACGATCATATCATCTATACGCTTTCTGATATCGGTATCCTCATATATGGCTTTATCCATGGCATCCATGATAAGTCCGCCCACAAAGGAATCGACTTCTTCCGGACCTTCCAAAGCAGTAAGGGCCTTTATCGCTGTCATAAGACCGATATTTCCCTCTCCTATCAGATCCTCTGCCGGAAGCGCCTGATAGATGTAAAGCCTGGCTATGTCCACCACATATTTCAGATAATGGTTCAAAAGAACAGCCTGTGCCTCATCATCGTCATCGGATACTGCTCTTTGCTTTGCATCAAGTATCTCTTCTTCCGTATACTGCGGAAGCTTTGCGATATCCTCAAGATAAAGATGTAGATATCTGCCGTCCTCTTCGGTAAATTCCGGTTCTTTATACGGTATGCTTCCGATCTCACCAAATCTGATCCCGATACTGTCAAGATATCCCCTTGTGAGATTATCCTCCCTCTCGTTCATGCCGACAGGTCCGAGGATTTCCGCATATGCCTCTTCCGTTATGATGTTGCGGTTCTCATGCGCTCTTCTTATGACCTTTTCAAGAGCTTCCCTGTATTGCGACTCTGTCATTCCAGACCCTATTTCCCGAATTTCACATGCGAATGGCTGAAAAGATGATCCTGACAATACTCATAATTACCGGCACATTTACTGCAAAACCTGAATTCAAGCATATCGCCGTCGAGTTCTGTCCTTCCGCATACCGCACATCTGTGTTTCGTTATATGTTCATCACCTTTATTTCTCACGGAATGGAACGCAGCCCTGTTTCCTGCCGCACCAGAAGCCTGCGATCCCTGTGCCCCGGCATTCTGCCCCCCGGAAGCGCCGGTCCTGGTCTTCCATCCGGCACGGTTCTGATTACCCTGATAATAAGGTCCTCTTTCAAACGCCTTCTTATAATTCTTCTTTCTGGCATATTCCGAAGGCGAAATGGACTTGTAATTTCTCGTTGTAAAGAAGAATATTATAAAGTTCAACAACGATACAATTATGGATACTCTTTCCGGCCAGCTTGAAACGAGCGCCTGATAAACCAGGAAAGCAACATCAATAAAAGCAAGATATTTGATCTTCAGCGGTATAAGGAAGTAAAGCATTACCTGCATATCCGGATAGCAAGCCGCAAACGCAAGGAAAATTGACAGGTTAACATAATACGTGGTAAACATACCGTCGACACGGTATCCGAACGCATATAACGCAAAAGCTCCTATCACCATGAGTAAAAGTCCTGAAAAAATATACAGATTGTACTTAAAATCTCCCCAGGTCTGCTCAAGCGCTGAACCTATCTGGTAATAAAAGAAAAGCATTATTATAGTGAACAGTCCCGGCGCGGACGGCGGCATGAATATCCATGTAAACAGCCTCCAGATCTGTCCGTGCAGTATCCTTTCGGGGCTGAGCATGATAAATTCAAGGATTGGAAAACGAGTCCCCATCTCCATAAAATACAGTATGTACCCGATAATGTATGTGAGTATCATGTATTTTGTAAGCTGCGGGACCGCGTATCGTCCTATTTTGCGCTCTATTGAATTTATAAATCCGTTTATGCCGTTTTTCATTTTCTTTCCGATAAATAAAACAATAACATGACCGCCATCCGATGCTGACCGACATCAGTCATATCTGAAAAACATCGACAAAAAAGCAATCATGTTATTGTAATATAAAAACAAGCTATTGTCTATGGATTTATGACTGTAATACCCCATTATCGGCGAGGATTTCCTCGACTATCCCGACACATTCATAAACCATCCCGTCGCAGTGAGATTTTTTATCAAGCCCCTTATCATGGTTTATCTTCAACAGGTCTTTACACTCAATAAAACCCTCATGGTTTTTCTTTAAGCGGTCTGCAAAGGATGCGACGATTTTAGGATCATCCACCCCGAAAAGGCCTAATGCCATAAGTCCTCCGGTAAAAGCTCCGCATACCGATGCGATCCTCATTCCCGATCCGAAATTGGAGCTCATCTTTATTGCTGTATCCTTTTCCATCCCTGCTTTCTCCGCAAAAGGGATAAAAACGGACTGTGCGCAGTTATAATGCTGTGTTTTTGACGCTCTGAGTTCCTTTGCCTTATCAAGATATTTACTCATTTTTACCCTCATCTGTATTATCATTTTTATCAGAAGTCTCTCCCGCTGCAGGTACCGGAGGTACGTTGCTGGTAAAATGTCCTCCCCTGGGCGTATCGGTTTCCCCGGAAACAGACTGATCCTGCGCATTTTGCTGCGCTGCATTTTGCTGCGCCGCATTCTGAGCACCGGCCTCCTGATCGGCATTTGCTGCCTGCTTCTTTTCCTGCTCTTTTCTCAGGTATTCGGCCTTCTTAGCCTCAAGCTCAGCCTTTTTTTCCTTTCTGCTCATCTTAGGCTTACCGGACTTCCCTGCAATGGCTTTTATTATCTTTACTATGATGAAAACTACAAGCGCAAGGATAAGGAAAAGCGGGATCCTTGATATAAGGAATATGAGAAGATCTATCGCTATCTCAAGGCCGTCCTCCATCTCGCTCATAAAATTTTCACCGATCTTATCAAAGTATGTCTTTTCTCCCCTGCTTACGGCAAGCGCGCGGGTTTCTTTTGCATCCACGCTTACTGTGCTGAATGAAACCTTGTTCTGCATCGACTTCAGCTGCCTCTGCAGGCTGTCCAGCTCATAGTTGACCTCTGCTATCTTATCCCTTAATGTCAGTATGTCTTTCAGGGTAGTAGCCTTATCCAGAAGCTCCATAAGACTGTCTCTTTCCGCCTCATAGGTTGCTATTCGCGCTTCCACATCCACATACTGAAGAGTTACATCCTCAGCAGATTCACTCTTTGCAGTAACTGTCCCCTCATCCTTTACTATATTCAGGAAATCATCCAGTCTTGCGGCAGGTATGCGGACCGTGAAATAGCCGTATCTTGATTCCGAGTAGTCTGAGTCATAGGCATTGATATCCATGTTCTCGATATATCCGTCATAGTCATATACGGTCTTTTTAAGGTTTTCGGAAAAAGCCTCCAGATTATCTACTTCAAGCGATATGCTGGCATTCCTGATTATCTTGCTTCCGTACTCCTCCACATTCTCTTCGGTGACTGCATCAGACCGGTCTCCGTTATCACTATAAGTATCTGCCGTATCGGCTGCTTCCTCCGGAGCATAATCGTCAATATCTTCACTGTAACCGGAACTGAAATCACTGCTTTTTGCCGCAGCCGAGTCATAACTGTAATCATATGCCTCCTCTGCCGCATAATCGCTTTCCCTGGGCTCATAAGCCGCAGAATCGGACTTTCCGCATCCTGCAAACAACAGGCTTAAACACAAACCTGTAATGATGATCCTCTTTTTCATAATACACCTCCCATGATCATATACTAATTCTATATCAGTTCCCATACGAACATGAATATCGTTATTATCGCCGCGATGCTTATCCCTATGATGAGCGGGACCGAAAAAAGACTCCCGTATCTCTCCGCTCTGCACTTTTTTCTGAAGATATTTTCAAAACACCCTGTCCGTCCCTCATTCAGGGCTATCACGCGCAGCATGAGCATCGCCAGCATCGTTGAAAACACCGATATCACAAGAAATACAAACCCTGTCACCAGATAACTCACGGTACTTTCCATTCCCGTCTGTCCAAGCATACTGTCAAGGTCTTCAAAGCCTTCCTGAAAAACATATACAAGGATAACGCTGATACTGTTCATTGTAATATGGCACAGCATCGAAGGGATAAGGCTTCCTGTCGCTTCTACGAGAAGTCCCCAGAATACTCCTGCAAAAAGCGTATAAGAAAACTGATTGATATTCATATGCGCCAAAGCAAAAAGCAGAGCCGACACAATTATAGCGCTGAATATCCTCCCGGTCGTCCTCAGCCCTCCCAGAAGGATCCCCCTGAATACAAACTCCTCTACAAGAGGACCTATAAACCCTATAAAAAGCCACATATAAAAGAATGATTCATCCTTAAACTCCGAAGTAATATCCAGCGCGGTATTATCGGATATGGCCATAGTGAACGAATTCATGGCTATTACCACGGGGTAAGTGCATATATGGTAGACAAATACCAGAATCGCCGTAGTCGGCCGTATCCCTTTCAGGTGCAGCTGCAACGGGATCTGCGCCCTTCCTTTTGAAAGCACGATCAACGCCGGCAGCAGAAGGCAGAGCTCCGTTAAAAAAGCTGTCCATGCTATCCCTATGTACGGTATAAAAAAACTGATCACCAGCGATGCAGCAAGATATACAATTGTCATCCATAAAAAAGCCCAGCCGGTCCTTTTGGCATTCATAAATCATGCTCCCGAAAGATTTTTAGTCATGGAGTATTATACTATATTATCAAACTCCCGCCAAAAATTTCTTTATCTCCGGGAGCATTGCAGTAGTTCCGAGCACGACTGCGGGTCTTCCGGCCCCTTTTACGGTTTCAGCAAGGTTATCATTGTATCCGCATGCAATGCCTGATCTCTCAAGGATTTTTTGACGGATACCCGAGAATCGGTAGTGGGCATTAGAGATCCGGGAAAGCACTATATCATATCCGAGTTCCGCTATGGCTCCGGCAACCCCCGGATAATCCTTATCATCCGGTATCACAAGTATGAACAGGGGATCCCGGACGCCATGCTTATTTATCACCTCCAGTACTCCCGACAGGCTGTCCTTATTGATGCAGCAGTCTATGAGTATGAAGGGATCCATGCTTATCAAAGAGAGCCTTCCGAACCAATCCAGTTCCTTAAGGCTGTTCCTCATACGATCGATGTCTTTGTCTGCAGCGCAGAAATCCTCCCCTATGATATCCTCTGCCGCGCATAAAGCCAACGCAAGATTATGGCACTGCGCCGATCCCATAAGGGATATCTCCAGATTTTCATATGATCTCTTTTTCGTTGTTACCGTACATGACATGCTTTTATCCAGAAAACGGATATCCGATACATTATAATCTCTTCCGTACAGCTTTATGGGGACGTTTTCTCTTTCGGCTTTCGCCTTGATGATATCCATGACCTCCCCCCGCTGTCCGGCGGAATATATGCACCGCATTCCCGATCTTATGATGCATGCCTTATCCTCCGCGATTTTTTCCAGACTCCCCCCAAGCTCCCTCATATGCTCGGAAAAAACGGAATTTATGATGCCGTAAAGCGCAGGGACATTTTTGACGTCATCATATTTTACTCCCTTTCCGCATTCATAAATATCAAAGTCTGTATGGTGCCTCGAAAAATAAACCTCGGCTGCGGAAGTCTCGATCCCTATAGGACTTATGAATTCTCCTTTGGATGAATCGCAGGGAATGGCATCAAATGAACTTTTAAGTTCCGATATGATACTGGTAAATTCTTCATCGGATATCAGCTTTGAACCGATCCTGAATCTTTCATTGAAGCTCTCTATATGAGGTCCCGTCATTAGTCCGGTACTGCCATAGAGCGAAAGAAGATTTGACAGAATATAAGCAACGGATCCCTTGCCTTTGCTGCCCGTAACGGCAACGGACGGCGTGCCCTTATGCAATGACCTGATCATTTCCCTTGTATATTCGGGGTGTCTTTTCATACTGTCCGGCATATCATAGGACAGATACGGCAGCGCCTTCATGTATGAAGCAAATATATAGTCTTCTGCTTCCTTCCTCGTCATCTCCTACAGGGTCGTGCGTACTATTCTGGGTTTATACCCGTTCTTTTCAAGCACGGACAGTATCTTCTCCTTATGCTCAGTACCAAACGCCTCAAGAGTGATACGAAGCTCTACGGCAGCGCTCCTGTTTGTTGACACGAACTGATTGTGCTCAAGCTTTATAACGTTGCCGTTTTCGGCTGCCAGTATGCCTGACACCTTGTAGAGTTCTCCCGGTTTGTCAGGAAGCAGCACCGAAACCGTAAATATCCTGTCCCTTTGTATAAGTCCCTGCTGTACAACGGATGACATCGTGATGACGTCCATATTGCCGCCGGATATGATGCAGACTATTTTTTTATTCCTGCATTCAAGCTGTTTTAGTGCAGCAACCGTAAGAAGCCCTGAATTTTCTACTATCATCTTGTGATTTTCAACCATATCAAGAAACGAAGCTACAAGATCTTCATCCGGTACCGTAAGCACCCTGTCTATATTCTTTTTCAGGTAAGAAAATATCTTTGACCCCGGTGTTTTCACTGCAGTGCCATCCGCAATGGTAGAAACTGACGGAAGAGTTACAACCTTTCCCGCTTCAAGAGACGCCTTAAGGCATGCTGCTCCCTCGGGTTCCACGGCAACAACTTCGGTATTCGGATGCAGCAGCTTTGTAAGTGTTGCTATTCCCGTTGCAAGACCGCCTCCGCCAACAGGCACCAGGATCATATCAGTAAGGGGCTGTTCCTTAAATATCTCCCAGGCTATGGTTCCCTGACCGGTAGCTACATCCTCATCATCAAAAGGATGGACGAAGGTATACCCCTCAGCCGCTGCCAGTTCAAAGGCTTTTTCACATGCCTCGTCGTAAATATCTCCGAAAAGGACCACCTCTGCTCCTAAAGCCTTGGTTCGATTTACCTTGATAAGCGGAGTCGTGGTAGGCATCACTATGACGGCCTTTACTCCGTACTGCTCGGCAGCGTAGGCTACTCCCTGCGCATGATTTCCGGCTGATGCGGTTATGACCCCTCTGGCCTTTTCCTCATCTGAAAGCCTGCTGATACGATAATAAGCTCCCCTTATCTTGTACGCCCCGGTCCGCTGCATATTCTCCGGTTTCAGGAATACCTTATTATCTCTGCCGACAATATTCGAGAAATAATCGCTGTAAATGAGGCTTGTGTCAAGAGTGACCTCTTTAACCTTTTCCGCCGCTTCTTCAAATGCTCTTAGATCCATATTTATTACCCTGATCCTGTCCCTGCTTCCTATCCCACAACACCGGACATAAACTTTGCCACATCAAATCTTCTGAGATCACTGACCCCCTCACCCAGACCTACAAATTTTACGGGGATCTTAAGCTCATTTTCAATCGCTATTACTATCCCGCCCTTTGCGGAACCGTCAAGCTTTGTGAGTATCACTCCGGAAACATCCGTCACTTCCTTAAATTCCTTTGCCTGTTCCTTGGCATTCTGTCCGGTGCTTGCATCCACAACCACCATGGTTTCCTTTACAGCCTCGGGATACTCCGACTTGATAATGCTGTTTATCTTCGAAAGCTCATTCATAAGATTCTTTTTATTATGCAGTCTTCCTGCAGTATCTACTATGAGCATGTCATAGTCCCTGGCCTTTGCAGACTGTATGGCGTCATAAATAACCGATCCGGGATCTCCGCCTTCCCTTCCCTTTACGATATCCGCGCCGGTCTTCATTGCCCATGAAGTCAGCTGTTCTATTGCAGCGGCCCTGAAGGTATCAGCTGCAACCAGCATCACCTTTTTTCCGAGGGATCTGTATCTTGCTGCAAGCTTTCCTGCTGAAGTAGTCTTCCCTACACCGTTCACGCCGACAAGCATCAGGACGGATTTTTTATCCTCATATTCAAAGTCCTTTTCCGATGATATAGCATCAAGCTTTTCCTGCATTATGACGGTCAGAAGCTCGCGCGCCTTATCCGTATCCCTGACCCTTTCCTTCAGCACCCTCTCCTTCAGCTCCTTTGCCATTTCCTCGGCAGTCGCCATTCCGACGTCACCCATGATCAGCGTATCCGTCAGATCATCGTAGAATTCATCATCTATCTGTTCATATCCTACAAAAAAATCAGAGAGTTTATTCAGAAATCCCATCGGCTTTTATTCCTTTTTATAATCATTTTTCCCATCCTTCTCATCCTTCTCATCCCTCTCATCCCATTGCGAGTCTTCGAGGTTCACTGCTACCTGTGTCGAAACCCCCTTCTCCTGCATGGTGATGCCGTAAAGCCTGTCGCATTTTGTCATGGTCCCTCTTCTGTGGGTAATGACTATAAACTGTGTATGCTCGGTCAGCTTTGAAAGGTAGGATGCAAACCTCTCAACATTTGCCTCATCAAGGGCCGCCTCTATCTCATCCAAAAGACAGAAGGGCGAAGGCTTAAGGTTCTGTATCGCAAAGAGCAGCGCTATGGCCGTAAGCGCTTTCTCACCGCCGGACAGCTGCATCATATTCTGCAGTTTCTTTCCGGGCGGACTTGCTATTATATTTATGCCCGCCTCAAGCACATCTTCCTCATCAGTAAGCTCAAGGGTTCCGTGTCCTCCTCCGAACATCTCTCTGAATACAACGTCAAACTGCTTTCCTATCTCAGTGAAGCGTTCCGTGAACTGCTTTCTCATGGATTCGGTAAGTTCATTGATAATGGTATTTAGGTCCTCTTCCGCATGGATGATGTCATCCCTCTGTCCGGTCATGAACTCATATCTTTGTGAAAGCTCCCTGTATTCCTCTATGGCGCCTACATTTACATCACCGAGATTACGTATCTCCGCCTTAAGCTTCATGGACTCCTGTCTCATTTCAGGAAGCTCTCCCAGGCTTTCATCCTTAAGCTCCCTTGACGCGATAAGAGTGAGATTGTATTCGTCCCACATATATTTTGTCCGGCTCTCGGTGTTTTCGTTCAGTTTCTCCTTCTGGTTTTCTATCCTTATCTTCTCACGATCAAGCGCGGTCTTTCTTTCATTTATCGCATCTCTGTCTTCAAAAAGCTTCTTCTGCTCCTTTGTCGCTTCTTCGCGGCTCTTCATAAGTTCCTTCAGCTCGTCCTGCTTTTCCTTGTCTACATCGCCTGCAGAAAGAAGTGTCTCTTCGAGCGAACGGATCTGCTCCTCTTTGAATTCCGAATCTTCTTTGTTTTTTGCAAGACTCTGTATGATGTTTTCAAGCTCTGCCGTAAGCCTTAGCTGTTCTCCTTCAATACGCGAAATATTCTCCCTGGAGTATTCCTGCTGAGCTTCAAGCTGTGTCATCTTAAGGTCGTTATCCCCGACCTCTTTTCTTAAGGTAACGGACTCTTCGGTAAGGTTCTTTATAATTTCGTCAAGCTTTGCGGCAGCCTCATCGGCTTCCTTTTCAATTGTCTCTGATTCCTTGAGCTTTTTCTCGTTTTCTTCCTGTTCCTTCTTAATGGAAGCGATCTCATCCTCAAGGGAGCCTACCTCTGACGTTATACCTGCGCTTCCGCTCTGATTCTCGGTCTTCTTTTCTTCAGCGAGATTTAAATTCATCTTTGCAGTATTAAGACGTAAGCTTTCCTGCTGCATGTTGTCTGTGATATCCTGCAGTTCATTCCTGATCCCGCTCTTCTTATCTCTCAGTTCTTCTATTCTCTGAAGAATACCGTCCCGTTTCTCCAGCTTTTCCTTAAGCGCTGCGGTCAGTTCATCTATTTCACGGCCGCGTCCTAAAAGATTGCTCTGATTCTTAAATGAACCTCCTGCCATGGATCCTCCGGGATTAAGGGATTCACCGGCAAGTGTCACTATCCTCAGTGTAAATCTGAATTTTTTTGCGATAGCCAGGGCATTGTCTATATTATCTACGACGATAAAGTTTCCGAGAAGATTCTTCGCCACCATGTCGTATTTCTTATTCATCTTCACAAGGGTATCTGCCATACCGATGACCCCTGTTTCATTCACCGCGTCCTTTGCCTTAAAATCCCTTTCCTGAATGGTATTGAGCGGAAGGAATGTAACGCGTCCTGCCTTCTTTTCCTTAAGTTCCGCGATCAGCTTTTTTGCCGATACGTCATCTTCAACAACAACATTCTGGATATTTGCTCCGAGGGCAGTCTCTATCGCTGTCTCGTATTTATGGTCCACTTTAATGAGATCAGCCACTACACCGCATATGCCTGAAGATTTATCCTTTTTACGCTCCATTATGAAACGCACGGCGCTCCCGTAACCTTCGTAGCGCTCCGCTATATTCTTCAGACTTTCCAGCCGTGTTTTTTCTTCCGTATATGCTGTCTGAAGCGCTCTTTCTTCTTCTATCGATTTGTCTATTTCTTCATTTACGGAGGCAAGCTCACCCTCATGCTCTTCACGCGCTCCGTCGAGCTCCCTGATCCTGCCTGCTATCTCTTCCATTTCCTTTTTTCTGGTTTCAATAGCATCTTTTGCTTCCGCTTCGGAGCTCTTTGCCTTAAGAAGCCTTGAAGACAGTTCCGCCTTCCTGATCTCAGCCTGTGAAAGGAGCGTACCCAGTCTTTCCTTTTCTCCTTTCAGCGCCCCCCGTCCCGCTATCGTATCCAGAACAAGCTGCTTCTTCTCCGCAGATTCCTCCTGAGCCTTGGCTATCCTTTCATCATAGGAAGAAAGTTCCTCATTTTTGCCTCCGCCCTGCTCTTTCAGCTCCTCAATCTTTTTTTCTATATCCGCCTTGCCTGCTTTCAGTTTTTCAAGCTCTTTTGAGTGGTTTTCAAGGCTTTCGTTTATCTCACTGCTTCGGTTATCAAAATGCTCGGTTGAATTCTTCAATGAGTTTATCTGCTCTTTAAGCACCTTGATCTGAGCGTCAATGTTTCCTCGTTTCAAGGTGGTATCGGATATCTCCTGTCTCATATCCTCGATCTGCTGATCCAGCTGCGCTATCCGTTCTCCGGCTTCCTCATATTTTGTATGGCTTTCTGAAAGCTCCTTTTCCACCCCTTCTATGTTCTCGACAATGACGTCGTATTTCTCCTGAAGCTCAGCAAGCTGCCCTTCATAACGCTCGGATTCTGCAAGAAAGATATTTACATCCAGCTTTTTCAGCCTTTCTTTCTTTTCGAGATATACCTTTGCATCCTCAGACTGCTTTTCCAGAGGTCCTATCCTGCCCTCCACCTCGGAAATGATATCGGTAAGACGGAGCAGATTTGCCTTTTCGCTCTCAAGCTTCTTTACCGCGGTATCCTTGCGTTTTCTGAATTTGACAATACCGCAGGCCTCGTCAAAAAGCTCACGTCTTTCTTCCGGCTTACCGGAAAGTATCTGATCTATCTTGCCCTGTCCGATGATGGAGTATCCGTCCTGTCCGATGCCTGTATCGTAGAAGAGTTCATGTATATCCCTCAGCCTTACGGGATTTCCGTTTATCAGGTAGTCTGATTCGCCTGATCTGTATACGCGTCTTGTTACTGAAACCTCATCATATTCTGCAGCCAGCACATGATCGGAATTATCCATTGTGATCGTCACATACGCATATCCCATAGGTTTCCTGATCTCGGTTCCCGCAAATATTACATCCTGCATGGATGCGCCGCGGAGCTGTTTTGCGCTCTGCTCGCCCAAAACCCATCTTACCGCATCGGAAACATTGCTTTTTCCCGATCCGTTCGGACCTACTATTCCTGTTATCCCGTACTTAAAGTCAAGTTTTATTTTATCTGCGAACGACTTGAAGCCGTGTATTTCTATGCTTTTCAGATACATTTGATCTTCCCTTTGCTTACATTAACTTTTTAAGGCTTAAGTATGCAGCCCTCTGTTCCGCGCTCTTTTTTGAGCTACCTTCTGCGCGTGCATATTCTTCCCCGTTTATGAGAGCAGCCATTGTAAAACTCTTCATATGCTCAGGTCCGCTTTCCTTAACAAGTGAGTATTCAAGGTTCCAGCCATTTGCCTGTATCAGGTCCTGCAACTTTGATTTCGAGTCTGAAAAAAGCGTTTTATGCTCAATATCATTAAGAACAAACCTGTATATAAACTGCTTTGCGCCTTCTATTCCGGCATCCAGATATATACCGCCTATAAGCGCTTCAAAAACATCAGATACGATCGAATCCTTGTATCTGCTCTCCTGCCTGTCTTCTCCCCGTCCCAAAAAAATAAAATCGGAAAGGCCTATCTCTTTTGCGCATTCGGCAAGTGTAGGCTCACAGACAAGTGATGCCCGCAGCTTCGTCATATCTCCTTCACGCATATCAGGAAAATTATGATAAATATAATCCGAGCTTACCAGCTCCAGAACAGCATCCCCCAGAAATTCCTGCCTCTCATAGTCATCTTTTACATCATCATCTGCCTCATTCTTATAAGACGAGTGAGTAAGAGCCGTAAATAGCAGGTTTTTATTTTTAAAGACATATCCTGTGTTTTCTTCCAGCTTTTCTATCGGGTATTTATTGTTCATTTCCGTCTGCCACGCACCATTAAAGAGCCGGCATATTTCCGCCGGCTCCGAAATATCCTGAATCGTATTAATTCTTTTCCCTCGCAGACTTTATGAGCTCTACTGCATCTCCTACAGTCTTTATACCCTCTACCTCATCGGTATCGATCGTAAGCTCAAATTCCTGCTCTATCCCCATAATGATCTGAAATACATCAAGCGAATCCGCGCCCAGATCATCAGTAAAGGTAGTCTCCATAGTCACTTCATTCTGATCCACACTCAGTACTTCGGCTATGATTTCTTTCAGCTTTTCAAATTCCATAACTTTCCTCCTGCTTATTTCTGTAACTATTCAGATATTTTACACTTTCGACACTTTCGACACTTTCGATACTTTCGATACTTTCGACACTATCGATCACAAAACTATAGATCCAAATACTGCTTTATCTTTCCGTTTACATCCTGTTCCTTAAAGGTGATGCACTGGATGATCGAATTCCTTACCTCAACGGCTTTAGCGGAACCATGGGTCTTTACTACCAGTCCGTTCAGTCCCAGCAGCGGCGCTCCGCCATATTGCGATGCATCAAAATCTTTAAGAGCCGCTTTCAATGAATCTTTTATCAATAAAGCCCCTATCTTGGTCTTCATATTCTTCATCATTGCATTCTTAAGCTTAGCCAGAAATACATTTGCGACTCCTTCATACATCTTTAATGCCACATTTCCCGCAAAAGCATCACAGACAATGACATCCGCTCCGCCCTCCGGTATATCCCTGGCCTCGATAGAACCTGTAAAATTAATATCAGTATCAGATGAGAGAAGGGGATACGTTTCTTTTACCAGTGCATTGCCCTTTTCTTCCTCAGTACCTATGTTTAATAGAGCCACCTTTGGCTCCTTTACTCCCATGGCGTATTTCATATATGCAGAACCCATCTTTGCGAACTGAACAAGATGAGTCGATCTGGCATCCACATTTGCGCCGCAGTCTACGAGCAGGGATACGCCCTTTGCCGTAGGTATCAAAGGTGCAAGCGGCGGTCTCTCAACTCCCCTTATCCTTCCGACAAGAAGCTGTCCTCCGGCAAGTACCGCGCCGGTGCTTCCTGCTGAAACGAAAGCGTCGCATTTCCCGTCCTTTACCAGATTCAAGGCCACGACTATAGATGAGTCCCTCTTCTTCCTTATAGCCATTACCGGAGCCTCACCCATCTCTATAATCTCCGATGCTTCCGCTATGACTACCCTGTCCCCGGGATACTCGTATTTCTTAAGCTCGGCTTCGATGGCATCTTTTTTTCCTGTAAGATAAACCCTTACATTTTCCTGATCCTTGACGGCATCTACTGCTCCTTTGACTATTTCGGAAGGAGCGTTATCACCGCCCATGGCATCAACAGCCACATTTACCAAATTAACCATTTTGTCCTGTAATACCCCATTCAAAGATATCAATTACCATACCAAAGAGGATATGTGATGTCAAACTATCCTGCCATCCCGCCCGCTTACTTATCATCCTGTGAAGAGAGCTCTCCGGGCATGTAAATATGCCTCGTGGAACCGAAACTCATCCTGTAGACTTTTCTCCATACTTTCCATATATATGCCAGGCTTATATATGATCTGTCAATTTTTTTCATGTCCGCTAGGGCTGACACTTCCAGATACAGCTCCTTTGCAAGATCCGATTCAAATCTGATATTTTTCATAATTTTATATTTTAATAGTAAAAGGCTCCGGTGTAAACCGGAGCGCATATTTTGTCCTTAATATTGTGCTAATACTGTTAATCCTGAGCGAGGACTTCCTTTTTATTATATGTACCGCAATTCTTGCACACTCTGTGAGGAAGCATTAGTTCGCCACACTTAGGACATTTTACCAGATTAAGAGATTTCATCTTCCAATTTGCACGCCTCTGATCCCTGTGCCCCTTGGATGATTTATTCTTCGGGCAAATAGACATTTTTACACCTCCTTCACGCTATAGTCTTGTCATTACAGACACTACGATATTATACGGACGTCTATTCCGTTTGTCAACGAAAAAAAAGCTTCATGTTTTTCTGATATGCCCCGAGATCAGGATCAGCACAAACGCTGTCAAAGCCCCCGCGGAATCTATAATGACATCCGAGATCAGTCCGGCTCTCCCGTAAACAAATGTCTGATGCCATTCATCCGTGACTGCATAAATGATGCATATCATAAGATCGACAGCCGCAGCATTGATATAACTCCCAAAATAAGCTCTCAGCGCAAAAAACAGCAGAAGAAAAAGCACTGCAAACTCGATCATATGGGCACCCTTTCTTACATACGGCTCAAGAACATGTATCCAGCGTATCTGATCCCTCATGTTCATCGGAAAAAATCCCGTATAAAGGCTTACAAATTCCGCAGCAAGCCCCTGGCTTTCTTTTGTCGAACTTACTGCCGCTCTTCCTGAAAACCGGAATATGATCCACATCCACAGCATTGCCGGAATAAAGCGTACCGGCCGGGGGATTTTATTCAAGTATTATCCTCCGTTACGATCTCAATATGCACATCGTCCAGCTGCTTCTTTTCAACGGCTGCCGGTGCTCCCATCATAAGGTCCTCTGCATTCTTATTCATAGGGAACGGAATGATCTCTCTTATGGATTCCTCGCCGGCGATAAGCATTATCATACGGTCAACCCCCGGAGCAATGCCTGCATGAGGCGGCGCCCCGTAACAAAAAGCATTGTACATGGCAGGAAATTTCGCCTTTACATCTTCCTCGCCAAGTCCCACAAGCCTGAAAGCTTCTATCATGATCTCAGGATCGTGGTTTCGGACAGCCCCGGATGAAAGCTCTACACCGTTGCATACAAGATCATACTGATAAGCAAGTATCTTTAACGGATCATCTTTCTTAAGCGCATCAAGCCCCCCTTGAGGCATTGAGAAGGGGTTATGGCAGAATTCCAGTTCCCCCGATTCCTCACCTATCTCATACATAGGAAAGTCAACGATCCAGCAGAATTCATAGGCTTCCTTATCCATATGTCCGGGTACCGATGCTCCTATAGTCTTTATAAGGGTCCCTCCTGTCTTCAGTGCCTGTCCTTTTTTTCCCGCGCTTATAAATATAACATCACCTGCTTTAAGGGACAGCCTGTCAATAATATCGGACTGCCTGTCGGTAAGGAACTTGGCGATACCTCCGGCAAGGCCGGAACCGTCATCACTGCACTTAACCCAGTAGCCCTTTGCACCGGAAACTATCTCCGCATCCGCTATTATCTTATCTATGACTTTTCTGGAGCCTTCGAAGCCATGCACAACCACGGCCTTTATAACCTCAGCCGAGTCAAACGGATCAAAGCCGGATCCTTTCATCATATCCGTAACATCCGTCAGCACAAGATCTATGCGAAGATCCGGCTTGTCAGTTCCGTACGTATCAAGCGCATCTAGGTAAGCTATCCGCCTGAACGGGGCTTCAGATGCCTTTTTATACTTTCCGTATTTCGCAAACACAGGAGGCAGGACGTCCTCTATCACGGAAAATACATCATCCTGTGTCGCAAATGCCATCTCCATATCAAGCTGGTAGAATTCGCCCGGAGACCTGTCAGCTCTTGCATCCTCGTCCCTGAAGCATGGAGCGATCTGAAAATATCTGTCAAAACCGGAAGCCATAAGGATCTGTTTGAACTGCTGGGGCGCCTGCGGCAAAGCATAGAATTTACCCGCATGCAGCCTGGAGGGCACAAGATAATCCCTTGCTCCCTCCGGTGAAGAACATGTAAGGATCGGTGTAGTGATCTCAAGAAAATCATGCTTTGTCATGGCTTCCCTCAGCTCTGAAACTATCTTTGATCTCAGCACCATATTTGATCTTACCGCGGGGTTCCTGAGATCGAGATATCTGTATCTGAGTCTTGCGTTCTCATCCGCCTCTTTGGATCTCATTATCTCGAAAGGAAGTTCATTATAACGGCATTTGCCGAGAACGATGATCTCTGAAGGAACCACCTCGATCTCTCCGGTGGGTATGTCTTTATTCTTACTCGACCTTTCACGGACTGTTCCTTTTATCTGGAGTGTTGATTCCGTATTGATCCCGGAAAGCTTCTCCATCATCTCCTCTGTTTCAATGACTACCTGAGTGACGCCGTAAAAATCCCTCAATATCAGGAACCCCAGATTTTTGCTGACCTTCCTCATATTCTCATAGTAGCCTGCCAGCACCACCTCAGAGCCGACATCTTCAATCCTTAATCCGCCGCATGTATCAGTTCTTGACTGTACCATCTTTTCCATCCTCATTCTCCTTCTTATCGGTTAATAATATCTTCACCTTATCAATCCTGCTCTTTGTGCTCTCTATGATCTCAAAGGTCGTGCCCTCTTCATCTGTGAGTATTTCTCCTTCATGCGGGATCCTGTCATACATTCCTATGATGTATCCGCCTACTGAATCGTAATCATCGGAATGCAGATGTGTTCCGATCTCGTCATTTAAGTCATCCAGCTTGACCGATGCCTCTACGAGATACTCTCTCTCGGAAAGTTCCTCTATAAGTCCCTCTTCCTCCTCATCATATTCATCTCTGATCTCGCCTACTATCTCTTCTATGAGATCCTCCATGGTGACCACGCCTTCCGCCGCTCCGTATTCATTAAGGACTACCGCGATAGATATGGATTCGCCCTGCATCTCGACCAGAAGCTCGGAGGTGTTTTTTGTCTCATATGTGTAATATGCATCCCGCATTATATCTGTAGTCCTGAAGTGTTCTTTATCGGCATCCATAAAGAAATCTTTCATATTGATTATGCCTATTATATTATCCCTGTCATCCTTATACACAGGTATCCTTGTATATTTTTCTTCGGCAAACACCTTCCTCACTTCGTCATATCCGGCATTGATATCAACCTCAACAACATCTATCCTGGGAGTCATTATATCCTTCGCCTTGGCGTCCCCGAAGTCAACAACATTATTGATCATTTCCTTTTCTTCGTTTTCTATAACCCCCTCTTCATGGCTTACATCCACTATGGTCCGGAGTTCCCCCTCAGTCATTATGGTCTGCGATTCATGCATATTGACGCCGAAAATCTTTAAGATCCCGCTGCATATCAGATTTATGATCCATATGACCGGTGTCAGGACGGTCATCAGGGCGTATATGATATGCGCATAAAAAAGAGCCAGGCCTTCAGCTTTTACGGCGGCAGCGTTCTTCGGAGTGATCTCTCCGAATATCAGTATCGTAAACGTAAGCAGAAGCGTCATCAGAGCGACATTAAAGCCGATCGACATCGCTATCGTTGTGGCAAGAGCCGATGCTGCAATATTAACGATATTATTGCCCACCAGGATTGTCGTGAGCATTTTGGGTTTTTCTTCCGTCATCTTCAGCAAAAGAGCCGCTGCCCGGCTCCCTTCATCGGACTTTGCCCTCATCTTTATCTTGTTAAATGTGGTAAGTGCTGTCTCTGCAGCAGAAAAGAAAGCAGATAGGAAAATAAGGACTGCCAGCTGTATCCACTGTACCATGGCTAAAGGATCTCCCTTGCGATCCGGCGAAGAGACGCTGCTGCCCCGTGAATATCATTCTGCCCGAAGATCCCTGTCGCTGCGCCGATACCTGATATTCCGGTTCCCCTGAGCAGATTTATATCGGCATCTGCAAGGCCGCCATACGCTATGACGGGAATATCCACTTCTGCGCATACAGCTTCCACCTCTTCTATGGTGATGCATTCCTTATGCTCTCCGTCATGTCCGTTTCCTACGGGACCGCACATTAAAAACCACGCGCCCTCCTCCATTGCGCTCCTGGCTTCCCCGGGATTTGATACCATTACGCCGATGATCCTTTCTGTTCCCAGCACCGTGCGTATCTTTCCGGGATCAAATCCATCAATATCAACGATTATCCCGTCTGCATCCACGGCATCCGCGATATCGACATTCTGCATCATGATAAAGGGGATGTCATGCATGCCGCAGAGTATCTTAAGCCTTACAGCTTCTTTTTTTAAGGCATCATGCGACAGAGTGGGTTCATCTAATACGACCATAGTGGCCCCGCCCTCTATGGCTTCCTCTACGGCATCCCGAAGTGTCTTATCAACTCTCATGCTCGCAAGATCCGTAACTGCTACAAGTCCCAGATCTCTCTTCAATAATCCCATCTGCATCAATCCTTGAAGTATTCCCTGAATGAGGTGTATCCACGCTTTTCCAGATTCTCCTTCTGGAATTTTCTGTTCTTTGCCATGCGCGCAACAAGAACGATCTCTCCTTTTGACCTGAGGTCGTCCGCCTCTTTCATGACTTCGGCAAGCCGCCCAGCTTCTGTGCCTTTCTCAACAAGAAAAGCGGTCTTCGTAAATCTGCCGGGTACCTCAAAGCCCCTGTCCAGCAGTATCGTTATTATCCGTTCAAAGCCAATGGAAAACCCGCAGGCCGGCACATCCTGTCCTGTAAAGCGGCCTATCATGCCGTCGTATCTTCCGCCTCCGGCCACTGAACCTGAAAACCCTTCCATCTCTATCTCAAAGATGGTCCCGGTATAATACCCCATTCCCCTTACCAGGGCCGGATCAAAAGATAAAACAAAATCCGCGCTTTTTACTGCGTCAACGGCAGTAAATATCTCGATAAGGTCCCGGATAACACCGTCCGGAAGATTATCGCCGAGGATCTCTCCCATTTTTTTCAAGCCTTCTACCGTATCATCATGTTCCTTAAAAAGGCTTAATATCTTTTCCGCACTGGATTTTTCAAAACCTGATGACACAAGCTCCTGCTCTACGCCGTCAGGTCCGATCTTATCCATCTTATCAAGTATGATAAAGACCTCGTCCAGGTCTTCTTCCTCAAATCCGGCGTATTTTCCCATTGCCTTGAGCAGCCTTCTGTCATTTATCCTTACCTTAAAACCCTTAAAGCCCAGGGCAGCCAGGAGCGCGGTGGTAGCGTTTACAAGCTCGATCTCGGCAAGGTCGGAAGGGTCTCCTATAATATCTATATCGCATTGTTTAAACTGTCTGAACCTTCCCTTCTGCGGTCTGTCAGCCCTGAACACATTTCCCATCTGAAGAGCCTTGAAAGGCATCGTAAGATTGGGATTGTTGTTAGAATAATATCTGGAAAGAGGCAGGGTCAGATCATAACGAAGTCCGGAATCCGCAAGGTCATTCTCCGTCCTGGCGCTGTCTATATCAAGCTTTTCCCCTCTCTTCATTATCTTAAATATAAGCTTTTCATTTTCTCCGCCCTGATCAGAGCATAGATTTTCTATATGCTCCACGGCGGGAGTCTCTATGTGTTCAAATCCATAACCTGCATAAACCCTGCGCACTGTCTGTTCCACATAATCCCTTATCTCCATCTCCTGCGGGAGAATGTCTTTCATACCCGTGACGGGTTTTTTTATCAGTTTATCGCCCATTTACCACCACCATATTTTTCACATGAAATCTCCGCCCAGGAACGGATTCCATCTTTTTTCATCACCTATCGTAGTAAGTCCCCCGTGTCCTGGATATACATCAAGATCATCCGGAAGGGATTTAATTTTTTCGGAAAGGGTTAATTTCATCTGCGGCACGCTGCCGGTCGGAAGATCCGTCCTTCCTATTGAGCCTTCAAAAAGTGTATCACCGGATATCAACGCCTTCATTGACTCTATAAGATAACAGCAAGAACCCTCTGTATGTCCGGGTGTATGTATGCATCTGATATGGAGTCCTGCAATATCAAACTCCTCTCCGTCCTCTAATAAAACATCGGCATTTACCGTAAGGCCTCTCCCGTAAGACATAAGGGAGTGGTTCAGATCAACATCCGTGAGAACATTCTTCTCATTAACAGATGCATATACAGGCACCTTCCATTTATCAAGAACTCCCTCAAGCCCCGCGATGTGATCATAGTGTCCGTGTGTCAAAAGGATTGCTTTCAAGGCAAGTCCCTCTTTCTCAACAAATCCTGTGATACGTTCCGGGCTGTCCGCGGGATCCGCAATGACACACTCCTTTGTATCATCATTGATAATAAAATAAACATTTGTCATTACCGGTCCAAGGACCATGCTTTTGATCATCCGCTTGCCCTCTCTATATCAATTATGCTTTCGATCCGTCTAAGTTTATTGACAGTACCCTCGAGCTCTGCCGTGTTATGGATCTCAAAGCCCATCGTCACTGTCATCACATCCTGTTTGGAAGCCTTTGAGTTGATGCTTCTTATATCTATGCCTGCTTCCGTAAAGACCTTTGAAATATCCACGAGCAGTCCGCTCCTGTTATTTGCGTATATATTTATCTCGGCAAGATATGTCTCATCCGGGGATCCGTTCAATATCTTTTTATCCCATTCAGCCTCAATAAGACGGGCCCTTTCAAGCTCCGACAAACCCATGACATTGACACAGTCGGTACGGTGGATGGAAATGCCCCTGCCTCTGGTGACAAATCCTACAATTTCATCACCCGGGAGCGGAGCGCAGCATTTCGAAAACCTTACCGATACATCATGTACTCCGCGGACAACAATGCCTCCGCTTCTCTTGCGCTTGATGGATTTCCTTGTCTGTTCATCAAGGTCTTTTAAGATCTCATCATCGGAAACCTGCCTTGCATGATCTTTATCATAGAGCTCCTGAAGCTTATTTACGATCTGTCCTTCTTTAAGTCCGCCATGTCCCACGGCTGCATACACGGCATCCCACTCTTTGAAGCCGTACTTTATCATGACCTCATCCATGTATTCGGGCTTCATGAGATTCTGAAGTTTCAGGCCGTGGGATTTACAATAAGCAGCTATGATCTCCTTGCCGTGTACTATATTGTCCTCTTTGAGCTCCTGCTTGAACCACTGGTTTATCTTGTTCTTAGCCTGTGTGGACTTTACGAAATTAAGCCAGTCTCTGGAAGGTCCTTTTGAATTCTGCGAGGTTATGATCTCTATCCTGTCACCGTTTTGTATCTCATAATTTATATGTTCCAGCTTACCGTTAACCCTGACTCCGATCATTTTATTTCCGACTGCCGAATGAACGGAATAAGCAAAATCGACAGGCGTCGAACCTACCGGCAGTGTCTTTACATCCCCCTGAGGAGTGAAACAATAGACCTGATCCGAGAAAAGATTCAGATCGCCCTTAATGGACGTAAGAAACTCCGTGCTGTCAGACATATCCTGCTGCCATTCAAGGATCTGTCTCAGCCATGCAAGCTTTTCTTCCTCCTGCATATCAGGATTTTCACCGTTTGATGCTTCCTTATATTTCCAATGCGCCGCGATGCCGTATTCCGCGGTCTTATGCATCTCATACGTCCGGATCTGTATCTCGAACGGTATCCCCTCGTGACCGATAAGCGTTGTGTGGAGCGACTGGTACATATTGTCCTTCGGCATCGCTATATAATCCTTGAACCTGCCGGGTATCGGCTTGTACATCTCATGTATGATCCCCAGCGCCGCATAGCAGTCCTTAACCGTATCCACATAAATACGGACAGCAAAAAGGTCATATATCTGATCCAGGGTCTTGTTCTGGTTCACCATCTTTTTATATATGGAAAAGAAGTGCTTGACCCTGCCGTCCACGTATGCCTTTATGCCGGCATCCTCCATGTGCTTTTTTACTTCCTCGATTATCGAAGCAAGGAATTTTTCCCTTTCTTCTTTCTTTTGCTTGATCTTTTCGGCAAGATCTCTGTACACATCGGCTCGAAGGTATTTAAGCGAAAGATCGTCAAGTTCGACTTTTATCTTTGATATACCGAGTCTCTGCGCTATCGGAGAATAAATCTCGATCGTCTCTCTTGCGATCTCTATCTGCTTCTCCGGAGACTGGTACTGAAGCGTCCTCATATTATGCAGCCTGTCGGCAAGCTTGATGATGATGACACGGATATCATGTGCCATGGCAAGAAACATCTTTCTTAAGTTATCCGCCTGGAACTCGACCTTATCTCCATGATACTGGAGCTTGCTCATTTTCGTGACACCGTCGACCAAAACAGCGACATCGCTTCCGAATTCCCGTTCCACATCCTCCATGGTCATAACGGTATCTTCCACAACATCATGGAGCAGTCCGGCTGCAATAGTCTCCTTATCCATTTCAAGATCGGCAAGGATTATCGCAACACAAAGAGGATGCACAATATAGGGCTCGCCCGACTTCCTTGTCTGGCCTTCATGTGCCTCAAGCGCCTTTCCGTATGCTTTCTCTATCAGGGAATTGTCATCGGAGGGATGATACTTTTTTAATTTTGCAATAAGTTCATTATAAAGATCCTCAGGGTTCCCATATTCGACGATGCCGTCCATCTGTCCCCTGTCAAGCAATACTTCTGACATATCTCCCTCCTTTCCGCATTATTTGCACTGGATATCCGAGCTTAATCAATTATTTTACTATAAATCAATCGATTTGTGCAATAAAAGCGGATTTTAAGGGATTTGACTAAATGGCTATATCAACCGAAGACGGAGATGTTCCGGCAGAAAATATTTCCGGTTCTGTGTCCGCAGAAGCAGCAAAAATGAGTCCGGCAGGATTTGATACGGACATGCCTGCATTTACCGATAATCCCTGCACAGCTCCCGATTTCTCCTGCATGTGTTTCAGAAGTCCTTTAAGATAATCCATATCAGCCTTAACCATCGCCCTGCATTCTGCAGCCCGGTGCTTTCTTTTCAGTTCTTCAAAATCCTCCCTGCTCATATGAGGATCCACGATCTCTGCATTTTCGAGCTGTTCCATCTGCTCCTCGAGCTCCTGAAGCAGGTCCTCTCCGTATTCCGCGATCATAGTATTTATTTCAGCCAGCATTTTATCGGAGTATCCGGAATTCTTTTCCCCAAAGGTTTCCATGGCCTCGGCAAGCATATCCTGTCTTTCCTCGAAAACAGCATCCTCCTGTCGGACGATCTCTTCTTCGGACTTTTCCGCCATTGCCTGCTTTATGTCCGAATACCCCTCTTTCATTTTGTCCTGTTTTTCATCTATTGAGCCTGTACGTTCGATCAGTTCTTCTATCTCAAGGTTATGCCTCTTTTTTCTTGCGGCCATTTCCATCCGCCTTGCATGAGTAAGAGCCAGCTGCAATTCCTCCGGATCCCCGTCATTTTCCGATATCCTTCTTTTTATTTCCTGGACTTTGCGTTTCGCGCAAATCACGGCCTGCGCGGCGCTGACCGAAGTCTTGGCCCGCTGGATCTTATTTGCTACTTCTTTATAGTTGTATTTGGTGATCTTCTGGATCTTTTCCTTTTCGTTATCCTCTTCCGTCTCTCCGAGCAGCTTCTCAAATTCACTGATCTTCTTTGAGCAGCCGACGTGTTTATTCTGTTTTTCCTCCGCGGATTTTTTTAGTTCTTTCAGCATCTCCCTCATACGCAAGGTCTGTCTTACAGACCTTAATTCATCAGACTGTTTTGATGTATCCGTTCCGGGAAAGCTTTGCAGCGGAAAGCCCTGCATCATAGGATCAGACGGCTGTTGTGTGAATATAGAAGAAAGCTCTGCCAGCATATAATTACCTCCATGTAATCAACCGGAGAAGAAAATCAATACGGGCGAACTCCGTTTCGCCATTTATCCGTTATCTGTTATATCGTCAAAGAAAGTAAATATCTTAACCTTTTCAGGCTTTACGCAGACTATCATGCGGAACGTCTGTCCAATACTCCTTGGAGAAAGACACATCATAATGCGATGCCAAAGGATCCTGCTGATTAACATGCACTTTTCTTATGACTCCCTTGTCTTTGAGATTTGTCTTGCGGAACACCATGTCCCCCACCTTAAAAAGAGCCACGTCTGACAAGATCTTGCTAACGAGCCCCTGTCCGCCGTTCACTTCTAACATCATTTCGTCATCAATTTTTCCTGTCATTAAATCTTTATCCGACATATTTACCTCCTTATGCCGCATTCTTAGCAGCTATCAATAGGATAATGGAGCGTTGGTTATCTTCCAACATAAAATTCTCTTTGTAATATTATACGTAACTGTATCAGGGCCTGTCAGTCTGAAATGATCATAAAAAATTCCGGGTTCAGTGTAATGTCAGACCGCTACCGGGATCTTCTCTACCTGCGGCCCGTACTGGTAATCCTTCAATGCCAGATCATCGACGGTAAAGTCATAGAAATCATCCACTTTTCTCAGGATTTCGAATTTCGGCGCGGGATACTGCGGTCTGGTGATAAGTTCACGGACGATATCCATATGCCTGTCATAGATATGCGCATTTCCTATCACATGCACCAATTCACCGGGTTTCATGCCGCAGATGTGGGCTACCATATGTATAAGGACGGAATACTGGACCACGTTCCAGTTCCCTGCAGCAAGAAGGTCATTTGAACGCTGATTCAAAATACCGTTCAGCATCAATCCCCCGTCTCCCGGATCCCTTGTGACCATGAATGTCATTTCATATGCGCAGGGCGCAAGATGCATCTCATACTGCTCTTCAGGGTTCCACATTGTGACTAATATCCGTCTGGAAAACGGTGTCGTCTTCAGGTCATACAGCGCTTTATCAAGCTGTGTCATAAGATACCCGTCTTTTCCGTCCCTGGTCTCTTTTTGGGCATAAACATGGCCGTTAGCTCCTGTCAGGCCTCCGAAGGAGCTGATAAGCCTGTCTTCCTTAACGTCCGTATAGAAATGCTTCTTTGCCTGCTGATATCCATAAGCTTTTCCTATGGAGCCTTCCTCATCCGCCCAGGAATCCCATATATGCCCTTTAAGATCATGAATGTTCTCGGACTGCTTCTGCCATATCCAGAAAAGCTCATCCACACAAGTCTTGAATGCGATCCTCCTGAAAGTCAGCGCCGGGAATTCTTTTGACAGGTCGTATCTGTTTACTACGCCAAAATTGGCAATGGTATATGCCGGTGTCCCGTCTTCCCAGTGAGGTCTTATCTCTTCTCCTTTATTGTCCGTGCCGTGCTCTAATATATCCTCGCACATCTTTTTGAAAATAACATCTGCCTGGCTCATTTCATTCTCCTGAATCCTGATAAGCTTTTATTAAATCTTCTGTTCGCTTCGCATGGCTCATAAGGAAGATCCTCACCGCATACATCAAAAGCTATGATCTTCCTTGTATCAAACAGTTCTCTCAGCATCTCAAACAGTTCATTTTCACTCACGTCACCCTGATCCCAATTCGTTTTTAATACATCTTCAGATAATATATCTTTATCAAGAGAGATGTAAAGCGGCAGGTCTGACGGGATATAATTGACCGCAAAATCATCTTTTTTCTGTACGAGCATCGATCTTCGCAGATTATCGTTCTCCATTCGGATGTCGAGTCTCCAGGAACCGCAGGACTTTAATCCTCCGAATGCCGGCTCCTTGTCATCCGAATGATTATCGAAGGTTATAAGGTCAAAGGGTTCACTGATATACGAAGCCAGTATCCTGGTCATATAATGATAATTGCCATTATCAAGAAAACGCAGGAAGTATTTTTCCGGTGATCCCATAAGATCGATCCTTGAACGGATCTTACGCTCCGACTCTTCATCAATATACATACCTGTCCCGCTAAGGTCCCTCAGATCAATATGGTCCCCCATACCGGCAAACCCTTCCGTTTCATATACTCCGGTAAAATCAAAGAACAGTATATCCTCGACGCTCATATCAGAATACAGGCCGCCCGGTTCTTCTCATACTGCATCTGTCAAACTGCCGATCAGATCAAATGCAGCTTCGATATCCTTGTCCATATCATAGTACTTATAATTTCCCAGTCTTCCCCCGAAGAAAACCTTCTTTTCCGAGGCTGAAAGCTCCTTGTACTTATTGAACAGCTTTTCGTTGCTCTCGTTGTTGACCGGGTAATAAGGATCATCACCGGGCTCCCATGTTATGGAATATTCTTTTGTAATAACGGTTTTATCCTGTTTCCCGAAAGTAAAATGCTTGTGCTCTATGATCCTTGTATAAGGGGTTTCAGAATCCGTGAAATTCATTACCGCCACTCCCTGATAATTATCCGTATCAAGGGTTTCACTTTCAAATCTCAGGCTGCGCCATTCAAGCCCGCCGAATTTAAAATCATAAAACTCATCTATCGCTCCTGTAAATATTACTCTTTCCGCCATGGAGTCAAACTTATCGCGATCTGCAAGATAATCCGTATTTATCATGACATCGATGCCGTCAAGCATCCGTTTAATCATTTCGGTATATCCTTCCACCGGAATGCCCTGATACCTGTCATTGAAATAATTATTATCATAGGTCCATCTCACAGGAAGACGTTTGATAATAAATGCCGGCAGCTCATCGCATTTTCTCCCCCACTGCTTCTCCGTATAGGCTTTTATCAGCTTTTCGTAAATATCACGGCCTACAAGACTTATGGCCTGCTCCTCCAGATTCTTTGGCTCTGAGGTTATCTCTTTCTTCTGTTCTTCTATTATCGCTTTTGCTTCATCCGGAGTGTTTATCCCCCACATCTGATGAAATGTATTCATATTGAAAGGAAGGTTATAAAGCTCCCCGTTATAATTAGCTACAGGAGAATTGATATAATGATTGAATTCAGCAAAACGGCTGACATAATCCCAGACCTTTTTATTGCTTGTATGAAAGATATGTGCGCCGTAAATATGGATATCTATCCCCTCTCTTTTTTCCGTATAGATATTTCCCGCCACGACCGGTCTTTTTTCAATCACAAGACATTTAAAGCCTTTTTCCGTAAGTTCCCTTGCGCAGACCGAACCGAAAAGCCCTGCTCCCACTATCAGAAAATCATATTTCATGTATCCTCTCTCCTACTCTCCTTCTCTCTGCTTAACTCTACTCCGTCCTGCCTGCCTTTTCCATGACCGTAGGCCGTGGAAGGCCCGCCGGACTGATATAAAAGATTATACTATATATACTCTTGCAGGTACAAAACCTCTTCCCCAAGCGATGCCTACCGAAATAAAATGATCAAGGCTCCATGCCTTCCGGAAGACAAAGCATGGAGCCCTGGAGCGATCTGTATCGTTATCATCCTGCAGGATTTAACCCTAAAGCTTTCCTCCGGATGTGGCAATTCCTTCTATGAACTGCTTCTGGAAGAAAATGTACAGGATTATCATCGGTACGCATGATATGAGGGCAGCCATCATCAGTTCAGGATACTTCTGCTGGTACTGGCCGTTCATCTTGGCAAGCGCGCTTGCAAGAGTCGTCGCCCTGTTATCGGGACATACTATCATCGGCCACATAAGATCCTTATAGGCGAATACCGCAGTAAAAATCCCCAGCGCAACCATCGCCGACTTGGTGAGAGGTGCCATGATATAGAAAAATGTCTGTGGGATATTGCACCCATCAAGCCTGGCCGCTTCCTCCAGATCACGCGGCAGCGTCATATATGCCTGTCTTAATAGAAATGTTCCGAATGCCGATACCATACCCGGGAATACAAGACCCATTATCGTATTTGTCCAGTGAAGCTTGCTGACCATGACATACTGCGGGATGATAAATATCTGCACAGGTATCATCATCTGGAAAAGCACAAGCGCGAACATGACATTCTTGCCTCTGAATTTAAGCCTTGCAAAAGCGTATCCGGAAAGTGTGGCTGTCACTATAGCAAAAAGGATTCGAAGTCCTACCATCCCAAGAGTGTTGGCATACAGCCTCACAAAGTCCATCGCCTGGATAACATTTCCGAAATTCTGAAACTGCCATACAGACGGGATTATGACGAACGGATCGACCTGCATGGTTTCGGCAGTAGTCTTGAATGCAGTCAGGAACATCCAGACAAAAGGAACCAGCATGGTGATCGAAAAAAGGATCAGGACCAGATATATCAATCCATTATATACTGTCTTCTTCATAGCCGTTCCCCCTTACTCGTAATGAACCCATTTCTTCTGGCCGATAAGCTGAATGACCGTAAGTATCATGATAAATACCAGAAGAACAACTATAACAGTGGCACCGTATCCCTTCTTGCTTTGCTGGAAGGAATACTTATAGAACAGGTAAACAAGGGATTCCGTCTTTTTCCAGGCAGGATTATTCAGGTCTATGAGCATATAAATAAGGTCAAACACCTGTAAACCTGCGATTATCCTCGTCACAATGACAAAGAATATCGTGGGTGAAATAAGCGGAACCGTGATATGTATGAGCTGCTGCCATCCGTTGGCACCGTCAAGGGAAGCTGCCTCATAATAATCTCTCGGTACCTCCTGCAGTCCTGCCAGAAAGAGAACCATATTATATCCTATGACTGACCAGATACCTATAACAGCAATGGAATATATTGCTATATTCGGATCCGATATCCAGTTCACCTTGATATGGAACGTATTGTTTATAAGACCGAAGTTTGAATTGTACAGCCACTTCCATACCATTGCAACGGCTGCCGGCGCGACTACCATCGGAAGGAAAAAGATCGTTCTGAACATGCTTCTGCCCTTGATCTTTTTATTTAGTATAACTGCAAGAAGCAGTGCAATGACTACAGAAAGCGGAACCTCCACTACGGCATATTTTATGGTGTTTGCCAGGGACTGCCATACTTCGGAGTCGGCAAAGACTTTCTGATAGTTTGCCAGACCGACGAACTGATTGCCTTTTCCGAAATCACCGGTCTTATAAAAGCTCTGCTTGATCGTATCGATCATCGGATAGATATTAAGTATTATCAGCCCGATCATCGTCGGAAGTATAAACAGCCATCCCCAGATGAATTCGCTGATCTGTCTTGATGAAGGCTTCTTCTTCACGTGCCCCTCCCCTATTTAAGAATGTAAATGTTTATGTATCTGACGGAAACAAAAAAATGCTCTGCATTATATTTCATTTCCTTGAAAATCCGAGCGCGCCCGGGAAGCCAGTTCCCGGGCGCACCTTCTGAAAATAATTACTTAATTATTCCTCAGCAAGATCAGCGTTCATCTCTGTCGCAATATCCTTGCAGACATCTGCCGTAGGCTTAGCGCCTGTCCATGCATCCTGAAGCTTCTCTATCATCATGTCTTCCCAAACTGTGGTATCTCTTGAGTAAGGTCTGAATACGAGCTTCGCATCAAGCATCTTCATATGACCGTTAAGGTCGAAGCAGTCTACGCTGTTAACCCATGCATCAGATGTTCCCTTGTAAGCTGACATCG
>JAEEGL012708195.1_pt1 | contig 52286 bp, 40 predicted proteins | sample 9134231 | NCBI WGS metagenome assembly JAEEGL01 (sample SAMN16246548, study PRJNA631951) | gut metagenome | biome: gut microbiome; feature: rumen; material: fiber-attached | host: Bos | place: Iran: Karaj | collected 2018-10
GATCCGCACATATGTGCGCCCCAGCACGGACATCCTTATCTCCGGGAGCCCTATGCCCGCGGACATGACCTTGATTTCCACAGGAACCGTTATCGGTCGCCCCGCGGGCCCAGCGACGCCGCCGTGACCGTGAGGATGCCGGGGGCGCAACCCTTCCGCGGATGTCCCCGACAGAATCCTCATCTACATGAAGGGGAGCCGGCTCGGCGCCTTTTCAGAGAGAGGGGTGGCCATCGACAACCGCGTGAAGGAAGTGGCTGCCATCGCTGGAGTACCTTTTTCAAACCATACGCTCAGGCGTACCTTCGGGCGCGGCCTGTACGAAGGCGGAGTCAAGACGGAGGACATCGCCGCGATCCTGGGTCACAAGGATGTCAAGACCACACTTAGATATCTGGGGCTGGACAGGACCGACCATTCAGATCACATGAACATGTTAGATTTCGGAGAGGATAAGGACGATTGACATGATTACGAAAATCGCAGAGAATAACGCAGAAAACGCAGTTTTCATTTTTAGCCAAATTCGGAGCTCTCAGAGCTCCAAAAACGGAGTCTCTGATACGTCAAAAATGAAGATGCTGGCTATCGCTAGAATAAGAGTAGTGGTCCCAATGAGATTTGAACTCATGACCTTCCGGTTATCAGCCGGACGCTCAAACCGTGCTAAGCTATGGGACCAGTAAAACAGCACATAGAGTTATTCTATATAATCATTCCTATCAACAAAAATCCTGTCCAGCATCTTGATTATAAACAGGTCAGACGATGGCGGTTCCATGGAGACTTCGTTCATGGAATCGCGCCCGATACTTCCGAGGAATCTGTTCATGATCCTCGCCCTCGTATTGGCCGCTACCGTCGCGTTCATGGCGGTCATGCGCTTCCTTCTCAATACGGACATGCCCGATTGGTCGCTTCCGGCCACGGCAGTTCTGTTCGGAATCATATTGCTTCTGTGCGCTCTGCCAAAACTCACGGTGGAATGCTTCTCTGACAGGGTTTCGATAACGTACTTCTTCAGGAAGACGGAGATCCCTTTCGGCCAGATCATCGACAAGAAATGCGGCGACACGAACCAGATCAGGAACTACGGGTCCTGGAACATCAAAGGCGTGAAGCACAAGTTCTTCTCAGTCATAGGCGACGATTCGGGCGTGGCCCTCAAGCTCATGGGCAAGAAGGTCGTCGTGGTCTCCACCGGAAGGATGGACGAGCTTTTCGCTCTGATACCCGTCAATAAGGAGGGATGAGATTGTCTGCGACGTTCCATTGGGTGAGGGTTCAGACGTTCTGCTACGCGACCGAGAGACAGGAGCTTCTCGAGGAGACCATGGCGGAACTGGTAGGGTCCGACGGTTTCACGGAGGATATCTCCGAAAGCGAGCACGGAGAGACCATGCTCATCCTTGAGGCCCGCCTCACCAAGCAGAAGGAATACCGCGCCCTCTTCTCGAAGCTGGGGCCGGATATACAGGCGTGGATCCGGGAGGATATGCCCAACAGGATTGACGAGGACTGCATCTTCTATATGCGCCTCGACAAGCAGAAGGCTGTCCAGGGGATCTACGAGGTCGCGCATCACGGCGACGTCATCGCGATCACCGCGAAGATCCAGTCCCATCCGGCCAGGAAGGACGTCGCCGAAGGGATCATGGCGGACTTCGTGGGCTCACTCGCCGGCGTCCCCCTCCGAGGGCGCTTCCTTCCTGAATTCCGCCTCGATAACGCGGCGGCCTTTCACGCTCTTTACGGTTATGTCCACCCCGGGGATTATGACGCAGTCCCCGCGGGCCGGCCCCCTGCCGAGCTTGTAGCAGATGAATCCGTTCACGGAGTAGTCCTCGTAATCCTCCGGATCGAATGGTATCTCCATCTTCTCCATGGCGTCGTAGATGTTGGCCGTGCCTTTGACGGTGAAGACCCCGTCCGAGACGGCGGCGACGTCGTGCTGCACCTCGTCGCTTTCGTCCCATATGTCTCCGACCAGCTCCTCCAGCAGGTCCTCCATGGTGACCACGCCCATAGTCCCGCCGTAAGAGTCCAGGACGACGGCCATGTGTATCTTGGATTTCTGGAAGTCGGCCAGAAGGCTGGCGATGCTGGCGGTCTCCGGGACCGATTTGATCGGTCTGACGATGTCGCGGATGTTCTTGGGCATGGTGCCTTTGAACGCTCTGGCATAGAATTCCTTGGCGTATATGATGCCGACGATGTTGTCGATGGTCTTGCTGTACGCCGGGATCCTGGAGTACCCGGTCCGCACGAAGACCTCTCCGATCTCTTCGGGAGGCATGTCTATGTCCACGGCCGCGACGTCCATTCTGGGGATGTAGACTTCCGACACCTGGATGTCATCGAACCTGATCGCCGATTTTATGAGCTCGCTCTCGCTCTCCTCCAGGATTCCCTCGTCCTCGATCTCGTCTATCATGACCTCGAGTTCGTCCTCGGTCATGGTGGCTCCAGAATCCTTCTTCGAAATGGCGCTGGTGAGCTTCCTGAACAGCCAGGACACCGGACTCAGGATGATCTCGAGGGCGCGGATGACTCCGCATATCTTGCAGCAGATCTTCTCCGGATACTGTTTGGCGAGGGATTTCGGGACGATTTCCCCGAAGATCAGGACCAGGACGGTCATCGATACCGTGGATGCCATGGCCCCGGTCTCCGCCCCGAGCAGAACGGAGAACACGAGCGTCGCGAGCGAGGTGCTGGCGATGTTCACGAGATTGTTCCCGATGAGGATCGTGGTGAGGAATTTGTCGTAGTCCTCTATGATCGCGACGGCTTTCCCGGCTTTCGCGTTGCCGTCGTTCTCCATCTTCTTGAGTCTTATGACGTTGGCGCTGGTGAACGCCGTCTCCGACATCGAGAAGAAAGACGAGCATACGATCAGCAGAGCTATGGCGATGGCATAGACGAGGGTAAGGTCCATTTACGGGCGCACGCTTCCCGTCAGAACGTAGAAACAATTCAATTCGATTCCAACCAGACCTTCAATACGTTATGGTTCGGATATAAGGGTTTTGCATGGTTTTCCGCCTTCCGGACCGCAGGAAGAGGGAGCGCGACCAATAGTTTAAAATTAAAGCGCGATTGTTAACGGTCTGGTGCGATAATGGTCGCGGAAATAAAATACGAGATAGTCGAGCAGATTGCGGTGCTATCCGAGAATTCCAAAGGTTGGACCAAAGAGCTGAATCTCATCAGCTGGAACGACAAAGATCCGAAATACGACATCAGGGACTGGTCCCCGGACCGCAAGATGAGGAAAGGCGTCACTCTCACCGAGGAAGAAGCCAGAGTCCTGATGAAGGCCCTCGAATCCAGGGGCCTCTGAGAAACCTTGCCATTCCTTCCGGCGGCATGATCGTGGCAGTTTCCGGCGCCGAATACCTCGGGCGTTTCTTCGATGCCGCGGATGCCGCCGAATCCGGCTGCCGCGGGTCCGTCTCCGAAGACCGGTGGCTGGCGGACAATTATTCGGGGGAGTTTCTCCCGCTCATCCGGCCGTACATCAGCGTCCGGGACGAATCCATGGCCTACGAGACCATACTTCTCCTGGCCGCCGTCAGGGAGCGCTCCGTCATGCCGGAGATCCGGGACCTCTCCAAGAGAGGCGGCGATTCCGTCCGCATGGCCTGCGCCGCCTACATCAAGACGATGGAGGACGACGACGAGCTCATACCGAAGCTTTTCGACGGCATAGAGCACAGCGACGGCCATGTCTTCTTCAATTCCGCTTCGAAGCTGGCTAAAATCGCCCGCGCGGAGGATATGGCCCGCGTCAGACGCACTTACGGGCAGGTCCAAGGCAGGATGCGCCTGGCCATGAAGGAGGTCATCGAAGCCATAATCCGGCGCAATCCTTCCATGTCGCAGGACGGATGGCTGTATCTTTCGGTCCCGGTGGTTCCCGACGAGAAGTCTTTCGACAGATTCCTGACCAGATCAAAGGAATACATCGACGTCAGATACCGGAAGTCCGTGTTCCCGCGCGGCAACATCCGCGTCTCCACGTACAACAACGTCCGCGACGCCCTGATAACGATCAGGAAACGTCTGTACAACGAGGAAGAGAATCTCAGATACTATGACATCGACAAGTCCGACCGCTTCGAAGAGCTCTCCGATCTCGCCGAATGGGCCTCCCAGGATCTTTCCGGGAAGACCGTGCTCAAAGACGATCGAGCCCGCATCCGTCGCAAAGTTCAATACTTATACGAGTAAAGCGATTTTAGGCAAGGCGTTCCAGTACTCTTCCGTCTCTCGCTTCGGGTGAAGGAGTTTATTAGGATACCGAGGATTGAGAAAAATGGCTTACGGCGGATACAGAGACAACGACAGGGACAGGCCCAAAGAGTTCTTCGATGCGGTCTGCTCCGACTGCGGGAAAGAATGCAAAGTTCCCTTCAAACCCACCCAGGGAAGGCCCGTCTACTGCAGGGACTGCTTCAGGAAGCATCAGCCCGACGACAGAGGCGGCAGGGACAGATCCAGATTCTGATCCGGAAGCGGCTATAGGCCGTATTTTCATCATCAGGCCGGCCCGGGCCGGTCATCTTCTCTTTTTCCCTTGCATGAGGGCGGCTTGGATATCGTAGAGAGTGAAGAATTTCTGGAAAGAGAAGCAGATCATCAGCATCGCCAGGCCGACTATCAGAATCAGGATCCCGGGGAGCTTGGACCAGAGCAGGGCGACAGCCGCGCCGATAAGAAAGAGTGCGGCGCCGGCGGCCGCAAGATATTTGGATAGGCGGGCCCCGCCTGCCAAATCCATCGGACTACCTGCGATCCGGTGAGGTTGCCGATGCCTTCGTCCCAGATGCCGATGACCCTGAACAGCCAGACGGCGGTGACTTTCATGTGCATCTTTTCCAGGTCGCGGGCCATCTTCTCCACTACGGGCCCCTCTTCGAAGCGTTCGATGGCCTCCACCTTCAGGGAGTAGGCTTCCCTGCCCTTCCAGACGAGAATCTCTGCGTTGGGATTGTTCTCGAGGTTCACAGCGGTGCGGTACATGTAGACTTCCGCCACTGCGATGGTGTCGCTGGCGGTGGCGGTGAGGCTCCCGCAGACGATGGAATGGGCCTCCCCTTCGGGGGAAACCGTGGTCAGGACTTTGTTGGTGTCCGGGTGGACGACCATCCTAAACACAGGTTCGGGCATATCTGCCATGTGAGCACCCCGCAGGATCAGTTCTCGGCCCTTTTGTGGTTGAGGATGCCGAGTATGGCGAAGTAGATCGCGGACGCCGCTATGATGCAGAAGTAGTCGCTGAGTTCGAATACCATGGCCGGATTAACGCTCTGGTCTTATTTAATCCTTAGATGGGCTGTTCTCCTCAGCCACAGGGACGAGGTGCTGCACGACGAATTTCAGCTGCCCCCTTTCGTAGTACGGGATGGCGCTGCAGTCGCACATGACGCCGGTCTTCGGTATTATCCTGCGCCTGATGGCGTTGGTCGGGCCGCCCATGTTGATCTTCACGGTGCAGTCGCTGCAAGCCATCGAGTTCCCGAACAGGCTGTGGCATTTCGTGCCTATGACGCTGTCTATGGGGCATCCGAAGGCTTTCTCGGCCGCGCGGTTCATCCATACTATGGTATGCTCGGAATCATGGATTATGATTATATCGTCTACGAGGTCGAGAATCATGTTCATGAGCTTCTCGGTGTAGATGTCCTGTTTCTCGCTTTCCACGGCCATAATTATGAATCCCCATCCTACGATATAAACCATCTATTCTGAGCCGCGGGATAGGCAGAAGTTTTCTATCCAACTGCCATTCCGTCCGCCATGGACGTCATCGCCGTCAAGGATCTCAGGAAGTCGTATGGAGGGAGTCCCGCCGTCGACGGGATATCGTTCTCCGTCCCGGAAGGCTCTTTCTTCGCTCTTCTGGGGCCCAACGGAGCCGGAAAATCGACGACGATCTCCATTCTGTGCTCGATTCTGAAGTGCGATTCCGGGTCCGCAGAGATATTCGGGAGAGATGCCGCCGATCCGTCCGCCAGGCGCGACATAGGCGTGGTATTCCAGGACCCCATGATGGACAGGCTGCTGACAGTAAAAGAGAACATCTCTCTCCGCGGCGGGATGTACGGGCTCTCCGGGGACGATCTAGAAGAGGCGGCAGACAGGGCGATGCGCTCGGTCGGGATCGAGGATCTGGCCGGCAGGAAATACGGGACCCTTTCGGGGGGCCAGAGGCGCAGGGCGGACATCGCCAGGGCGCTGGTCCACGGGCCCCGCCTGCTGGTTCTGGACGAGCCCACGTCCGGACTGGATCCGGGCTCCCGCAGGCGCATATGGGACGCGGTCCTGCGCCTCAACAGGGAGGAGGGCCTCACGGTGCTCCTGACGACCCATTATCTCGAGGAGGCTGCGGGAGCGGACGATGTCGTCATAATGGACCGCGGACGCATAGCCGCGCGCGGCACCCCGCCGGAAATCAGGGAGAGATATTCCCGGGACAGGCTGATAGCGGTCCCGACGGATCCGGCGGCGGTCCGTTCCTATCTGGAATCCATAGGTTCAGATTTCTCCGAGGCCAATTCGTCGTTCGAAGTGGTCCTTAGCCGCACGCTGGACGCAATCCCCATCCTTGAGGCTCTGGAAGGCAGCATATCGGCTTTCGAGGTCCGCATGGGGACTCTGGAGGACGCCTTCCTCAGGATAACTGGAGGCGGAAGGGAATGAGCGGGACGATATTTCTGGCAAAAAGGAATGTCATCTGCTTCTTCCGCGACAGATCTTCGGTCGCGTTCTCCCTTATGGCCGTCATCATCCTGATCGTGCTCTACCTTCTGTTCCTCCGGGGAAACCTTCTGGAATCGAATCCAGGCATGGACGGCCTCATCGACGCGTGGGTGATGGCGGGCATCGCCGCCATAATTCCTGTCACGGCCTCGGCCGGATGCCTCCAGACCATGGTCCAGGACAAAGCCGACGGGAGGATACGCGACATCTCGGTCACGCCCATGCGTCCGGGCGAGATCGCCGCCGGGTACATGATCAGCACCTTCGCCGTCTGCCTCATCATGAGCGCGGCCGCGCTGGCGGTGTCTATGGCATACCTCGCGGCATCCGGCTGCCCTCTTTCGGCGTCCGGCGCCGCGGTGTCGGCGGCTTTGCTGGTCCCCTCCTCCCTTTCGGGCGCTGTGATAGTGTACGCGCTCACTTCCTTCATAAGAAGCCCCGGCGCTTTCTCGGGTTTCTTCGTTTCCATAAGCGTGCTCATAGGGTTCCTGGCCGGGATCTACATGCCCATGGGGACGATGCCGGAGGCGATGCGCATAATCGGCACTCTTATGCCCGCGACGCATATGGCCTCCCTGTTCCGCGGCAGCCTGGCCGGGGACGCTCTGGAGGAGCATTTCGCCGGGGCTCCCGCAGGAATCATCGCCGATTTCCGCTCCGATATGGGGTTCGATCTCAGCCTGGGAGGCTTCGAATTCGATGCTATATCGTCTTTGGCATACGTTTTCGCCGTATCTTTGGTATTTTTCCTGTTGGCCGCCGTCTCCACGAGGGCGGGATCCGGGCGCAGGCGATCCCGGCATGCGATCGGTGCCCGCAGAAAAGCGGCTCGGGGAAAAGATGGAGGGCCGTCCCCTGGGCCGCCTCATCTTTCTCCGGGCGATTCCCCGTCGCGCCTGAGAGCCGATACGTCGTCCTTTTCCAAGGCATAAGCGACTGCCGCAAGCGCAGCGGCGACGGCCGCCATGATCAGGACGGAAGCCATCAGCCCCTCATCCAAAGAGGCCGATGCCTGCCGGATGTCGGAGAAGAAGTTGGACGCCATCTCTTCCAGAGCGTTCCCCGTCGCGTTGAGGTCTATCACTCTGGTGACGCGGCTCCCGTGCAGGACCTCGCTGATATATGACCCTACGACCGCGTTCCCGACGAGTATCCCTATCATGCGGATGGCCATGAGGCAGCCTGTATGCTGGCCCATGTCCTTCTTTTCGACCACCGTCTGCAGGGAGCAGAGGACTTCTGTCACGATGAATCCCAATCCCAATCCGAACAGGAACAGGGAGATCCCGAACTGGAGCGTGCCTTTGTCCGCGATGAAATGCGTGATTATCAGGGATGCGGCAACGATGGCCGAGCCGGTCAGCACCCAAGGCCTGACGCCGGTGGCGAAGACTTTGCGGCATCCCAGCATCGAAGGTCCGGCGGCTCCCAATATAAGGAGCAGGAAGTACGAGCTTGCGGCGTAGATGTCGAACTCGTAGTACGCCAGGTAAAGCTTGAAGAAGTATTGTATCAGCCCCAGCCCGCACATGCTGAACATGAACATCAGGAACATCAGCTTCTTCTCGAATCCGCCCATCCTCACGGGAAGCGCCGGATTGCCGGACCTCTTTCCGAGAGCCAGAGCCAGAGCGGCCAATGCGATTATCGCGGCCGCGAAAACTGCGGAAGGGACGCTCAGAAGATCGAATTTATCGTTCACCGTCTGGGTATACAGGGCCGCGGTCCCGAACAGAAGGGCGACGGCGGCAGTGTCCGCGATGTCCGTCTTCTCTTCCGATCCGGAGGTCGGGGGAAGGAATTTCCAGGCGACGGCGAATCCGGCTCCCGCCATGGCGGAGAGGACGACGAATCCCGCCCTCCAGTTGAACGTGTCTGTGAGATAGTATCCGGCGGCGGAGGCGAACAGGGATCCGATGGCGAAGGCCGCGGTCATCAGCTCATGGCATTTCCCTCTCTTGCTGGGTTCGTACAGCTTCCCTACCGCCGTGAAAGCGATGGCCAGCATGATCCCGGCTCCCGCCCCCTGCGCCAGCCTCAAGGTCGCGAGCATCCCGACCGTGAGCGACACCGTGCAAAGCAGGGAGCTCAGTATGAAAACGAAGGATCCGAGGGCAAGCACAGGCCTGCATCCGAAGCGATCCGCGGCCTTCCCGGCTACGGGGATCATCATGACTTCGGCGATGATGTATGCGGAGACTATCCATCCGACGCTGTCCGACTGCGGAAGGTCGGCTATCGACCATGCCTGGCCGAATCTCATGAACATCCATCCGGCCGCCGCGGAAAGCAGGCAGAGCGCCAGCCCCCACATGGCGACCGCGCGTTTCTTCTCCTCCGCATTCATATTCCGCGCCTCCAGATGAATGCCGCGCCGGCGAGGAGGGCGGCCAGGCCCGCCGCGGCGATGCAGATGTATTCCGCCGGTATGGATAATTCGTATTTTTTGTCGTCTTCTATCTCCCTGTCCACCTTGTCGAACACATTCCCGATGCTTTCGGATGTTTCCGGGTCATCCCTGAGGTCCAGAATCTCGCGGGTGTCCCATCCCAATATGGCCAGTACCAGCAGGATCTTGTCGGCCTTCTCTTCGGGGAGTATGTAATTAGGAACGAGACGGAGCAGACGGTCGAAATCAACGGCATAGGAGGAATGAGGTATGCGGATTTCCATGCCGCTCTCATCTCCAGTCTTCCTGAGGGATGTGTATCTGCGGCCGCTGTCGTCGGCGGCGTCGGACGCGGTCAGATCCGCTCTGAGATGCACGTCCGGGATTTCGGTCCCGGTCAGGGAATCGATCGTATCGAAGAGGTCGAGCATCCTGTCGCTCGACGTTATGATGTTCATTATCAGCCTGGGGAGCTTGCCGCCGAGATCGAATCCCGCCATGTCCAGCGCCTTGCTCAGAGCGCTGTCTGCGAAGTCCGAGGAGACGAGGAATTCGTCCACATGCGCCGTCATGCCGGCCTGGAGGTCCCAGGATCCCGATCCGCCCAGGATTCTGAGGCCGGTGAAGCTCAGATCCGCGCCGAGGGATACGAACATGTTGCTGGTATAAGCGGCGGTGCCGTACCGGACCGACAGGCTTTCGGGCGATCCGTCCTCTTTCTGGACGATGTCCAGCCCGAAGTTGCTCCTGTCCTTCTCCACGGACATCATTCTGAGTTTTACCGAAGCCCCGGAGATCTCCCCGGAACCGAGATCTATGAGCGTCAGGATGTCCGCGTCGAAATACAGCCTGAACGAAATGCCGAGTCTCAGGTCGCGCTCCGTGCCGTCTCCGGAGAGCATGGCCCTTTCCACGAGATCGGAGACGGTCTCGCCCTCGGCAGGCAGGTATGTGCCTTCGCCCGGGAAATTCCCGCGGCCGGCGAAATCGGCGGAAAGCTCGACGTATCCGGCGATCCGATCCGCGATCCTGCGCTCCGAACCGGACTCGCCGATGGTCCTTTTGATGGCGAAATCGGAGTCCATGCCGGGGATCAGCGACAATTCGTAGCCCGGATACCTGCTCAGAAACGATTCGATCAGCCCGTCTATGCCTATCTCCTTCCCCATGAGGGCCCCGGTGACAGTCCTGACGAATCCGTCGACGGAACCGTAGTCGATCCCGAATTCTGCCCCGTATTCTTCCGCGGGGCTTTCCGCATCCGAACATCCGGACAGGATCGGAACGGGAGAGAGCAGCATGATTGCGGCCATGAGAGCCGCCGCGATCCTCGGTTTCGATTCGCACATCGGTCGGCCATGTCCCCATCGCTTATAAGGATGATTTATCCGCAGACATCGCCGGAGGCATATGCGCCGGTTTCCGGGCATTTTTCGCTGGCTCTGATAGATATTTTTATATCAGAGTCACGATTGGGACGGCGATGTGCTACGATGTCGTCATAATAGGGGCAGGTCCCGCAGGTCTTACCGCGGGGATCTACGCCAGATCGAAGATGATGAAGACTCTCATCCTCGATTCGGGACGCGTCGGAGGGCAGTTGGTCAGCCTGTACCCCGAAAAAGGTATCCACAATTATCCCGGGTTCGAGACCGTGCAGGCCAGGAAGCTTTCTGACAAGCTATACGCCCAGGCCGAGACGGTCGGATGCGATATCAAAGAGAACGAAAAGGTAAACGAGATCGAGAACGGCGACCAGGAGCTTCTCGTAATGACCTCCAAGGAAACCTATCACGCCAAATCGGTCGTAGTCGCCATCGGGATGGGCAGCTTCAAACCCAAGAAGATGGGATGCCCTGGCGAGGACGAGCTCTTCGGAAAGGGGGTCACGTATCTTCTCCCGGCGAAAGAGGAGCTCGTAGGCAAGAAAGTCACGATGTTCGGCGGAGGGAACAGCGCCATCGATATGGCACTCGTCGCCGATTCCGTCACAGACACCACGATCGTCCACCGCAGGCCGGATTTCAGGGCAGACGAAGGCACCGTCAAGCAGCTCGAGAGGAGCGGGGTGAAGAAGATCATGTCCGCCAGCCTTCTGTCCATAAACGGGGCCGACAAGGTCGAATCCGTCACGGTCTCCCAGGACGGAAAAGAGATGGTCATACCTACGGACCTGGCGGTCATCAACATCGGAATCTCCGCGGATCTGGAGGACCTCAAGCGCTGGAACCTCGAGCTCACAGAGGACGGGCTGGTGAAGGTCGGTCCGGATATGTCCACGAACCGCCCGGGGATATTCGCATGCGGGGATGCGGTATCGTATCCCGGCAAATTCAAGCAGATCACGACTGCGTGCGGGGAAGCCACCACGGCCATCCTCATGGCATATAAATTCGTCAAGAAGCCCTACTGGGCCTGATGCCGGGGGATCCCCTCCGGTTTTTTCCCTTCCGTTATCCAGTTATATCCGCATCCCGATTCCGCGGCCATGCCTTTCACGCCGGGAGAGGGCCATCTGGCCGCCGATTCATTCGTGTTTTCCCGCGGATCATTCCGCAGGGGCTATCTTATAGCCGAGAACGGGATCATCTCGGAGGAAGGGGAAGGCCCATGCCCCGAACCTGCGGACGCCAGGATAGCGCTATTCCCCGGCGCCGTCAATGCCCATACCCACTGCGCCGACTACGGGCTCGAGGTGCCGGACGGGCTCTCCATCGAAGAGCTGGTCGCCCCTCCCGACGGCCTGAAGCACAGATATCTTTCTTCGGCGCCGCCGGAGCTTCTCTCCGACCATATGCAGAGGTTCGCGGCCGATTCTTCCGCCTACGGGGCGGCCACTTTCATCGATTTCAGGGAGGGCGGAGCGGAAGGATGCAGGCTTCTCAGGGAATCCGTCCCGGGCGCGGCGATATTCGGCCGCCCCGTTTCGGACGCATTCGATCCGGAGGAGATGGAGGCGCTGATGCTCTGGGCGGACGGGATAGGCCTTCCGAGCATCTCCGACATGCCTCCGGGATATATCGAGGACATAGCGGATTTCGCCAGGGAAAGGGGAATCCCATTGGCTATACATGCCAGCGAGAGGGTCCGCGAGGACATAGACCTCATACTGTCCCTGGATCCCGCGTTCGTCGTCCACATGTGCGAGGCCGGCGGCTCCGATTTCCTCAAATGCGCCGAAGCGGAGGTCCCCATAGTCGTCTGCCCGGGGTCCAACGCTTATTTCGGGAAGGCCCCTCCCCTGGCCCGCATGGAATCCTGCGGCGTATCCATGGCTTTGGGGACGGACAACGGCATGCTGAGGATCCCGGATCTTGCGGCCGAAGCCGGCCTTTTCGTCAGGACGATCAGGAAGCAGGGCGGAGACCCCTCATCGGTTTTCGGCACTTTTTCTGCCCTAAATAGCAAGTTATTAAATCAGAATATTAGGATAAGCGAAGCAATCCAAGGCCAGTGCTTGGCAGTCCCGTTCGAAGGCGAGCCTTCCGCGGAGAACATATTCCGCGCGGGTGCCCCAGGCTTTCCCTTGACAAGAAAAAGAAGTGGATTATATGGAGTTCAAGAATATACTCGTGCCCACTGACGGAAGCGAATACACCAAATCCGCCGTCAGAGCCGCCGTAGATTTCGCCAGGCAGGTTGGCGGCAGGATCACCGCGCTTTATGTGCTCGATCAGACGATGATCTCCAACATGCCCATGGACGCGGCCGTCAGGAACGTATACGATGCCCTGGCCTCGGAAGGCAAAGAAGCCGTCGACGTGGTCAAGAACCTGGCTTCCGAAGCCGGGATCCCGGTGGAGGTCTCCGTGAAGGAAGGCTCGCCGGTGAAAGTGATTCTGGATGAGTCGTCCAAGTATGACATAATAATCATGGGAACCCTGGGAAGGACAGGGATGTCCAAGCTCCTCATGGGAAGCGTGGCGGAAAGGGTAGTAAGGGCCTCCTCATGCCCCGTCCTAGTGGTCAGGGCTTCTGAAGCGGGGAATTGAATTGCTCGGAAAGACCGTTGCCGACGTGATGACGCCGGCGCCCATCGTGGCAGAAGTTCCCGGGACCCGCAACGACGCCATCAACCTCATGGTCAGGCACAACCTCACCGGCCTTCCGGTGATACGCTCCGACGACGGGAAGCTCGTGGGGATAGTATCCAGGAAAGACGTTTTCCGCGACACCAAAGAGGACCAGCTGTCCCTCATAATGAAGACCAACATCACTTCGATCTCCTATGACCGCCCCGTCGAGGAGGCCGCCGAGATCCTGGCCAAGAACAGGTTCCACAGGCTCCCTGTCATCATGGACTCCAAGCTGGTCGGGATCATCACGCCCACTGATCTTCTCCGCCAGGCGAAGAACATCAAGACAGACATCGTCGCCGAGAAGCTCATCAAGACCACCTGCGTCACGGCCTACGAGGAGAACCCTCTCGCCTATACCATCGCAGCGATGAGGATCAGCGACGTCACCGCGGTCCCCGTCCTGGACGCCCACGGCAAGCTGGTGGGCATATTCACCGACCGCGACCTGTTCACGGACCAGATGAAAGAGCCCGAGACCCTCAAGTCCATGGGGATATCCGGCGCCGCCGACTATGCGGGATACAGGAACGTCCTGCCGCTTTTCTATTCGGTCGACGAGAAGTATTTCGACGACAGGAAGGTCAGCGATTACATGGTCAGGGACCCCATCACGGTCTACAAGAAGACCAACGGGGCGGACATCGCCAAGATGATGCTCGACTACGATTTCGGGCAGATACCGGTGCGCGGGAACAAGGACGAGCTCGTCGGAATGATATATGACGTCGACGTTCTGCGCGTGATCACAGGTAATATCAATGACTGACGCGAACAGCAACGATCTCATGTCCCTGTGCAAGCGCAGGGGATTCATCTGGCCTTCCTTCGAGCTTTACGGCGGGGTGGCCGGCATGTATGACTACGGGCCCCTCGGATGCGCCCTCAGGAACAACATAGTCGAGATGTGGAGGGCCATTTACAAAGGAAGGGAGGGTTTCGTCGAGATCGATTCCGAGACCGTCAATCCGCGCGAGGTTCTCGCGGCCTCCGGCCACGTGGAGAATTTCGCCGACCTCATCACCTACTGCCAGAGCTGCAACGCCCCGTACAGGGCCGACCACATGGTCAAAGGGTTCTACGACAACCCCGATGTGCTCACCCCCAAGCAGCTGGAGGAGGCCTTCGCCAAGCATGGGATCAAATGCCCGGCATGCGGAGGGGACCTCGGACCGGTGGGCGAGTTCAACCTGATGTTCAGGACCAACATCGGCCCCGGATCCGCCCGCATAGGGTACCTCAGGCCGGAGACGGCCCAGGGGATTTTCGTCAACTATCCCAACCTGTACAGATACAACAGGGAGAAGCTCCCGCTCGGGGTCATCCAGACCGGAAGGAGCTACAGGAACGAGATCGCGCCCCGCCAGGGCATGATCCGCATGAGGGAGTTCAACCAGATGGAGGTCGAGCTTTTCGTGGATCCCGAGGACAAGGACTGGGCGAGATTCTCCGAGATCGAGAATGGAACCCTCGATCTGATCCCCAACACGACCCTCCAGCCGGTCACCATGACCGTCAGGGAAGCCGTCGAGAAGGGGGTCATCGCCAACCGCGTGCTGGCTTATTTCGTGTACACCACCAAGCAGCTCCTCACGGGGCTCGGAATCGATCCCTCCAGGCTCAGATTCAGGGAGCACGAGAAGGACGAGATGGCCCATTACGCCGCCGACTGCTGGGATGCCGAGGCTCTTCTCTCATACGGATGGACGGAGATCGTCGGCATCGCGGACAGGGGCTCCTGGGACCTTTCCAGGCACGCCCAGTTCTCCGGCGCGGACCTCACCCATCTGAAGAGGTTCGACGAGCCCAAGGAGATGGAGGTCGAGAAGGTGGCCGCCAAGCACAAGGCCCTCGGACCGGCCTTCAAAAGCAGGGCCAAAGACATCGTCGCCGCCATGGAGAAGCTGAGCCCTTCCGACGTGAAGGACGGCAAGCTGAAGGTCAGCGTGGACGGGGAGGAGATCGTCCTCGGGGAGGAATACTTCGAGATCGTCAGAAGGACCGAGAAGGTCGCCGGGATACGCGTGATCCCCCATGTCATAGAGCCTTCCCACGGCCTGGACAGGATATTCTATTCCATACTCGAGCACGCTTTCTGCCAGAACGAAGACGGATACACCGTCCTGAAGCTGGTCCCTGCCGTCGCCCCGATAAAGGTCGGAGTGTTCCCTCTGATGGAGAAGGACGGCCTCGACGTCATGGCCAAGGAAATCTACGAGAAGGTCCACACCCACAGGGTCGAGGCCTATTACGACGGCTCCGGCACCATCGGCAAGAGATACGCCCGCATGGACGAGGTCGGCACCCCCTGGTGCATAACCGTGGATTATGATTCCCTCAGGGACGGGACTGTCACCATAAGGGACAGGGATTCCACCGAGCAGAAGCGCATCAGAGCGCAGGATGCGGCCGCCGTCGTCGATTCGCTCCTGGCAGGCAGGCCTTTCGCCGAACTCTGACTATATAATCTCTTTTGATGGGCGGATGTTGGACGCAGAGTCCGACTCCCCCAAACAATCATTTTTATGGGAAGGAACGTCTGGACCTTCCCTCCCGCCGTTTTCCGGTGCGATTCCGCCGACAAGTATTAAATGCCCATCCAGCCGATTTCTTATCCAGAGGTGCAAGACATGGCTGTTAAGGACCTAGAAGATCTCAAGAAGCTTTCTATGCTCAGGTCGCAGATCGACGGGATTTCCGTCGAGAGGATCATGTCCGAGGACTTCCCAGTGGTATCGCCTGAAGACCGCATCGCAGATGTGCTTTCGGTAATGAAGAAGACCAGATACCAGGACGTCCCCGTGGTGGACCAGGGCGAATTATTGGGTATGGTGAGCTATTCATCGATACTCAGAAAGAAGAGCCTATCTTTGGATGCGAAGGTCAAGGGCCTGATACGGAATTTCCCTGCGGTCACCGCCGACATGGAGATCACCAGGATCGCCGAGCTGATAGTCACCAACAACTGCAGGCAGCTCCCCATCCTCAGCGGGAAGAAGATCGTGGGAATAATCGAGAGGAACAGGTTGATAGAGATCGTGAGGGACATACGCGCCCTGAAGGAGATCAAGGTCTGGGAGATCATGAGCAACCCGGTGCAGTCCGTCAAGGTCAACGACCTCATGGACGACGCGCTGGACCTTATGATCCGCGAGGATTACAGATCGGTCCCGGTAGTGAACGAGCAGAACCACGTAACCGGAATAGTCGGCATGAGGGAGATCATCGACAACAACTGGAAGAAGGAGAACAAGTCCATCGCGGACCTGGAGAAGAGCTCCCGCTCCCAGATCACGGTGGAATCCATCGCGACCACTTCGGCGACCGTCATCGAATGGGACTGCGACATCTCCGAGGCCGTGGACCTGATGGTCGAGAACAAGTTCTCCTCGCTGCCGGTGGTGGAAGGCAGGAACCTGGTCGGAATAATAACCGAATTCGACATCCTGGAGCTCATCTCCGCGTGCAGGGAGAGGGACATGCTCTTCGTCCAGATCAGCGGTCTGGAGGACAACGAGAAGCCTATGGTGGAGCCCATATACGCCGACATAGAGGCGATGGTCTCGAAGATCTCCAAGATATACAAGCCGGAATCCCTTACGATGCACGTCTCCAGATACAACGACGTCGGAGGCGCCTGCAAGTACAGCGTCAGCGCGAGGCTGTTCATCAACGGGACCGCCGTCCTCTCCAAGGAGGTCGGATGGGATCTGGTGCAGACCTGCTCCAGCCTGATCAAGAAGCTCGAGGATTCCGTCATCAACATGAAGGATTCCAAGGTTACCTTCCGCAGGAGGAAGAAGTGAGATCCCGGGGGAGAAATCCCCCGAAACCATTTTGCGGACCGGTTTTCGGCCTTGATTTTTCTTGAGAATGCTCTGCCGCGACGGCGTCCCGCCGGATCAGGATTTGGATTCCACGGCCTCCAGGAGCCAGCCCACGACGTCAGTTCCGACCTTAATGATGCTTCCTTCATGAAGGTCGAGTTTGGCTTTGTAGTTGGCCGTGGTGAGCGCCTTGACCTGGATCTCATGCTCCCCAGGGGTCGTCTCGAAGAATATGCTCTCTCCGTTCTTGATTTTGCCCACTTCTGCGCCGTCGACGATCACTTTGGGGTTGACCCTGACGAATATGATGTAATTCGCGGGGCGCCAAACCTCCACTTTTATCTTTCCTTCCGATGCGATTGTCCCACACCCCCGGAGTGCGTGCTAAGAAACGTCGCGTTCCATATTTATCAGTGAGGATGGGGCGGGTTCTTGCTGCGGTAAATAAGGAGATGATCGGGTGCTGCGAACCGTCAGAATGGTGGAAGCTTTTCAGCCTCAAGCCATTTCTTAGTTCCCGCCACCACTATGTTTTTGAATTGTCCGAGGTATGATTCCAATCTGTTCCGCACAGAGTCCAGGAGCATTTTTTATTTCCTGATCCTATATGCATGTTATATGCGGTTCTAGCGCATGTTATATGAGGTTTGCATATGGCAATCAAATCGATCGCTCCCTTTCCCGATCATTCCGGAGGTCTGGAGGAGGGAGGAACTCGCATTCCATCCTCCAGCGGCGGCCATGCCTCGAGACGCAACGGCCCCGGGATGCTGGCGGTCTTGGCGCTGATGCTGATCGCGGCCGCCGCCATGATACCGATGTCCCCTATGTCCGATGAGTATGATGCTTCGTCGTCAGGAACCTGCGGAGAAAACCTGTCTTGGAATCTTGATAGAAGCGGAAATCTGGTCATATCGGGCTCAGGGCCGATGGACGATTACTCGATCAATTCCCCCTGGGCGGACAATCGCATCAAATCTGTGACCATAGAAGATCAGGTGACTTCCATAGGGAGCTATGCGTTCTTCGGATGTTCATATCTCAGAACGATTTCGATGCCAGATTCCATAGTATCTATAGGGAGCTATGCGTTCTTCGGTTGCTCAAACCTGGGATCGATTTCGATTCCTGGGCATGTCGTATCCATCGGCGAACAGTCGTTCGTAGGTACCCCCATAAAATCCCTGGCCATACCGGATTCCGCGGATTCCATAGGCGATTATGCGTTCTCCGGCTGCGATTCTTTGGAATCCGTGTCAATCGGAAATTCCGTCGGGCGCATAGGCGATTATGCGTTCTACGGATGCGATTCGCTGGAGTCCGTGTCCTTCGGGAGTTCGGTGGCACGCATTGGGGCATGGGCATTTTCCGATTGCGTCTCTTTGGCGTCCGTCGACATACCCTGTTCCGCGGAGTCCATCGGAGACGGCGCATTCTGCGGCTGCTTTTCTCTGGAATCGATAGCGGTGGATCAGGAGAACGCGAAGTACAGCTCGTCCGACGGCGTCCTTTTCGACAAAGACAAGACTCTGCTGATAGCCTATCCGGCCGGAAAGCAGGATTATGTGTACGAAATCCCCTCATCCGTCGGATCGATCGGCATCCGCGCGTTCTTCCGCTGCAATCATCTGGCATCTGTGGGCATCCCCGATTCCGTAGCGTCCATCGGGAGCTATGCGTTCTTCGGATGCGGTTCTCTGGTATCCGCCGCTATCCCCTCATCCGTCGCATCGATTGGCGACTGGGCATTTTCCGAATGCGGTTCTCTGGCTTCCCTGACGATCGGGGACTCCGCGGGACCCATAGGGATCGGCGCTTTCGACAACTGTGTTTCTCTGTCTTATGTTGCGATCGGGGATTCCGTGGGGCCGATAGGGGCATATGCGTTCTACGGACTGGAATTCTATGCGGGAACGTCTCTGCTCGATTATGGTTCCCTCCCGGGCCATACATTTGCGGGCTCCGGGGACGGCAAGCTGTACTCCAGCGATTCGGAGCTTTCCTATTCCGTGAGGGATGGCGAGGCCATCCTGAACGGATTCGGAGCAGGATATGCCGGAGCCAGGGATATCATCGCGATCCCGTCGGAATACAATGGGTGTCCCGTGACGTCCATCGCGAGCAAGGCATTCTACGGCTGCGCAGATCTGAAGCATGTGACCATACCGGCTTCGGTGAAGACTATAGGAAGCTATGCGTTCTACAGGTGCGCATCCCTGGAATCCGTGAGCCTAGGGTTGGTGGAATCCGTCGGGCTGAAATCATTCTCCTACTGCCAGTCCCTTGCCGATATATCCATACCCAGCACCCTCAAGAGAATCGGAAGCTATGCGTTCTACAGCTGCGGCCTGACCTCTCTCACCATACCCGGTGACGACGTCGTCCTGGAAGCCAGCGCGTTCAGCGCATGCAAGAACATGAAGGACATACATTTCACCGGACATGGAGCGGTCATAGGGACCAACGCCTTCTACAAGAACAATGGGGTGTCCAGCGTGGACCTTTCCACCGTGGCTTCCGTGGGGTTCAAGGCTTTCCCGTACTGCAATGGGCTGACCTCTCTGACGATTCCAAGCAACATCTCAGTGGTAAGCGAGTATGCATTCTTCAACTGCATCAATCTCAAGGATCTCACGGTGGAGGACGGGGTCAGGAAGATAGGGAAGAGCGCTTTCAGCGGATGCAGATCCTTGGAGAACGTATCTCTGCCCAAGTCTCTGATATATCTGGGGCCCAATGCTTTCTACGGGATCGTTTTCGAAGATCCCGACGGGAATGCGATGGACTATACCCTGAAGCTCCGCGGGCACACGTATGTCGGATCCGGCAGGGTCCTCTGCATGCTGGAGGATCTCATCGACGGCGAGCAGTTCTCGGCCGACGGGCTGGACTATATAATAATCTCCGCCGATTCCCGCAAGGCATCCATCACCGGATATTCGGGTGCGGTCTCTGCCATCCCCCCCTCAGTGACATACAAGGGATGGGAGATTTCGGTGGCATCCATCGCGGACAAAGCATTCTACGGATGCGATACTCTGGTCTCGGCCGATCTGAAGAGCGCGGAATCCATAGGCATGAAAGCTTTCGCCAATTGCCCCTCGATCCAAAGCATAGAATTCGGCGGGGATCTGGATAGCATCGGCTCTTATGCGTTCTACGGGCTGTCATTCTACGAAGGGAAGTCGAAGCTTACGGCATCCCCGGAGATGCTGAAAGGCCATGCGTTCTCGGGAGCCGCTCCGAAGCTTTATCTCGTATCCTGAATAAAAGGGGCAGAAATGCCCCAAACCTTTTGCTCGCCATACACAGTTTTTTCAAAAGAGAATATTATAATGCTCTTTATTGACATCTTCATATGAAAAAGAGTATTACGATACTCCTTTATACGAAGTTATAGGTATCCGATTATGGATGAGATACCGAGGACGCAGTATCTTTATGAGCTTGACGAGTGGAAGGACAGCCCGGACATCGTGAAGGTCATAATCGGCGTCAGACGCGCCGGAAAATCCGTGGTTATGCAGCAGTTCATCAGGAGGCTGATAGGGAGCGGCATAGATCGGAATTCAATTCTGCTCATGAATTTCGAGTCCTCCGATTTCGATTCCATCGCCGGCTACAGGGATCTGAATGCATGGATCGCTGAAAGGATCCCCCGCGACAGGAGAGCCTATGTTTTCCTCGACGAGGTCCAGAGAGTGGAAGGCTGGGAGCGCACTATCAACTCCCTTATGGCTGACTACGATGCAGACGTCTACGTCACGGGTTCGAACGCATATCTCCTCTCATCGGAGCTTTCCACATATATATCTGGGAGGTACGTCGAGATAGAGGTCTATCCCCTGTCTTTCAAAGAATTTCTCATCGGGCATCCGGCGACTCCGGACATAGATAGGAACGCGAGGTTTCAGCAGTATCTCCGCACCGGCGGCATGCCGCTCACGGATCCTGACAGAGGGGACAGATACAATTCGATGATCCTTGAAGGCATTTACAACACCGTTCTGGTGAAGGATGTCGCGGCCAGAATGGGAATCAGGGACCTTTCCGGGCTGGATTCCATAGCAAGGTTTCTCTTTGATAACTTGGGCAATGTCACCAATATCGACAATATAGCTAGGGCGACGGGACTGGCGAAGAAGACAGTGGCGAAATATATACGCGCCTTGACCGAGGCGTTCCTGTTCTACAAGGCGGACCGTTACGATGTGGTGGGGAAGAAACTTATGGGCTCCCATGAGAAGTACTATCCGGTGGATACCGGCCTGGCAAGAGCCGTCCTGGACAGGGGCATCGCCGGCACTTCGAGGCCGTTGGAGAGCATCGTGTTCATGGAGCTGAAGAGGAGGGGATACAGGGTCAGGGTCGGTTCCTTCCGCGACAGAGAGGTCGATTTCACTGCGGAGAAGAACGGCAGGATCGAATACTATCAGGTCTGCCTGACGATGCTGGATGACGCTACTTTCGACAGGGAAGTCCGCTCGTTCAAGGCTATAGGCGACAATTATCCCAAAACCGTGCTTTCATTGGACCCGATAGTCAGGGATGTTCCGGACGGGCTGATACATAGGAATGCGGTGGAATGGCTGGCAGGCCCGGACAGCTGAATCCGGGCTCTGGCGCAGCCATCCGCTCTTTTTGACACCCCTTATATAGGTTTTCAATAATGCATGGCCGTTAGCCATGGCACAGTACGACTCAGCTTCCATAGAGAAACGCTGGCAGGACATGTGGGATTCCGAGGCCGTCTACCGCTTCGACCCCAAATCCGAAAAGCCGGTATTCAGCATCGACAATCCCCCCAGGTATACTTCGGGTCCGCTTCATCTCGGGCACGCCACCGGGTATTCCCTGATCGATTTCGCCGCCCGTTTCAGGAGGATGAGAGGCTACAACGTGTTCTTCCCCCTGTGCTTCGACGTCAACGGCACGCCTATCGAAGTCAAAGTCGAGAAGAAGCACCACATCACGAAGCTCGACACCCCCAGACAGGAATACAGGAGGCTGTGCGAGGAGTACGCCAACGGCTTCATCGCCCAGATGACCGAGGATTTCAAGATGCTCGGGGAGTCCATGGACCCCAGCATCTATTACCAGACGGACGCCCCCTACTACAGGAAGATCACCCAGCTCTCCTTCGTCAATCTGTTCAGAAGGGGCCTCGTGTACAAGGCGAACTTCCCCGTGAACTGGTGCCCCGGGTGCATGACCGCTCTTGCCGACGCAGAAGTCGAGTACAGGGACAACGTCAACAAGCTCAATTACATCAAGTTCATGGTCGCCGATTCCGACAAAGAGGACGATTACGTCCTGGTTGCGACCACCAGGCCCGAGCTGCTCTGCACATGCAAGGTCGTAGCCGTCCATCCGGACGACAAGGAGAAGGCCCATCTCATAGGCAAGGAGCTCATCACCCCGCTGTACGGCAGGAGGGTGAAAGTCATATCCGATCCTGCGGTCAAGCTCGACTACGGGACCGGGAACGTCATGATATGCACCATCGGGGACAAGGACGACCTCATGTGGGTCATGAAATACCATCTCCCGATGGAGAAGGGAATCGACGAGAGCGGGAAGATGACCGAGCTCTCCGGGAAATACGCGGGCATGCCCGTCCTCGAGGCCAGGGAAGCCGCGATCGAGGATCTCCGCGCCGCCGGCCTTCTGGTGAAGCAGGAGGACAACCCCCAGCAGGTCTCCATCTGCTGGAGATGCCACACGCCCATCGAGTTCCTCCAGGTTCCCCAGTGGTTCCTCAAGACCACATCCTTCAAGGACACGATCCTCAAGAGAGCGGACGAGATAAAATGGCATCCGGAATTCATGAAGACCAGGCTCCGCGACTGGACCAACTCCCTGGAGTGGGACTGGGTCCTCAGCAGGCAGAGGGTCTTTGCCACCCCCATCCCCATCTGGGAATGCGAATCCTGCGGGCACGCGGTCTGCGCCACCGAGGAGCAGTGCTATGTCGACCCCGTTTTCGACGCTCCGCCCGTGGAGAAATGCCCGAAATGCGGCGGCAAGCTCGTCGGATGCCCGGACGTGTTCGACACGTGGATGGATTCCTCCGGGTCCTCGCTGTACAATACTTTCTGGGGCAGGGACGAGGAGCTCCACAAGAAGCTGTTCCCCATGAGCCTCAGACCCCAGTCCCACGACATCATCAGGACCTGGGCGTTCTATTCCATACTCAGGGCGGAGCAGATCGAGGAGAGCATCCCCTGGGAGGACATAATGATCCACGGGTTCATCATGGCCCCGGACGGCACCCCGATGCATTCGTCTATCGGGAATGTGATCGATCCCATACCTATCCTCAAGAATTACGGGGCCGACGCGCTCAGATACTACGCCGCGACCTGCTCCCTCGGAATAGACCACGCCTTCAGGGAGAAGGACGTCATCCGCGGCAGGAAGCTCTGCAACAAGGTGTTCAACCTCGGCCAGTTCGCCGGGAGATTCCTCTCCGATGTCCCGAAGGAATGCCCCGAGCTCAGGGTTTCCGACAGGTGGATAATCAGCAGATACACCGAGACCCTGAAGAACGTCACCGCCTGCCTCGAAGAGTACCAGTTCGACAAGGCCATGAGAGAGGTCGAAGGCTTCATCTGGCACGAGTTCGCCGACAACTATGTCGAGATGGTCAAGGCCAGGAACGATCCCGCGGTCAGATACACGATCTACAACGTCTTCCTGGGAAGCATCAAGATGCTCGCGCCCTTCATGCCCCACGTCACCGAGGACGTCTACCAGGAGCATTTCAAGGCGGCGGACGGATGCAGGAGCGTCCATCTGACCCCCTGGCCGGAGCCCATGTTCATAGACGGGGAAGCCGAAGAGGCGGGAGAGAAGCTCAAAGACGTCCTGGCGGAGATACGCTCCTGGAAGTCCGAGAAGAAGATCCCGCTCAACGCGGAGCTTTCCCTGATCGAGCTGGTCGGTGCGGATGCCAGGGCCCTCGAATGCGCCAAGGACGACATCAGGGAGACCACCAAGGCGAAGGAGATCAGAATCGCGCCGGAAGCCCGCCTCACCGAGGAGGTCGCCGGAGTGAAGCCTGTGCATTCCAAGCTCGGCCCCGCGTTCAAGGCCAAAGCTAAGACTATAGTCTCCGCGGTTGCGGCCATGGATCCCGAGGAAGTCTCCAGGAAGCTGGAATCCGGCGCCGTGGAAGTCGAGGCCGACGGAGAGACCGTCTCGGTCGGCAAGGAGTATTTCGAGGTGGAGAAGCGTCTCATGCTCGACGGAAAGGCGGTCGACACCATCCAGGTCGGCGGGATACTCATCCTCATCGAGCTCTGACATCGGGTGCCGGTTCCGGCCGGCATCCTTTTCCCTATGATATTCTGCTTCTCCGCCACAGGCAATTCCCTTTATTTCGCCCGCAAGATATCTGAGGCGGATGGTAGCACTATAGTCCATATGGACCGCTGCCTCAGAGAAGACGATCTGTCGTTCCGCGTGCCTCCGGGAGAGTCCCTGGGCTTCGTGTTCCCGGTGTATTTCTCCGGGCTTCCCACTATAGTCTCCGACTTTCTGGGCAGAGCCGAGATAACGACCGATCCCGGGACGTATGTTTATGTTGCAGTCACCTGCGGGTCATCCCCCGGTGACGCCGGAGGCATGGCGGCCAGGATCCTTTCCGGTAAAGGCATCGGCGTATCCGGAATGTTTCGCGCGGTCATGCCGCATACCTGGACGCCTCTGCACGATCTCTCAGACAAGAAGAGGATAGAGAAGGTTCTGGCCGGGGCCGAGCCGCAAATCGCGGACGCCGCCGAAGGGATCGCATCCCGCCGCAGATGCAGGATGCCGGACGCCACGTCGAAGATCATGGCAAAGCCGCTCTATGCGATCTACGGGATGCAGAGGACCAAGCTGTTCTGGGTCACCGATCTGTGCGACGGGTGCGGCGAATGCAGGAGGATCTGCCCCGTGCGCGCGATTAGGATGGAGAACAGGAGGCCGGTGATAGTCCCCGACAGGTGCCCGATGTGCCTGGCGTGCCTGCACAGGTGCCCCATGTTCGCCATCCAGTACGGGAAAGCCACTATAGTGCACGGGCGCTATACGCACCCCGATTCAGGGCTGCGATACGGCTCCGGCCATATAGGCATCCAGGACCCGGTCCGCCGTTCTCTTCGCTTTGGCCATCTCCTTGGGTCCTGGGTTTTCGCTTTCGTCCCAGCGCACGGCGGCATCTATCTCGTCCATGAGGTCCAGGAGCTTCTCAGATCCTTTCCATCCTTTCCTCAGGGCTTCCATCTCCTCGGGGCTGGATCCCGAGATCCTGGAGGAGATCCCGCCGGCCAGATAAGAGACGAATTCCATGTTCCTCTTCAGCTCGGCCATGTCCTGGCTTTTGGTCTGGGGGCAGACCTCCGGATCCTTGAGCCTGGTTTCCGCCATCCCCATGATCGCCATCGCTTTCCCGCACAGGCTTTCCCACGCCTGGAGATAGGGGTTGCCGCTCATGCTGAACGTCATCAGTCTCGGCATGGAAAGGGCGCAGACCGCGATGCTGACTTCGTTGCCCATGCCGCCGGTTTCCATGATCCTGTCTATCAGCTCCTCCAGGAACCTTCTGTCAGAGATGTTCTCGGCGTTCCATATCAGGGAAGGAAGATAGATCAGAGAGAGAAGGTCGTCCTCTGCGGAGGCGTTCGCCATGCCTTCGGCGAGGATCTCCTCCGCGATATCGCAGAACTCATCCGCGCCGCCCTTTTTCCCGAGGGTCGAGGATCCCTCCGAAATCATCACCGCGGCCACCGACAGGTTCCCGTCCAGGACGCAGGATTTCCCAATGGCCAGATTCCCGAGCCACTCGTCCGCGTCCCTGTCGAGTATGCGCTCCCCGAGGTTGTTCAGGAGCTCCGAATCGTTTCCTTTGAGGGCTTCCCTCGCCATCCCGCGGAGCTCTCCGATGTCTTCCGGCAGCTCCTCTATTGCCGGGGTGACTATGCGGCCTCTGAACCCGCAGCCGCATTCCAGGATCCCGCCGGGCCCGCTGGCTATGAACTTCCCGCAGTCGGGGCATTCCCTGCCGGCATATTCGCTTCCGGGGCCCTCTCCGGCCTCTTCCTCAGGGGCATCCAGCCTCTCGTCGTTCAGAGCATCCCTGATGATCTCTTCATATTTCCTCAGGGCCTCGTCCATCTTCTTCTTCCGGCCTTTGTTGCGGCCGTCGGACATCATGTATCCGACGAAATTCTCGAAGGCTTCCCTCAGAACGCCGCCGTGCCCGTCGTCTTCCTCTACCCACAGGTCGCAGAGCCTTCCTATCCTTTCTTCGTCGAATCCGCACTATACCGATTCCTCCAGTTTCCTGACGTCCTCCAGGAATCCGGACATCATCCTGATCTTGGGAGCGTTCCTGCCTTTCGGCCCGTCCAGCTCCTCCGCCCTCGAAGCCATCGCTCCGGCGGCCCAGGAAGCGGCCTCCAGCACGGAGCCGTGGTCGAGAAGAAGCATGTCGTTGCAGGCATAGCACACCGCCATGTCCGCGGCTTCGAACGCGAAATTCAGGCAGGCGCCTCCGCTTCCGGCGCAGTCGTCGCTGTATCCTATCCTGGTGGCCAGATCCTCTTCCAGCGTTACGTCCATGAGGTTATGGAAGCGTTCGTCCATGACCTCCGAGAATTCCATCATGCCGAGGTGGTCCTCGTCCCAGCGCCTTCCCTCTGCGCACGCGGCCGCCAGCGAATCCATGCACGCATCGGTCACGAGCGAATAGAACTCGTCGAAGTTCTCCTCGTCCAGGAATGAAGCCGCGAGCGAGAAATCGTCGAATCCCTTCCCGGCCTTCCCGGACATCATCTCGTACCAGCCTATGAAGAACCAGGCGTACCAGGACGATACCCCTTCCTTCGCCACCTTCTCGGCCAGCGGCGCCATGGCTCCGGCGTCCCCGGTCTCGAACAGCCGCTGCATCTCCGGGATGTATTTCTCGGACAGCTCGTCCCTTCTGGATTCGGCGTCCCCGATCTCCTCCTTGGTGAAGGCCCTGGAGCGGCGGCACAGCAGGCATTCGCCCTCCAGATCCTCGGTGTCGGCTATCATGAAATTCTCGCCGCAGAAGGGGCACTTCGTCATCAAAAGGGTCATGGCAAGGCATCGGCCTAGGCGGTAAAAGGTTATTGCGGTACGCGCAGATCCCTGAAGGAGCGTATGTTGCGGTTCAGGGAGGTCGCCCTGGAATTGATGGCCAGATCCTCCAGTGCTCCCGCGAAATATGTGGAGCACACCACGGCCACGACTGTCCCAAGGTCAGCGAACACCATGAAATAAGGGGCGAGGCGCAGGAGCAGCCCGCCGATCTTGTTCATGTCGGTATGGAGCAGAGCCGTCCTGCGGAACCTGTACGTGCCTATGCACAGGGAGATCCCGCGGACGGCCGCGATGAGCGCTATGAACAGGATCATCCACGGCTCCCAGGGCTGGGTGGGTATGAGCACGGCCAGCATCGCCAGGACCAGCGAGAAATCGGCGGCGCTGTCCAGTATCTCCCCTCCGGGGGAGCACAGCCCGTACTTCCTGGCCAGGTATCCGTCGAGGACATCGCTGGCGCTGCAGTAAGTGAAGACCGCCAGGAACCATGCGTTCAGCTCCCCCGTAAGGAGCAGAAGCGCCGAGCCTATTATCCTGGAGACGGATAGGATGTCTGGCACCAGGCGATGCATCCCGCTCAGTCCTGTATCACGCGGACGGTCACCTTCTTGCTTTTGTGCTTCGCTTTGGTCAGATCCATGGTCATGCGGTTGCCGAAATCCTTGTGCACCTCCACCACAGAGGAATCCGGCCCTATCTGTATCTTACCTATGGAAACGTCCCTGACCCTGGCGTTGCGGATGATGAAATCCGCCAGCGACACCTTCCCGAACCCGTCGTTCCTGCCGAGATTGATCTCGAACCTGCACATGCCGAAGACGTCGGAGATCTGGTCGTAGTCGACGACCCTCTTGATGCTGTCCTTCTGTCCGGGCTCCGCCTCGGGGACGCTCCTCTTCTCGATGTCGATTCCGGTGCGCATCTGGAACTCTTTGATCAGATGCTCCTCTTCGGAAGTGACGAACGATACCGCGGTGCCTTCCTTCCCCGCTCTCCCGGTCCTTCCGATGCGGTGGATGTAGGTGTCTATGTCGTCCGGCATGTCATAGTTGATGACGTAGCTGATGTCGTCGATGTCCAGCCCCCTGGCCGCGACGTCGGTGGCGATGAGGACGTCGGTCCCGCCCTCCTTGAAATCCCTTATGACCTTCTCCCTCTTGGACTGGGGCATGTCCCCGTGTATGGCTTCCACCTGGTAGTCCAGCTCGGAGAGCCTCTCGTCCAGGACATCCACCATCTTCTTGGTCTGGCAGAATATGATGGCTTTGGGCCTGTCGATATCCAGGATCCTGCACAGGGCCCAGGATTTGTTCCTCCTTCCGACGGAGATGTAATACTGTTTGGTCAGGTCGAGGACCACTTCGTCCTGGGACACCGAGATCTCCCTGGGGTTCACCATGTAATCGAAGGCCAGCTGCTTGACGTTCTCCTGCATGGTGGCCGAGAACAGCATGGTGTGCCTCTCCTTGGGCATCGCCTTCAGTATGAACTCGATGTCCTCGATGAATCCCATGTCGAGCATCCTGTCCGCTTCGTCCAGCACCAGCGTCTTTATCGCGGAGAGGTTCAGCGCCCCCCTGTTGATCATGTCTCTGACGCGTCCGGGAGTCCCGGCGACTATGTCGCATCCCGCCTTCAGCTTCTTCAGCTGCCCTTCGATGCTGGCCCCCCCGTATATGGGTATGCTGACGTGCCCGGAGTATTTCGCCAGCTTCGTCAGCTCCCCGGAGACCTGGTTGGCCAGCTCCCTGGTGGGGACCAGAACTATCGCGGACGGCACTTTCGTCCCCGACGGATTGGTCCCGAGCATTATCGTCCCGTACGCCCCCGTCTTTCCCGTTCCGGTCTGCGCCTGGGCGAACATGTCGATTCTTTCGAGCCCGAGAGGGATCGACTGTATCTGGATGGGGGTAGGCTCCGTCCATCCCATGTCATCCATCGCCTTCGCTATCTCTTCGGGTATACCTATGTCCGTGAAATTGGAGATCATCTGCATCACTGATCTGAATCACTGCCTGCGACTGACACAGACAACTTTTCGTTTTCGGATTCATAAACGGCGCTTCTCTTAAATAATGATGTGCAATCGGCCGCGCCCCGGCCCTCTTTGCGATGTTTTAATAGTAGGATTCCGTTGGGAGGTCCGATTCAAATGGTCGACGAACAGGCTATCAAAAAGGCGCAGGAAAGATTCGGCGCTCTCCTGAGGAAACAGCTCGAGAGGGTGGAGACTCTCAAAGGGGAAGGCGATTGGACCGATTATTCCGGCCTTGACAAGCTTGTGATAGGGGTGTGCGGAGGGGACGGCATCGGCCCTTACATCTGCGCTTCCGCCCAGAAAGTATTGGAATTCCTTCTCGCCGATAAGATCAAGGCAGGGAAGGTCGAAATCAGACAGATAGACGGCCTGACCATAGAGAGGCGCGTCGAAGTCATGAAAGCGATACCCGACGACACTCTCGCGGAGCTGAAGAAGTGCCACGTCATCCTCAAAGGGCCCACCACCACCCCCAAGAAGGGAGATCCCTGGCCCAACATCGAGAGCGCCAACGTCGCTATGAGGAAGGAGCTCGATCTTTTCGCCAACGTCAGGCCCGTATCCGTCCCGGAGCTGGGCATCAACTGGACGTTCTTCAGGGAGAACACCGAAGGCTCGTATGTGATGGGCAGCGACGGGATCAGCGTCACCGACGACCTCGCCATGGATTTCTGCGTGGCCACCGCCCAAGGGACCGAGAGGATAATCAGGCTCGGATTCGACTACGCCGCCAAGAACAACCTCAATTATGTCTCTCTGGTGACCAAGGCCAACATAATCAAGACCACCGACGGCCTGTTCCTCAGCACAGCCGAGAGGGTCGCCAAAGATTACCCCCAGGTGCGCTGGGACGACTGGTTCATAGACATCGCCACGGCAAAGCTGATCGATCCCGCCAGAAGGAGCGATTTCCGCGTGTTCGTGCTTCCCAACCTCTACGGGGACATCATCACAGACGAGGCCGCGCAGATCCAGGGAGGAGTCGGAACCGCCGGCTCCGCCAACATCGGGAAGAGATACGCAATGTTCGAGGCGATCCACGGTTCTGCCCCGAGGATGGTCACAGAGGGCAGGGCCCAGTATGCCGATCCGTGCAGTATGATCAAAGCCGTCGCCATGATGCTGAACCACATCGGCGAGAACGAGAAAGGAAGGAAGCTCGAGATGGCTCTCGACATCTGCTGCCAGTTCGAGAAGAAACTCGTCATGACCGGCAGGGACACCGGAGCCACCGGCGACCAGTTCGCCCAGTACGTCATGGACACAATCCAGAGGCCGGATCTGGAGAAGGCCTGGAATTCCTACATAGAAGCGGCGAAATCCCGCTGAAACAAACAGATTCCGGGCATATGCCCGGTTTTAGCATTCTTATTTCCCGTCGGGTCCGCTTTTAACCGCGGCATCCGATGGCTTCCCGATGTCAAGATTCAGATGCGTCAGGTACAGGCTGTATCCCACCAGGAAGCAGGCGAATCTCATGGGGTCTGCTCTCGAAGGGTGCAGATTCGTGTACAACAAGGAGGTTGAGATGTGCAGGAATGCATACGAAACCTGCGGGCGCATCTTCGATCGGAAAGACATCGACGAGTACTGCGAATATGTCCTGAAACTCGAGCATCCAGAACTGAGCAGGATACATCCGGATTGCATCAGCGAAGTATCGCACCGCGTCGGATATGCCTTCAGGAAGTTCGAGTCGGAAATCAGGGGAGGCCAATCCCCGCAATTGCCGGCATTCCGGAGATCGGAGAGATACGCGTCGTTCACCTTCACAAAATACGGAAGGGACATCCGTCTGATCGGGAACAGACTGCGCATCAGCTCCATAGGAGACGTAAAATGCGTGGTGCACAGGTCTTTCGAAGGCCGCCCCATATCATGCACCATCTCCAGGTCCCAGACGGGGAAGTGGTTCGCAACATTTTCGTGCATACAGAACGAGATGCCGCGCATGCCTTCTGCCGGCAAGGGGCCTGTGGGAATAGATCTGGGGCTCTACAATCTTGCCGCTTTTTCAGACGGAACGGTCTACGACAATACGAAGCTGTTTGACAGAACGGCTTCGGAGATGGCCAAAATCCAGAGGAAGATGAGCGAGTGCGACCCAGATTCCGATGAATCCAGGAAATATAAGCGCAGGCTGTCCCATCTCCTCGAGCATTATAACAATAAAATGCGCGATGAGATGCACAAGCGTTCGACAGAGATTGTGAGATCATACTCCATAATCATTCTGGAAGATATCAGCGTAAAAGAGCTGATTGCCAGTTACCACACAAGCGCAGGAAGAAGAAGCCAATACGCCTCTGCATGGAAGATATTGGTTGGGATGATCGAATACAAAGCCGAAGAATCCGGAGTCCAGGTGATATTCGTAGATCCCAGAAACACCTCTCAGATATGTTCCCGCTGCGGATTCTATGTCAGAAAAAATCTGGGAGTCCGTGTGCATAGCTGTCCCGCATGCGGTCTTCAGATCGATCGCGACATAAACGCGGCGATAAACATCCTTAATCGCGGCCTGGGCATGCAGGCCTCCTCATCCGGAAAAGGGAATAGCCAGTTTTTCTGACGCATGCACACCCTACACTACTACACCCGGGGGCGGAAGCTCTCGGGCACATTCGTTGCTCAGCCGTCACGGTCGCAACACTTAGTATGAAATAATGAAAAGTGCGGTAGCCGGGAATCGAACCCGAGGTCTAACCTTGGCAAGGTTAAGTGTTAACCCCTACACCACTACCGCGCGGTTTGGAGGATTAGATTATCGCATTTAAATTTTTTGTCGTTATCGATGATGCCGGGGGCCCTCCTCATCCGGTGTTTCCGCTTTCATCCGTATTTGGATTCCAGGACAGTCATTCTTAATCCTTGTTTTTCATCGGTCGAATGGATTTGTTGTTCATATAGAGTATTATTAAATGACAATTAATTTTATATATAATCAATTGTACAAGGGCTCAGAAAACTGCCTTGGGCAGTATTTTTAAGAGGTTCAAATGGCATCCTTCGAGGAATTAGGCATCAACAAACGGCTGTGCAGAGCCATCGCAGAGATGGGATGGACAGAGCCGACTCCGATCCAGCTTCAGGCAGTGCCTGTGGGCATGTCTGGCAAGGACATGTTCGGGCAGGCTCAGACCGGAACAGGCAAGACCGGAGCATTCTCAATGGTCGCAATAGGGCGTACCAAATCCGGTTCCCAGGTGCCTTCCGTCCTGGTTATGGCCCCGACCAGGGAACTGGCCGTTCAGATATCGAAGGAGATGTCAAACATCTCGAAGTACACCCGCCATTCGATAGTGGCTGTCTATGGCGGCGCATCATACGTCGAGCAGATAAAAGGCTTGGAATCTGGGTGCGACATCGTAGTCGGGACTCCCGGAAGGATCATAGATCTCTGCAAAAGAGGGAATCTGAAATTGGATTCGGTAAGGGAGCTTGTAATAGACGAAGCCGACAGGATGTTGGACATGGGATTCATCGACGACATGGATGAGATAATATCTATGGTTCCTTCGCACAGACAGACCATGATGTTTTCGGCGACACTTTCCGATGAAGTCCGTTCAATCGCCGAGCGTTCGATGAAAGAGCCCGCAGAAATATCCGTCTCACACGACTCTCTTGTCCCGGAGCTTGTGCGCCAGTATTACATCGAAGTGAAAAGGAACGGAAAAATGGACGTTCTCCGCGATATAATGGCGAATGGCGATCCTAAGATGGTCATATTCTGTTCCACCAAGAAAATGGTCGACGATCTCTATGAAGGTCTGAGCAAAGAAGGCCTACGCATCGGAGCAATACACGGGGATATGCCGCAGTCCCGCAGGGAGAAGACCATACGCAGTTTCAAAGCCGACAAGATGAACATGCTCATCGCTACCGATGTTGCGGCCAGAGGCCTTGACATAGACAACATAGAATGCGTCGTGAACTATGATGCGCCTCTCGATCCCGAGACTTACGCCCATCGCATCGGCCGCACGGGAAGGGCCGGAAGAGAAGGGGTGTCATTCACATTCATCACTCCCAAGGAGGATCTCAGGATACCCGCTTACCAGGAGTTCATGGGAAAGTCGGTAGAGCGCGTCACCAGAAAGCAGATCGCCAAACTGCAGATAGCCAACCCCGAACTGAAAGCGCTGCATGGAACGAAAAGCATACAGGATGCCGCGGCCAAGGACAAGCGCCATGCGCCGCCCTCCCGCAGCGGACCCAATCCCAAAAACGAGGGCCCGGCCGCCCCCGAGTTCGCTGTGATTGCCTTGGACATACCCAAAAGTTCCGAGATAAACCGCACGGACATCGCCGAATACATCGCCCTTTCGTCAGGCATCGGCCGCGACAAAGTCGGCCGCATAGGGATGGGGTCGCACCTCACTTTCGTCGAGGTCGAATCATCGTCGGTCGATGCGGTCATAAAAGCAGTCAACAGCACCAAGCTCAACGGGAAGAAAGTCAGGGCATCACACGCCCCCGCAAAAACAAAGTACAAAGACAAAATCGGCAGGAAGAACCGATCTGGCGGGTATTCCGCCGATTTATCTTAATTTTATACGCCATTATTGGAATCAATTAAATAGTGGCCTTAGTGTCGGCCCATCATGATATTCGACAGGCTCGCAGACGCGATAGCGAAGCATGCAAAGCTCATCGTCGTGCTGTGGATAGCCATACTTCTGGTTTCGGTGCCTCTCGCGCTGAAATCCGGCGACGTCATGAAGTATGATGTCAATGATATGGCGGCCGAGGACTCAGAGTCCATCCAGGGTATGATGGTGATGGGCCAGTACTATCCATCCGGAGGGGTGGACGTATCTTCCGTTCCCATCATAGTCATCAAGTATTCCACAGCCGAAGAGATAGCTCTCTCAGAGAAATTCGTCGGTTACCTTACCGAACATGCGCCGGAATACGTCGATGCCGACGGGAAGCAGAAGCTGTCATCCAGGGCTCCGTTCGTAAGCATGGGGACCCAGGAGAAAGCAGGCCTCGAAGGCGGCATATTCCTGGCAGGGGTGGTCTATGACAGCTCTTTCGAAGGGAATATCACCGACGATACTTCCGCGCTAAGAAGTTTCATCTCCCAGCAGAAGGAAAAGTTTGACGGGACGAATCCCGGATTCGCCGGCGTATCCACATATCTCACCGGAACCACGGCGATCTCCGCCGATATGGCCGAAGGCGCTCTGAAGGACATCTCGAGGATCGATCCTTTCACGGTCCTTCTGATTCTGGTGCTCGTAGGGCTGTTCTTCAGATCGTTCGTGACCTCGGCCACGCCCCCGATGACTATAGGGTTCGCTTTCATCGTCACTCTGGCGCTGATATACGGCATAGGCCAGATACTGAATATCTTCTTCATCACGGAGATGATGATCCTCGTGTCCATGATGGGAGCCGGGTGCGACTACTGCATCTTCATTATCGCCCGCTACAGAGAAGGGCTGCGCTCCGGCCTCGGCCATGACAAAGCCCTCCACGAGGCTGTCGTGTGGGCTGGCGAGTCCATCGCCACTTCCGGGGCATCGGTCATCATAGGGTTCGGCGCGATGTCGATATGCTCGATAAGCATCGTCTCCACCATGGGCATCTGCCTTGCGATAGGCATTCTCGTCGCTCTGCTGGCCGCCCTCACCATGATCCCGGCGATCCTGGAGCTCATCCATGACAAGATCTTCTGGCCGACCTCCGTCGATTCCTTCAGGGAAGGTGGGAAGGCGACCAAAGGCTGGTTCGGCTGGTTCGGAAGGCTCGGGGAGAGATACTTCGAGGGTTCCTCCAGATTCTCCCTGAAGCATGCCAAAGCGATCGTCATCGCCACGGTTCTGGTCACGGTGCCGGCGGCATACATGATGGCGAATGCCGAGCTGTCCTACGACATGGTGAGCTCCATGCAGACCGGGGAATCCGGTGAGGGGATGGATCTCATCGGAGACTATGCCAACCAGGGCATGCTCATGCCCAATTACGTCGTGTTCGAATCTTCCGAGCCTCTCGCCGATATCCAGAGCTTCGATGCCTCCGCATTTGCGCCGCTTATAGGGATGGGGCTGGTGACGCAGGAGACCGCGGCGATGATGTCGCAGATGAAATCGCTGACGTGGTCGCGGTCCTACGGAAGTCTGGATGTAGACGGCCTGTGCTCCGGCATAGCGAAGGATCCCAACGTGGCGGCGATAAGCGGGCCGTTCGTCTGGGAATCAGAAGTCAGTAAAGCGACCAGGGAGCTCATCGCAGAAGGCACGGCGGATCCCACTCCGACGCAGATCGTCGACAGGGTAATATCCGATTCCCCGGAGACCATGGCGCTGTATGTCACGAACACCCTCCAGACCATCCGCGCCGCCGGCCTGCCAGATGCCATGATCGTCGCGGGAGCCGGCTCGGCCATCGACTATCTGGTGAACACCCTCAGCAGGTCGGTCGGAGGGAGCTTCGCGAATTCCGCCGACGGGAACGGCACCGTGGATTACATCACGGTAACCTATTCCACCGTCGACGCGGCGATGTCGCCCAAATCCATGAGGACCATAAGCGGGGCCGAGAGCACCATCAATTCATTCATGGACGCCAATCCCGTCCTGGAATCCAAGTGGGTCACCGGAAGCGCCGCGGTAATGTACGACATATCCAACGCCGTCGGGGCCGAGTTCGACAAGATCGAGATCATCGTGGTCATCCTGATCATCATACTGCTCTTCGTCGTCATGAAATCGTATCTCATCCCGATAAGGTCCGTGCTTACGATCCTGATGAGCATATGCTGGACCCTGGCTGTGACTCATCTCCTGTTCACTGACGTCCTCGGCGTGAGCGTCATGTGGCTGATCCCCATGATCCTGCTGGTCATATGCCTCGGGCTCGGGATGGATTACGACATACTGCTCACCACCCGCATCAAGGAGAACGTCATCAAGGGCATGTCCAACGACGATGCCATACACCACGCCGTGACCCATACGGGGTCCGTCATCACCATCTGCGGGCTGATAATGGGGGGCGCCTTCGGGACCCTCATGCTGTCGTCCATGGTGATGATGCAGCAGTTCGGCTTCGCGCTCTGCTTCGCCATCCTATGCGATGCTCTGGTCGTGCGCACTTACATAGTGCCAGCGATCATGCATCTGCTCGGGAAATGGAACTGGGTCGGGCCTAAGTTCATGCGCCGCGGAACCGCCTGAGGCGCGGGAATCCGTTGCGGCGATTCCTGTCCCTCTTCCCCGAGGGGCAGGAAACCCTTCCTCCATCCTGTCAATGCGTATTTATGCGATATACGCGATTATCGCCCGGTGCATTCATGGATATCTTCGTGCTGACAGCGTTCATAGCCTATTTCGCCTTGGTGCTGGGCGTAGGATTCTATTTCTACAAGCGGTCCAGCAGCATGGAGGATTACATACTGGGCGGACGCTCTATGAACCCTTACGTCACCGCGCTTTCGGCGCAGGCATCGGATATGAGCAGCTGGCTGCTCATGGGGCTGCCTGGGGCGGTGCTTCTCGCAGGCATGGGGGAGGCATGGATAGGGATAGGCCTGGCGATAGGCTCCTATCTTTCGTGGCTCTTCGTGGCCAAGAAACTCAGAAAGCATTCCGTAGTCGCCGGGAATGCTCTGACGGTGCCGGAATTCTTTTCCAACCGTTACAAAGACGAGAAAGGATACCTCAGATTCATCTGCAGCCTGATCATCCTCTTCTTCTTCGTCATCTATGTGGCCTCCGGATTCAAGGGATGCGGAGTCACCCTCCAGACAATTTTCCCGGAGATCTCCTTCAGCATAGCGATGGCCGTCGGAGCGATCATCATCATAGCGTACACTTTCATGGGAGGCTTCAAGGCCGTCTGCTGGACGGATTTCTTCCAGGGCATGCTGATGCTCGTCGCCATTCTTGTCGTGCCTCTGGCCGCCATAGGGTCGCTGGGCGGATGGAGCGAGCTCCAGGCCGGATGGGATTCCGTCGGGGTGGAGAACTTCATGGATCTGTTCTGGGACGGCGGCGCCCCTCTGAGCGCAATAGCCATCCTTTCGCTGCTGGCCTGGGCGTTCGGATATTTCGGGATGCCGCACATAGTCGTCAGATACATGTCCATCAGGGATCCCGAAGAGGTCAAGATCTCGCGCAGGATCTCTCTGATATGGATCGTCATCGCGCTTTCCGCGGCCATCCTCGTCGGTCTGGTCGGGAGAGTATACGTCGGAGAGGCCGAAGTCGTCGCGGACGGGTTCAACGCCGAGCACATATTCATCATGATGGCCGGGGACCTGTTTCCGCCGATAATCGCCGGGCTGCTGTTCGCCGCCGTCATGGCCGCGATCATGTCCACTGCGGACTCCCAGCTTCTGGTGGCATCCTCGGCCATCACCAACGACATCCTCGGCAAGTACGGCAGGTACAAGGGCCAGCCCAAGGCTCTCATGTGGATCTCCAGGCTCATCGTCGTTCTGGTGGCTGTGTTCGCGCTGATCCTCGCGCTGTACGGAGGCGACAGCATCATGGGCCTCGTCTCTTACGCCTGGGCCGGATTCGGAGCCGCCTTCGGGCCGCTGATGATCCTGTCCCTTTATTGGAAGAGGATGAACCTCTACGGGGCGCTGGCCTCGGTGTTCGTCGGGTTCATCACGGTCATAGCGTGGAACACTTTCCTGTCCGGGACCGGGATCTACGAGCTCCTGCCCGGATTCATCTTCGCGCTGATCGCCGGCGTCCTCGTCTCCTTGGCCACGCCTGCGCCTTCCGCAGAGATCCAGAAGGAGTTCGACGAAGCCCAGTCTTACGTCGAAGGCCAATGAAACTTCCGGGGGCCTTCCGGGGCCTCCGCCTTTTTTAATTCCTTCTGCCATTCCGCAGCCATGGCGATGTCCGATTATGATGCGCTGGCCGGGAAGGCGTCCGCGGAGATCGCCGTCAGAGGGTCCAGGTTCATAGGGGTCGCCATGCCGTGCCCCGATGAGAGCCATATCCAGGCGAACCTTGCCGCGGTGTCTGCGGAGTTCCCGGGCGCCACCCATTACTGCTACGCCGCCGTTTTCGGAGCTTCGGACAGGAATCTCCGCTTCAGCGACGGGGGCGAGCCTTCCGGGACGGCGGGGAGGCCGATCCTCAGCGTCCTCAGCGGCGCCGGGCTGTCGGATTCCATGGCCGTGGTCGTCCGCTATTTCGGAGGGACCCTTCTGGGGACCGGCGGTCTGGTCCGCGCATATTCCGAGGCGGCATCCCTCGCGCTGGGGAAGTCCGCCAAGGTCAGGAGGACGGCGTGCGCCGTGTTCGAGGTCGGGATGGGATACAGCCATTACAGCGCGTTCGAGGCCAAATGCAAAGGTTTCATGGCAAGGAAGCCGGAATGCTCCTACTCCGACAGGGTAGACGTGAAAGCCTGGGTGCCTCTGGGGGAAGCCGAGGGATTCCTGCGCAGGCTGGAAGGCATCACCGGCGGCAAAGCGCATCCGATCCGCCTCCGGGACGAGTACGTCCGAGCGAAGCATCATCTATCAGCCGCGCTTATCGGGCCGCATGCTCATCAAGGCCCAGTCGATAGCCAAGTCATTCGGCCCGGTGAAAGTCCTGACGGATGTCAGCCTCCAGATCAACGAAGGCGATGCGATAGGCCTGATCGGGATAAACGGCGCCGGCAAGAGCACTTTCCTGAAGATACTCCTGGGGGAGATGAAGCCGGACACCGGGGAGCTCACCCGCTATACCGAGAGGATAGGCTATCTGGAGCAGTTCGCCGAATCGTCGGCGGAATTCACCGTCCGCGACGTGCTGGGGAGGCCGTACGGGCACATCGAGAATCTGAAGCGCCGCCTGGCGGAGATAGAGGCCGAGATGGCGTCCGGCGGCGACATAGACTGGAACGCCCTGGCGGAAGAGAGCGCCATGCTGGAATCCATGCTGTCGAAATCCGATGCCGACGACGAGGGAAATCAGAGGGCCGCGCTGGAAAAGGTGGGTCTGAGCTGGGATTTCGCAGACAGGACCATGGATTCCCTTTCCGGAGGGGAGAGGGCCAAAGTGATGCTCTCCCGCATAGTCGTCCAGGCCGACGACTGCGATCTTCTCGTGATGGACGAGCCAACCTCCCATCTGGACATAAACACTGTGGAGTGGCTGGAGGACTATCTTCTGAAGACCCGCTGCGCCGTGCTGGTCATCAGCCACGACAGGTATTTCCTGGACAAGATCGCGACGCGCATGCTGGAGATTTCCAACGGGAAATCCAGGGAGTACAAGGGCAACTATTCCGATTTCATCATGAAGAAGATGCTGGACCTGGACCGGATGGAGAAGGAGTACAGGAAATACTCCTCCCAGAAGAGGAAGCAGGAAGAGATCGCCAGGGAGCTCCACCGCGACCAGTGGTTCATGACCACCCACAAGACCAGGGAGAAGATGATCGCCAAGATGGAGGAGAAGGAGAAGCCGGAGGAGAGCAGGGAGATCTCGGTCAGAATCCAGACCGCCCGCAAATCCGGCAAGAACGTCCTCACGGCGAAGGATCTTTCCGTTTCCATAGGCGGGAAGAAGATACTGGAGCATGTCGACCTGGACATACAGAAAGGCGACAGGATCGGGGTCTTCGGGTCCAACGGTGAAGGGAAAACCACCCTGATAAAGGCGCTGCTGGAGCAGATCCCGTCCGAAGGGGAGCTTTGGACGGCTCCCGGCGCCAAGATAGGGTACTATTCCCAGCATCACGACAGCCTGGACAAGAGGCTCACCGCCGAGGAGCAGCTCCTGCAGCTCATAGGCAAGGAGAGGAGGGGCGAGGCCCGCTCGATGCTGGCAAGGTTCCTTCTGACCGGCGACGATGTGGACCGCCCGATATCCACGCTTTCCGGCGGGCAGAGGGCGAGGGTGGCGATGTGCCTGCTGCTTCTGAGCGAGACCAACCTTCTGGTGCTCGACGAGCCGACGAATTATATGGACATCCCCGCGAAGCATGCGATAGAGGAGGCTCTGAACGAATACGGCGGGACGCTGATAGCCGTCACCCACGACAGGTATTTCCTGGACACCGTCTGCACCAGCGTGATCGAGGTCGCAGGCGGCCGCATCAAACTGTTCGCAGGGACGTATTCGGAGATGAAAGGCCGCCCCAACGTCAGGGAGGTGGTCATGGACGCCGACGAATACAGGGTCCTGTCCCCGTTCACCAACTGGACGACCGGCCGCAGATACGCCAAAGGCGACCGGGTGCTGATTGCCCCCGCCGAGCAGAAGAGCTTCGAATGGGCCCTCGGCCAGGGGAAGCTCAGGAAGACCGGCGGGCGCCAGAGGAAGAAGGTGGATGTCGCCGAAACCCCGCCGAAAGACGGTTTCTGAGGGCATTTCCCGCCTGAATCCGGGGCTCTTCCTTTCATTCTATTAATAAATTTATATTAAGGGACAGCCATCTAGAATTGCGCCGGCGCATCCCAGCCGGCTCCGGATAGGGATGACCGGGGCCGAGCTGACCGCAAAGATGCGGCGGCAGTCTCCGGGCGCTGGAGCCCGGTTCATAGGAGCAGATGTTCTATGGAATTGACAAACAAAAATGCATTCAGGAGCAAGGAGAAATTCCTTGCAGCAGCCGTCATTCTGGCGGTCGTGGCGTCCTGTATCGCCGTCTCCTTCTCTGCCGACGCGGAGACATCGGACGACAAGGTACTGTACATCCACGGAACCCTTGATGCGAGCATAATCGGAAGTTCTCTTCAGATTATCATCGTCGACGGCGATCTGGCAGTCGAGAACGGCCAGTTCATCGAGGCGAACAACAATTTCATCGTGAATGAAAATGTTACGCTCACTCTCAGGAGCGGTTCCCATGTCACTATCGCATCGGGAAGCGCCGATATCAAGGGAAAAGTCGTGTGCGCCGAAGGCACAGAGGCCGCCCCCACCTTCCTCGTGAAGAGCGGAGCCTCGGCCGGCATCAGCGGAAGCGTCACCGTCGACGGGCCCTACGGGTTCGTCTGCGAGAACGGAGCCGCCGCATCCGTCAGCGGAAACTTCACCGTCTCCGAGACCGGAACCGCCGTCATCAGCGGAGCCGCGATCAAGAACGGAGGAACCCTCGCCATCGAAAGCGTCGGAACCGCAACCCACATCCAGAGCGTCAGGGCCGAGTCCGGATCCAACGTCAGCATATCCGGTCTCGCGACTTACGACTCGATGGTCATCGATGACGGAGCAACTTTCGTCGTCGCCGACGACGGTTCTCTCGTCCAGCCCGGAGTGGCCGCAGAGTCTCTGCCCGCCACCTGGATTTCCAACAACGGGAACATGACCGTCAACGGAGAATTCTCCGGCGCGGTCTCCAACTCCGGAGTCATCGTCGCGCACAGCGACAAGGAATGCCTGTATGTCGTCACCGCGAACGCCGGATCCACATTCGAGTCCAAGACCCTCAAAGGAACCGCTTCGTTCAACAACAGGGGTGCCACCCAGTTCATCGTCAAGGACGTCAACGGAATCGTCGTCACCGGAGAATCCACCGGGGTCGCTCTCGCGGGAGCCCCTGACGCCTCCACTTCCGAGGCCGCCATGGAGGCCGTCGGAGTCCTTCTCATCAAAGAGGACATGACCTTCCCCAAGGAAGTCAACATCAACCTCCGCGAGGGATCCGTCCTCAACGTTTCCTCTTACGTCACCATGATCGACAACACGGCCTCCGCGCCCATAACCGGAACCGGAACTCTCACCGTCACCGGAACCGTCAAGACCGCGGTGCCCCTCGTCATCAAATCGCCTCTCAAAGGCACTCCGGGAATCACCCTGAACGCTGTCTACTACATGAAAGGCGGATACCACTACTACACGACCTTCGCCAATGCCCTCGAGGCCAACCCCGACTATCTCAAGGTGTACGGAGACATAGTGTTCGACAAGGACACCATCATCCCCAGCACGATGACCGTCGACATGACCGAGGCAAACTCCGTCAGGATCATCAACGACGCCACCGTTACTGTCGAGGCCGGCGGAAAGTTCATGAACGGCACCGTCCCCATCAACGTGGAAGACGGAACCCTCATACTCCTGGACAAGACGAAGAGCGAAACCAACGTGGACATAGTCATCTCCGAGGTTCTCGTGGGCTCCGGCGTGACCGCCAAGTTCACCAACCTCAAGAGAGCCCTCGACGAGTCCCAGCCCGGAGACATCATCGAGCTCAGGAAAGACCACGTGTACATCTCCGAGGACACCGTCATCCCCGAGGGAGTCACCCTCAAGATCGGAGAAGGACACATCCTCGAGCTCATCAACGGCGCGAAGCTCACCGTCAACGGAACTCTCGATGCCCATCCCGGAACCTACGTCATCACCAACGGAACCACCGTGGTCAACGGATGCTTCTTCTTCGACGTACCCTTCGCCACCTATTCCTCCGCCATAGCCGGAGCTTACTACACTCTCGACGGCGTCAACACCATCTCTCCCCTGTCCTACATAGCCGGGAAGGAGCCGAGAGTCAGCGACATCATCGAGATGTACGGCGACAACGAGGTCGGAAACGTCTCGCTCAGCGGAGCCGGAAAGACCATCTACGTCAGGTCCGGCGCTTTCTCCGCCGAATCTCTCGCTCTCAGCGGATTCGTGTTCGACGCCTCCCAGGCTTCGTCCGTTAACGGAAGAATCGCCATGGGCGGCGGTTCCATCGAATTCGTCGACGCCAAGGGATTCGTCCTCGGCCAGAGCCCCGAAGGCGGCATCAGCATCGACGGCGCTCCCGCCGCATCCGCGCCCGGAGCGTCCGCGACCTTCTCCGGAAAGTCCAGGATCAATGTCCAGACCCTCGAAGGGCTCGGCATCGCTTTCGCATCCGACGCTGACACCTACATCACCAACCCGTTCACTTTCTTCGGAGATGTCTCCATTCCCGAGGGAGCGAAAGTCACCGCCGAGAACAGCATCATCGGAAAGGCGTTCGGCATCGCGGGAACCTTCGCGGCTTCCAGCATCGCCGCCGATTCCGTCGACGTCAACGCCGGCGGATCGCTGACTTCCGGAGACGCGGCCATGAACCTCATCGCGAAGGCGCTCGCCGTCGACGGAACCCTTGCTGGAGGAAACGGAACCAACATCGCGATAAACGGTCTCAGCGGAAACGGAAAGATCGTCCTCGGAGACAGCAGCCGCATCATCGTCGACGGAGATGTCACCTCCATCGACAGCATCAAGGCCGGAAACGGATTCCTGCTCACCGCCAACAACATCAACCTCGGCAGCGCCGAGCTCAGCGACGGAATGACCCTCGAGGCCAAAGGGAACTTCGTTTCCACGGGCAAGATCGCAGCCGGAAACAACGCGGCCATCAGAGCGAAGGACGTGTCCATCGCCGATGCCGAGTTCGGAGAATCCGCATCCATCACCGCCGAAACCGCCAAGCTCACGGACCTCGTCCTCGGAAAGAAATCCGTTCTCTCCGTCGCCGGAGACCTCTCCATACTCGGAAACACCACCGTCAGGGAAGAGTCCGAGATAACCGCGAACAACGTGAACGTCACCGGAACCTTCGTAATAGACTCCACGGACAAGACCGTCATCAAGGGCGATCTGACCGTGCCCGGAACCCTTTCCGTCTACGAGCCCGCGACTGTCGCAGGATCGTTCACCGTCGCAGGGAACACCGATGTCGCAGGAACCCTGGACATCAACCAGATCGCCGTCCAGACCTTCTCCGGAGACCTCAAGGCATCCGGACTCGTCGCTATCGGAGCGGCCGACTGCTCCTCCAGCGTGCTCGGCGCTGTCGACATCGCCGAAGGAGGGGTTCTGACCGTCGTCAAGGACGCCAACGTCGCTTTCGCCAAGACGCTCAGTTCCGCCGGAACCGTCAATGTCGGAGAGGGCGCCGATGTCTCCATCGCCGGAGCTCTCTCGGTCCCCGGATCCTTCAACACCGGACTCGGATCCACCGTGGCCGCGCCCGCTCTGTCCGTTCCCGGAACCTTCGTCAACTCCGGAGACACCACCATCGGATCCCCCGAGATCGGCGGGACCTCGACCGTGGACGGAACCATCGACGCGAAGGACGGCAATTTCATCATGTACCAGACCGTGCACATCTACGGCAACATCCCCACCGAGAACGGAGTGTTCAAGGCCAGCAAGATCTATGCCGGAGTCAACGAGAGCATCTTCGGAACCGGAGCCGCTCCCGCCACCAAGACCCCGTCCCTGGGATCCGGAGTCACCATCTTCCCCGACGGTGTCGCCTACGTCGCTCCCGGAGCGGCCGCAAGCGGAGCCTTCAGCGGATTCGACAGCACGAAGTTCTTCAAGGGCGACGATCTGTATCTGACCGTCTTCGCAGACACCGATGCATACAACGATTACACCACGTCCGGCGGAAAGATGGTCAGGCGCACCATCGACAGCATCGAAGCATCCGCCGACAACGCTTACGTCAACGGATGGAGGGCCACCAAGACCGTGAAGAACGCGGATGAAGTCGCCAAGGCGAGAGTCTACGATCCCTACGGAACCTATGACAGCGTCTGGCTCAACTACACCACCGCCATCTACAACTTCAAGCTGTACGTCGCCGACGAGACTGCGACCCCCATGGTCGGAAAGCTGGTCGGCGGACAGTTCGTGCCTCTGACCCTCGCCAAGACCGGTCTCAACTGCTACGAGTCGCCTGTCGATCTCGAAGCCGGCGATTACCGCGTCAAGCTTACCTATGCTCTCGGACACGAGGACGAGTACATCGACAACCCGATGGTCGTCAACGGCATTCTGCAGCCCGATTACGACTTCTCGTTCAGCGGCAACCCCGACAACGACAGGCGCGTCACCAGCCTCATACAGTTCAGCTATGACGAGGCCGAAGCGCCGATCATCGCGGAGCCCCACTCCCTGAGCATCACGGACATCCTCCTGATCATCATCGTGATCCTGATCATCATCGTCGCGGTGGTTGTGATTTGGAGAGTAAGGCGCTCATGAAAACCATAAAAACGGAAACGCCCGGAAACGGCAAAGGATCGAATGCCTAAACATCTGCTCCGGCGGCTCCGAAGGCCGCCGACCAAACCCCTTCCCAAACGGGACCCGGAGATAAAGGGCCCGGGTCCCCCCTTACTGCTTTCTCCTCCGCGATGCGGCGGAGGATACGGACCAGATCCTCGGAGATCCGAGGGACAGAGGCATACCGGAGGGGCCATAGAGGTGTTGAGGTACCTCACCTGCGATACGGCGGTCCCGTAAGGGCCATATCCGCCGCACAGCCGGGAACGAAACCGCGACTAAGGTGAAGCTCCCCGATCCGGCCCGCAATACGGACGGGACAGGATGCTGCCGCCCCATGAACGCGTAAGAGCTCGGCAGGCAGGAGAAGCACAGGAAAGCTCAGAAGCTTCCGCCCGAAGCCCAGGGCCGCCAGACGGTCCGATTCTGTCTCTGAATGCGGATCATGGGCCGATTTTTTCAGAGCGCGATCCGGGCGGATCAGAGCGGCAGCCCTGCCCTGATCCGGCGCTGCCCTCCGCCGGCGCAAATGAAATAGGCAGGGCCGGCATCGGAGTAGCATGCGCGTCTATTCCGGAGGGGGATTCGCCGAGCGCGCCGCGGCGGAAAGATTCATCGAGGAGGCAGCGGCGAAGAAGGCCGGCGTCACGGCCGAGTATTGCGGCGACCGCCCCGATCAGTTGGGCTAGGACGAAGTTTCCGTATGCATGCTCAGAAATCTTCCGCCAAGATTGGATGGCGGTCTGGCGGTGGCAGCCATGATGGAGCGCGGGAGCAGAGCGTATGCCGCGTTCCCATCCGCGTTGGAGGATCTGCCGCCCGGTTCTTCGGTGTCGGTATGCGTGCCCATAGCCGCCCGCATTCTGGCGGAATCCTTCCCCGGACTGGAATTCATCCTGGAGCAGCGCCCGGAAACATGTCTGGAAGATGCCGCCGAGGGCAGATCCGCGTCCGCCATAGTCCCCGAGGAGGAATTCAGGCTGTCCTTTCCGGATGCCGGATGCGAAATTCTCGAAGGCATCATGCCTGCCGCCTCCCAAGGGATAATCGCCGCCGTATGCAGAGCGGACTGCTGCCGCGCGAAAGAGTGGGCCTCTTCCGTGAACCATATGCCCACGCGCATAGAGGCGGGAGCGGAGAGAGGTATCATGAAGCTCATGGGCGCCGGACCGTCCGCGATGGTAGGGGTGTCTGCCGAGACGGATGACATCTTCGTCCGCATCCGCGCAGCTTCGTATGTCACCGGGGAGATCCGGGAAGCCGACGAATATGTCCAGGCGGATTACGTGATGGATGACCTTCTGGGCATCGCGGAGTATCTGGACGGGAAGCGCGGCGAAGTGATCCGAGGTCGGCATGCACATAAACGATGAAGGCGTTGGGAAGGGCAGGATAAGATGACCAGATTGGCATTCATGCGCACAACCAGGAGGATAATCGATTCCGTAAAGGAGGCGGAAGCCATGGGATTCAAGGTCATGGCCGCCCCGAACATCACGATAATCAAAGGCGGCGACGGAGAATACGCCAAGGTCTCCGAAGCGGCATCTTCAGGGAAGCCGGTCTTGTTCATGACATCCACCGCCGTCGAGGAGTGCTCAGACCATTTCAAAGGCGGTTTCAGGGGCATGTTCAGGGGACCGGTCTATGCATCGGGATCGGCCGCCGAATGCCTCCGCCGCAAAGGCATCGAGCCCTCGGCCGCCGGCGGGGACGGCGCCCTCATGATCGGTGATGAAACGGATCTGTCGGGGATGGAAGGCGGAGACAAGGCCATGGTATACAGATCGGCGCCCGCCGGAATCGGCAATCCGCTGCTGCACATAATGATCGCGATAAAACGCGGGGAACTCGATTGGATCGCCATGACTTCGCCCGAATCGGTGGGGTACCTGTACGGTTTTATGGACGAAAAGTACGGGGAGGACGATTCCAGGGCGTATATGGACGGCAACGTCAGGATTGCGGCCGTGGATTCCCGCACCGCCGAGGCTCTGAGGGAATTCGGAAGGGAACCCGATCTCATCTCCCCGGTTCCGACGTTCAGCGGGATTCTCGAGGCCATCAGCAAAGAAGGGGAATGACAGGGGGCGGGATTCCCGCCTTTCAGACCTGCCCTTCTGCGGCTACCCATCTGCCTTTCCGTCTGCTTCCTTCCCTGACGATCCTGCCTTCTTCCATAAGCTTGGACATGACCCTCGTGAACTGGCGCCTGTTCATCCCGAGGGCGTCGGATATCTCCTGCCCGGTCCTGCGCTTCCCTTCCGCGACGATCTCGACTATGCGGTCCTCGACATCGCTTTCTATCCGGATGGTGCCGGCCTCTTCTTCCTGGCATTCTGTCCCGGACGCAGCGGATTGGGCTGTGAAGACCACGGTGAAATCGGAGCCGCTCGCATGCAGCCCGGGGAACGGGGTGCCGGCGGATCTGCATTCGCTGGCGATTTTTTCGATCCCTTTGCCCCAGCATTGCATCAGTCCGGCGTCATGGAATGCGTCGGCTATGCGGACATTTCTGGGCCTTGATCTGTGGTCTCTGAGAAGATCGGATTCCGACCATCCTTCCGGGAGCCCTCCGCAGTTGGAAACGGAGATGCTGTCCGGGAGAACCCTGATCTCCACCGGGCATCCGGATCCGAAATCGCGGTGGGCGCACGCGTTGATCACAGCCTCCCTTACGGCTTCGATCGGGTAGTCATAAGCCGAATCTATGTGGAGATTCCCGTAGACGACTTTGCTTTCGAGATATCTGGAGTATAATTTGCGGACCGCCGTGTTCGGCTGGAGAATAAGCGGCTCTTTGATTATGTCCTCTTTACGCAGGGCGCCGTCATCTCCGAACAGCCCTATTCTGATGTATGTGCCTTCTATGTAGCGGTCAGGCCTTCCGCAGAGCAGGGCGGCCCCGGCCATCGTGAGGCAGTTCCCGTCCGCGAGGCACAGGGCTTCAGCGATCTCTTTGGCGTCCGGATCTCCGTTCTCGCCTATGAGTTCGCGTTTTTTCATCTCGGATGCGATGAACTGCACCGCATACGGCGAAACGCTCCCCCAAGCCGAAATATCAGCTGCGCTATCCAAGTAATTCATCCGATCCCTTCTGAATACCGCATCGCCGTAGGTAATGATATTGGTATTGAAAGGGAAGAGAAAATGGTAAGGGGGCCGGGAGTCCGGCCGTTTAGTTCAGCGTATCGTGACTGCGATTTTGCTGGAGGGCGCGACGAATGTGAACCTTCCGTCGCCGAGAGGCGTGACCGCGATGGAGCTTCCGCTGGCGGTGGCGGTCGCCGAAGTTCCAGATTCGCTGCTGACGAAGACGCTCTCTCCGACGTAGATTCCGGTGACATCCTGGGTCGAACTGGATTCTGTGATAGTCATGGAAACCTCGTCGTTCGGGAAATCCGAGAATATGACGGGGTTGTGCGCGATGTATCTCTTGAGGAGAAGCGAATCCAAAGCGTTGACTCTGGTATCGCCGTTGAGGTTGAGATCCTCCTCGGAGACGCTTACGGGGTTGTGCGCGATGTATTTCTTGAGGATGAGGGAGTCCAGCGCGTTGATCCTTCCGTTCCCGTCGAGATCTCCGCGCATCTTCTCGCCTACGGTTATCGCGCATCCGGATGCGGTAGACGGGAGCAGCTTTCCGTACTGGTCTTCGGCGGAGGTGACGGCAATCGTCACGGGGTACTGCCCTTCGATGGCGTCCTGGGATACGGTGAACGTAAGCGTGAGAAGCGTACCGAGCCCCAGAGAGTTGATCTTGCTGGAGAGGTTCGCCACGAACGGATAGTCGGAGACCGAGTATTTTCCGAGGGTCATTATGGAGCCGGCAGAGACGCTTTTGAGCCTCATGGCGCTGCGGTCATATCCGATGCTGAGATCCAGCTGGGATATTCCGGAGTTGTTGTCGAGCTCGAGGATGACGGTGGAATCGGCCCCGGGGATGACCGTGAATGTGTCGGACACAATGGAGATTCCGGTGCTTCCGCTCTTGAACGCATAGAGAGTGAGGGAATAGTCGTTGCTGAAATCGGCGAGGGAAAGATCGGAGATCCAAGCTCCCGTTCCGTTGCTGTTGGTGTTCCAGTTGTAGCCTGCGGGGAGGCCGTAGTTGGAAAGCGTGTCGGTGGACAGGTGCGCGGTAGTGGATTTGTAAGCGGTCCCATTTCCGTTGAATACCACTTTCATTATGCTGAACTCGTATTCTTTGACCGTCTGGTCGAAGAAGAGATGATACGGGCCGTCGGTGAACGTCATGGTGTGGGTTCCTTTGGTGGAATCTATGGAGAAGACGTTGGACGGAGACGTGGCAATTCCGGAGAACTGCAGCGCATTGTCTTTGTTATAGATCTGATAATGGCAGATCCTGCTCTCGAAATTGATGTCAGTGGTGATGATTATGTTGGTGCTTTTTGTTGAATCATATTCCACTGAAACGACCTGAGGGCTGATCTCGCCGTAGGCATCGTCTGCGAATGCAATGCATGCGGATGCCGCTCCAGCGAACGCAAGCACAGCGATAACAATCGCAGTGATTCTCCAATCGGTCATGTTTGCTTACTCGCATATCTCAGATTTAAATATTATTGAATGGGGGAGTATGCGGGCACAGCGACCCTGTCATGCGGCCATTCAATTGCAATTAGTCATAATAATCTGAAAAGGCACATCAGACATGCGATGGAAGGAATGTATAACGGCCAATTCTGGCATGTAGGTTAGAATTAAATAATCACATTGCATAAAGCAGGAATGAAGGCTTGCACGCGATTCTGTAAGAAGGGTTTCGTGTACTCGGAGGGCTGATTACCCGAAGGTGGTGTCTAACGGCATCTAGCCTCGTCCACAAGTGGAGAAATATATATGAATACAGCATACAAATCGGAGAAATCCCTGTTCGCAGCGATTCTTGCCGTCATTGCTGTTTCCGCAATCGTTCTTGCCGCAGTTCCTGCCGCTATGAGCGACGCGGACACCGCCGTCGACAAAGAATTCTCTGAGCAGACCGGACTTCCCCAGAGGAACATCGACTTCGATGTGACTCTCGGGTACGACTATTATCCGATCAGCGAAGTCGCTCCTGCTTGCGACTACAGCAAATTCTGGACTGTCTCTTTCGACTTCAGCGAGAGCATCCTTGAAGGAAAGGCTTGGCCCTACAGGAACCAGGCCAACATGGCTGTCACCTTCTTCTTCTCTGATGGCGCTTCCAACATCATCAGCTCGAAGCAGGTTTGCTACCAGGTTTTCGAAGTCGACGGAATGCCCTACGTTGAGGACATCGTCTGCACTCCTGACCTCTGGCCCAACGTCAACGGTCAGTCTGCTTACCCCGTCTACGTCGAAGCCTTCATCTACTACTACCTCGACGCAGTCAAGGACACCCACTAGTACATCGTCGGATCCGAATTCGACTACGGAGCTTTCCCCTACGTCGTTGACTTCTACGATGTCACCACCGAAGCCCCTGTCATCAACCCCGAGACCAACGTCGCTCTCGCATCCGAGTACGGATGGGGAAGCTGGGGAGTCGACAGGAACAACAATGGACTCTACGCTTACAACGAGTTCTACGTCTTTGCCGATGATGTTCCCGGATTCGAGCTCACCAACGAAGATGGTGTGACCGCTGACAACGCCAGCGCCCAGAACTTCTACGACAAGACCAAGGCTCTTCAGAAGTACTCCACGTACTACCTGAAAGCCGGAATCAAGACTCCCGCAGATGCTCCTCAGGAGCTCTTCGGACTCACCCTTGCTGAGTACATCAAGAGTGTCGGTGGAAAGACCATCGAGCCCCAGGTCAGCGGAATGGGCAAGCCTGCCATCACTGAAGACATGATTGCCGCTTACGTCGCTGCCATGGCCGAGTACAACCACTACATCTTCTGGTACCAGCCCATCATGTACACTGTTACCATCCTGACTCAGGGAGAGAGCGGAACCGTCGACGTCAACAAGTTTGTCGTCCCCTACGGAACCACCCTCACCACCAACGGCAACGAGCTTTCCGCTTCTTACGACAGCCTCGTTTCCGTCGCTACCCCTGACGCACCCACCGCGCAGTTCACCTACTTCTTCGCCGGCTGGACCGATGTCCCCGCCAAGGTCGTTGAAGACTGCACTGTCTACGCCAACTTCGCTCCTGAAACCAACGAGTACACTGTCACTGTCATCGCTCAGCCTGAGGGCTACGGATCCGTCTCTGTCGCCAACTTCTACGGTGTCCCCTACGGAACCGCTCTGAGCACCGCTGACAACGTCTTCACCGTCGCTGAAAAGGGAGACTCTGTTGCCACTCCTGCTCCCGCTGACGCTCAGTACACCTACTTCTTCGTCAACTGGACCAACGTTCCCGCGATGGTTACCGGAGACACCACTGTCTACGCTAACTTCGACAGGTCTGTCAACGGATACACCGTTACCGTCATCGCTCAGCCCGAGGGATACGGAACCGTCTCCGTCGCCAAGTTCGAGGCTGTTCCCTACGGAACCACCCTGAGCTCTGCTGACAACGTCTTCACCGTCGCTGGAAAGGGCAACTCCGTTGCTACCCCCGCCCCCGCTGACGCTCAGTACACCTACTCGTTCATCGACTGGACCATCCCCACCACCACTGTTACCAGTGACGTCACTGTCATCGCTAACTTCCAGAGGGTTGTCAACCAGTACACTGTCACTGTAATCGCTCAGCCTGCCGGATACGGAACCGTCTCCGTCGCCAAGTTCGAGGCTGTTCCCTACGGAACCGCTCTGACTGCTGCCGGCCAGACCTTCACCGTCGCTGGAAAGGGCAACTCCGTTGCTACTCCCACCCCCGCTGACGACCAGTACACCTACTTCTTCGTCGACTGGACCATCCCCACCACCACTGTTACCAGTGACGTCACCGTCATCGCTAACTTTGACAGGGAAGTCAACAGATACGTCGTCAATGTCATCGCTCAGCCTGCCGGATACGGAACCGTCTCCGTCAGTGTCATCCCCGTTGACTACGGCGACAAGATCTCTGCGGCCGGAAACGTCCTGACCGTCGATGGAACCCAGTCCATCGCTACCCCCACCCCCGCTGACGCCCAGTACACCTACAAGTTCGTAGGATGGGACATCCCCGAGTAC
>JAEEGL016056583.1_pt1 | contig 52272 bp, 37 predicted proteins | sample 9134231 | NCBI WGS metagenome assembly JAEEGL01 (sample SAMN16246548, study PRJNA631951) | gut metagenome | biome: gut microbiome; feature: rumen; material: fiber-attached | host: Bos | place: Iran: Karaj | collected 2018-10
AAGATTCAGCCTGAGCTCGCTGAGATTAAAAAACGCTGTAATGGTAATCGTCAACTTGAATCTCTTCAAACCATGGATCTATATAAGAGATATAATGTTAAACCATTTGCTTCTATTGCGACATTGTTTGTTCAACTCCCAATCTTTATCGCGATTTTCTCCGCAATTCGTGTTGTAGCTACTCCACAGATCCAAGATAATCTCTTTAACCGTGCTTATAACTTTGTAGCTTATGATGGCTCAATTATTAAGGAAATTGAAGAAAAACAGCGTACTTATCTTGATGAGGTGAGTGTTTATCTAAAAGACGCGGACGCTATTAAGGCCGAGAATAAAGATAAAGACGACAAGGCTGTACTTGAGATTGTAAAGTCTCAATTAAAACAACCAGAATATGATTTTCATCCACAACTATTTGGTGTTATTAATCTCGAAGCCAAAGCAAGTGATGTCTTTGGTGGAAACTTCTCGTGGAGCGCGCTCTTTATTTTGGCCTGTGCAATAGTCGCTGCAGTCTTCCAATACATTATGACCCGTCAACAAATGTCTTCTGGTAAATCTGAGAAGAAAAAGAGTTTCCGCGCTCTATTTAAGGATGCAGCTGCAGGGAAGGAAATTGATACTGCTGAGGTAAATCAAGCCACTACAAGCCAAATGTCGGCTATGATGCCAATTATGATGTTCTTTATCATGTTTAACCTACATGGCGCCTTGGCTTTCTATTATTTCCTTAGTAACATGATTACAATCTTCCAGCAAAAGGTTGTCTTGAAGCATGCTTTCGACACAATGGATAATCTTGCCGACAAGGCAGTCTTAAAAGAACTTAAAGGCATTAAAGAAGCCGAAATTATTGAAAACAAAAAAACCGGAACAAAAATAACTAGAATCTCCGCCAGTGATAATAAAAAGAAAAGGAGATAATTATCATGAATAAAGACGAATCAATCCGATTTGCCACCAAATATATGGAGGATCTTTTGAGCTTCTTTGGTATTAATGTGGCAATCTATTCCACAATCGACGACGAAGTTATCCAGCTTTCCGTCCCATCCACTTCATTAAACTCACTTCTTATCGGTAAGAATGCTGACAATCTCCGTGCTCTACAACACGTTGTTTCTATGGCTCTTGTCGCTAAGAATGCTGAAGTTACCCGTGTAAACGTAGATGTAGCTGATTACAAGCGTCAACGCGCTGATCGCATTGCTGATAAGGCAGAAGGTTGGATTAAGAAGGTCCGCGAAACTGGTGAACCTATGACTATCGAACTCAATGCCGCTGATCGTCGTGTAGTCCACAAACTCGCTGAGGATTATTCTGATATCACCACCCACTCCGAAGGTGAAGGTCGCGAACGTCACCTCATCATTAGTAAAATCGCCGAATAACTAAAAGAAGTAGTCTTAAAAGATTTATTCATAAAATTGAAGGGCAATGACCCATAAAAAAATAATGAAGAAGCCAATGGCTTGCTTCATTATTTTTTAACTGTCCTGAGATTTTATGAATAAATCTATTCTGCAACTACTTCTTCTTTTGGTCCACCCAACACGATTACAATATCGTATTTTGTAGCATCAATTCCGTCTGGGAATCTTTCTTCGGCAACAATATTATAACGCTTTTCTAGTGATTCTACGGTTCCATTAAAATCTTTATTAGTAAAGAAGATGTAATGGTCTGCGGTATAATCACCTTCAATATTGTCAATATTAACCACATTGTATTCTTCACTTCTTAATCTATCTCTTTCATCGGCAGCCACACCAACCTGTTCTGAACCATTAAGGATTAAGATTCTTGCTTGTTCGCGTACTACAGGATCATTATTAAGGTTTACTCTTACGTATTCACGAATTGCATTGTAATTACCTACACCGGCCGATGGCACAACATATGAGATCCCGTTAATATTAGCATAGGACATGTAATATTTATTATTTTCATGATCCATAAGTGGTAATTGGCGCATAGCATTGAAATCGAACTCAAAAGTAAGATGAATTGCGGTTTTAATCTCGCTTACTGAAAGATTCGTACGTAGATTGTCACCAAGGGAACTAACAAGACTTAATGCGTCGGTAAATGAAATATTTCTTTCATAGATTCTATCCTTAATACCAACAAGAATCTTTTGTTGAGAATTACCGCGCGTAAAATCGCCATCTGTTGTACCATGACGAGCACGTGCAAGGCCAAGAGCTTGTTCGCCATTGAGTGTGTATTCTACGCCAGCTTGAAACACTGCGCCAGTCCAACCGTAGTCAGAGATATCCTCATCGAGGGTTACCTTAATTCCGTCAAGGGTATTAACAATGCTAACTAGAGAACCCCAGTTGATATGTGCAAAATACTGGAATTCTATGCCAAGGATCCCACCAACCTCTTTCATAATAGCCTCAGCACCAGCTTCTTCAGCGTCACCATGCATATTATTGCACCAATAGACTTCATTAATTTTACCGGTGGCAGTACATGTTGGGGAGGCTTTAAGATCGCGCGGAAGACTAATCATGGCCACGTCACCAGTTTCTTGGTTGATTGATATAGCCATAATAGAATCGGTAAGCTGTGCGCCGTCATGAACCCCATTGCCTTCATCACCGGACATATCCCATCCAGACGTGCCAAAGGCTAGAATATTCGTGCGTTTATTACTATCGGTTTTAAGAGGCCCATAAGTATCACCACTCATGAGTGCACCAATTGCATCAAATATGTTGCCGCGTCCACCAGTGATTTTTGCAATAATATCATTACCCCAAAGAACAGCCCAGGTAATTGTACCGATTGTGCCAAGCACCAAAATTAGAATAATTGTAGTAATTATCCTACGAACCTTTGAAACCTTTTTCTTTGGTTTTTTGGCCTCTTTCTCAGCTTCAAGTTCATCTTTAGCAATCAAACTATTCTTTTTAGCCTTCTCGAGTTCAATAGCTTTCTTTTTACTGGCTTTTTCAGCTTTACGGTCTTTTTTGGATTCTTTCTTCATATCGGTATCATCTTCTAGTATATCAGGAACAAAATTTTCGTCGTTACCGTCATTGGAAATTGTATCCGTAATGGCATTTTCATATTCGGTCTCAGATTCTTCATCGGAATAAAGATCGCCAGCTGGCTCGATAAAACTATTGCTTACTTCCTTAAGTTTTGCCTCAGTCTTATAAGTATCATCAACCTCATCACTTGAGAAAGCCGCTAATAAATCCTCGTCGTCTGTTAAGGTGGCCCTTACTATCTTTTTAGTTTTTTTGGCAACTTGGGATTCTGTGGTTTTTGGTTTTGAAGCGGCAGGTTTTGTAGAAAAACCCTCTGTATTTTTACTAGTTAATTTTGCAGTTTTAAAAATAGGCTGCGTGGAGCGCGATTTTAAGCCATCGATATTCGAAGGCTCAACATTCTTTTCCGCACGAGTACGGAGCCCATCAATTGATTTATTCCTCTCCATTGCATATAATTATAACATATGACGATTAAGCTTACTAAAAAACAATTACTAGTCTTAGACTTCCTTCGCGAGTTTATGTCTACTCATGATTATTCGCCGTCATATCGCGAAATAATGGCCGCACTCAATCTTGGTTCAGTATCTACAGTGGCGGAGCATATAGACAATTTAGTTGCCGCTGGTGTTCTTAAAAAAATGCCGAGTGCTGCTCGCTCACTAGAACTTATTGATTATAAACATCAAGAAACAGTCGACCTCTTCAAACTTCGTCTCGAAACCGCCACCGAAGAAGAGAAACAAATACTCGAAAAAGCTGCAGATATTTTAGATCTAGATTTATCTTAAATCTTTACAAATTCCCCTAAAACTGTTAAGCTAAGAATAGGAGAATTATCTCATGAAAAGAAAAACCAAAAAATCAAACAAATTTCTTCCTGTTGTCCTATTTATTGTTGGTCTTTTAGCTGTGGCTGGCATAGTTTTTGCCGCTCTTAAACTTTTTGGCGTTGAGAAACTTTTTAATAAAGAAACCAACGATTCTGTAAGTACTTCCAATACCACGCAAACTCAGAATAATCAGAATACGATTGTTGATGCGAAACCAAAGCCAGAACAAAACACCAATCCGGAATACAAAGAAAAGGAACCAATAATCCAATACTCTGGAGAGGATCCAAATCTAACCGGTATTATCTCTGGCGCTGTAACCTATACAGGTATCAGCAACGACACACTTATTATTCGCGTAAACATTGATCAGTATATTAATGAGGGGAATTGCATACTAAGCCTTACTGGCGCAAATACAAACTATACAGAGGCCGCGCGTGTTATTGATTCTGCCTCAACTGCTACCTGTGAAGGTTTTAATGTTCCGCTTTCTCAGATTAAAGACAATAGTGTAAATATTGTTATTGAAGTTAAAACGGATGATAAGCGCGGAATTATTAGAGGAAACGCATCGCTATGACACGCCGCCGCAACCATCGCAATAGAATACTGGGCATACTGTTTCTTTTTGTTATGGTTGCCACTTTTGTATTTGTAAAAAACCTTAATAACCAGCAAACTGTAGACGCGGCAAACCTTGCAAGCTTTGACCCAGGTTTCATTATTAGCGATTATGTAATGGGTGATTATAATTCAATGAGTGAGCAAGAAATCCAAGCTTTTCTTACTAAGAAGAATAGTTGCTCAAATAGAAACCGTGAATACTATGAATACCTTTCTCAAAACCCAAATTACACTTGGCATTGGAAAGACGATCATTTTGTCTGTCTTTCCGAAGAGTTATTTGGTGATGGCGAAATAATTGGCGAGGGTGAATCTGCTGCACATATTATTTGGCAGGCTGCGCAAGATTATCGAATCAACCCAAGAGTACTAATAGTTTTGCTTGAAAAGGAGACTAGCCTTATTACGGACAAAATTCCAAATAATGGAGATTATCGAAAGGCTACTGGCTATGGTTGTCCAGACTTTGCAGCTTGCAGTGAAAAATACTACGGCTTCAAAAACCAAGTTCGTAACGCAGCTAATATGTTTCACATTGTACTTACTGGTGGCTGGACCAACTATCCACTTGGCGTAAACTACATTCAATACAATCCAAACAAGGATTGTGGTGGCTCGGAAGTAAATATCCGTAGCCTAGCAACTTCTGCACTCTATCGTTATACCCCATACCAACCAAACGAAGGTGCGCTTGCTGCTGGATATGGCACCACTGCTACTTGTGGCGCCTATGGTAATAGGAACTTTTATCTTTATTTCAATGATTGGTTTGGCGATTCAACCGAAATCGGTTGGTATAAAATGGAGACCCCAAGAGTTTTCTCAAAAAAGGAAAACGCGGTTTTATATGATGGAACTACTAAGTCTGTTATAGAGGGTGAGGTTCCGGAAATGACTTTATATACGTCAAAAATAGTCGCAAATGATCAGTGGTGTTTACGTAGTAAGGCCGAAGAAGCTGAGAATAAAAATCGCTGTGTATTAATCAGTGATTTAGATGAAATAGATTGGACCGTTAAGGAACTTGAAGTGCCACGATATTATAAAATTGAAAAGACCGCAAAGGTTATTGAATCGGCCAAAGAGCCTCGTCTTTACAATGAGAGTAATGCCAGAATCCTCCAAAAATATATCGAATTACCAGATAATAAGCGTTGCTTTACTTTGGGAAGCGATAAAGAATGTGTTATTGAAGATGGCATAGCGCTTGTCCAATTTGAAAAATACAACCTAGAACGCCCACGCTACTTTAATGTTGAAGCAAAAGAAGAAGATGTTATTAATTATGACGAAAAGAAAGAAGAAGTTAAAAGTGGCCGTGGTGGCGGTGAAGAGAAACAAACCGTAAAATACTTTGAGCAAAAAGTTCTACTTCCGGACGGGGAATGGTGTCTCGTTTATAATGACTCTCAGTGTGTTCGTTTAAGCCAGCTTAGTGAAATGTGGCAACCAATGCAATATCCTCGTAACCTTATTACAAATACGCAGACTTATAAGATAAACATTATAAGTAGCGAACAGCAATTTGATCTTGTTATTCCTCAGTATATGGTTAGAAAATATGTTGCAAAAGCAGCTATGAAAGACGGTAGCTGGTGCTTGATGACAGAATATGACTACGAAAGAAACACGAATAATTGTATCCTGGATAAAGAACTGGACGAAACCAATCTATAAGATTGAGTTATAGAGATAATTATTATATAATATAAGACAATATGACGAAGAAGACGCTACAGAAGGAAGCGGACGATAATTATTCTTTTTGTGGCGAAAAAGTATCTATTGAATACTGTCATCTCTGGCAAAATCGCAAGAAATATATAAACAGCGCGCTTATCTGTGGTTTTTATGGTGCAAAAAATGTCGGCGATGAACTAATGCTCGAAGGGGTAATTAAGAACATCTCCCCGAGCCAGCCACTCGTGGTTATGCTTGCGAACAACTATTATGTTAATCCGCAAGACTACGCCCCATACGATATTATTCATTTCCCAATCGAAAAAGGGGATTATTTAATCTTAGCAGAAGTATTTACTAAAGCATGTCTCTGTGGTGGTGCTATGATTGATGATTATGAATATGAGTTTAGGGCGGAATATAGCTCAATGTCTTATATTCTTCTAACAATCATTAAAACATTTCTCATGATGGGGAAAGAAGCGTCAATTATTGGTGTTAGTGCTAATCATATAATTAAGGATCCAGTTTTTATACAAGATCTTCAATACCTCATCGACAATTGCACGATATTTACGCTCCGCGACACTAATAGTTTAGCGACTATTCAGCAGGCTGGAGTTAATACGAAAAAAGTCAGAATTATAGACGATATAGCCTTGGCATGTGAGCTTGGCCTACAGCCGCGCATTGATAGCACAAAATATACCATTGGGTTTGCTCCGATTTTTAGTGACGATACCTTTGGTGATACTTTGAAATTTATTAAGAAAACGATCGACATAGCAAAAAAGATTACCAATAAGCCAGTTATTCTTGAATTGATACCTTTTTATACTTATTTCGAACATGATCTAAACTACTGTTTTAGAATGTCTGAGGGCATAAAGAATGTGCCAATCACAATCGAAAAAACACCAGATAACGCAATAGAGCTATGTAGAATTTTTTCTCAGTGTGATATTATTATTACGTCGCGCTACCACGCCGCACTTATATCGAGTGTACTTGGGATTAGGACCTTGGTGATTGATTATAGTAATAAGCATCGCCACTATCCGAACAAAATCAAGTATATTAAGCAGAAATATAACCCGCGGCTCCAGATGATTGAGGTGAATCAGATAACTAATAGTGCATGTAGGGAAACTATCGAACGTGCATTAGTTGAAAAGACCAAGCCACTTTCCAAAAGAAAAAGGCGCAAAATCCAGAACAATACCAAAAAGATTATTAAGAAAATGAAAGTGCTGACAAAATGAAAATAAATTTTACCAAGAAGAAAAAAATCATCAAAAATAATTCAGACAAACTCAAAAAGGTTATTTTGAAAAAGACCTTTAAATTTACATCTGCCTACGCAAAAGTAAATTTTCAGGGAAAGATCATAAAAGGCGAGAACGGTGTTATCGTAAAATTCTTCAACATTACTAAAGATTTTTCCGATATTACTATTCTTAACTCCAAAAGTCTTATCAAAAACCCAGGCAACAAAAACAGCGCCAAAAGATTTTTTGCAGCTATTTATATGCCAGCACATACAGAGGTGGAAATTAAAACACTTGAATTAGAATTGCAAGATACTCAAGACTTCATTAATCACGATGATTTTAAAAATGACGTATTGATTGTTACGCCAATGTACCCATCAATGATTAATCCATACGCTGCGACATTTGTCTATTCCAAGAATAAGGAATACCAACAAAATGGTATTTCCACCGATGTTGTTGTGGTATCCAAGTTTGACGAACGCAGTTATCAGTACGACTTTAAAGGTGATACGGTTACCAAAGTTTCTTTTGGCGAACTACGTAGTATTATTAGAAACCATAAATACAAAAAGATAGTCGTCCATTTCCTGGATTCTGAAATTGGTAATGTGATCCGTGCTTGTGACTTGGATGGGGTAGATGTTTTGGTCTACTGTCACGGTGCTGATGTTGATATGTATAATCAGAATATTTTTGGCCAATACTTTACCGAGGATCGAGTCTTCTCTTACGAAGAACTTCACGAAAAAGAGCAGCGCATCGATACGCTCCGCTACTTTGATTCGCTTGACAATGTTCGTTGGATCTTTAATACGAACTGGAATTATCACAACGCCCAAAAAGCTACCGGTGTTGAATTTAAAAACCACAGCATTATTCCATGCTATATTGATCACGAGCTCTTCAAATACGAAAAACGTGACTCGGAAAAACGCTACAATATTCTAGTCCTTAAGAAAATGGATAATCTTAGACAGTATGCTGTTGATATTGTTGCAAGGACTATCTTTGCACTCTCAAAAGAGCCATTCTTTGATAAACTTAATATTACTGTAGCTGGCGATGGAGATTACCAAGAAGTTCTTACTGCTCCACTTCGCGAGTTTAAAAATGTAAATATCATCAAAGGTTTCTTCCAAAATGATAAAATGGACGACGTATTTAAAGAGAACGGCATCTTGCTAGCGCCATCTCGTTACGATACGCAAGGTGTAACGGCGTGTGAGGCAGCAATGTCCGGCATGGTCGTTGTAGCCTCCAAAGATACCGGCCTCTCCGATATCATTCCAGAAAGTACAGATCTTTTCTTTGATAACCACAACATTAACGAAGCGGTCCAGATTATCAAAAAACTCATTGACGATGAAAAATACTTCAACAAAAAAGGTGAAGAATGCCACAAGCATGTCGCAAAGAGTCTCTCTGATGACATTATTAAAGATGAGATAAAGCTTCTTAGTTCAAAATCAAATGATACCAACCGCCTCAAGAGTGAAGGTTCCAAAAAACGACAGGCACCAATTCTATCAATTGCAATCCCTACCTATAATGCGGCGGAGCATATTATTAATGCAGTAAAGTCACTCGCAAACCAAAAGTATCTCAACCGTACGGAAATTATCATTGTGAATGATGGCTCAACTGATAATACGAACGACGTAATTAAACAAATGATTAAGGATTCTTGCCCAACCCTTAAAGATGCAATTGTCTATATTGATAAGAAAAATGGTGGCCACGGTTCTACTGTCAATGCTGCGCTTAAAGCTGCAAATGGAAAATACTTCCGTATTATGGATGCCGACGATCGACTTGACAGTAAAAGCCTTGAACAACACATCGGAAGATTATTGGAAACCGACGCTGATATTGTATTCACAAACACTATTCAAGACTGGATGACCGACTCTACTTTGAGACCAGATCACAAATATCCTTTCATGGAGCCAGGTGTTGTTTATGACTTCGACGAGCTCTGCATTGAGAACTATGGATTCCCAGGTTATGGCGCTGTTCTTTCAACTACGTCCACAAAGACGGATAAGCTTCGTAAAACTGGTTGTGAACTTACTGAGAAGTGCTTCTATGTTGATATTGAATATAACTACTACATGACCGAAGCAGCCATGACAGCCGAGCTTGATCCGGTGGAATTATATTACTATGCCCTAGGCGATAGCGGTCAATCTCTTTCCGATGCGAGCTATAAGCGCAACTTTAATCAGCATCTAAAGGTTCTTGAAGAAGTTATTAATCTTTTGGAACGCGGTAAGCTCTCAGACAAAAAATATGAACATTTTGTCCGTGTCCAATTGCACGAAACTATCTTCCATCAATATCGTATCGCGCTTGAAATGTTTAATAAGTATTCAAAATATCGCGCCGTTGAAAAGATGCTTAAAAAATATCCAAAATATTACAAAGATGCATACCTTACTCCATGTGGTGTCCGCAGACTCAGGAGATATAAATTACCATATTTCATGGCCCGCAAAGTTTATATTGTTGCAAAGAGCAGAATGCGAATGCTTAAAAAAATAATTGCGCACTAAAATGAATAAAAAAACCTCCCCAATTCTAACAGTCTTAATACCTGTATATAATGCAGCTAAAACTGTTGCTGACACAATCGACTCGATTCTATCTATTAAAAAACCAAATCTGACTGAGCTAATCATAGTAAACGATGGCTCAACTGATGATAGTCTCGAGGCAATTAATAAATATAAGAATCATGACAATGTCGTCATTATTGATAAGCAGAACGGCGGACATGGTTCCACGGTAAATATCGCACTTGAAGTTGCGAAGGGTAAATATTTTAGAATCTTAGATAGCGACGATCTTTTTAATGTGAAAAAACTCGACGAGTTTATCGAATACCTTCAGGATAGCGACTCGGATATTATCTTTTCAGATTACATCGAAAAAAACACAAACAACACGAAGATAATCCCATGGTCTACTCAATCCAAAAAAAGCCACGTCTTCGACCAACTAATCAAAGGATCTGCCGGTGTAATGTTGCCGTTTGTAACTATTAAGACCGAATTAATCAAAGATATCAGACTAACCGAGAATGCTTATTACGATGACCAGGAATATGATTTTTGGTGTCTTCTTCGCCCAAAAACGGCCAGCTATTTTAATGAGCCAATCTATATTTACAACGTTGGTAATGAGGGGCAATCCATCTCGGCACAAAACATGACGAAGCATTCGAAAGAGCACGAGACGATTTGCCTTAATCTTATTGAGCTACTAAAGAAAAACGAGAACAAGTTATCGAGTATTAGAAAAGAGCAGCTCAAAAACCGCATAATTGGCCTTTGTTTTTTACAATATGAAATAATTATTAAAAACAAAAAGAGTCGCAAAGAGTTTCTTGAGTTTGATAAAAAACTCAAAAAGTATCCAGAATTCTATCATGATAAGGGTGTCGCTGGAAAGCGCATGCTTATTCATCGCCTCACTAGGGGTATGCTCATAAGATAAAAAGTGTTATTATGATTATATGAAAAGTGTAAAGACTATTATTTTGGGCGGCGGTTTGTCTGGTTTGTCATCTGCTTATTTTCTTGGCCCAAACGAAGATTATTTAATCTTAGAACAGGACGATACCCCAGGTGGATATTGTCGTACCATTAAAAACCCAAATTACGTCTGGGACTATGCCGGCCATTTCTATCACTTCCAAACCCAAAAATACAAAGAGCTCTTTTCTTCAATGGTCGAGCCAGAGGAAATCGTATATAGTGAAAAGAATACCAAAATCTATTATAAAGATCAGCTCATTGAATATCCATTCCAGATGAATATCCATCAACTTCCAAAAGAAGAGTTTATTGAATGTCTTTACGATTTATATACTAAAGAGAGTAAGGCGGAATACGATAGTTTTCTTGATATGCTTTACGGTAAATTTGGTCAAGCTACTACCGAAAAGTTCTTGAAGCCATACAATGAAAAACTATATGCTACAGATCTTCAAAAACTAGATAAAGATGCTATGGGGAGATTTTTCCCATATGCAGACTTTGACGCCATCATTAAAAACATGAAAAATTCTAGCGCCAAGACCTATAATGACCACTTCCTTTATCTTAAAAAAGGTACCGGATATTTTATTGATAAACTTGCTGCGCAGATTCCTCAGGAAAAAATCAAATACAATGCAAAGGTTTCTTCTATTAATCTTGAAGAAAAAACCGTTGCAACGGAAGATGGGGAAGAATATCAATACGAAAACCTCATTAGTTCAATTCCATTCAATGCATTTCTGGCTCTATCCAATAATCAAGAATATGTTGACTTGTCAGATAAGCTTTCTTATAACAAGGTACTCGTTTTCAACCTTGGTTTTGATAAAAAATCGCCAAACTATACCAAGGAACACTGGGTATACTTCCCAGACAAAACACTTAGATTTTATCGCATAGGTTTTTATGATAATATTCTAGGCCAAGATAAGCTTAGCATGTATGTAGAAATTGGCTTCTCTAAAAATGAGCCGATTAATCCAGAAAAAGAGCTTGAGGCAACCCTTGAAGGCCTAAAGCGTGTTGGTATTACAGATGACAGCATGAAACTAATGGATTCCTGTACGCTTATTATGGATCCTGCATACGTACATATTTCTACTCAGGAAAAAGCCGCCGTCGAAAAGAATATCGCCGAATTAAGGCAAAAAAGTGTTTATAATATTGGTCGTTATGGCAGCTGGACCTATAATTCTATGGAAGACTGCATGACGATGGCAGACGAAATCGTTCAACTAATCAAGAATGAAAAATAAAGAAGTATTATTAATTCGAAATAACTACCCCGATAGTTTTGGTGGCGGGGAAATTTATCAGCTCCAAATCGCGGAAGAACTTCGTTCAAACGGCATTAAACCGATTATTATTACGTCCTGCAAAAAACTACTTACTGAAGCAAAAAAGAATGGCTTCGAAACTATAGAAGCACCATATAATAAGCGCCAAAACTGGAGTGGAAAGAGAATCGCTCTTCTTCCTGCTTATTGGGTTTGGCAAAAAAGACTCACAAAATGGTATCTAAGAATCTTTAAAGAGTATTCCGACGCATCTATTGATATTCAGTCCCGTGATGATTGGATTGCGGCTACTAAGGCGGCAAAACGACTCGGAATGAGAATTATCTGGACAGATCATGCCGACTTTCGTAACTGGGTACTTCAAAATGTTGATGTTTGGTATAAAAACTCAATTGGAAAAAAGATCCTACGTTGTGCCAAAGATGTCTCTAGGATTATTTTTATTAGCCAATATGATTACAATTATTTTAAAAAGCTCAAAAGCACAGCAAATCTCAATAATTGTATTGTCATTAAAAATGGCGTAATAGACAAGTATAGAAAAACAACATCAAGTAAAACTGGCCACAAGATTTGTTTTATTGGGCGCTTAGAACCAGCAAAAGGTGCGCCGGAACTCATTGATGCCTTCGTAGAAGTGTGTAAAGAAATCCCTGATGCTGAACTAGAACTATACGGTGAAGGAAGTCTTTACAAACAGAAAAAAATAGACGGCGTTCGATATAACGGCTATGTTGAGGATATCTCTTCCGCATTGGAAAATGCAGATATTTTTGTCCTCCCGTCACATATGGAGGGACTTAGTTTGTCTCTGATTGAAGCCGCAATGATGGGTAAGGCAATTATTGCTACCAAAGTTGGTGGTACTCCAGAAATCATTCAAGACGGACAAAATGGTATCCTTGTAGAGCCAGGAGATGTCGACGGTCTCACATCGGCACTCAGTACACTCCTTTACGACAAAAAGCTCCGTGATAAATATGGAGCAAATGCTAGAAAAACATACTTAGAACACTTTGAGCTCAAAAAGAATTCCGCAAAACTTATTAAAGAATTATTCAATTAGCTCCAGAGCTTATTATAGGCTTTAGCAACCTTAACTGGGTCACCCTCTAAGGAAATCTTTCCGTTTTCAATCAGAATTGCGCGGTCGCAGAATTTTTCTACAGCAGCCATAGAATGTGTTACGAGAATAACGGTTTGTTTGCCATGTAGGGATGCAAAAAAGTCGTTACATTTCTGCTGGAAAGCAGCATCACCGACCGCAAGAACCTCATCGAGTAGCAGAATGTCGCCTTTTGCGCGAATCGCAATCGAGAAAGCAAGACGAACCTGCATACCGGATGAATAATTCTTAAGTTTCTGGTCTTGGAAATCCTTTAGTTCGGCAAAATCCCAAATTTCGTCGTACATTTCGTCCATCTCGGCATTTGAAAAACCGAGCATGGCACCGTTGAGATAAACATTCTCTCGGCCAGTCAATTCTGGATTAAAACCAACGCCAAGCTCAATAAATGGTACTAGATTACCATTGATCATAATGCCACCCTTTTCTGGACAATAAATACCAGCAAGAGTCTTAAGCAGGGTAGATTTGCCAGAACCATTACGACCAACAATGCCCACGAATTCGCCGCGCTTAATAGTGAAGGAAATACCCTTCAAAACTTCTTGATCGTTATATCCTTTGATGCCGCGCAGTCTATTAAAGATAGCTTGTTTTAAACCCCAAGCGCGTTCAGTTGGAAGGCGAAAACTCTTGTACAAATCTTTAACGACAATTGCGTTCTCATTGTTTTTATCGTCAATTAATTCGCGATTAATAAAAGCCCGCTTCATTAAACCTCCTCAGCAAAGAATTTAGAACGTTTTCTGAAGTATAAAGCAGCTAGAATGGTAATGATGACTACGAGGATAATCGGCACAAAACAAAGCCACTTAGTCTGAATGTAGTCCCAGGTTGTTACGGCATAATCTGTAACTAGATTATGTCGAATATCTTGAATTGACTGCGCGATAGGATTGAGAAGTAAAAGCTTTGCGGCCTTTTGACTTGTCTGCGCTACCATCGAAATCGGATAAATAATTGGTACCGCATAAAATAGTGCCTGAGTGAAGACTTCCCAAATAGATGAAATGTCGCGGTATTTCACGTTGATTGCGCCCAATAAAAATGAGATGCCAAGTGATAATGTGTAGAGCTCTAGCAGCGATATCGGAACCAATAACCATGACCATGACGGAGTGACGCCATTGATCAATGCAAAGATAATAATAACAACCACGTTGATTAATACGTTAATAACGGCCGTCAAAGTGGCGGAAACCACAACGATATACTTTGGAAAACTAATTTTTCTCAGTAAATCACCGCGGTTTACAATGGCTTGGATACCCTGATTTGTAGACTCCATAAAGAAGTTCCACATAACTGTGCCGGTCAAAAGATAGACGGCGTAATGAGGAATATCACTACCCCATTTGAAGAATTTTACAAACACGACATAGAGAATTGCAAACATCATTAATGGCTTCAAGAGAGCCCAAAGATAACCAAGTACTGAACCCTGGTAACGCAATTTAAAATCGGTCTTCGTAAGTTCCTTTAGGAGAATACGATTTCTTTTGTTTAAGACACGAGGTATATTCATACCAACATATTTTATCACGAAAACGCTATTTTATCCAATCGAGAGTCGTTTCTATCGCAGCCAGTTCTAGGGCTTAAGTATGCTATAATAAGCGTATGGAAAGAGTTTTGGTTACAGGTGGAACCGGCTATATCGGTTCTCATACAATTGTTGAGCTCTACAAGAAGGGCTACGAGATTGACGTTTTCGACAATCTATTTAATTCGAAAATTACTACCCTTGATAAAATCGAAGAATTATCTGGCAAACGCCCAGATTTTTACGAGCTAGATCTTCGTGATTATGAGGGAATGAATGAATTATTCGCTAAGAATCATTACGATCTTGTTATTCATTTTGCTGGTCTCAAGGCCGTCGCCGAGTCGGTTGAGAAGCCACTTGAATATTACGAAAACAACGTAGGTGGCACTGTAAATCTCCTTAAATGTATGAAGAATCACGGTGTTCATAAGATTATCTTCAGCTCGTCCGCAACCGTTTATGGTGATCAGGGTGTCGCTCGTCTTGATGAATCTATGCAAACTGGTGTCGGCATTACAAACCCATATGGTGAAACCAAACATATGATTGAAGAAATTATGAAAGACGTCGCTGAATCCGATCCGGAATTCTGCTGTACGCTCCTCCGCTACTTCAATCCAGTTGGCAATCATCCATCTGGTATCATGGGCGAAGATCCAAATGGTATCCCAAACAATCTTATGCCAATCGTTATGAAAGTAGCTAAGGGCGAAATTGCCGAGCTTCAAATTTTTGGCGACGATTATCCAACTCCAGATGGCACTTGTATCCGTGATTATATTCACGTCGTTGATCTTGCCAAAGGTCACGTTGCTGCTGCTGCACATATGAAACCAGGTGCCGAAATCTATAATCTTGGTTCCGGTCGTGGCACTTCCGTTAGCGAAATGGTCAAAGCCTTTGAGGCTGCCTCCGGCAAAGCACTTCCGCACAAAGTGGTCGGCCGCCGTGCTGGCGATCTTGGTGAGCTCATTGCTGATCCATCCAAAGCCGAAAGAGAACTAGGTTGGAAAACCGAGCTTACTATTGAGGATGCAATGCGCGATACCATTAAATTCCTCGAGACTTCCAAGTAGAGTAAAAACTAAATTCGAGAAAAAAGTGGGTTATTTTAAGATGAGGCTAAAAAAGAAAGCAGCAAAAACTCAAGAAGCTCCAATCGCGCAGGTGGAGACAAATCCAGATGCGCAGACCATTATTTACGAGCCGCCAAAGGTTTCAGTTATTGTTGCTGCCTACAATGTTGCAAAATACCTACCAAAATGCCTCGATTCAATTTCTGCTCAAACCTACACCAATCTCGAAATCATCGTAGTTGACGACGGCTCTACCGATGTTACGTCAAAGATTTGTGATATTTATGAACAAAAAGAATCTCGCGCTACTATAATTCATCAAAAGAATCAGGGGCTTTCCGCCGCTCGCAACACTGGTCTCAAAGCCGCCACATCAGATTATGTGGTCTTTGTGGATGGTGACGACTTCCTCGGCCTCGAATTTATCGAATGCATGATTATTGGCATTACTAAGGATTCTGCTGATATTTGCGTCTGTGGTTTTTCATCTGTTCCGGAAAGTGAGTTTAAGAAAAAAGAAACCCCAGCTATCGTTGACTCCGAAGTCCCAACCGACGAAGTTTTGTCTGGCGAAGAAGCTACTAAGAGGCTTCTTACTGAGCAGGAAAACTATCAAGTTGTAGCTTGGAATAAGATCTACAAACGCGAACTCTTCAAGCGTATTCGCTATCCAGAAACAAAAAAATACGAGGATACACTTACTACCTACAAACTCCTCGCTAAGGCTAACAAAGTGTCATTCATTTCTGAAATCCTCTATTTCTACATCCAACGCAAAGATAGCATCATGGGCAAAAATGACTTAGACGAACGTCTTGCCGCCAAACTTACCGCCGCTCGTGAAGCTAAAGAATACTTTAAGAAAAATGAGTATCTTGAAAACGCCGCTTGCATCTTTGAACTGCTTGCCCACTATCAGTTTATTGATAATATTATTGCTAAGCGTTCTAAGGCAAAGCTCTCCGAGCATATCGCCTGGATTAAGGAAAATAAAGCCGACTTACTTAAAAATCCACTTCTCACTAAGAAGCTCAAAACTTATCTTAATATGTCCACTCATCTTGGTGGTACATCTTATAAACTGTTCCGCAAGGTAAAACATTAAACAGGAAAGAGTATGAAAAAAGCCACGTCTACTCCAGAAAAAACTGCATCAAACCCTAAAGTCTCCGTAATTGTGCCGGTTTTCAACACTGGAAAAGTTGCCGCGGAGCTCACTGAAAAGTTTTTGACCATGTATCCAAATCTTGAAATGATTTTAGTGGATGATGGCAGTAAGGATGATTCATATGAGGAACTTCAGTCCGTCGCTAAAAAACACACAGATAATGTGTGTGCCTACCACAAAGAGAATGGCGGTGCCTCCAGTGCGCGCAACTTCGGTATCGAAAAAGCCACTGGCGAATATATAGTTTTTATGGATTCAGACGATGAAGTTCGCGAAGATTATCTCGTTAAATTGGTTGATGGTATTACTGAAGAAAATATCGATCTTGTTACTACTGGTAAACTATACCACCGTCTCGCTACTGGCCAAAAAAAGAATCTCTTTACTAATGAAATTAAGGAAAAACAACCAGACGAAACCTTCAAAAACTATATTCTGCGTCTCCTAAATTCCGACGGCCGTATGTATTCCGTCAACAATAAAATCTTCCGTGCTGACATTATTAAAAAGAACCATCTCAAATTTGATGAAACCGCCACTTTTGCTGAGGATACTCGCTTCGTGCTCGATTATCTCAATTATATTGAAGGTGAGATTAAGTTTATTTACGAGCCACTCTATGTTTATAACTTTGGTACGGAAACTAGCACCGTTACTAGCTCGTCATTAGTTTGGGAAAACTGGGAATCTGCCTACGACTTCGTCAAAAAGTGGGTCGGTGAACCAATTACAAAGGAAGAATCAAAGAATCTCAAAAAACTTCGCGCCCGTTGGAAAGTATCCCATGCGCTTGCTGTTGCCCGTTCTACGAAAAAGTTTTCCGAAAAAACTAAATTCTTAAACCCTGTCCTCTTAGTTCCGGCGCAAGTCATTGTAAAATTCCGCCGCTAAAACAACAGAAATAGCCGCAAGGCTATTTTTTGTTGTTTACTCATTGCTCAGCATAAGCACTTTATTAAGACATTCAAAACGGTTTTTTGATTTTATGCAACGTTTTGTTGCATAAGTCAAATATCGTCAAAAAACCAGAGTGAGATCAGGGTAAAATCGCAGGGAAACATTAACAAGGAGAACAAATGTTGAAGAAAGTAGTCGTCTTTGACAGTGGCTTTGGTGGGGAATTATTTGCCAACTATATTGAAAAAGAGTTGCCGGTCGTAGAGGTTATTCGCGTAATCGACTGGCGCAACTTAGACATTATCACTAAAAAACCTAAGGAGACAAAAAATGTTACCGAACAGGCGATCCGGCCTTATATTGGCCATGTTGACCTTATTGTATTTGCAAACTATCTCGTCACGTTTATGGATCTCAAATATTTCCAGCGCGAGTACCCAAGCCAAAAGTTCATGGGCTTTGCCATGCCACAGGTTAAGTCTAGGAAGGCACTAATACTTACGTCGAAGGCACTACATAAGTCGCATGCCTTCAAAAAATATGTACGGAGTTTGCGTGCTAATACTAGAACCATAGATTGTGATTCATGGATTCCACTTATCGACGATGCGGAGCTTACGGAAGATCACGTTCGAAAAGACCTACTTAAACTCAATGGCTTTTTACCACAAACTGTTGCGCTGGCTTATACGAATTTTGTTGATATTAAGCCAATGTTGTTTAAAATCTTTGGCCCGATGATTAATATTTCTGATGGTTATCGTGATACTTTGCATAATGTTTGCCAGGAGCTTGGCCTGCGTGGTCTCGACGGTCGTCGAAACAAATAATAGCCTTTGTCTCTATAAGAAATAAGCATTCATGACAAAAGTGCCTCAAGGGACTGGACAAAATCGCGTTTTTGGTGTATAATATACGCGACTATGAAAAACGGGCAAGATATTTTTGATAACGGAAATTATATTAGTATTCGTGGCGCCCGTCAAAATAATCTTAAAAACATCGACGTGGACATTCCGCGCGACAAACTAGTCATTATTACCGGTCTCTCTGGCTCTGGTAAATCCAGCTTAGCTTTTGATACTATCTACGCCGAAGGTCAGCGTCGTTATGTTGAGTCTCTTAGCTCCTATGCTCGTATGTTCCTCGGCGTGATGGATAAACCGGATGTTGATATGATTACTGGCCTCAGTCCAGCCATCTCTATCGACCAGAAGTCAACTTCCAGAAACCCACGCTCTACCGTCGCTACCGTTACCGAGGTTTATGATTATCTTCGCCTTCTATTCGCTCGTGTTGGTGTCCCGCACTGTCCAGTTTGTCACAAAGAGGTGACTCGCCGCTCTGTTGAAGATATCGTCAATGAAGTTATGAAGCTTCCACTTGGCGCTAAGCTCATGCTCCTTGCCCCAGTCGTACAAGGGAAGAAAGGTGAGTTTATCCACATTCCAGAACAATATGGCTCCAAAGGTTTTTCAAGAGTACGTATCGATGGTATTATTTATGCTCTCGACGAATTCCCAGAACTCAATAAGAATGAACGTCACGATATTGATATTGTGGTGGACCGTTTCATTTTGAGCCCAGATCTTTACTCTCGTATTTCAAACTCCATTGAGCAAGCTCTCGACCTCGGCCAGGGTATTATTAAGATTCTCAAAATCAACGACACTTCCACTGCGGTCGGTGAAAAAATGATCAACAATGAAAATACTGAGGTTTATACTTACTCTCAGCGCTACGCTTGTGAAGACCACCCAGATGAACTAATCCCGGAACTTTCCCCACGTCTCTTCTCGTTCAACGCTCCAGAAGGCGCCTGTCCTACCTGTACTGGCCTTGGTACCCGTATGGAAATTGACCCAGAGCTAGTCTTTAATAAAAACCTTACTATCGCCGAAGGTGGTATTCGCCCATTTAACCGCGTCACCCAAGATTCTTGGTGGCTCAAACGTCTCATTGGCGTCGGCCAAAAACATGGTTTTTCCGTCCACGAACCAATCGGCCAACTTACCGAAGAAGCTCGCCAAATCATCCTTTATGGTACTGGCGACGAAAAATATAAGATGAAAATCATGGGCTCTGGTCGCTTTGCCGATGGTACTGTCTATGAAACTACCTATGAAGGCGTCATTCCAACTCTCGAACGTCGCTATAATGATCCAAAAACTTCCGACTTCACCAAGCATGATATTGAACGCTTTATGCGTGTTCATGAATGCCAAGCTTGTCATGGTGCCAGATTGAAGCCAGCTGTCCTTGCCGTCACGGTTAAGGGCATGAATATTCTCGACTTCTGTAAACTCGATGTCGATTCCGCTTTGGAACTCTTAAAACAAGACTTTGGCTTTACCGAATCCGAGCAACTCATCGCCAATCCAATCATTAAAGAAATCCGCGAGCGCATCCAATTCATGCAGGATGTTGGCCTTGGCTACATTGAGCTTGGCCGTGCCGCCAACACGCTTTCCGGTGGTGAAGCTCAGCGTATTCGCTTAGCCACCCAAATTGGTTCTGGTCTCCAAGGTGTTCTATATGTACTCGATGAGCCATCTATTGGTCTCCATCAGAGAGATAATGATAAACTCATCGCCACTCTCAAACATCTCCGCGATCTTAGAAACACTGTTCTCGTAGTTGAGCACGACGAAGATACTATGCTTGCCAGTGACTATATTATCGATATTGGTCCAGGCGCCGGTAATAAAGGTGGAGAATTAATCGCTGCCGGTACTCCAGAAGAAATCATGAAAAACCCGAAGTCTATCACGGGCAAATACCTCAGTGGTGAACTTAAAATTGAAGTTCCAAAGAAACGCCGCAAGGTTCGTCCAAATCACGAGCTCATCGTCCGTGGCGCCAGGGAAAACAACCTCAAAAATATCGATGTTCATTTCCCGCTCGGCGTGATGACGGTAGTTTCTGGTGTTTCTGGCTCCGGCAAATCTACTCTTGTTACTAGTATTCTTTCCAACGAACTCCAAGCTCGCCTCCACCATGCTCAAACCGTTTCTGGTCTTCACGATCGCATCGATGGCATCGAGCAAATCAACAAAATCATCGTCATTGACCAGTCTCCAATCGGCCGCACTCCACGTTCGAACGTCGCTACTTATACTGGTGTCTTCAATCAAATCCGCGAACTCTTCGCCGATCAACCAGAAGCTCAAGTTCGTGGTTACAAAGCCGGTCGCTTCTCCTTCAATATCAAGGGTGGCCGCTGTGAAAACTGTCAGGGTGATGGCGTTAAGAAAATCGAAATGCACTTCCTTCCAGATGTTTATGTTACTTGTCCAGCCTGTCACGGTAAACGATACAATCGCGAAGCTCTCGAAATTAAATACAAAGGCAAAGACATTTCCGAAATTCTCGATATGACTATCGATGAAGCTGTTGAATTCTTCAAGAATATTCCATCTATTGCGCCAAAACTCCAAACTATCCAAGAAGTTGGCCTCGGCTACATTAGGCTTGGCCAGCCAGCCACCACTTTCTCTGGTGGTGAAGCTCAGCGTATCAAGCTCGCTACCGAGCTTGCTCGTCGCTGTACCGGCCGCACCCTCTATGTCCTCGACGAGCCAACTACTGGTCTCCACTCCGACGACGTTAAGCGCCTCCTCAAGATTCTGAACCGTCTCGTCGATGGTGGCAACACCATGATTATCATTGAACATAACCTTCACGTCATTAAATCAGCCGACTGGATTATTGATATGGGTCCGGAAGGTGGCGCCAAAGGCGGCCAAGTCATCGCCGAAGGCACCCCTGAGCAAATCGCCAAGAACCCTAATACTCCAACTGGGAAATATCTGAAGGAGATGTTATAATGAATCCCATAAGGAGTAAAATGGAAAATATCACAAAAATCTTTTTGGTTTTGAACTCAGGTTCATCCAGTGAAAAATTCTCACTCTACGAAGGTGAAGACGAAGTTTGTTCTCTCTACTTCGAGGGTATTGAAGAAAATGGCAAGAAAAAATTCATCTGCACCATTACTCGTGCTGATGGCTCAGAAGAAAAACTCAACAAGTCTTGGGACACTCTCGACGTTGCTTTCGCTGAGGCTAAGGCTATTTTTGAGAAAGAAGGCTTCATCAACGCTGCTCACCCACTCGATGGTATCCTTGTCCGCGTAGTTGCAGCTGGCGAATACTTCAGCAAACACCACATTGTCGACGACGAAACCTTCAAAGAGCTCGAAAAAGTTCAGGTTACCAACCCACTTCACGTTCCTGGCACCCTCCGCGGTATCAAGAACGCTAAGGCTACTTTCGAAAACGTTCCAGTTATCGTCATGTCCGATTCCGAGGCTCTTACTCGTGATTCTAGAAAAGATACCAAATATGCTCTTCCAAAAGAGCTCGTCGAAGAATTTGACCTCGGCCGCTGGGGTGCACACGGTGCCTCCTATGGCTTCATGATGGATCGCCTCAAAGAACTCGATCTATTAGAAAAGAAAATGATTGTCTGTCACCTCGGTTCCGGTTGTTCTGTTACCGCTCTCGAAGATGGCATGCCAGCCTACACTTCCATGGGTGAAACCCCACTCGAAGGCCTCATGTCCTCTACTCGTACTGGTTCTATCGACCCAACCATCGGTGCTCTCCTTGGTGAGAAGCTCGGTGCTGCTGAAGCCATCAAAGTCATGAACAAACAATCTGGTCTCCAAGCTCTTGCAGGTTCCAACGATATGCGCGAAATTATCGCCGGTGCCGAAGAGGGCAACCCAGATGCTGCCGAAGCATACAACATGTTTGTTGATGGTGTCGCTGGTAAGATTGGTGAATTCGCTGCCAAAATGGGTGGCATCGATGCCATCGTCTTTACTGCAACTATTGGTGAACGTTCAATCCCGATCCGCAGCTCCGTCATTGCTAAGCTCGAATTCATGGGCTTCAAGATCAAGAATGACGTCAAGCTAGATAAATCTAAAGGCTTTGCCAACGCTGCTGACGAAGGTTCCAAGCCGATTTACATCGTGCCAACCAACGAAGCTGCCTATATGATTAAGGCTGCTGGTCAGTTGCTTGACTCAACTAAATAATGAAACAGGTTGCAGATAGAGAAACAACTGAAATCCTAAAAATCGCCCAGGAATGTCTCAGCGTTCCTGGGGATTTTATTGAGCTTGGTTGCTACGAGGGTGACACCTCGCTCCTCTTAGCTGAACTTCTTCAAAACAGGGGTGGTTCGGAGGTTAGCTACGCGCCTGAATCACAAAAAGAACTCTGGATTTATGATTCATTTGAAGGTCTCCCGGCCAAAACCGCCGAAGATGAATCGGTGGCAGGGAAAGACTTCCAGGAAGGTGTATTATTTGTTACAAAGCGTGAAGTTAAGCAACGTTTTCTCCGCGCCAATCTCAAAGTCCCACATATCAAAAAAGCTTGGTTTGCCGACCTTACTGATGATGATCTACCAAAACAAATTAGTTTTGCCTTCCTAGACGGCGATCTTTATCAATCAATTAAAGATTCCTTCAAAGCGATCGACGGCAAAATGTCCCCGGAGAGTGTAATTATTGTTCATGACTATAATAATCCCGAACTTCCCGGCGTCACCAAAGCAGTAGACGAGTGGCTGAGTCGAACTAAACACAAACTAGCGATTAAAGATTCGCTAGCCATCATAAAGGTTTACTAATGGCAAAGGCGACGGTTAATCCAAAAACCAGAAAAACCGTCGCTATAGATATCACTCGAATCAAGAATGCATGTTTTGCCATTAAAAAGGATGAACGCTTCCATAAAACCGAGGAGGCGATTTTTAATGCACTCAAAGAATTGATTGAGGAACGTCCAACCACATTAAGTATTCGTCCAACTGAACTCGCCAAGCGTTCCAAAATTGCCGCCTCCACTTTTTATCGACACTACGAGACAATTGACGATGCAGTTAAATACTGTGAACGCAACCTCGAACGACGCTTCAGGTTTCTACTCCGCACTAAAATGCGAGAGAACCTGGATCTTAGGCAAAGTATCCAAAAAATCATCTACTTCATCTATCAAAACCGCGATTACTTCGCGGCCGCTTTTTGTCGTGGCAGTCATCGCACATTCAATAGTTTATTTCTCGCCATCAAGCCTAAGATTTGTCACGCCTGTCACCTTCCCAAGAATTCAGAATTAATCTTTAGGGTTTGTCTCGGCGAGATTTATGTCCTAATGGAAAAATGGTACAAAGATTCGTTTAATCCGGACAAGATTCCGGAATTAACTGAAGATATATTATATCTCCTCAAAACTGCCAGAAATCATCTTATCAACCTTATAAAATAAGCCCTTGCCAAACCATTGTGCTTATGTTACAATGCGATTAGAGTGTAAAAGTCTAATTTGGCCTAATACAAAAATATAGAGTATTTTTTAAACAAAAGGGAAAAATGGGAAACAAACACCCACTCGCAAAGAGTGTTAATCATGTTGTGCAAACAACGGCCAGCGTTTTTGCGGCTAGCATTTTGTCTCTCACCGGAATCATGACTTGCGCGATTCTAGGCTCTGTATTTTTGAACGAAAAGGCCAATGCTGTTATTGACGAAGAACTATACCATCTTGATATGTCTACCGCTCAATACGTTAATATTAATATCACTCCAAGCCCTTCCGGTTCTATTGCTATCGGAGCAAGTGATGTTACTGTTACATCTACAACGCCAGGCGGTTACGGCCTCTATCTTTCTGGTGGTAATACGCTTTATCGTAATGGTGATACGACTATTACCGACGCAGATAAAAAGATTATTTCTACGACCGGTACCTACAATTTGCCGATTTCTTTGATCTCTAACTCCACTACTCCAGCAACTTGGGGTTATGCTATCGCCGGTGTTGGCAATTTTGATGAAAGCTACGATGTAGCCAATCCATCAGCATCCGCTAAGTTTGCCGCTGTTCCAGCTACCAATTCCGAACAGGTTATTCAGACTAAAAACGAAACTGTCACGGACGAAACCGTTACGGTCTATTATGGTATCAATGCAAACACCAACCTTACTTCCGGTGAATATGTTAGCGGCGAAATTACCTACTATTCTCTTGCTGATATTTCCAGCCTAATTGGTGGGGAATTAACTGTCTCCCCAGCCTTTATTACGCCAAATCAAGAAAATACAGTAGTAATTACTACTAGCCTTAATACCGCCATGGATGTTGGTACTGTTGACGCAACCGTTGGTGGTTATGCTTGCACTAGTAAAACCATTACGTCTACTACGCCACTAACAATTAGTTGTACTCTCCCGAATACGATTCCTCAGGGACACTACGATGTAGAGGTAAACACGTCAAGATTTGGCAAAAACTACGCCGCCGAAAAGGCTATTCATGTCCTCTACGCAATGCAGAATATTAGCGAAGAATTCGTAGCTACCATGACTCCGGAAGCACAATACCAAATGTATGATCTTCGCGATAATAAAATCTACTTTGTCTCAAAACTTGCCGACGGCAACGTCTGGATGACTCAAAACCTTGACCTCGAAATTCCAGCAACCGGCATTACCTTGAGTCCAGAAACAACGCACATAGAAGAGGAAAAAACTATTACGCCAGCCGCTACATGGGGGACCGATCCTAATGAATACTATTATCATGATGGTGGCGACTACTATGCTGCACCATCTGCAAATAATGCAGATAATGATACTGTGTCGTCTCTTGAAAGCCTGGCGTTAGACGCAGAAGAACGCCACTATTCTCTTGGTTCCTACTATTCATACACGTTAGCTGTTACCGGTGATTCTATATCCAATGATAACTATAGTTATGGCTATGCGACTCATGATATTTGTCCAAAAGGATGGACCCTTTCAAATACTGGTGATTACAATCAATACTCAGGTAATATTCTTCTAAAGAAATATAATGCGGTGACATGGAATAGTTCCACTGTTGTTGGCTCTAGCGACGCGACGATGCGCCAAAGCCCACTCTACTTTACTCGTGGCGGTCAGTTTAATGGAACGTACACTGGTCTCGGTGTTTATGGTGGCGTTTGGAGTCGATATTACACATATAATAGTAGATATGTAGATGGAGATTATGTCTACGACAAAGTTGGGTATCTCATTGGCTTTGATAGTGAATATGTCTCGCCATATTACTATAAACAATTTGGGGCAAACTTAAGGAGCGATGGTTTTAATATTCGTTGTGTTGCGATTGCGCCACGCACTTATACGCTTTCCTACGATGCTAACGGCGGAACCCTGTTTAATGGTCCTAACTACTACGATGCCCATGGCTCTGTTTGGGGCGAAAATGATACTAGTGCCGCCGTAGCAAGCACATCGACTATTGCTTGGCGCGTTGGGTATAAAATGATTGGCTACGCAGATTCACCAGATGCCACTGAGCCGCAATATCATGGTGGCGATGTACTAGATCTAACTGGAGACAGAACTCTTTATGTAATTTGGGAGTATGAGCCAATCTATCAGGCATATCATGATGCCGGTAAACAGCAAACTGCAGAAGGCTATTTCAAGATGCAAGATATGACCGAAGAAATCTGTGCAGCAGTTCCTACGCCAACCGGCCAATATGAAGATATAACCTCAAGGCTCGTTGATGAACGTGACGGCAAACTATACTATGTTTCCAAACTGATGGATGGCAACTGTTGGATGACTCAAAACCTTGATTTTGAACTTTTGGCTGAGGGAACTACCCTGAGTCCAGAAACAACTGCTGTCGTATCGGAAAAGACAATCACTTTAGCCGACACGCTAGGAACAAGCAATATTACCTATGCGGATGGTGGCGATATAAGCCCTTACACAAATAACTCGATTAACGAAGCAAACACTTATGCCGCAAGCAATATGTGGCACTACCATATCGGCTCATATTATTCCTATGCTGCCGCAACTGCTGGCTCCGGTATTGACCTCATTGGTCAAAATGCAGTCGAATCAGTTTGTCCAAAGGGCTGGCGTTTACCAATAGGTAGTAACTATACGGATAATAAGAGTTATGGCCATCTCCTCGATGTCTATGAAATTACTCAAGGTGCGAACATTAACAGTAATATTGCGCAAAAACTAAAATGGAATCCTTTCTACTTCCAGCTTGGCGGTCTTAAGAATGGTGATACGGTGTCGTATTTCAATCAAACTGGTTTCTATTGGACAGCATCGGCATATTCTGCGCCACATTCATTCTATATGTCCTTCACTAATAACAATATTTCTGCGCGTCACAGTAATGAGCGCTATTCTAGGGCTAGTGTCCGCTGTGTGCAAGGCTCTCCAAGAAAATTCACAATTCATTATAATGCTAATGGCGGTGAAAACGCGCCGGCCGATACAAATAGTTACATTTTAACAGATGATACTACACTTACAAAAACACTAACTATTTCGGCTAACATTCCTACTCGTGAAGGCAGAACCTTTGTGGGTTGGGCAACCACTGCTGATGCAATTGCACCAGAATATGGGACCAACGATCCGTTCGTAAGCGCTGGTGAAGATACCCTTTACGCCGTCTGGAGTCAATTCGACGAAGCCTATGCAAATGCCGGCAAACAAATGGTGAATGGTTATTATGTTATGCAAGATATGACTGAGGAAATCTGTGCTGCTGTTGCGACGCCAACCGATGCTATTTCTCCATCCACAGTACTTCTTGATACTCGCGACCAAAAGAAATACTTCGTTTCTAAGCTTATCGATGGCAACTGCTGGATGACTCAAAACCTCGACTTTGCGCTTTCAACCGAGGGAACTACTCTTTATCCAGAATCCACGGCGGTTCTTTCCGAAAAAACTATTGTGGCTGCCCCAGAATTTGCCTCCGAAAATGATATCATTATATATCAAGATGGCGAGGGTGACCACTATCAACAGGGCACGAACTATGTTGATATTAGCGAAAACGATCGTAGCCTCATGCGTCATTACCATACTGGTTCCTACTATTCATACGCCGCCGCCACTGCTGGGTCGGGCATTGGACTCGCAACACTTAAAAATGCCAACGAGTCAATCTGTCCAAAAGGATGGCGCCTTCCAACCAGCAACAACGATGCGGATCCATATAGCTTTGGTCAAATTATTAACAGTGGTTATTATAGCTTCGATAATATGGTTAATGCTCCAATGTATATGAACTATTTTGGCTACTACAGGCCAACTGGTGCATTGGCAAACCGCGGCACCCTTGGCTACTTCTGGTCGGCTACTGCCCCAAATAATGGAAAATATGCTTACGACCAGAGCTTTAGCCGCAACAATAACTGGATCAGTGGATCAGCCAATACAATTGAACGCTATTATAGTCTCTCCGTTCGTTGTATTGTTGGTAATGCTAAAGAGTATCAGATTAATTACGACGCAAACGGTGGTATGGGCGCCCCAGATAATTACTCATCCGTTGAGCTCTATGATACCTACAGCGTAAACCTCTCCACGACTACCCCAACCCGCGAGAATTATATCTTCCTTGGCTGGTCAGAATCCGCTTCCGCTACAGAAGCTACTTACCAACCAGGCGTATCTACTCTTCTAACGGGCAACAATCCTTTAAACCTCTACGCCGTCTGGAAACCAGAATGGTTCAATCTTGCCTACGCTAATGCTGGCAAGACAAAGAATGCGGATGGTTATTACTCCATGCAAGATATGACGCCAGAAATCTGCGCCGCCGTCCCAACCCCAGCTACAGCCGAGGACGAAGTCCCAATTAGCTCGCTTGTTGACGTGCGTGATGGATTTGTCTACTTTGTTGCAAAGCTTATGGATGGTAAATGTTGGATGACTCAGAACTTGTATTACCAAATCCATCTTGCACAGTATAAAACACTTTCTCCACTTACTACTGATGTTAGAGTGCAAAAAGAAATCGTAACAAATAACAGCTGGAACAATGCCTATCACAATAGTGAATATAGCCGCGGAGCCTTCCATTATGACGGTAAAGGCAATCTGCAGTCTGGAGTTCCGGCAGTTGGTAATACACAGAGACACTATGTCGATGGTACAATCTATTCGTACTCTACGGCAGTAACCGGACTCACTGAAGCTGATGTAAATGCTGGTAATACTACCGATTCGCTTTGTCCACGCGGTTGGCGTATGCCAATGGGTGGTAGTAATGGCGTGACCGGCTCGCAAGAAGATAGTGAGATGGGCGTTCTCTTTAATAATTACGGCGTAATTCATAACCGCGCACTAGAAGAAGGGGAAACCTTAACTCACACCATGAGCCCACTGTATCTTACTCAGGGCGGTCAAAGGATTGCCAACCAATTTGTAAATGTTGGCTCTGAGGCGGTCTATTGGCAAAATGGCGTCGGCACTGTTACGGAAGATAACGGAGAGGGCGGCACCGTTGATAAGATTTATGCGTCTTCAGTCTTCATTAGTAACGATTTGAATACTCTTGGTAGGACGGTTGCCTACAATGGTGGTTATCTCCGCTGTGTTGCTAGTGCCGATACTCCAGCCATCGTCACCTTCACGCCAGATGATGAGATTACCGGTGAATTTGTTGGTAACGATATTGCAACTACAATGGCGGTCGTTCCAGTGGGTACTACTTACACGATTGATGGTGACACGATTACCTTTAGCAATGGCGCTGTAGTTAAAGCTCAGGGCAAGTATCGCTACGGCTATTCCAATACCTTCGTAAGCTGGAATGTTAATGGAACTAGCGGCACAATCACTAGTGACACTGAATTTACCGCAAACTTTAATGCTCGCCTTCTCTTCCGCGGTATTACTACGATGCAGGAAATGACTCCTGAGATTTGTGCGGAGGCCTGGGAGAACGATAGTATTCGTCCGTTCGATACCCGCGATAATGAGCGTTATTGGATTACGAAACTTGCCGATGGTCGCTGCTGGATGACCGAGGATCTAGACTTTGCAATCGCATCTGCGGACGAGGGTGGCACCACGCTTTATCCGGAAACCTCAAATGTTACTGAAGAAAGAAATATCGGCTATACTACGACAACGGCAAATACAAATGGCTATCGCCGCGAAACCTACTATGACGCTGATAGCAATATTATTAGAACGATTAATACTAATAACGGTGCTGGGTACGGTTCATATAATGCCGGTAGTACAGCATTCGATTCATTGCAGTGGCACTACCGTCTAGGCGCTTTCTACGGTTATAATATTGCTACGGCAGGCACTGGTAATTCGCTGGCATGGGGTAGTGACACTAATGCTACAGAATCAATCTGCCCTAAGGGTTGGCATCTTCCAACAGCACACTCGGATACTCAGGAAGTTGACAACTTGATTAGTTCAAACACTTTTAGTGCAGAAACTGGATATGCCTACCAATCCCCAACCTATTTCTACCGCAGTGGTTACATGGCTAGTGGTCAGGCCAGCGTTACTGATCGTGGCAACTATGGTAACAGGTGGACAGCAAACGTTGACTACAATATCTATACCTATTATGGAATGGGTCTAGATAGAAATCGCACTACTGTTTATAACTGGAATCTCGGCATCCGCTGTATCGCCGACGCCGAATAAAACGTAAATAAGCATAATTAGCACTCTGCGCTTGCAAGTGCTAATTTTTGTGCTATAATCAGGGGTAGAAAAGGAGAAAAACTATGACTCTAAAACCTCTTAGCGACCGCATCGTCGCCAAACTTGAAAAACCTCTCGAAAAGACCGAATCCGGCATTTTGCTCGGCGAAGCCAAAGAAAAATCCGCCTACGCCGTCGTCGAATCTGTTGGCCCAGACGTCAAAACCGTCAAGAAAGGCGATAAAATCTTCTATAAAGAATACTCTACCACCGAAGTTAAACTCGATGGGGTCGAATACATTATTGTAAAAGAGGAGGATGTCCTAGCGACATTATAGAATATGGCAAAAAAGATTTATTACGAAGCTGAGGCTCGTGAAAAAGTTTTAAGTGGTGCCAAGCAACTCTACGACGCAGTCAAAGTTACTTTTGGTCCAAAAGGAAAGAACGTTGTTATTGAAAAGGAGTATGGCGCTCCAGTCATTACTCATGATGGCGTCACTGTAGCAGAAGCTGTCGAACTCGAAAATAAAGACGAAAAACTCGGCGAAGCCATTGGTGCTAAGCTTATTAAGACCGCCGCACAAAAGCTTAACAAAGTTGCTGGCGATGGCACCACTACGGTTACCGTTCTCACCTACAATATCCTAAACGAAGCTAACAAGCTCATTGCTGCTGGCGTCAATCCAATGGAGCTCAGAAAAGGTATCGAAAAAGCTGGCGCAGACATCGTTAAGGGCATCGAAAAGGCTGCCGAAAAGATCGAAGGTGACGATAAGAAAGTTGCCGAAGTCGCTACTATCTCTGCTGGCGACGAAAAGATCGGTCAACTCATTGCCGAAGTCATTTCCAAGATTGGTAAGGAAGGTGTTGTGACCGTCGAAGCAGGCCAAGGTCTCGAGATGGAAGAGGAAATTGTTGAAGGCTTCAGCTACGACAAAGGCTATGTCTCACCATTCTTCGTTACTGATACAAATCGCCAAGAAGCCATCTTCGATAAACCCCTCATTCTCCTTACCGACAAGAAGATTTCTGCCGCCAATGACATTTTGCCACTCCTCGAAAAGTGCGCTCAAGCTGGCCGCAAGGATCTCGTAATCATTGCTGAATCTGTCGAAGGGGAAGCATTGTCACTCCTCGTATTGAACAAGCTCAAAGGCGTCTTCAATTCACTTGTTCTCAAGGCTCCATCCTTCGGCGATCGCCGCAAGGATATCATGGAGGATATTGCTATCCTTACTGATGCAACCGTCGTTTCTTCCGATAAAGGACTCAAGCTCGAAGAAGTTGGTCTCGAAGTTCTCGGTTCTGCGAATAAGATTATTGCCACCAAAGATGAAACTACTATTATCAAAGGTGCCGGCGATAAGAAGGCTGTCACTGATCGTATCAAGCTTATTAGCTCTCTTGCTGAACTCTCTAAGTCCGACTACGAACGCGGCGAACTCGAAAAACGCGCCGCTGCTCTCTCTGGTAAAGTCGCCGTCATTAAGGTAGGCGGTGCTACCGAAACCGAAATTGACGAGAAGAAATTCCGCGTCGATGATGCTGTTGCTGCTACTAAGGCTGCTCTTTCCGAAGGCATCGTTACTGGTGGCGGCGTGACCCTCGTAAACCTTGCTAACACTCTCAGAGGAGACGACGAGGGTACTCGCATCGTTAAGAATGCTCTCAAGGCTCCATTTATCCATATCATGGAGAATGCTGGCCTCAACGCTCAGGCTCTCCTCGCCGAAGTAGAGAAAGCCGAAAAAGGCTTTGGCGTCAACGTTATGGCTCCAGAAAAAGGTCTAGTGGACCTCAAGAAGGAAGGCGTCATCGACCCAGCCAAGGTCACCAAGGAAGCCGTCAAGAACGCTATCTCTATCGCTGCCACAGCTATTACCATGGGTGCTCTCATCTGCAATATCCCAGAAAAAGAACCAACCGCCCCAGCCGGCGACATGTACTAATTCCTGTATGTAGTAATTCTAAAGAAGTTTAGAATTACTACTCGAGGAGACATAAACAATAAAAAAATAACGAATCAGAGCTTGCTCTAATTCGTTATTTTTTAAAAGTCTCCGAGAGTAGTAATCTAAACTTCTCTTTGGGATTATTACATATTCTTAATTGTATTGACGACATAAAGAAGTGCTTCAGCACGATCATGTTCGTCAGTAATCTCACGTGCAGCAAGATAAGCTGGCTCGAGTACGGAGTAGTCACGAAGCTCTTTGAATGCATCACAGTAAAGATCAAATCTTTGTCCTGCAGGAAGATTCAATTTATCAATGATTGGAAGAAGATCACGAAGAGCAGCTTCCTTAACTTGACCAACATTCAAACCTTCAACCTGGGCTGGAGCTGGAGCTGGAGTTTCTGGTACTTCTGGTACCGGTGGAACACCAAGGTTAATTTCTGGCTCTGGTGCAGGGAATGGTCCAACTGGCTCATCCATTTTGCCGTCGTCACCTTCTGGAATAGTAGAAGGGGCAGCAATAGGATCAGTAAACATTGGATCTACGCTAGTTGTTTTATTAATATCATCAATTGCTTTTTGCAATTCGTCATCGACGTTTTTGTTATCGCTCATTAGTATGGCCCACCTTTTTATTATTCTTATGTTAATATATCACTTATTTTCTAAATGCGCAAGAACTTTACTAATTTATCTAGAAAATCAAGTTTCGGTTCTGTCATTGGAAGCTTTGCCCCCAACATATCCACGATTTCTTCGCCGTTTCTTTCAGGGAAGTAAACCTTGACTTGTAAGGCTAAACGTTTTTTAGGAATGAGAATGGCGCTGTAGTGAGAACCCTCTTTAAGGATGGCAAAAGACTTATAATCAGAAAACTCATGCACAGTTTTATCCTCAATGAGATTGGAAGCGGACATTGAATAATGGATCTTGCGTGGTGGCATAAAAACACGCACTAAAATCGCAGCAACGCCTACGATGATCACAGCAAGAAAAGTCCAGTTGCCGAGCCAAATCGAAAAACCAGACAAAGTAATTGTAATAATTGCGAGTAAAACAAACCACAAAGTATTGTGCTCCTGCACAACGTATTCCTCGGCGTCCCACTCTATATCCTGAGAATTTTTTGCCATAAACTTATTATAGCATAGAAAACGCGAGCAACAAAAAATGGCGGAGGGTGGGAGATTCGAACTCCCGCTCCAGATCACTCCAGACTAACGATTTAGCAAACCGTCCCCTTCAGCCACTTGGGTAACCCTCCGTCTCATCTATTCTATCACACAAATTAGCTTTTTGTAACCCTAAATAACCCCTTTTCAAAAATATCATTTTGTGATATAATAAGGTTATGAAAAAGATTTCGAAATTAGTTATAACTGCCATGATTGCCTTGACGCTCGGCATTTTTGGTATCACTCAAGGTAGCGTCTCTGCAATGAGCCTAGAAGAAGGTGCTGAAGCCGCCCGCTGTGATTCATGTCCAGCAGAGCTCTTTGGTGATACTGGTGTTTTCCGCCAAGTAACTAACACTATTCTTTACTTCGTAGGTATCATTGCTGTTATTATGCTCATCTGGGGTGGTATCCGCTATGTTGTCTCCGGTGGTGATGCAAAGAAAGTCACCGATGCTAAGAACACGATTCTTTACGCAATTATCGGTCTTGTAATTTCTTTCCTTGCTTACGCAATTGTCCAGTTCGTCATCAACGCACTTCCAGCTAAGCAACAACAGCAACAACAACAACCAGCAGAAGCTCAACAAACTAGTAGCCTCGTCGTAGAAGTTGAAGCTTAACGGCTCACTGCAAGAATAGCAATCGAAATCTTCAAAGCTCCGGCCTCCCGGAGCTTTCTTGTTGCCGCGGTCATAGAAGCACCAGTGGTCCAAACGTCATCAAGCAAGAGATATGTTATATCTGGACTGACTCGATCACGGATCGAATAAGTCGAGAAAGCCTGTGCCACACGCCTCTCGGCCCCAGCACCCACTTGCACACTATTTGTAGAACGCTCTAGTAGCCTCTTGACCTCCCAGCCACGTAGTCTCGCAAGTTTTTTGGCGATGTAAAGCATATGATCAAAACCACGTTCGCGTATATGTCGTTCAATAGTCGGCAGGGGAATAATAGCTACTGACCCATCAAAATAAGGAAGCACAGCGTCTAGAATCCTAGCAAACTCCACGCCAAGTGCGCGTACAGAATGATACTTATATTCCATTACCAAGTTTCCAATAATAGAGTCTTTAAAACCAAGCGTAGTAAAAGGCGGTATCAATGCGCAATTGTCGCAAGTATGGCCACAAACTTCACGCTTGCAGCGCGGACAATAATTAAAATGCTCATGCAAAATGTAATTTTTACAACACCCGCAAATCACGCTCCCTAGAGCCCCGCAACCCCTACAGGTGTGCGGACAAAGCCAATCGAACGGGCCATAAAACGTTGTATTTTTTACAATGAAACCCATGATTCTCTTGATTTTACAATGACTATTCTTTATAATAAAGCATAACAATATAAGCGGAGGAAATATGGCTAATAACAGTGACGATTTATTGTTGGAAGATGATCTAGCTGCTGCTTTCCTTGGCGGAGAAGAAGAAGCTGCTCCAGCAGCCCAAGCTCCACAAGAGGCAGAAGTCGAAGAAGTCGTTGCGGAAGATGAACCAACCACCGATGGTTGGGACGAACCAGACGATTTTCCAGGTCAACTCGCTGTAGATGTCTACGAAACCGCCGACAAGCTCGTCGTCAAGGCGCGCACCGCTGGCGTTTCCAAGCAAGATCTCGATGTCAGTATTTCCAAAGATATTCTAACGATTTCCGGTGTTCTTTCTGGTGGTGAAGATGAACAAACTACTCGTTGGCATATTCAGGAATGCTATTGGGGTGAGTTTTCTCGCACTATCGCCCTTCCGGTACCAGTCCGTGAAGACGAAAATAGCGTGAAAGCTGAACTCCGTGATGGTGTCCTCACTATCACCTTCGACAAAGAGAAAGTCGAGACCAAAAAGACCATCAAGGTCCAATAAGTCAAAGAATCAAGACCGCCCCAAAAGGGCGGTTTTTTTGTGCGATTTAATCCTGCTCAATCAGATGCAAGCTAAGCAACAAAAAATCCGCCCCGTAGGGCGGATTGATCGTTTTTTATTGGGTAACCTTTGCAATGACGAAGTTGACGATTGCAGCAGAAAGGATAACGATAATAAGACCAATTACACCATAAAGAATTGTGTCTTTAGCTTTCTTTACCTTGGACGCATCACCGTTGGAGGTCATGTAGGAAATACCACCAATAATAATCACTACGACTGCGAGAATACCAAGAACAGCAATAATTGAGTTAATAATAACGGTAACACTGTTATCAAACTCGTCGCCATTACCAGTGGTGGTGGCGTTATTCTTAATTTCGCTCTTTGGGTTGATTGCGTCTGCAGCTAGTGTTGTTAGTAGTTTAGACATTTTTATATCCTTTTTTAATCTTAAGCTCATAGTATCACAGATTCTAAATAAGCGCAAGGGGTATCACTCTATAAAATTGAATAAAAAATAAGGCCCCGAACGGAGCCTTATTTAAAGCCTTATTAGGCAACCTTTGCAATGACGAAGTTGACAATTGCAGCGGAAAGGATAACGATAACGAGACCGATGATGCCATAAAGAATGGTATCTTTAGCCTTCTTTACCTTGCCGGAATCACCGTTGGAGGTCATATATTGAATGCCACCGATGATGATTACTACGACTGCGAGAATGCCAAGAACGGCAATCACAGCGTTGATAATGCCGGTAACATCTGACTCAAGGTCGGTTGTGTTAACGTCTGGATCAGTGCCACCAACGTAACCTGGTTTTGTATTTAAATCTGCTAAATACATCTCTTTTTCCTATGTTAATACTGCTTATAATTATATCACAAATACCTTTAAATTACAAGGGTTTTTAGGGGAATTATGAAATACTAATTACCCAGTTTACAATCGCAAATGCAAGTGCGCAAACGACGAGTCCGATCAATGCATACATGATCGTATCCTTGGCATTTTTGATCTTTGTGGTGTCACCATTAGCAGTCATATAATTTACGCCGCCAATAATTACAAATACCAATGCAATCGAGCCACTAATTCCAACAATAATACTTACAATTTGTTGAATAACATTTCCAAACTCATTTTTCTTTTTATCGGCATCATCGTCTTCACAGTTAGCGAGCTTTTTTTGCTCATCAGTTAATCCTTCGCAGCCAGCATTAAAAGCATCAGCGTAGGCGACTTTTGGAGTTACCACAAACAACCCACCTAAGAGTATTAAACCGAGGCATAGAATACTAGCAAGCTTCTTCATGATCAATCTCCTCAGCTCCAATTACGCGCACAATTGCTGTTTCGGAAGTTGTTCCTTTTGTTTTAGCTTCATTGATCTTAGCGGTAACGAATCCAGTAATAGCTTCGGCTAGAGCGACAATAATCAAACCAATAGAAGCATAAAGGATGGTATCTTTAGCCTTCCTGACTTTGGCAGCCTCACCATTAGCAGTCATATAAAGAATACCACCGTAAACAATAAAGATGAGCGCTACGACACCTGCGATACCAATAATCCATTGGATCGAGCTTGTGAAGAGGGTTGCCCCGGTCGTGGTACCAACAGTTACTGGTACACCACCGATGGTTCTTTGCTCGGCGGTGCTTCCGCTAAGAAGACCAAAGCGAATCGCATTAAAGATAATGTTTGAAAGCATCACGATGCCGAGGCCTACAAATGCGTGGAATAATGTGCGTTTACCAGCAGCAACGGCTGCAGCGTCACCACCAGCGAGCATATATCTATAACCACCGTATATTACAAAACCGAGTACCAAGTATGCAGCAAGGATTGTCAAATCGGAACCGATATTAGTAATAATCTGTAGAATTGTGCCTTTAAGGTTTTGTTCTTCCCATGAAGCATCATGAAGTCCACAGTCCCAAGATGTCATACCGAGGAAATAGCGACAGTCCGAAGCATCTCCTTCATATTCCAGTGTGTTATTACCACCAAATTGGAACTCCATTATATTTTCCGGAACAGTTTCTTCTGTTGCTACTATAACAGCTCCAGACTCCTCAATACTAGTAATTGCGCTGGCTTTTTGGCCAACAAACCCAAACAGGGCACCAATAGCTAGTGCTATTGCTATAAGTTTATATTTTCTTTTCATTGAAAAATTCCGATTAATTAATCTTTTTTATATCGTACCATAAAAACGGAAAAAGTCCACTATAATTATCATTGACAAAACCGCTTATGTGTGCTATAATAAAGTAATGCCTGAATTGGGAGGCATTGAGGAAAATGATTATGAATAAGATTGGAAAAAACAAAATCAAAATGCTATTAATTGGTATATTTTTTGGTTTTGTCAACTTATTCTCCCTCACCGCTCCAGTTCAAAACACTTACGCAGAACCACTTACTGATCTCCTAAATAACATGGAGACGGCTGCTGGTATTACCGAAACGACCGAAGAAACCACTGCTGAAAGCACCGAACAAGTTGAAAAAGAGAAAGAAACCGTCCCCGTTAAAGACGTATGTAAAGAAGGCCTTAAACAAACCGCATGGCTCATGTGTCCAAAGACCAAAACTGGTGCAGACGCTGTAGACTTCCTCTATAAGAGTATTGAGGGCGTCCTCGCCATTAATCCAATCCGAAACGAATCTGGTGATGTGATTCAAAAAATCTGGGAAGTTTGTCGTGGAATTACGAACATCGTCTTCGCAATTCTAATGCTACTTGTCGTTATCTCGCAGATTACAGGTTACGGCATCTCAAATTACGGTATTAAGCGCGCTTTGCCAAAGCTTTTGATTGCTGCTGTTGCCGTCAACTTGAGCTTCGTAATCTGTCAATATGCTGTAGATATATCTAATACTCTTGGTGTTAGTATTCGTAACCTCTTCGCCAGTATCGAAAGCAGTGTTCTTGGTACCACAGAAGTCTACAACTTCCATGAACTCACTCATGGTCTAGCAGAGTATTATGATGGTATGGCTAACGGTGCCGGTGCTCTTGCTCTTGCAGGTGTAACTTTTGAAACCGGTGCAATCTTCGTATTAATCCCAGCCGTCTTAGTCTGTCTTGTTGCCGTACTCTCAGGCTTGCTTACCATTGCCTTACGCCACGTTGTTGTCGTACTCTGTGTTATGATTGCTCCTCTTGCAATGGTGGCCATGATCTTCCCGAACACGGCTAATCTATTCCGCAAATGGCGCCACACGCTTACGAGTATGTTGGTGTTCTTCCCAATGTTTAGCCTCCTCTTTGGTGCTTCTAGCCTTGCTGGTTTTGCTATCACTCAAGCTGCCGGTACAGATGGCGTAATGTCATTGATTGGTACGATTATCCAGCTCGCTCCACTTATCCTCTGTTGGAAGATGATGAAGATGTCTGGCACCGTTCTTGGTGGCGTTCATAGTACTGTTAGTGGCGTACTATCTGGACTCTTTGTCAATCCAGCCCGTCGCTACGCAGCTTCTCTTGCAATGCATCGCCGTGCTCGTACACTTGCACAAGTCAATCCATATACTCCATCCGCTAAATTGATGCAGTATCTTGAAGATCGCCGCATTAGTCGCGAAATGGATATCGCTGAATATAGCCAGTATGCAAAACAACGTGCTGCTGCCTTTAATTCGAACAAGAAATATAAGTTCAATAAGAAGGGTCAAATTACCGCTGTCACCAAGGATGGTATTGAAGCCTATTCTATGCAGGCTAATGCCATTAAGTTCCAACAGGAAATTCTACGCGATAAAAACGCCATGGAACAAGGTCTTGGTACGATTGAAACCATTAAGAATAATAAGGAAGTCAGTGATAAAGATAAGGCTCTCCTCGATAAACTTGATGTTCAAACCGTTAAGGCTGCAGATGCTTTGTTTACCGAGCAAATAAAAGCGAACGATATTGCCTACCGCAACGCACTTGGTCGTGCTGTCCGCTTCGATCAGGCTCTTAATGCTCATGTCGATAGTATTCATAGAAATGAAACCGGCTATAGACCACACTACAACAACTCAATGACTCGTTACAACGAAATTGTTGATATCATGGGTAACAAGGAAAGTGCATACTATGCAATTGCTTCTGCGACAAGCGCTGCTGAGGCCCAGAGGTCAATCCGTCAAGGTCAATTCCAGAGATTCTTTGATGCTACTGTTCCTACACAAGATGTGGTTAACCGCCTCAAAGATCTTACTACCTCCAGTAGAGCAAATGATAATATGGATGCAATTATCTCTGGTATGCGCACCCTCAACCAACGCGGCGACCATGAGCTCCTCAAAGATGCAATTGATGATTTGATGTCTGACGAAAAGGTTAAGCTCGGTACATCTGCTTCTCAGATGCTTGCTAACTTCTTGATTGCCGAGGTTAAAGACTCTAACCCAATGCTCAAACGCTTTGGTAAATACCTTAACCTCGAAACTGCACGTTACTTCAATACTGATAAAATTGCAGAAGGCAAACAACGCCGTCGCCAGACCGTCGACTTCGACGAATATGTTCTCGATGGATATGACGTTAAGGATGAAAATGGTAACTACATGTATGACCCAGAAGGCAACATCTTACGCGATGCTCCAAAACGCGGTATGACTCAGTTGCTTTATGGTACCAGCTTTAAGGCAGTCGAACGTGAAGGCTTTTCTAGCATCTTTAAGAGCATTTCGAAAGCCTGTAAGGGTAATGATAACCTTCGCGAAAAGGTTAACGATGCAGTATATAACGCAATCTTGCCAAACATCGTTGGTGATCAGTTCAACTACGCATCTGGTAGTGAACAAATTATTAGCTTTACAAAGTCTATTACTGGTGCCAAGCCAATTATCAGAGATAATAAGATAGTTGGTTACGAATGGGATGAGGATACCCTTAAACAATTCCATTCTGATCCAGAAAAAGCCAAGGAAATTGCCCTTCGCCGTACTAACACATTGCTCAACGCTGAGGTTGCAAACCAAGCCCTCAGGCAGAAGAGTGACTTCATCGGTGCTGCTGGATTTGTTTATCGCCAAGAAGCAGAAAAAGCCTTCCTCAAGAAGGAACATAGTCAGCTATATAAAGAGTGGACCGAATGGGAAAAGGATTGTGTTGCGCATGGCTATGAAATTGATGAAAGCAAAAAGAATCCAAATGCAGAGGATCCAGAAGATTTCGAGAAGAACCGCTTCGCTCACTATCTATATAGAAAACAATTTAAGCCATCCGTCTTGGTTGCTATGGCTAAGCAATTCAATAAAGGTTACGCTGGTGATTCTAAGGAAAATACCTACGAAATGCTTGGTATGAACGACTTTAAGGATAGTAAACTTACCAAAGACCTAGCAGGTGTCAATAATGGTAACAACAATCAGAATGCTCAACAAAAGCAGCAAAAACAACCACAACAACCGAGTGCTTATGATGCGCATACTGTGGCAATGGCGAGCGCCATCATTAGTATAGTTGGTAAAAAATTCGAGAATGATCCAGACTTCTTAAGAGAAGTAGAAGAGAATGAACGCGAATTAGCAGAAATGTATGCACCGCAAGAAGTTGAATCGCAACCAGTCATCGATGACGATGATGATGACGATGATGGCGACTATCCAGTAAACAATGAGCCAGATTGGTATACCGGTTCAGCATCTGAGGATCTAAAACAATACACCAGAAGGGGTGGTGATCCAGCTCAAAATCACAAAGACTTCGCAGAGCATGCACGTGAGTTAGGTTTGGACGCAGAGCGTCAAGCTAGAATTGATCGCGACCAAGAAGGCTATGCCGGTATGAAATTTATCGACCCAGCCGAAATGGAAGTCAGAACCAAGAATAATCTTAAATAGTACTATTTCTACAACTGTAAAGCTTGTGCTATAATAAAAGCATATGGCGCAGTATAAGGTACCTCAAGACGTTGAGGCGGATGATAAATTACTGGGGCCGTTTACCTTTAGGCAGTTCGTATATCTATTGATTACGGCTGCATTGGTGGGCATCCTCATCTTTCTGTTCCAATTATTCCCAGTCCTTGCAATCATCCCGCTTCCATTTATCGCTCTTTTTGGCGCCCTTGCTTTACCTCTCAAAAAAGACCAGCCAATGGAGACCTATCTCGCTGCGGTCGTCTCCTACTACCTTAAACCACGCACTCGTACGTGGACCCCAGGTCAAAAGGAAACCACTATCCAAATTACCGCACCAAAGATTGTCGAGGATAAAAAAACTCGCGACATTACTGGCGAGGAAGCTACGCATCGTCTTTCATTCTTGGCCGATATCGTCGACACCCAAGGCCAAGCCGTCAATGCATTTAATAACAGTGTAATGCGTGATGATCTCGCAGCTGAGGCTGCCTCTACGGTTGATATGTTTGAAAATAACCGTTTCGATACACTTAATATTGCTATCGAACAAAACCAACAAGCTCGTCACGACGAGCTCATGAAGAAAATGCGTAGCGCAATCGCAGATAACGCGGCCTTTTCGAAAGTTGATGTCGCTCCTATGCCAAAACCAAAAGCTACTACGCCGCAGCCTGCTGTTCAGGCACAGCCAGTGACTCAGCCAGTCCAGAGCCAGCCACAGCCACAAGTTAATGACCCTACCCAGTTTAAGATTCCAAATATGCCAGCCCCAGTCGTACAAAAGGATGTCCTAGACTCTCCGGTTGTAGTTAAGCCAACGGCTCCACAACCAGCCCCTCAACCAAAGCCAGAATCTAATTCTTCAAAAAACACAACCGCAAATCAGCCAAAAAGTGATATGATAAACTTAGCAAATAATGCAGACTACTCGGTGGCGACAATTGCTAAAGAAGCAAAAAGAATTAATGAAAGAAAGGATGAGGGCGAAGTTTTCGTTTCGCTACACTAAAATATGAATCCACAGCAGAACAACTTTGCTATCCCTGGGCAAGCCGGTGTGCCACAACAAGGCGCAAATCCTGCCATGCAGCAGCAAATGACGCCGCAACAAATGCAACAAATGCAACAAATGCAACAAGCACAGATGCAGCAGATGGCTCAGCGTCAGATGACGCCACAACAAATGCAACAAATGCAGATGCAACAAATGCAGATGCAACAAATGCAAATGCAACAAATGGCCGGACAACGCCCAATGCAGCCTCAACAGCTCACTCAGCAACAAATGTTGCAACAGCAGCAAGCCGCTATGATTCAGCAACAACGCATGAGCGCGATGCAACCGCAAATGATTTTGCCGCAGCAAGCTCCGCGCCAGAATCCAAATGCTGCCGCTCTTGGTGCTGCCGCCGTCAATGCAAAGCAGGCCGCCCCAATTTCTCCAAACCAAGATTCGCCAAATTCTACTCAGTCTTCATTGCTTATTTCAGAAATTCGCGACAATGTCGTGATTATGAAGGATGGCTCTTTCCGCGCCGTCATTGCTTGTAAGTCTATTAACTTCGATCTCATGTCCGATATGGAAAGGGAATCGGTTGAGTATTCTTATCAAAACTTCCTCAACTCCCTCAAATTTACCACCCAGATTCTCATTCGATCCCAGCGTGTTGATATTGGCCCATATATCGAAAAGCTCAATAATATTCGCCGCAACAACGACAACATGCTTCTCGGTGTCTTGATGGATGATTATATCGACTTTATTGATGTGCTTTCTCAGGAAGCCAACATTATGGATAAATCATTCTTTATCATTATTCCGTATTACACTTCCGCCGATGCCGAAAAACTCGTCGAGCAGACCAAGAATATTTTCAAATCATTCTCTCGCTCTAAGGCTACCCCTACTGTCACTTCAATCGATCGCGCTACTTATGATAAGGCTCTTTCTGAGCTTTCCAACCGCGTCGATTCAGTTATTTCTGGCCTCTTCCAGATTGGCATTCATTCTATTCGACTTAATACTCGTGAGCTCGGTGAGCTTTATTATAACTTCAATAACCCAGATACCGCCGTTCGCGAGCCGCTTGTCGATTTTACCAAAGTTGCTACATTATACGTGAAAAAAGGAGAAAAAGGAGCACAACAAAATGGGTAGAAAGAAACAACTTACTCCACAGGAAATTGCCGCACAACAAGAAGCTGCTGAAGCTGCCCGTGTTCAACGTATTTTCGAACAAGGTACCAATACGCTCCGCGATCTTATTTCACCATCTTCCATCGAAATTCACTCCGACTACTTCCGCCTAGGTAATAAATATGGTCGCACACTCTATATTTATGGTTACCCGCGCACTCTTTATACTGGTTGGATTTCACCACTCATTAATATTGATGAAGTTATCGATGTTTCCATGTATATTTATCCAGTCGAATCTGCCGTCGTCATGAAAAACCTTCGTACCAAGGTAACCCAGCTCGAGGCTACGATGAGCCTCAACAATGAAAAAGGTCGTGTTCGTGATCCAGAGCTCGAAGCTGCTATTAACGATGCCGAGGAACTTCGTGACCAACTCCAGGTTGGTGCTGAGCGCTTCTTCCGTTTTGGTCTTTATGTTACACTTTGGGCCGACTCTCTTGATGAGCTTAAATTTGTCCAACAAAAGATTGAAACCTTGTTTGGTCAGCAAATGATCTTCTCGAAAGTTGCTAACTCCCAGCAGGAGCAAGGTATGAATTCGATCATGCCGCAATGTGCCGACCAACTTCAGATTCGCCGCAATATGAACACTGGTGCTATTTCTACCAGCTTCCCATTCACTTCTGCCGATCTTACCCAAGATAAAGGTATTCTGTATGGTATTAACATGCACAACAATGGCCTCGTTATCTTCGACCGCTTCTCGCTAGAAAACGCCAACATGGTGGTCTTCGCAAAGTCTGGTGCAGGTAAATCCTTCACTGTTAAGCTCGAAGCTCTTCGTTCTATGATGATGGGTTCCGAAATTATCATTATCGACCCAGAAAACGAGTATCAGAAACTTTCCGATGCTGTAGGTGGTGCTTACGTTCGCCTCAGTCTCAACTCTGATGTTCGCATTAATCCATTCGATCTTCCAAAAGTTGTCGACGCTGAAGATGCCAATGATGCTTTGCGCGCTAATCTCGTGACTTTGCATGGCCTCTTCCGTCTCATGCTCGGCGGTGCTCAAGCGGCCGACGGTAGTAATTCCGCCCCAGCCCTTACTGCCAACGAAGAAGCCGATCTCGACCAAGCCTTGATTGATACTTATGCTCGTGCCGGTATTACTTCCGATCCACTTACTCACCAGTCCACTCCGCCAACCATTCATCAACTTTACGATACGCTCCTTCATATGGAGGGAACTGGTCCGCAACTTGCACAGCGTCTCCGTAAGTATACTACTGGTACCTTTGCTGGTATCTTCAGTCAACAATCCAACGTTGATATTAACAACCAAATGGTCGTCTTTAATATTCGCGACCTTGAGGATGAGCTCCGCCCAGTCGCTATGTATATCGTGCTTTCGCATATTTGGAACATTGTCCGTGCCAATCAAAAGAAGCGCCTTCTCATCGTTGATGAGGCCTGGCAGCTTATGAAGTATGAAGATTCTGCAAACTTCCTCTTCTCACTCGCTAAGCGTGCACGTAAGTATTATCTTGGTCTTACTACCATCACGCAGGACGTCGAAGATTTCATGTCTTCCAAGATGGGCCGTGCTATCGTGGCCAACTCTTCTATGCAGCTACTTTTGAAGCAATCATCGTCCGCCGTCGATGTTTTGTCTGATGTCTTCAAACTTACTGAAGAAGAGAAACGTCGTCTCGCCAACTTCCCGGTCGGCCAAGGCCTCTTCTTTGCTGGTCAAAACCACGTTCATATCCAGATTATTGCTTCCGAAACTGAGGAATCCCTCATTACAACAAATCCAAACGCTAAGAATCAGCAAAAATAATAAAAAGAAGGCCCAAAAGCCTTCTTTTTGTTGTATTATCTCGCTTGTGGTATAATTTACCTATCAAAGGTCATACAAGGAGGTATATTTTGGGGTTCCTAAATAGAACCGTTTTCGCGAAGCGGTTAAATAAAACTAATCTTTTTGTACTCGCAATAATTGCAGGTATTATTTCATGTGGACTGACTACAGTAGTCCTTGGCTCTTCTACTTTTGCAGAAGAAGCAGTAGATAACTACGGTCTCTACACTGATTCGGATGGTGTACGTTGGGAATGGGAAGTAGTCTCAGATTCAGAAAACACAGACGAACCACAAAAAATAAACCTCATGTTCTATGACAAACCAGAAAACCTCACAACCGTAACAGTCCCAAGTTACACTGATATGACCACTACAACCGGAGTAACTCCAATCTCCGATACCTACTATGTACGAAACGCTAACCAAGAATCTCAAGATACTCGTTTTTCTAACCCAGATCCAGCCAGAAGAACAACAAACCAAGCAGACGTAACTGTTCTTGATATGACCAACACTTCCAAAGTCCAAATCATGGGTGTACGACCAATCATTAATCCAGAAACCGAGGTGGAACTCATCTTTGGTGAGAATATGGTGATTGGGGATAACTTCAGTTTTACTAAGACAGTGTCGTTCCGCGTTTATGATAATACTTCTACCCGTATTTCTTATTGTACTGATGAATCTGGCGAGCATGTGTGCTACTTATATTTTGGGACTAGCTCTGTAAGAACTATTGATAATCCGACTGACTATATTCCAAATTTTTACGATATGCCTCTAGAAGATCAAATTGCTTATAGCTTTACGGATTATAGTTTATTTGGCTGCGTAGAGAAACCGGCTAGAGTTACTGAAAGCGGTTTTGATGATACGGTTTGCTATGCGAGCGGTATTCACACTTCGACACCTATAACTGGAGATGAAGAGGGTGCCTTTAGTGGTTATCGTCTGAAGCTTTCGAATCTTGATAATGTTAAATATTTAGGATGGAATGCTTTTAGAAATTCTATTTTTAATGAGTCAAGCCGAAGCGTAGTTATTCGTGCAAATCAAACAGCTGGTAATGCGGTGTTTGCCGGAACAAATATAAATAACGTTGTATTTGAAGGGAATCGCGTTTTTTCGGCAATGTTTATGGATTGTGCGGATTTAACATTTGAAAATGTTGATTTTGGCAATGTGGAAACTATTGGGTATGAAGCATTTAAAAATACTAGCATGGGGGATGTAGATTTTAGCAATACTTCTATTAAGAGGATTCTGGGTGAAGCTTTTAAAAATACCAATATTACTAATGTTGATCTCGATGGCGTGGAGGAATTAGGATTCGAGGCGTTTGCTAATAACGATATAACGGAATTATTACTTCCTAAGTCTATTAAGGTTTTGAATAGTGCTAGGATCTTTGCTGGTAATGATAATTTAACGAAGTTAACAGTAGCATACGATACCCAAACTTCGGGGACAAAAGAACCTTTGCATAATGTGATTGGCGAATATAGTGACAGTACGTCCAATAGCGAAGATACGATTGCGCATCGTATTAAGAGCCTTACTGTTTTGGCGCCTTATAGTGCTGACGAGACTGTAAGTGAGACCCATTTGAGTTATCGTGAGTATGATGAGATTGAAAGAGTTAGTAATCGCTCATTGAGTCTAGATTATTCATCTTCTGCTGATGGACCAAACCAGAATATTACACATGATTATGATGAGCGTTATGGCAATGCAGATTCATATAAAAACGTAATTGCTCCGGGATACTTTTATGCCTTTTCTGCTATTGAAGATTTGACTATTGGGGATGGGTATGAGTTTGTTGGTACGCAGGCATTTTATCCATATATGCATGGGCTCTTTAGGGATGTTCGCGCTTACCACTTCGATGATTTTCTGGATTATATGGCCATTGATAAGAAGTTTCATGTGACATTACCTGAAGGCTTAAAAGGTATTGGAGCTGGGGCTTTTACTATTCACTCGGAAAATGATTTTCAAATAAACCTTCCTTCCAGCCTAGAATATATTGGTGTTAAGGCATTTAAAGACTGTGGTTTCATGATGAATGATGTTGATTTGCCAAATTTGAAGTATATTGGAACGCAGGCATTTAACGTTACGGGAGTTCATGATGTATATTTGCATGATTCTTTGATATATGTTGGCTATTCACCATTCCAGGGTGCATGGAACCTTCACGACGTAACGTTTGATTATGATGTTTTTGGCGTTGGTCATATATTTGATGGGGGAAGTGATGTTCCTTCTACTTCTGTGGGATATAACGGTACAACGAGTGCTGCAATTTTTGGGCATCCAATCATAACATGGGATATTATGCGTAACAGTAATTCTGTGGCTAAAGAGTATTACGGCTTAGATAGAATTGTATATGCTGGCGACAATGGTGGTAAGAAGGCAGTTGTTAAGCTTGGAAAAATTAAGTTCACTAATAAGAATACGACACAGTTGCGTGATTTGGGCGGTTATCAAAGCTCACTGTTTTACAATGTTGCTGCTGAGGAAATTGATCTCGGGGATACATCTTGGTCCATGCTTCCGGAAAGAGCTTTTCAGGGTATACTTGTTGATGATTTGAAATTGCCAAAGAATCTTGAGTATATCGGTAGCTGCGCTTTTTATGCTGCCACTATTACTAATGAACTAGAATTGCCAGATAGCATTAAGGTTATAAATGCTAATGCATTTAATAATGCGCCTTATGTTAATTCTGCTAACTGGCTTGGTCATAATGGTGATCCTAGTCTAGATTACGGTGCCAGGATTACTAAGCTGCCAGCCTCTTTGGAATATGTTGGTCGGGCGGCATTTTATGGTGATTATAATTTGACTGCTGATCTTAATTCTCCAAATCTAAAAGTTGTCGCCCCAGCCTCCTTTATGAGAACATCAATTCGCGATATTTATTTACCGGAAACTCTTACAGCGATATTTGGAGCCGCCTTCATCTTTTCGCCAACAGTTAGAAATATTACTTTTGATTGTGATTTCTTTAGGGCGTTAACTGAGAGGACTGTTCAGTATGACGGGGAATATCCATTCGTTGTTGGTTCTGAGGAATACTTTGATTTAAGTAGAAATAATTTTTTCAATGCATATTTTGCCGAAAAGGTTCAGACCGAATATATGGATGAGGATATGGAATATATTGATTTGTGGGATTGGCTTGCAATGTATAGGGTGGGTGATCTTGTATTTACAGAAAAGGCTGTGACGGAACCGTTGGAAGGTTGGTTCAGCTTTGTCTTGGCTGGTAAGATAGACATTTCAAGGACTAATTGGAAGACAATTCCAGCAAAACTGTTCTTGGATGTTTCTGCTAGTGAAATGATTCTACCAGATTCTTTGGAGTCTATTGGCGATGACGCGTTCCAATTGGCAGATATTGAAGGGGAAATGGTTTTGCCAGATAGCATAGAATCTATAGGTTCAAATGCCTTTTCGAACTGGGAATTTGTTAATAAGGCTTGGAACCATACTCCCGATACGTTTGATGAAATTGCTGATTACGATCGCAGCATAAAGATTACTAAGTTGCCTGAATCGCTTGAAGAAGTTGGCGTGGGGGCATTTTATGGAGATTATAAACTTGAGGCTGATTTGGATTTGCCGAATCTCAGGAGTATTAAACAAAGTGCTTTCATGAGAACCTCTTTGAGAGATATTTCATTGCATGATGCGATAAACGAACCGATTGACGGCGGTGCTTTTTCTAACATTCCAACACTTCGTAATATTACGATTGATTTTGACTTCTATCGTTATAACTACGAATACGGCAGCGGTTATGCTTATCAGCGTGGTTTCTTTAATATCTTTAATATTGCTCCATATGGTAGCTATCCTGGTGATGGTGTATTCTGGAATAATGAAGAACCAACTTCATACGGAGAAGTTGTCTTTACTGAAAAAGCGGTTACTGAACCTAGAAATGATAATTATTCCGCAACAATGACGATGCTTTCGTTTGATAAATTGGATTTGAGTAGGACGGGATGGAAGTCATTTCGTATGACGTATTATTTGCACAAGACTAGGATAAATGAGTTATTGCTACCTGCGGGTCTTGAAACGGTTCGTGTCGGTACTTTTGATAGCGCAGTTGTTGGCGGTGAGTTTAAGATTCCCGATAGTGTAAAGACGATTGAAATGTCTGCTTTTGATTTTGCTAAATTTGACTCCGTTGTTTTGCCGTTGGGTCTCGAAGAATGTAGCTCTGCGCCATTCTGGAAGGCTGAGGTAAAAGAAGCTATAACTATTCCAGAGGGTGCGACTATTATCTTTGATAATATGTTTAATGGTGTTACTGCTGAGACGATTAACATTCCGCAGAGTATTGAAAAAATCGGTTCTGCAGCATTCTTTAGAAATGATTTTCTGGATATTGATATCGATTTACCGAATTTGAAGGAACTTGGTGGGTCGGCATTTATGGGAACTTCGATTCGTGATGTGGTTTTACATGATAAATTGGAAGTTATTAATGCTGGCGTATTTGAATATATTTCAACCCTACGTAATATTACGATAGACTGCGATTTTTATGGACTTAGTGGTAATCGATGGTCATTCTATAGTATTTTTAGCACTACGGATATTTCTGATGGGGGATCTTTAAATCAAATACAAGATGTTAATAAAAGTACTTTTGGTGACATTGTATTTACGGAAAAGAATACGACTAATCCATGGGGAGCAGACTTCTTATTCTTTGATATAAATAGTCTCGATATGAGTAACACTAAGTGGACTGATTTACCTCAAGCTATGTTCTATAAGACTACGATTAATGAACCGTTGACGATGCCAGGCACTGTTAAAACGGTTGGCAATGTTGCTTTCCAGTGGTCTAATATCAAAATTGCAAATGTATTTGCTGAAGGGCTCGAGACTATTGGCCAAGGTGCTTTCTTTGGTGCTGCAGTTTCTGGCGATCTCACTATCCCATCTACCGTTACCTTTATTGGGTGGTCTGCCTTTAATGCTGGCGATGCGGATACTCACTATGGTACCGTTACGATTAAGCCAGCTTTGAACTATGATTCTTCGGATAGTCAGGCAGTCTTCCAGTTGTTCTGGAATGCCTCAATGGATAAACTCGTGATTGAATCTCCAACGCTTCCGGTTCTTGCTGCTACTGGCGATAATCCGGTTCTTCCACATGAAGTTCAATATACTGTCACTACTAATGAGGGTACAGAAACTGTAACAGTAAATCCAACCCTTAGAGCTGATGGTGAGCCAGAGTTCCATGGCATGACTATGCGTGAAGTAGAGATCAAGAATCTCCCGGCTATCACGGCCAATGCCTTTGAAGAATGCGCAAACCTCGAAACCGTAAGCTTCGCCAACCACACTAACCTTTCCGAAGTAGGTAAATACGCCTTCAATAACGATACTAAACTAAAGAAGTTCGTCTTTGGTGATGGCCTGGTAGGAAAAGATATAACTCTCAAAGAATACGCATTCAATAATACCGCAGTAGAAACCATTGGTAACCACAGTACTGATTTTGATCTCACTGCCGCTAACTTCAATGCAGTAGAACCACACGTATTTTCTAATATGCCAAAACTAGTATCAGTATCAATCCCAAGCACCTTCAGTGTTGATACTTCGCTTGCCAACGAAGAACTTCACACGAATGGTTCCATTATTCCATCCTACACCTTTGCAGATGATCCAGAACTAGCTACAGTTGAAGTAGGCTACCAGCTAAGCACAATTCGTGAAGACGCCTTTGCAAACGACAACAAAATAACTAAACTTATCCTTTGGGGCAATACGGACATTGAGGAGAATGGTGCAAATCTCACTATTCCAGAACCAACTAACATCTTTGCCTACAGCGATGCTCCAGCAGAGAACTACGCTAATGACGAAAGTAGAAGTAGCTATGATGGTAAGTTCTACCCACTGGATGAAGTCCTCTATCTCACATCAAACAAGACCTACGTCATCCTCGAACAAGATGAAGAAGGTAACAATGTAGACTTTGATAAAGATGGTCTCATCCTCTATGCACTCAGGCGCGATGGTGTCATCCTAGAGTCCGATGATTGGCAAACCTACACCAAAGCCTTCACTAGGGCTTCTAATCCAAATATTGTATTTGAAGAAGGTAAAGGCGCAGCCGGAAACCTAGGTACAGACGAAGAACTCATGTGGACCGTCTACGATGCGCCAAAGCCATTCGATACAATTAGTCTTGCTAACCAAAACTACCAAGAGACTAACTTCGAATTCATCCAAATGCCATCTTCCACCAATCCTCTTATAGCTATTCACTACCCAGATGGCTACACCGCAGCTATTCGTACCACGACACTCGCTTCTATGACCAAAGAAGAGGAAGAAGAAATGCTAAGAGAACTTGAAGTGCCGAATACTGGTGCTCTTCAAGCCATCGTTGGCGTAGCTGCTCCGAGTGTTTCTATTGCTATGATCATCGTATTAGGTGGCATCTATATTGCAAGAAAGCGCAAAAACTAGCCAACCAACAATTTCTCCGTTGTAATTCTATCTATCTTGTGGTATAATTACCCCTATGATAACAAAAGAGAATAAAGACAAAGCTATTGCCAGTGTCGCTCGTAACAAGAACGACGTCGGTTCTCCTGAAGTTCAAGTTGCAATCTTGACTGAACGTATCAAAGAAGTTACTGAACACGTCAAGAACAATCAACATGACTTTATGGCTAAAAGAGGTTTAATGCAAATGGTAGGCAAACGCAAAAAGTTGCTTAAATACCTCGAAACCACTGACTTTGAGCTTTACAAGAAAACTGTTGCTAAGCTCGGCCTCCGC
>JAEEGL012277900.1_pt1 | contig 52266 bp, 35 predicted proteins | sample 9134231 | NCBI WGS metagenome assembly JAEEGL01 (sample SAMN16246548, study PRJNA631951) | gut metagenome | biome: gut microbiome; feature: rumen; material: fiber-attached | host: Bos | place: Iran: Karaj | collected 2018-10
CGACGGAAAAGAGGAGAAGCAGCCGAAAGGGCATGAATCCGTCGGCCTGAGAAAAGAAAAGAGCCGAATGGGCCGACGGAAAAGAGGAGAAGCAGCCGAAAGGGCATGAATGCGTCGGCCTGAGAAGAGAAAACTGTCGAATGGGCCGACGAAAAAGAGGAGAAGCAGCTGGTAGGGTATGAATCCGTCGGCCTGAGAAAAGAAAACTGCCGAATGGGCCGACGGAAAAGAGGAGAAGCAGCCAAAAGGGCATGAATCCGTCGGCCTGAGAAGAGAAAAGAGCCGAATGGGCCGACGGAAAAGAGGAGAAGCAGCCGAAAGGGCATGAATCCGTCGGCCTGAGAAAAGAAAAGAGCCGAATGGGCCGACGGAAAAGAGGAGAAGCAGCCGAAAGGGCATGAATCCGTCGGCCTGAGAAAAGAAAAGGGCCGAATGGGCCGACGGAAAAGAGGAGAAGCAGCCGAAAGGGTATGAATCCGTCGGCCTGAGAAAAGAAAAGAGCCGAATGGGCCGACGCAAAAGAGGAGAAGCAGCCGAAAGAGATGAGATCGTCGGCCTGAGAAGAGAAAACTGTCGAATGGGCCGACAGAAATGGTTCTGGGAGAAGCCAAGGCGGTAGAGATAGACAAAAAGCGAATCTCTACCGCAGAAACAGAGCACTGAAAGCACTAATAGAGAAAGTACGGCGGTAGAGATAAAGAAAAAACGGATTCCTACCGCCGGGACGGAGAATAGTCCGAGATGATAAACAATCTGGAATCATATCAGTTCCTTGTTGGAGGCCGGGGTGCAGGGGCAGAGCCCTGCAAAACTATTACGATGTCGTCTACGTAGCGGAGTGGCCCTCCTGCGTAGAATAGATGTGCGATAATGGAGAATCTGCAAGATCTGTTCAGTTCCCCGTTATCGGCACGACGAAAATTCGCAGGAGGGCAAAGATGTCAAGGGGACCGTGGAATACCGCAGCATCACGCTCAAAGATCATCAGTCAATAAAACCTAAATAGCGTGATGCGAGGATATGCCGCGAAAGCCCCTTGACATCTGCAGAACGGAGCGGAAGATTTTACAGTTCAGATTAGAAATATATATTTCGCAAATAAATGATTCAGAAATAAACACGTGAATATGTAACTGGAGCAATCTGCAGGAAAAAAGTAGGAGCAGGGACAAGAGCTTTAAAACAATAATATGAAACATATAGTGCAGTTACTTGCTTTGTCTGATATATGGTATACTAATATTCGGAGGGCTATTAAATGAAGCTGGTATCTGTTAATAAGCTGGAACCCGGAATGGTGGTCTCCGAAAATATTTATACCCTGGATGACAGGCTGGTACTTCCCAAGGGAACGATCCTTGATGACAAAGATATTGAGAGGATCAAGGCATATTCGCTCTATAACATATTTGTTGAGGAAGCGAGAAAGGAAGTAATACCCAAACCCGAGATTAACTTTGAGAACATGTCCTATGCAGAGAGGCTTAGGACTACTGAGGAGTTTGTAAGGTTTAAGGAGCACATCGAGGAGAACGCAGAGAAGCTTGAGGAGTCCTTCAGGCTTATTGCCAGTGACAAGATACCCCTTGACGTGGACAAGCTTACAGAGCCTGTATACCACTTGTTTGTAGAAGCCGGTGGGACGTCAGGTGTGTTTGATATGCTTCACAATCTTAGAGATAATTCTGATGCAGTATATATGCATTCCCTAAATGTTTCACTTATCAGTAATACCCTGGCAACATGGATGAGACTGCCACAGGAAAAGATACAGATGGCAACGGTCGGCGGACTGTTGCATGATATTGGCAAGATGCTTATACCGCAGGAACTTCTTAATAAGAAAGATGTGCTTACGGAATATGAGCAGCGTGCCATGAATGAGCATGTGGTTAAGGGATACAATCTTGTAAGGGACAAGCAGATTGACTCTCATATAAAGAACTGCATCCTGATGCACCATGAGATGAGAGACGGAACCGGATACCCGCTCCACCTTAGGGGAGAAAAGATAGATGAGATCGCATCCATTGTCACCATCGCTAATGAATATGATACGCTGACATCAAAGAGAACTTACAGGGAGGCATATTGCCCATTCACTGTTATTGAACAGTTTGAAAATGAAGGCTTACAGAAATATAATTCTGACGCCATCATGACTTTCCTTTCTAATATAGTAAACACATTCATCGCCAACAGGGTCAAGCTAAACAATGGTCAGGTCGGAGATATAGTTTTTGTTAATCCGGAGCACCTGTCAAGACCCATGGTCAAGTGTGGCAATGATTTTATTGATCTGGCTCAAAACAAGAGCCTGTCTATCGCTGCAGTAATTTAAGCGTATTTCTTCATGCGAATATTTTATCCACATGCCTAAAATAAGATGGACTCAAACATTGTCTTGGCCTGACATGATGCATTTTGCACAAAAAACGGAAACGAAATTTGTAAAATGCGTTTCTTGTCGAAAAATGGATGATTTGTTACTATGTAAATGCGGAAACCAAAATATATAAAATGGTTTCCGAAAGCAAAACATTCCAAATCATAACGCTACTAGAACAAAAGTATTACAAAAAACGCTACACAAACAAAAGCACGACAAAAAAGCACAACAAAAAAGCACAACAAAAAAGCACAACAAAAAAGCACAACAAAAAGCACAACAAAAAATCACAACAAAAAATCACAATAAAAAATCACAACAAAAAATCACAACAAAAAAGCACAATAAAAAAGCACGACAAAAAAGCGCGACAAAAAAGCACAACAAAAGCGAAATAAACAAAAGTACAACAATAACAAACAACGGATAGTAGCAAAAAGAAACGTAGCGATATAAGAAGCAGATAACAAATTATTCAAACGACTTACCGCCAAAGCGGAGAATGGAAGGCATAATGACTGACAGATCCAAAGTGATTTTTGGCAACAAAATGACCTACAAAACCTACAAGAACGCTGTAAAATCCAAAAAGAAATTCGTCAAAAAATACGGCGATGACTCAAATGTAGATTACAAGATAAGGGTTTCAGACAACGAAGTTATCGGACCCCTTCTCGGAGTAAAAAACATAGATGTTACAGCAAAGATCCCTGAGAACCAGGGCGAGATAGATACCGATAAGGGAATCATCGTAGGAAACATCAGAATGGGATTTGGCCACTACAGAATTTCAATGGCCATGGCATCCTACGCAAGGCACCTTGGATACACACCTTATTGGCTGGACCTCAACTCCTTTGAGGAGACTACCTGCACCAAGGTCATCGGAGCTCAGAACGATCTCTACTCACTGGGTTCCCGCCTCTCCAAGAATCCGGTATTTAACAAGCTGGTTTGGGAGCCCACCAACTATGAGGGCTTCAGGGCACTTTCCTACAATTCTGCAGATCAGAAGAACGCTGAGCTCATGGCTCCTGTATACAGAAATATACCCAAGGATGTTCCCGTGATCGCAACCCACGTATGGCCCGCCCAGGCAGCTATCCACGCAGGAATGAAGCATGTTGTCAACGCAATCCCCGACAACTGGCCCATGGCTCTTCACCTGGCAGAGGGCAGTGTTCACACCATCCAGTGCAGAAACGCCTACATGGGATATCGCATATTAAACGGCATGAACAAGAACACCGTATGCAAATCAATGCCCAAGGACGACCTTGTATACACAGGTCATTACATAGATTACGAGCTGGTTGAGAATATTGAAAAAGACTGCGACGCCCGCATAGAGCGCAGGAAATCCGGAAAGCCCATGAGATTTCTTCTGACCATCGGCGGAGCCGGAGCACAGAAGGAAATCTTCGCCGAAATAATCAAACACCTTATCCCTTATATCAGGGAGAACAAAGCTGCCCTTTATGTAAACGTCGGTGACTACCGCAACGTTTGGGACGAGCTGGTAAAAGAGATACCGGGAATGAAGGATCTTGCAACAGATCACATGGACAACTGGGATGATACACTTGCATTTGCTGAGAATGCACTTGACCCGGAAAAGAGCGTGACAGGAATCCACGGATTCTATCATGCAGACATCTTTAAGGCAGTATATACAACAAACCTTCTTATGAGGAGCTGCGACGTCCTGGTTACCAAGCCCAGTGAGCTGGCATTTTATCCGGTTCCCAAGCTCTTTATCAAGAGAGTGGGCAAGCATGAGATGTGGGGAGCAATCCACTCAGCCGAGATCGGGGACGGAACACTGGAGTGCAGAGACATTCCTCACACGATCCAGATGCTGGATCAGTTCCTGGAGACAGATCTTCTGGACGAGATGTGTGAGTGTATCGTTGCCAACAAGGCTGCCGGGATATATGATGGAGCAAAGAAGGTTGTTGAACTTGCAGTTAAGCTGAAGGAGAACAAGTAAGATGAAACAGTTAAAGCCTATTACAAATAAGTTACTCTGGGTATTCGCACTGGGACAGTTTGGATGGAGTCTTCTGTCCGGTGTTGTATCGAACTGGATGGTATATTACTACACCGGAGCACCCTCTGAGCAGAATCCCAACACCGGTATTTTCGCCTCCGGAATAACTCAGAATCCCATACTTTTCAAGTTGACCCTGTTTGGTCTGGTGCTGGCTCTCGGAAGAATATTTGATGCCATCACGGATCCCCTCATTGCAGGCTGGTCAGACAGAAGTAACTACAAAGGCGGAAGGAGAATTCCTTTCATGAGAGCGATGGCGGTTCCGTTTGCACTTATAACCATTGGACTGTTCACACTGCCTCAGACTTCCAATATCGTAGTCAACGACGTGATCCTTTTTGCTCTGCTGATGATATTCTATCTGTTCATGACAATGTTCTGCACACCTTACAACGCTCTTATAGCAGAGCTTGGTGATACACAGCAGCACAGGATCAACGTTTCAACCTATATCTCATTTACATTTATCGTTGGTCAGAGTATTTCATTCCTTCTTCCCAATGTGGCCGGAGCACTTGAGCCTACATTCGGACAGGCCGGCGGCATCAGAATGGCGGTGGCCATCATGGCAACAGTAGCATGTATCGCAATGCTCGTATCGGCATTCTACATCAATGAGAGAGACTACATTGACTCCAAGCCAAGTAACACACAGCCCTTCAAGAGTCTTATCCAGACTTTTTCAAACGGACAGTTCAGAAGGTTTGTATACAGTGACGTGATCTATTTCTTTGCACTGACTCTTTTCCAGACAGGACTTGCTTTCTACGAGACACAGCTCATGGAGATCGAGGATACATGGACCTTTGTTCTTACAGCAACAATGACTGCCATAAGCGTATGCCTGTACCCGGTTGTCAACATCCTGGCCAAAAAGATAGGCAAGAAACTCCTCATCATCATCGGATTCTTCGGATACAGCGTTGTGTTCCTTATCACAACCCTCTGCGGAACCGGTCTTCACTGGGGCTTCATCGTAGCCGGAATGGCAGCGATCCCCATGGCTATCCTGGGTATCCTTCCTCAGGCCTGTGTTGCCGATGTGGCTGAGCTCACAAGACTTGAGACAGGCGAGGACAGAAGCGGAATGTTCTTTGCAGCCCGCACCTTTGCCTTCAAGATGGGCCAGGCAATTGCCCTTGTAACCTTTACATCTGTAACCGTATCACAGACCAAGGACAGCTACAGACTCACAGCTCTTATAGCCTTCATCACCTGCTTCATAGGAGCCTGCATCTTCTTCACCTTCAAGGAGAAGATGATCCTTGACAAGATCAGACAGCTGAGAGGCAGTGACGAGATCTGATATTAAAAAATCATTAAGAGATCTTATTCTGAAATGTAGAATAGGGTCTCTTTTTTGCTGCAGATTTCGTTGTAAAAATGCTGCACTTGTAGTATCCTATATGTTGTAGAATTGGATGTAATTCTGGCTTCAGTACACACAATATGTAGAAGGAACTTCGCATGACCTGTAAAGATGCTGAAAAGTTAATCCCGCTGTTTCTGGATGATGATCTGGACAATAAGGATTTGTCGGATTTTCTCCATCATGTGGACACCTGCCCGGAGTGCAGGGAGGAACTGACCATTCAGTTTCTGGTCCAGGTGGGTATGAAGAGGCTCGAGGACGGCAAAAACTTTAACCTCAACAAGGAGCTGACGGTTTTGCTGGGGGATGCAAAAAGGCGCCTTACCGCCCGCAGATACCTGGTACTTTTAAGCTACGTTCTGGAAGCTGCCGTCGTGGTCATGTTTGGAGCCTGCATAGTACTGGCACTTGCTCTATAGAGCATGGCATGTTTGATTCATTCCCGGAATCTTTACCATGGAATGTATGATTGGGAGATATATGTCTGACAGGAAACTTGTAATAGATGGATATAAATTATTGAGGGACGCTTACGATGCCGTACCGGCTTTTTGCGACAAGGACGGGCAGCCTGTAAGCGGCGTTTACGGTGCCTGCTTTAAGTTAAAAGAGCTTCTGGCATCCGGTGAATATGATGAGGCCGAAATATCTTTTCCGCAAGCAGACGCAGATATTCCTTCGGTGTCAGGGCAGCTCGGACTTCTGAAGAAGATCCTGACGGACTCTTCCGTGAATATAGGCGGAACAACCGCGATATCATCAGAAGTCACGGATCGCCTTGCAGAGAGCCTTAAGATGCTGTCCCCGTCAGGCAAGGTGAAAGAGATCCCCAAGTTCACCCATCAGCTGGTGACAACTTCAGACCTTGGTGAGACTGAACAGATTTTCAGATCCGCCGCAGAATATGGCGAGGGCAGACCGGACAGATATGTGGGATTTTACTTTATCGGCGATAAAAAGAGCGATGACGGTAAGAGCAAAAGACCCGATCCCATCGGGCTTGCGCTTTGTTTTGACAGGGAAAAAGTCTTCTTTATAAATATAGAGAACTTCATAACAGCATCCTATCTTGGAGGCAAGCTTGAGGAACTTAGCAAAAAGGCTTGTCTGTCAACCTTTGATATAAAAGAAAGCTTCAGATATTTTGAACCTGCAGAGATCAAGGAGCGGGATTTCGGATATGATGAAGGCAGCTGCAGATATGCAGATGAACCCCGCTGCTTTGACATCCTGATCGGAGCATATTTGGGCAATCCGATCAAAAATGATTACGAGCCCTGGGATATAAGCCAGGAATATCTCGGAATTCCCATGCAAAAAAAGGCAGACATTTTCGGAAAGGCCCTCTACAGAGATTCAGATATCAAGGCCGTCTCGGAGCATGCCGGCAGGATAGCATTCCTGTGCTTTGCATCCACGCCCCTCATCAGGAAAAAACTTGTTAAGATGGAGATGGAGAATCTCTTTTACAATATTGAAATGCCCCTCTCATATATTCTCTACTCAATGGAGAAGGAGGGTATCATAGCCAAAAAGGACGCGCTAAAGCAATATGGCGACCAGCTGACAGATAGGATATCAGAGCTTGAAGGCGCAATATACGAAGCGGCAGGCGTGGAATTCAACATTAACTCACCAAAACAGCTGGGAGAGATCCTTTTTGAAAGACTTCATCTTCCTGCGGAGAAGAAGACCAAGTCCGGCTATTCAACTGCGGCGGAGGTCCTTGAGAAGCTGGCGCCTGATCACAAGATCGTGGCAGATATATTGGAGTACAGAGGCCTTGCGAAGTTAAAGTCCACCTACGCGGACGGACTTGCGGCCTTTATTGAAGATGATGAGAGGATCCACACAAGCTTTAATCAGACCATAACCGCAACAGGGCGTATCAGCTCCACTGAGCCCAATCTTCAGAATATTCCCATGAGGACCGAGCTGGGGAGACTTATCAGGAAGGTATTCGTTCCAAAAGAGGGGTATGTCTTTTCCGATGCGGACTACTCACAGATCGAGCTTCGAATCCTTGCCCATATGTCAGAGGACAAGGGGCTGATCGAGGCTTATCATGAGGGCGACGATATTCACAGCATCACTGCCTCCAAGGTGTTCCATGTTCCCTTTGAGGAGGTAACGCCTTTGCAGAGGCGAAATGCCAAGGCGGTGAACTTCGGAATAGTATACGGAATCAGTTCTTTCGGTCTTTCACAGGATCTTTCCATTTCTGTGGGAGAGGCCAAAGACTATATGGAGAAATATTTTGAGACCTACCCGGGAGTCAGGGCTTATCAGAACAGGGTGATAGAGGATGCCAGGAACAGGGGATACAGCATCACAATGTTCGGCAGGAGAAGGCCTATCCCGGAGCTGAAGGCTTCAAACTTCAATGTCAGACAGTTCGGCGAGAGGGTCGCCATGAATGCGCCCATTCAGGGAAGCGCTGCTGATATCATGAAGATTGCCATGATAGATGTCTTTTTCAGATTAAAGAGAGAGAACCTGAAATCAAGGCTCATCCTTCAGATCCACGACGAGCTGGTCATAGAGACAGCCCCGGATGAAGTGGACAGGGTTTCCGATATCCTGAAATCAGAGATGGAACAGGCGGTAAAGCTGTCGGTGCCCATGGAGGTGGACTGCCACACAGGAAGTGACTGGTATGAAGCAAAATAAACTCTCGCATGACTTATGTAACATCATAGGCGTAACCGGTGGTGTCGGTGCCGGCAAGAGCACGGTACTGGACTACATAAGCAGGAACTACAACTGCATTGTGATCCTGTCGGACAACGTGGCAAATGAGATCAAGAAAAAAGGCTATCCCGCCTACGACAGACTTCTTGAGATCCTGGGTACAGGTATCCTTGGGGATGACGGCGAGATAGACAAGAGCCGGATGGCAGGAGCTATCTTTGGCAACAAAGAGCTTTTGGATAAGGTCAACGGAATTTTGCACCCGGCTGTAAATGATCACATAATTAAGATAATTGATGATGAGCGGCAAAAGAAGGACCACGACTTTGTGTTTGTGGAGGCAGCTCTTTTGATAGAAAACGGCTATAAAGCCATTGTGGATGAACTCTGGTATGTATATGCCAGCGAGGATGTCAGAAGGCAGAGGCTAATTTCTTCCAGGGGGTATTCTGAGGAGAAGATCCTGGGCATCTTTAAAAATCAGCTAAGAGAAGAGGTATTCTTCGAAAACGCGGATTTTGTCATCGACAACGGCGGCAGCCTTGAAAGTATGGCACAGCAGATAGATAACAAGATTGGGGAGTGGAAAAAAGAATGGCAAGCTTAGAACAAGTGGATCAGAAAGTAGTATTCGGCCTTGACATCGGAACCAGGAGCGTGGTTGGTACTGTCGGCTACAGGAATGAGGGCAAGTTTAACGTTATCGCCCAGGCTGTGGAGAAGCATGAGACCAGAGCAATGCTGGATGGACAGATCCATGACATAGGCAAGGTCGGTGCCACCATCAGAAAGGTGACAGACAGGCTTGAGCAGCAGACTGACATACATCTTACACATGTCTGTATTGCAGCTGCGGGACGTGTCCTTCGGACAGTCAGGACCAATTATGAATATGAGTTTCCCGACGGTCACACCATAACGGATGAAGATATATATAATCTTGATTCCGGTGCTGTGGAACAGGCCTACAGGGAATTTATAGAGAAGAACACCTCCGAACTGAAATTCTATCTGGTGGGATACTCTGTCATGCACTATTACCTGGATGGATATCAGATCGCCAATCTTGAGGGACATAATGCCGGCAAAGTCAGTGTTGAACTGATCGCCACATTCCTTCCCGATGACTGCGTTGACGGTCTGTACAAGGCCTGTGAGAGAGCTGACCTGAAGGTTGCAAACCTCACCCTGGAGCCTATCGCAGCCATGATGGTTGCCATCCCTGACAGATTCAGGATGCTGAATCTTGCCCTGGTAGATGTGGGAGCAGGAACATCGGATATCTGTATCACAGATGACGGTTCCATTACGGCCTATGGCATGCTTCCCATTGCCGGAGATGATATAACTGAGATCATTGCCCAGCACTGTCTGGTGGATTTCAATGCCGCTGACGAGATCAAGATCAGGGCCAGCCATGATGAGAAAGTGGAATTCATAGACATCATGGGGCTTAAGAAAGTCATCACCGCCAAAGAAGTGGCACGGATCATCAAGCCCAAGGTGGACGAGATGGCTCTCAAAGTCAGCGAGGAGATCAAGAAGCTCAACGGCGATAAGGCTGTAAGCGCCATATTCGTAGTCGGCGGAGGCGGATGCGTGCCCGGATATACCAAGGCCATCGCCAAGGACATGGATATACCGGAAGAAAGAGTTGCCCTCAGGGGTGAGGAAGTTATGAAGGAGATCACCTTCCTCAACAACGACGGTATCGAGAGGGATTCACTTCTTGTAACACCGCTTGGTATCTGTATCAGCTACTATGAGGAGGCCAACAACTTCATATTCGTTTCCTTCAACGGCGCCCAGACCAAGATCTATGACAACGGCAAGCTCCAGATCGTCGATGCTGCCATGCAGGCTGCATTTCCGAATGAAGATCTCTTCCCCAAGAGGGGCGAGGAGCTTCGCTATACAGTTAACGGCAAGGAGAGGAGCGTAAGGGGTGAGCCCGGTGAAGCTGCCGTGATATCCCTTAACGGCAAGAATGCCGACATCCACACCAAGATCCGCGCCAACGACATTATCGAGGTGACACCCTCGACTGCAGGAGCACCGGGCAAGGCGTCCATAGACAGCATTCCAGAGTTCAAGACCAAGTTCAATGTAAATGTCAACGGCAAGAACATTGAGGCTTCCAGATATGCCACGGTCAATGGCCAGCCTCAGACCGGGTATTACAGCATCCACTCGGGCGATGATGTCAAGGTCCTTGATTACAACACAGCAGCCCAGATCGCTGAGCTCATGGACATTGAGATAACAGAGGACACCATTATCGTTGTCAACAATGAGAGAGGTGATCTTAATACTCCTGTATACGAGAACTTCAAGATAGAGTTCAAGGATCAGGAAGATGCAATAATGGATTACTACGAGGACTTCCCGGATGCAGATGAAATGGCTGTCAGCCAGGCCAACGAGGAAGCTTATGAGAACATCGACAGCGAGATGAAGCTAAAGCCCAATAAGGAGGGTAAGCTCTTCTTTGACGATGTTCTTGATGGTGATGGAAACTATGAGAAGCAGGAGAGCGCAAAACCGGAGCCTCCTGTAAGGAATATTCTTGCAAAAGACGTGCATATCTTTGTCAACAACGAGGCTGTCACACTGCGCGGCAAATCAAGCTACATCTTCGTTGATATTTTTGATGCCATAGATTTTGATCTTTCCAAACCAAACGGAAGATCCATAGTCACTACACTTAACGGGGCAACACCCGATTACATGCAGCCTATAAAAGAGGGCGACAGAATAGAGGTTTACTGGAAATGAGATTTACCAGCATAGCCAGTGGGAGCAGTGGCAACTGCACCTACATCGGCTCAGATAATACCCACATCCTGGTGGATGCGGGAGTCAGCAAAAAGAGGATCGAAGAGGGACTTGGCGAGCTTGATCTGTCTTTGGAGGACATAGATGCGATCTTCGTGACCCACGAGCATACCGATCACATAGCAGCCATCCGGACTATTCTCAAGAAGCACGATATTCCCGTATATGCCACGGGAGGGACCATCAAGGGTATAAGGCAGAGTGATAAAAAGGGCGAAATGGCAGGCTCTGAATTCAGAAGAGTTTTTGTGGATCAGGCAGTAGTGGTGGGGGACATGATAGTCAATCCCATGAGGATTTCCCACGACGCTCTTGAACCCTGCGGTTACAGAATCTTTTGCGGCGACAAAAAGGTGGGCGTGGCCACTGACCTTGGATGCTACGATGAGTACACGGTAAAATGCCTTGAGGGCTGTGATGCTCTTTTGCTGGAGGCCAATCACGATGTGCGGATGCTTCAGACCGGGCCGTATCCCTATATCTTAAAGACAAGGATACTAGGAGATAAGGGGCATCTTTCCAATGACAAGAGCTCAGAGCTTTTATGCAGACTGCTACATGAAAACATAAAGGGAGTTTTTTTAGGGCATTTGTCCAAGGAGAACAACATGCCGGAACTGGCATATGAGACCGTCAGAGTCGGAATAGAGATGTCGGATGTTCCGTTCCATGGCAACGACTTCAACATCATGGTGGCTGAGAGATCCTGCCTGTCACCTGTCATAGAGTTCTAAAGAGGAGAGGATTATGAATAAGACAATCATTACAGTAGTTGGAAAAGACACAGTGGGAATAATCGCAAAGGTCTGCACCTATCTTGCAGAATCCCACATCAATATCCTTGATATTTCACAGACCATAGTCAGCGGTTATTTTAACATGATGATGATCGTTGATATGACCGGCACTGACAAGGAGTTCAACGTGGTGGCAGATGATCTGGAGGATATCGGTAAAGGCATAGGAGTAGTGATAAAGTGCCAGAAGGAAGAGATCTTCGATTCCATGCACAGGATCTGACACTGAGGGAGCTTGAATTATGATAGGTATAAGAGAAGTAGTTGAAACAAATGAGATGATCGAGAAGGAAAACCTCGATGTCAGGACCATAACCCTTGGAATAAGCCTTATGGACTGCATCGATTCCGACCTTGACAGACTCTGTGACAACATTTACAGAAAAATATATGAAACAGCAAAAGACCTGGTTTCAACTGGAGACCAGATATCCAGGGAATACGGTATTCCGATAGTAAATAAGAGGATCTCTGTTACACCCATAGCACTGATAGGCGCAGCCGCATGCAAGAGCCCGGATGATTTTGCCAGGATCGCAGTGACCCTCGATAAAGTGGCAAAAGAGGTGGGAGTTAATTTCATAGGCGGATACTCAGCACTGGTCAGTAAGGGAATGACGGGGGCTGACAGACTGCTTATCGAATCAATTCCAAAGGCTCTTTCAATAACCGATGTGGTATGCTCATCAATTAATGTCGGATCCACCAAGACCGGCATCGATATGGATGCAGTAAGGCTCATGGGAACCATTATCAAAAAGACGGCAGAGGCCACAGCCGATAATGACTCCCTGGGATGTGCCAAGCTGGTGGTGTTCTGCAACGCTCCGGACGACAATCCCTTCATGGCGGGAGCGTTCCACGGCGTTACCGAGGCAGATAAGATCATAAATGTCGGCGTAAGCGGTCCCGGAGTTGTCAAGACTGCCCTTGAGAAGGTGAGGGGAGAGAGCTTTGAGGTGCTCTGCGAGACCATCAAGAAGACCGCCTTTAAGGTTACAAGAGTGGGACAGCTTGTGGCTCAGGAAGCCTCCAGGAGACTTTCTGTTCCATTTGGCATAATCGATCTGTCACTGGCACCAACGCCGGCAATCGGAGATTCTGTTGCTGACATCTTACATGAGATAGGCGTTGAGCATGCCGGAGCACCCGGAACAACAGCTGCGCTGGCTCTTTTAAATGACCAGGTGAAAAAGGGCGGTGTAATGGCATCATCCTATGTCGGAGGACTCTCAGGAGCCTTTATTCCCGTCAGTGAAGATCAGGGAATGATAAATGCGGCAGAGGCTGGGGCACTTACCCTCGAGAAGCTTGAAGCCATGACCTGCGTCTGCTCCGTAGGCCTTGATATGATCGCAATCCCAGGTGATACCAGGGACACCACTATAGCGGGCATAATAGCAGATGAGATGGCTATCGGAATGATCAACCAGAAGACCACAGCTGTGAGACTTATCCCTGTTATCGGAAAAGGCGTGGGCGAGAGAGCACAGTTCGGAGGTCTGCTTGGATATGCTCCGATAATGCCGGTAAATCAGTTCTCCTGTGATGAATTTGTAAACAGGAAAGGCAGGATTCCAGCCCCTGTCCACAGCTTCAAAAATTGACGTATTTAAAGATTAAAAAAAACTAAAATTTATCAATATTCATTGAGTTAAATTTCGCCAGGGGTTACCATATAAATAGCGACTCAAAATAATTTCAAAAAGAGGTAATCATGGAAGAACGCAGAAAAATTAACCGTGTAGACTACACAGCAAACAGTATCATAGTAGACAGAGAGACTCAGGCCAAGTATTACGGCCAGGTTAAAAACATATCTCCACTGGGACTGGCAATTGTGGTTGATGATAAAGTGCCTAATCTCGTGGGCAAGGACGTGATCGTAGTTGCAGAGACACTTATCATGTATGCCGATGTGGTAAGAGAAGATGACAGTCAGAACGGAAGCAAAGTGATGGCTTTCTCGTCCAGAAAGTTTACAGGAGATGTTCTTCAGTATCTGTTTGAGCATCTTGGAATGGAAGAGATCGAGGACGACGAAGAAGAATAACTTTTTTACATTGAAGCAGTGCTTTACGGGGATGATATGGAAAAGATTAAGAGATGGCAGACCTGGGTCCTTATCATCATATGCGTAGCAATGAATATACTCGGCAGGGAGATTGCGCAAAGCCTTAACCTGCCGATATGGTTTGATGCGGTTGGAACCATCCTGGCGGCTATTACTTTAGGCGCCTTTGGTGGTGGTGTTTGTGGTGCAATAACAAATACCATTATATTTGCCATGTCTATCGATATGGCTTCATTTCCTTACCTGATTGTATCAGTGTGTCTTGGTATAGTGATTGGGCTTTTTTTTCCGAGAAAGAAGCCCAATTCTTTTATTATAGCTTCTGCTGCCGTAATTACGGGACTTCTGGCAGCTCTGGTTTCAACTCCCCTGAATCTTTTAATATATGACGGCAAAACAGGAAACATGTGGGGGGATGCTGTCATCGACATGCTCTCACAGCACATCAAGGTTCCATTGATAAATTCTTTCATAGCCGAATTCTTTGTAGATTTCCCTGATAAGGCTTTGAGCTTTCTGATCGCTCTTGGTCTCATTTATGCTTACCGAAAGCTTAAAGAGACGTCAACAAAAAAAATCGCTGTGGGGATTTTGATAATTCCCATGATACTTTCCATGATACCCTGCAACAAAGCTGAGGCAGTGGACTTTGGCAGTGAATTCACAGGAGAGCTTTACGATACGGAGGATGGACTTGAATCCATCGAGATCAATGCCGTAGAGCAGACCAATGACGGATATATATGGGTGGGAACATATTCAGGAATTTATCGCTATGACGGTTATCGTTTTTATCCCATGAAACTTGATGACAGGATCAAAAACGTTATGGAGCTCTACGTGGATACGAAGGGACTTTTATGGATCGGAACCAATGACAGTGGAATTGCCTGTTACGATCCCGAGAAAGAGACTATCAAATTCTTTACTGTTGATGAAGGGCTCGCCTCAAATTCCATCAGAGCGATCACAGAGGATGATTCCGGCAACATTTTCGTGGCCACCATAACCAGTTTATGTGTGATCGAAAACAGCGGAAACATCAAAGTGTTTGAGGGCAACAACCTTCACGGCATATACAAGCTGGCAGCCAGCGGGGACACTGTGGCGGGCATTAAGAATGACGGAACGCTGGTCCTTTTGCAGGATATGCAGATCAGATACTACTTTGCCGGCAATTATTCTTCTGTGGATTCTACAGGAGACGGAAACTTTATAGTGGGCACAACTGCCAATATTACTGCGCATGTCAACATAAAAGACGGTCTGGCAGAAATTGGCACCAAGCACTATTCAGATTCACTGAAATACTATAATGATGTCTGCTATTCCGAACAATATGGCGGTTTCTTTGCATGTTGTGAAAACGGCGTGGGATTCATAAACAAAAAGGGTGTTGTCACTGATATGACAAACTCTGTCTTTAATACATCAGTTGATGACTGCCTTATAGATTATCAGGGAAATATATGGTTTGCCTCCAGCAAGCAGGGAATCATGAGGTTTACCTGGAACCCGTTTGAGGATCTTTTTACCAGGGCCAAGATTGACAGCGAAGTTGTAAACTGCTGTCTTTTAAAGGATGGCCTTCTTTATGCTGCCACGGGAAGCGGCCTTGTTACTGTGGATCTGAAAACTTTCTATTCGGTTCCGATTCCCAAGCCCCAGTACCTGAAAAATATCCGCATAAGGCACATTTTAAATGACAGTAACGGTAATCTGTGGTTTTCTACTTATGGAGAACATGGCCTTATTGAGATGAAGCCCGACTATACCATCAATACGTTCAATTCCCATAACGGCGGAGCTGAAGGTGACAGGTTCAGGCTCTGCACTGAGCTCTCTGACGGCAGGATAATCGCTGTCAGCAATTCAGGAATTAATTTTATCAAGGATGAGAAGATCGTAAGCCATTTGGGAGAGACCGACGGAATAGAAGCGCAGGTTCTTTGCATCAGCGAAGATGTGGAACACAACAGGATCTTTATGGGCTCTGACGGAGCCGGAATTTTTGTGGTGGAGAACGACAGGATTGTTGACTGCATTGATGAGAAGGACGGACTGAATGCTCTTGTTGTCATGAAGATCATTCCCTGCTGCGGGGGTTATCTCTATGTGACCAGTAATGCGCTGTATTACGCTAAGGATGGCGAAATACGGGCGCTTGAGAATTTCCCCTATTCAAACAATTATGACGTATTTCTTGACGGAGAAGGAAATGCCTGGGTCCTTTCCAGCGCAGGCATTTTTATAGTCAATGAATTGCAGCTGATAAATGACGGAGACTACAATTATACACTGCTTAACAGAAGCAGCGGGCTTCGCGGATCGATCTCCGCCAATTCGCATTATGCTTTTTCAAATGACCTTCTGTACCTTTGCTGCACTGACGGCGCCAGGAGAATAGATATAAACGACTACGATTCTTATAACAAGATATATAAGATCAAGATCTCTGACCTGACGATCGGTGATCAGCATATTAATCCTGTTGACGATGTATACATTATTCCGGCCACCACGGGACGTATTCAGTTTGAAGTGGCAATTTTAAACTACACAATGTCAAATCCCTACATACATATATTCCTGGAGGGAGTTGATGATGAAGGCATCTACTGCTACCAGCACGACATGGAGAACCTGATCTATACTGATCTGAAGTATGGAAAATACAAGCTTCATGTGCAGGTATACGATTCTTCCGGAACAAGCCTTCAGAGAGAAGAGATATTCTATATCGAAAAGGAATCAATGCTCTATGAACGGCCGTATTTCCGCGCCTATTTCTACTTTGTATGCGCTATCCTGGTGCTATATATAGGATGGGCAATAGGCTATCTGATACAGAATGCCAATAACCTTGAGAGATGGCAGAACGCAGCAACTACAGATCCTCTTACAGGTCTTTTGAACAAGAGGGGCGCAGAGGCTGAGTTTACTGCGGCCTGCGCCAATGAAAAAGGTATCCTGATGATCATGGACCTGGACAGTTTCAAGCCTGTAAATGACATTTACGGCCATGATATGGGCGACAAGATCCTTATGAGCATAGCTCTGTTTATGAAGACCTGCACAAGGGAAGAGGATCTTTTGGCCAGGATCGGCGGTGATGAGTTTGTTGCTTTCCTAAAGAACGCGAACAGGGAAGTGGTTGTTGATGACAAGACCAAATTCCTGAACAATGAAATACTTAAGGCAGCAAAGACATATATGGGAAAAGACATGGAGATTCCCATTGGTGTTTCAGTTGGTGCGGTAATGATTCCCGATGAGGGGACTGATTACCATGACCTGCTCACGAAAGCAGACAAGGCACTTTATGAAGCCAAGAACAACGGAAAACATGCCTATGCAATTTACTCGACAGCTGATGGTTCAAAATCTTCCACGGTAGATCAGAGCGCTACAGGAGGACTCACATCCCTCAGAAAGATAATGTCAGAGAGGGGACCTGCAAACGGTGCATACTTAGTGGATTACAATTCTCTTGAGGACATTTACCGAATTGTAAAGAGACTCAATACAACGCGATGCGTGAAATCTCTTATGATACATTTTGAGATCTTGGCGGATGAGGGCGATGAGTCTAAACCTGAAGAGAAATTTGCGGAAAAACTTAGAGAAGCCCTTTCTGATAAGGATATTGTCTGTATAGATGGCAAAAACCGTGTGCTGGCCATTATATTTACAGATGGAGACTCTGGGCTTTTGAGTGAATTTGCAAAAGGCATAATAACAAAGTGGAATAGAGAGGAAGGCGCTGATAAGTATAAGATCAGGTATGAAATAGGAAAGCTTTAAAATACTATATATAGAATCCAGGGGTGGAAGAAATTCTAAATATGGTGTATTATTAATTGGAAATTACGTTGGGGGGAAACGATCATGAGTAAAAAAAGGAAGACAGGCGTCAGCTTTATGCTGAAAATCTGTACTTTCATCGTTGACAAGCGTAATCTTTTCTTCTTACTTTACGCCATTCTTTGTATTTTTTCTGCCATATCCAGGAACTGGGTCCAGGTGGAGAACAAGCTTGAGGAATATCTTCCGGGTACGTCAGAGACCAGGCAGGGCCTGGATCTGATGGAGGAGCAGTTCACCACCTACGGCAGCGTTAATGCCATGGTTGCCAATATTTCCTATGACCAGGCCCTGGAGATCAGGGAGTATCTAGAAGGCATCGACGGTGTCTTTTCAGCCGAGGTCGATGATTCTGCCGAGCATTACAACAACGGTTCGGCGCTGTTCACCATAACCTTTGACTACGATCAGAATGACGACAGATGCCTTGCCATGCTGGAACAGATGCAGGACTACTTCGCATCCTATGACTCCTATCTCACAACTTCTTTAGGCGATACCCAGGCCGAACTGATTGACAAGGAGATGGGTGTAATATCCATACTTGTCGTAATAATAGTTGTGGCAGTTCTTTTGCTGACATCCCAGGCTTATGCCGAGGTGCCGGTTCTTTTGCTGACCTTCGGAAGTGCAGCTCTGGTTCAGATGGGCACCAACTTCCTTATGGGCACGATTTCCTTCGTCTCAGATTCCGTAACGATAGTTCTTCAGCTTGCGCTGTCTGTTGACTACGCGGTCATTTTCCTTAACAGATACAAGGAAGAGCACCAGGAGCTTCCATACAGAGAAGCCTGCATCCTGGCTCTGTCCAAATCAATCCCTGAGATCTCGGGGAGTTCACTGACCACCATCGGTGGTCTTATAGCCATGCTTTTCATGCAGTTTGGTATCGGCAGAGATATGGGTATAGTACTTATTAAAGCTATCATATTAAGTCTTTTGTCCGTATTTTTACTGATGCCCGGCATCATTATGATCTTTGCGGTTCCCATGGAAAAGACACAGCACAGGAATTTCATTCCGCAGATTCCCTTTGTCGGCAAATTTGCCTATGCAACAAGGTATATCATTGCTCCTCTGTTTGTGGTTGCGATCATTGTTGCCAGCAGGATATCCTCAAATACCCCGTATGTGTACGGCTATTCCAAGATCACACCTCCGCTTATAAATGATGTTCAGATCGCACAGAACATGCAGAAGGAGACTTTTAAGTCCAACAATATGATGGCGCTTGTGTTCCCGTCGGGAGACTATGACAAGGAAAAGCAGCTCATCGATGAGCTGATGAGAAATCCAAATGTGGAATCCATCACCGGACTTGCAAACACAGAAGCAATCGGAGGATATACCCTGACTGAGAAGCTGACTCCGCGGCAGTTCTCGGAGCTTCTTGACATCGACTATGAGATAGCAGAGCTTGTTTATTCTGCCTACGCGGTCAATGACGAAGATTATGCCAAGGTTGTTAACGGCCTGGCCAACTATAAGGTTCCACTGATTGACATGTTCCTTTATGTCTACAATGAAGTCGAAGAGGGCTATGTGACCCTGGACGAAGAACTGATGAAAAAACTTGAGGATGCCAACAGGATGATGAACTTTGCCCTTAAACAGCTTGAGGGACCTGAGTATTCCAGAATTCTTGTCTATTCCATGCTTCCCGAAGAGTCAGATGAGACCTTTGAATTTATAGATGAACTCCACAAGGTGACCGAGAAATTCTACGATGGCGACAAGATCTATGTGGTGGGCGAGTCAGTGAGTCAGCTTGACCTCAAAAAGTGCTTTGCAAGGGACAACACTGTGACAAGTGTAATTTCAATACTTGCCGTTCTTGTTGTGCTTCTTTTCACATTTAAATCTGCAGGTATGCCGGTACTCCTTATAGCAGTCATTCAGGGATGTATCTGGATCAATTTCTCAATACCGGCAATCCAGCATGACAGTCTCTTTTTCCTTGGCTATCTGATCGTAAGCTCTATCCAGATGGGTGCCAATATCGACTATGCCATCGTTATCGCAGGCAGATACACCGATCTTAGGACCAGCATGGGTAAAAGAGATGCCATCATCGATACCATGAACCTCTCGTTCCCTACCATCATCACATCCGGAACCATGCTGGCTGTGGCAGGTACACTGATCGGTAAGATGACTTCAGACTGCGCAATTTACGGTATCGGAAAGTGTCTGGGACGAGGTACCATCATTTCCATCCTGATAACCATGTTTGTTCTTCCGCAGATCCTTCTGATGGGAGACAGGATCATTGAGCTCACTGCCTTTGTAATGAACATGCCGCTTCAGACCAAGCATGTTGCCGGAAAGATAAGAGTCGATGGACTTATCAACGGCAAGGTCAACGGTATGGTCAACGGTGTTGTACATGCTTACATCAGAGGTAACGTCAGCGCATATATTGATAATGACGACGTGAAGGTACTTGAGGTTGACGAAGAAGATGCCTTGCCTGACGATGTGAGTGAGGAGGGCGTGTAATATGAAAAGGAGATTATTTGCGGCACTTTTGTCAGCTGTAGTTCTTTTTTGCACCACCTCGTTTGCCTTTGCAGAAAACGATCAGACACAAGAGAGCAAAGTTCTTTTTGAACCAATACCTGAAGATGATATCACTAAGGCGATAACCACCGGTACACAGGTGAGGGAAGCAGAAAAAGAGGATGATGACGCAGATGAGGACATCAGGGACCAGATAGAGGACCTGATTCCTGACAACGTGGAAGAGATAAAGATTGGAACTGCCGGAGAGCTTATAGAGTTTTCCAAAAAGTGCAGCCTTGATACCTGGTCTGCCAATAAGATGGTGGTCCTCACGGATGACATAGATCTTCTCGGGGTGAAATTTAATGGAATCCCTTATTTTGGCGGGATATTTGACGGAAGAGGACACACAATAAAAGAGCTGGATATTACAGACAGCCTTTCCTATGCAGGGTTATTCTCTTATGTTCAGAAGGATGCAGTAGTAAAGAATCTAAACGTCGAAGGTGCCGTTGTACCCTCAGGCAGCAACCTCATAATTGGCGGAATTGTCGGTGATAACTATGGAATAATCAGAAACTGCAGCTTTAAGGGAATAATAAAAGGTGTAGATTACATAGGCGGCATAGTTGGTATCAATGAGGTGTCCGGCGAGATCGACAACTGCACCAGCAGCGGATACATCGACGGCACACATTTCTGCGGCGGTATATCCGGTGAAAACATGGGCAATATTACGGGGTGTACCAACAACTGCGCCATAAATACTACCGTGACAGATATTGGCATCAGCATTGATTCAATGGAGACCATAAACGCTGTTCTTAACCTGATAAAAAATGGTCTGGACAATCAGGACAAGCCTTCTGCTGACGTGACAGTTACCGACATCGGTGGAATTTCCGGCCTTTCTATCGGTATAATTACGCGCTGCATAAACAACGGCGAGATAGGATATGACCACGTTGGATACAACGTCGGAGGAATTGCCGGAAGACAGTCGGGATATATCCTGAGCTGCTCCAACAACGGACTTATAAAGGGCAGAAAAGACGTGGGCGGTATCGCGGGCCAGGCTGAGCCTTATATTACCGTGGATCTGGGTTCCGATATAGCTTATCAGCTTACTCAGTCAATATCAGAACTCCACGACACAGTCACCGCTACGCTGAATGATGCCAAGAAGCAGTCTGATACTGTATCCGAGAGACTGGCTGTGATCCAGAAGTTTACTGCCGGAGCGGTTGATGACACAAAATTCATTGCCACAGGTACCGTGGATCTTGTAAACGGTATTTCATCAGCAGCCAATACAGCTTTTTCCAGAATTGACTATGTGATCGATGAGGCCTCCAAGGAAGGCGGTATTATGGACGGCACTGTATCGGCAGCTGAGAATGTCTCAGAATCCATAAAGGATATCAGGGATACAATAGATGATATTGATATATATGAATATCTGAGTGACGGCGAGAAGGAGGATTTTGACAGGGCCAAAGAGGCCATGGAGATAATCACCGCCCAGGAGTCTGAACTGTACGATGCAGCCTACGATGCCTACTTCAATGAATTTATCCATCAACATGGTCACAACTATGCTTCAGATCTGAAATTCATTACATCAGGCGGCGAGATCTTAGAGCTGGATCCGAACGCAGATGCCTCTGCAGATCTGGAATCCGAAGGAAGTGACATAACCCTGTATGATGGCGAATTTGTTCACTATGAGTCTGATGACTCCTATGAGAAGTTTCCTATAACTGACGGATCAGAGCAGCAGGAGCAGGACAAGAAGCTGAAGAAACTGGCCAAGGCCCACGCAGCACTCAAGGCTACCGATTATGCCAAGGAAAAGTATGTATCCCCTGAAGGATACAGCAGCAATGACGTGACAGAAGATCTTGCAGCTGCCACTCAGACCATTACAGAGCTTACCTACAGGCACCTTCCGGATCTTACAGATGCTGTGCGCTCTGATGCGGAATCGGCTGCAAATTCCGTTGCCGGCGCGGCTTCGGATCTAAAAGGAGCTCTCAGGTCAGCCAGAGACCTGGTGGGTGATATCGCCGGGCAGGATGACATCAGACTGCCTTCGCTGGATGATGAATACAGAGCACATACTGCAAGCCTTGCAGATAATATGAAGGGAATGAACGACAACTTCGGCCTTCTGAATTCTGAGATAAACAGCTCTTCGGATGTCCTGGTTGGCGATCTGCAGGCGCTTTCCGACAAGTTCAACGATATTCTGATGCTCTATACCGATGCGATAGACGGGGTTCTGGATAAGGATTATACCGATATCATCAGCGATGAATCCCTGGCTGAGGCTGAGTATACAACTGATGCCACCATCGATTCCTGCCTGAACTTCGGAACATGTGAGGGAGATATCGATACCTCCGGAATAGCAGGAACAATGGCGATCGAGTATGACTTTGACAAGGAGAGCCAGATCACAGGACTCAAGGGCAGCAAGATCAATACCTCCTTTATCACTAAATGTGTCCTGCGTAAGAACCGCAACTACGGCAGTATCAAGGGACTTAAAGACTACACCGGAGGCATCTGCGGCATGCAGGAGATGGGAACTGTTTTGGGATGCGGCAGCTATGGAAATGTTGAGTCAACAAACGGCAACTACGTTGGCGGCATCACAGGCTCCTCACTTTCTTACATAATAAGCTCCTATGCCAAGGGCGAACTCGACGGCATGAATTATGTGGGTGGTATAGCCGGGGATGGCAGAAACATCAGAGAGTGTCTGTCACTGGTAACAGTGGGAGAGGCAGAAAGCTGGTATGGTGCCATAGCAGGCCACGTGGATGATGCCGGAGAAGTAAGAGAAAACTATTTTGTAAGTGATGAGCTTGCCGGTATCGACAGAGTAAGTTACAGCTTAAAGGCTGAGCCCGTCAGCTATGAAGACGTACTGAACAACAGGGTTTTTGGCGAGTTTGAAAACGAAACAAAAGACGAGGAAGGTAAGGTTGTAGCCTTAAGCTCTGCAGAAGACGAAAATAAAGAAAAAGAATATTTATACAGAAGTATCCCGGATGAGTTTAATTCGTTCATAATTAGGTTTATACTAGTGGACGAGGACATTGATGGGGGAAGCACGGAAATAGGACGCCTGTCAAAGAAATACGGCGATTCCGTTAAGAAAGAAGATTATCCTCCTGTCACCAACAAAGATGGATACTATGTTGTCTGGGACACTGACCGGATTGATAATATTTCCGCGGATATGACCATAAATGCCACCTACAAGAGATACAGGACTACGATCTCAGTCGACAGGCCAAGTGACAATATCCACAGATCAGACCTTTTGGTAGACGGCAACTTCAGGGAGGGAGATGAGCTGAAGGTTGTCAGAACTGTTCTTGGTAAAGAGGACCAGGGCAGCGATGAGGCCATAACTCTGTATGAGAAGCTCGATGTGACCGTGCCGGATGACGGAAGTAAGAACCACAGGATAAGATTCAGGCCTCAGGACGACGCCATCGAGATCATCGGCAAGATCGGCAAATATACCGACGCCAGGATGATCCTGTTCATGGAGACAGAGAGCGGCATACAGGAACTTAAGCCCGTCGACAAGATGGGAGCTTATGATATCTATGAGATAGACGGCAATTCCTTCCACCTTATCTACGGCTACAAGGGCTTTAACAAACTGGGAAATATCATGTTCTATGCTGTAGTGGCTGTAGTGGTGATCATATTACTGCTGCTGATATTAAATATCTATCTTTTTATCAAGCATCGAAACAAGGCAACAAAGATGATAGCGGATGTGAAGGAAAAGGTCACATCCAGAATAGACAGCAAGGAACAGCGTTTCTACGATGATTCCAAAGATGATGTGAAGGCAAAAGAAAAAGCCAAAGACAAAGAGCAGAAGTCCGAGGAAAAAGAGGCAGAGAGCAAAGAAAAGGCAGAAGAAACTGAAATTAAAGAAGAACCTGAAAAAACAGAACCTAAAGAAGAAAAAAACAATAGCGAACTAACGGAAAAGCAGGAAGAAACAAAAGCAAAAGAAGAAAAAGAGGATCCTGAGGAATGAAAGAATTATTGAAAGAGCTCCTTATGGAAGACAAGACGCTGATCCACGTGCCCTTCGGAAACGGATTTTTCGATATCTATAAATCCGTGGTGGTCACCTGGGGAATACTGGTGTTTTGCATCATAATTCTGCTCATACTTACCAGCAATCTCAAAGTGCATAACATTTCCAAACGCCAGGCTGCGCTGGAAGCAGTGGTGGTATGGCTCAGATCCACTGCCGTGGGAATGCTGGGAGAAGAGGCGGCGGGATACGCCGACTACATAGTCACGGTCCTGGTGTTCATAGCCATCTCAAATATGGTGGGGCTTTTCGGGCTGGTTCCGCCCACTATGGACCTGAATGTCACCATAGCTCTTTCTGTCATGAGCATTGTCCTGGTGGAGGCTGCAGGAATTATCAGAAAGGGACCCGGCAAATGGCTGAAGGGCTTTGCCGAGCCCATGCCGGTAATAGCACCCATGAATGTTTTAGAGCTGGTGATACGCCCGTTGTCGCTTTGCATGCGACTTTTCGGCAACATTCTTGGAGCCACGGTTATCATGGAGCTGATAAAGCACGTAGTTCCTATAATACTGCCGGCAGCTCTGAGTCTTTATTTTGATCTCTTTGACGGAGCGATACAGGCATATGTATTTTGCTTTTTGACATCGCTTTATATAAAAGAAGCTGTTGAGTAACTTAAGTTGTTTCGTTGGGAAAACATATGATCAGGAGGTAAATCAAATGAATCTTACAGCATTAGGTGCAGCTATTGCCGCATTTACAGGAATCGGCGCAGGTATCGGAATCGGCATCGCCACAGCCAAGGCAACGGACGCAGTGGCCAGGCAGCCTGAAGCCGACGGCAAGATAATGAAGCTTCTGCTTCTGGGATGTGCTCTTGCAGAGGCAACTGCAATTTACGGATTCGTTGTAGCTATTATGATAATTCTTTTCTCATAAAAAAGGGGATAGGTCGTGTTAAGCATAAGTATTGTAAATATTGTCTGTACAATATTAAATCTGTTGATCCTGTACTTCGCTTTCAAGAAGATCCTTTTTGGGAGAGTTGATGCCATATTAAAGGCCAGGCAGGAAGAGGTGGACAGCGCGACAAATGCAGCTGATAAGGCCATCGATGAAGCCCGCGCCGCCAAGAAGGAATATGAGCAGAAGATCGCCATGGCAGATGAGGAGAAGATCCAGATCCTCTCAGATATCAAAAAACAGGGATATGAAGAGTACGAGCGCATAGTTACGGATGCCAGGAAAAAGGGCGATGAGATCATAACCGAGGCCAAGTACACCGCAAAGGTTGAGGCCCAGAGAGCAAAGGCAGCTTATTCAGCAGAACTTAAGGATATGGTCATAGAAGCAGCCACCAAGATCGCCGCCAGCAAGCACAACGAAGCAGGCGATGCTGAGCTCTATGACAAGTTTATTGATGAGGCGGTAGCATTAAAAAATGAATAATGATAAGAAAGCTATACTGCGATATGCCGGTACAGCGCCCACAGCCGGGCAGATAGATAAGATAAGGGATTTCCTTGAGAAAAAATTTGACCGGCAGGATATCGAGATCAAAGTCGTTCTGGATGACTCTGTTGGCGGAGGCTTTATCCTCTCTTATGCCAACTACGAGTATGACTGGAGCGATGTGGGCCGTGCCAGGCAGCTTCGCAATGAACTTAACAGCGTCAAGATCAAGAAGACCGATCTGGATACCGGCGGCATCATCTCCATGTTCAAACAGAAGGTGGACAATTTCGACCTGTCCATCAAGAGAAGAGAGGTGGGCAGAGTATCCTGGGTAGGTGATGGCATCGCCAACATTGATGGAATCGAGAGGGCCTTCTTCGGCGAAATAATCGAGTTTGAAGATGGCACCAGGGGAATGGTCCAGGATATCAGAAGAGACCAGATAGGATGCATTCTCTTTGGAGACGACTCCGGTATAAGGCAGGGGAGCAGGGCTGTGCGCACCTACAAGGAGGCAGGCGTTCCCGTGGGAGATGCCTTCATCGGAAGGATCATAGACGCGCTGGGAGCCCCCATTGATGGCCTTGGAGATATAAAGGAATCTGACTACAGGGCCATCGAGAGACCTGCCCCGGGAATAATAGACAGGCAGTCAGTAAACGAACCTCTGGAGACAGGTATTCTGTCTATTGATACCATGTTCCCGATAGGAAGAGGTCAGCGTGAGCTTATAATCGGAGACCGTCAGACCGGTAAGACGTCCATTGCCATAGATACCATTCTGAATCAGAAGGGCAAGGATGTACTGTGCATTTATGTGGCCGTCGGACAGAAGGCTTCTTCCGTTGCCAAAATAATACAGATACTAAAAAAGAACGGAGCCATGGATTACACCACAATCGTAAGTTCCACGGCCTCTGATCCCGCGCCGCTTCAGTACATAGCTCCCTATGCGGGGACTGCCATCGGCGAGTACTTTATGAAGCAGGGCCGTGATGTGCTGATAGTTTATGATGACCTGACCAAGCATGCCATAGCTTACAGAGCCATCTCACTTCTTTTGGAAAGACCGCCGGGACGTGAGGCTTATCCGGGAGATGTCTTTTACCTACACTCAAGGCTCTTGGAGAGAGCAAGTAAGCTCTCCTCAGAGATGGGCGGCGGTTCCATAACTGCGCTTCCTATCGTTGAGACTCAGGACGGTGACGTGTCGGCATATATTCCCACAAACGTCATCTCCATAACTGACGGACAGATATTCCTTGAGAGCGATCTGTTCTTTGAGGGCATGAGACCGGCAGTAAATGTGGGGCTTTCCGTATCCCGTGTAGGCTCAGCTGCCCAGACAAAGGCCATGAAAAAAGCTGCAGGAAGCATAAGAGTGGATCTCGCCCAGTACAGGGAGATGGCAGTATTTACCCAGTTCAGCTCAGATCTGGATGAGACGACAAGAGCCCAGCTCAATCATGGCGCGATACTGATGGAACTTTTAAAGCAGCCTCTGGAACACCCCCTGGCCATGCACGAAGAAGTTATCATTCTGGTAGCTTCCGGCGGCAAGAAGATGGAGCATGTTCCTGTTGCCAGAGTAAAAGAATATAAGAACCGGATGTTGGAGTTCTTTAATAAAGAACATCCCGATATCTGCAGCGACATCGAAAAGAGCGGTGAGCTTGCGGATGAGATCAAAAAGAGGATACTGGACGCAATGGATGTGTTCAATGACAGAATGAGGTTTTAAGAGTTGGCAAATATTAAGGAGATAAGAGACAGAATAAATAGTGTCAATGAGACCATGAAGATAACCAGCGCCATGTATCTTATTTCTTCAACCAAGCTGCAGAAGGCCAAGAAGATGCTGGTTGACACGGAGCCCTTCTTCTTCGCCACCAAGGCAATGATAGAGAGGGTGGTCTCCAACATTCCGGAGGATACCCAGAATCTTTTTCTTGAGACCCACAAGGATATCCCGGAGAGTGAGAGGCGAAGGGGATATGTTATCTTCACTGATGACAAAGGGCTTGCAGGAGCTTTTAACCACAATGTCATCAGGACAGCCGAAGAGCACATATTAAACGACGGGGACAAGTGGAAGCTGTTTGTGATAGGAGAACTGGGGAGATATCATTTCGCCACCAGGAAGATGCCCATTGAGGAATCATTTCTTTTCACATCACAGAATCCCACTCTTCACAGAGCCAGGAAAATAGCGGCTGAGATTCTGGACTACTACTACGAAAGAGAGATCGACGAGTTTTACATCGTCTATACCACCATCAAGGGAGGAAGCTGTGAGACCAGGTTTGAAAAGCTTCTGCCCCTGGATATCATTACGGATATTCGGAGTAAGAATATCGAATCCGGCAAGATCTTCGATGAATTTCTGATGGAGCCAAGCCCTTCGGCCATCCTTGACAACATCGTACCAAATTATATCACCGGGTTTATTTACGGAGCGCTGGTGGAATCCTTCTGCTCAGTGCAGAACTCTAGAATGATGGCCATGGATGCAGCCAACAAGAATGCACAAAGGATGATATCTGAGCTTCACAAGAGCTACAACAGGCAGAGGCAGGCTCAGATCACAAGGGAGATCACAGAGGTTGTCAGCGGTGCCAAGTCAATAAAAAAGATCCGGCAGGAGCAGATGCGAAAGGACGACAGTTTTGGAAAAAGGTAAGATAGTACAGGTAATGGGACCTGTTGTAGATGTATACTTTAAGGACGGAGATCTGCCATATATCAATGAGGCTCTTGCTGTCTATGTAAGCGACAAAAAGAGGGTCATGGAAGTGGCTCAGCACATCGGAGGAGACACGGTAAGATGCATTATGATGTCCGCTTCGGAGAAACTGGCCAAGGGCATGGATGTCATCCGTATGGGAGGACCGATAAAGGTACCTGTGGGTGAAGGTGTTCTTGGAAGGCTCTTTAATGTACTGGGAGAACCGATAGATAATAAAGGCTATGTGGATCAGGGAAATGCCTGGCCGATCCACAGACAACCGCCCAAGCTTATAGATCAGAGCCCTGTTGTGGACGTATTGGAGACCGGGATCAAGGTAATCGACCTTCTGGCTCCTTATGCCAAGGGCGGTAAAATAGGTCTTTTTGGAGGAGCAGGTGTCGGCAAGACTGTGCTCATCCAGGAGCTGATCCAGAACATATCAACAGAACATGGCGGATATTCCATTTTCACAGGAGTTGGAGAGAGATCCAGAGAGGGCAATGATCTCTGGGCTGAGATGACGGAATCCGGAGTTATAAATAAGACGGCCTTGGTATTCGGTCAGATGAACGAGCCTCCGGGAGCCAGAATGAGGGTTGCCGAGACCGGACTTACCATGGCTGAGTATTTCAGAGATGTATGCCATCAGGATGTACTTCTTTTCATAGATAATATCTTCAGATTTATCCAGGCCGGCTCAGAGGTGTCATCGCTTCTTGGAAGAATGCCCTCAGCTGTGGGATATCAGCCCACTCTGGCAACAGATCTGGGACTTTTGCAGGAGAGGATAGCTTCCACAAGAGATGGCAGTGTCACCAGCGTACAGGCGGTTTACGTGCCTGCTGACGATCTGACGGACCCTGCACCTGCAACCACATTTGCCCATCTTGATGCCACTACGGTTCTGTCCAGGAGGATAGTGGAACTGGGAATCTACCCGGCAGTTGATCCGCTTGAATCCTCAAGCCGTATCCTGGAAGAGGATATCGTTGGCAAGGTACACTACGAGACTGCGATGAAGGTTTTGGAGATCCTTCAGAAATACAAAGAACTTCAGGATATTATCGCCATCCTTGGAATGGATGAACTCTCGGATGAGGACAAGACCACTGTCTACAGAGCCAGGAAGATCCAGAGATTCTTTTCCCAGCCATTCCACGTGGCGGAGAAATTCACCGGCATAAAGGGAGAGTATGTTCCGCTCTCTGAGACCATCAAGGGCTTCAGATCCATAATAAACGGTGATATGGACAACTTCCCGGAGGCGGCTTTCTTTAATGTGGGAACAATAGAACAGGTCATTGAGAAGGCAAAGACCCTGTGACGGGGATAGGTGCAGCCAATGAGTAAGCTTGTGAAAACATTTCATTTACAGGTGATATCTGTAAATGGTACATTTTATGATGGCGAAGCCCAGGAGATCATAGTTCCCTGCGACGACGGAGAACTGGCTATCCTGGCAGGACATGAGGAGATGATCCTGGCCATATACGAGGGGATAATCAAGATCAAAAAGCCTGATGACGAGTGGTGTATCGGCGTCGTCAGCATAGGTTCAGTACAGGTCACCACGGATAACAAGTGCATCGTGCTTGTGAACACCGTGGAGAGGCCGGAGGACATCGATAAGAGAAGGGCGCAGGAGGCCTATGAATTTGCCATGGAGCACCTGCAGCAGAAGCAGTCGATAAAGGAGTTCAAGAAGTCCCAGGCAGGTCTTGCCAGGGCCCTCACCAGACTCAAGGCTGCATCAAAATATTCAGGATTAAAAGAGTAGAGTATGAAAAAGAGATTTTTGTTTGGGTTAAGTATTATAATTTTTTCTTTGTGTGTATTCACCGGGTGTGGTAAAAAAGCCGCTGATCCGGAGCTTGACGAATACAAAAAGAGCATGACAGAGTTTTATGACAGCCTCACATATTTTGACAAGGCCATCAATGCAATAGACCCTGAGTCTGAGGGTGCAAAATCAGAACTTTTGGGATACATGGACGACATGAATGAGGCCTATGGCGAGATGGCGAAAGCTAAGATACCGGAAGCATTTTCCGGCATCTGTGATATCGCGGTGGAGGCTGCGGACTATATGCAGAAGGCTGATGAATTCTATCATCAGGCCTATGACAATGAATTTGATGAGAACAGTGAGATGCTGGCGTCCCAGTACTATCAGAGGGCAAACTCCAGGGCCATCGTCATGCTGCAGGTCCTGCACGGAGAAGTGCCTGAGGGCGAGGGCGTCTCTGTTGAGACCCAGAGCACCTATGAGTTTTCCACAATAGATTCAGATTCGGGCGAGGGCGAATGAAGACGGAAAACAGGTTCATTTATGCCCTTAAGTTAATAGGAAGTCTGTTTGTGATAACCATTCACGCGCCCTTTGGCGGACCCGTCGGCGACGCTATAATGAGTATGGCAAGGTTTGCCGTACCCTTTTTCTTTGCCGTGTCGGGGAGGTTCCTATTGGTCAGCCGGGACGGTAGCCTTGTCAAAGAAACATCGCAGATAAGAAGCAAGGTCAGTGGATCACTCATAAAGCTCATCAGGATGACAGCAGCTGTTTATCTGATACACCTGGTCTTTTCAATGGCGGTGAATATGAAGGGCGGCATGAGTTTCTCAGAGTGGCTGACCATGAAATTCAACCCCTTTGAAGCCAGGGCTTTTTTTCTTTTTAATTCAGGCAGATTCATCTATGACGGTTCCTATGTCTTTGACCACATGTGGTATCTGTTTGCCCTGATCTATGTTTACCTGCTGATCATAATATTTGCGCCGGTGCTGAGAAAATGGTACAAAGGACTGATAGTAATCCTTCTGGGACTTCTATATTTTGGAGAACTGCTGCAGACCTATTATCCCATAAGGCCCTTTGATATCAGTATTTCCACATGGTATGTCATCAGGAACTGGCTGTTTGTCGGCATGCCCTTTGTGCTACTGGGGATTCTTTTTTCTGATTACGCAGACGAGCACAAAGACAATATGGCAGGACTGCGCATACCTTCCATGATCGCAGTAGGTGTTGGTATAATATGCGGCATAGTTGAATTTAGTATCTGGGGTTCTAAGGAAGTATACTTCGGGTCGCTTATTATCGTGGTGGGACTTCTGTTCCTGTCTGAATGCGAGGCGTCTGCAGGCGGCATTTTGAGCGATCTTGGAAAAAGAGCTTCTTCAGAAATATATTTTTATCATGTGCTTATAATAGCAGTTCTTGATATAATGTCCCAAAATGGCATTATCCCGGTGTATCTGATGTGGCAGAAGCCTCTTATCGTGATGGCTGTTTGCCTTGTATTATTCGGAGCGGTTCCGCTTCTTTTGCAAAAGAAAACGGTAGATAAATGAACAGAGAAGAATTTATAAAGTTTTGTGACAGGAAAATAGTGTTCCTTGACGGAGCCACAGGCACCAACCTTATGAAGGCCGGGCTTCCGGCCGGAGTGTGTCCTGAGGCATGGATACTTGAGAATAAAGAGGTCCTGTATGACCTTCAAAAGGCCTATGCTGAAGCCGGGACGGATATAGTATATGCGCCCACCTTCACCGGCAACAGGATCAAGCTCGCTGACTATGGCCTTTCAGATGACATTGTCAGGATCAATACTGAGCTGGTGGAACTGTCAAAGAGTGCAGTTTCAGGCAGAGCCCTGGTGGCCGGCGACCTTACAATGACAGGGCGACAGCTAAAGCCTGTGGGAGATCTTGATTTTGACGAGCTGGTGGATGTCTACAGAGAGCAGGTAAGGATACTTGACGAGGCCGGCTGCGACCTCCTGGTGGTGGAGACAATGATGAGCCTGCAGGAGTGCAGGGCGGCGCTGATTGCAGCAAAAGAGGTTTCAGACCTCGCCGTTATGGTGAGTCTGACCTTTGAACCGGATGGAAGGACTCTTTTTGGATCGGATCCCGCATCAAGTGCCATTACCCTTGAGGCTTTGGGGGCAGCGGCCATTGGAGCCAACTGTTCCACAGGCCCCGATAAGATGGAGGGTATCATCCGGAGCATAGCCTCAGTGACCAGTATTCCTGTAATCGCCAAGCCCAATGCAGGACTGCCAAGAGCAGGCGCAGACGGATCAACGGAGTACGACATGGACTGCGTTACCTTCACGGCTCAGATGGAGCGACTGATCTTGGCGGGGGCCTCGGTAATAGGAGGGTGCTGTGGAACCACACCGGAATTTATCAGAAGCATACATGAGAGCTACAAAGATATTGTTCCGGATGAGCTAAGAGACAGCGAGGGAAAGAGGATCCCCAGGAAGATCGCAGGCAGAAGATACCTGTGCTCCGAGAGAAGGAGCCTTTCCTTTGACTTAGGCGGCCTCTTCATGGTAGTTGGTGAGAGGATAAATCCCACCGGTAAGAAAAAGCTCCAGGCAGAACTAAGGAGCGGATCCCTTGACATGGTCAGGCAATACGCCCAGGACCAGGAAAATGAGGGCGCTTCTGTCCTTGATATAAATGTAGGAATGGGCGGCATTGACGAGAAGGAAATGATGCTGAAGGTGCTTGAAGAAGTGACCACCATCACAGACCTTCCGCTGTGCATAGACACTTCCAGCGCAGAAGTCATGGAAGCGGCCCTCAGGCAATATCCCGGAAGGGCACTTATGAATTCCATATCCCTGGAAAAGGGCAAGGCGGAAGAGTTCCTGCCTCTGGCTAAAAAGTACGGGGCGATGTTTGTTCTTTTGCCGCTAAGTCCCAACGGGCTTCCCAAGGATCTTCAGGAGAAGAGGGACAACATCGACAGGCTCTCCGGAATGGCCATGGATATGGGCTTTACAAAAGAAGATATCGTGGTAGACGGCCTTGTGGCCACGGTGGGTGCCGATAAGCAGGCGGCCCTGAATGTGCTTGATACCATTGATTACTGCTATAAGAATGACTTTGCAACAATCTGCGGCCTGTCCAACATTTCTTTTGGCCTGCCTCAGAGAATGAATGTAAATACTGCATTTCTGACCATGGCAATATCAAGGGGACTGACCATGGCAATAGCGAATCCATCCCAGGAGATGCTGATAAATGCTGCCTTTGCATCAGATCTTTTGCAAAATAAAGAAGGCGCAGATATCAGGTACATTGAGAGGATGGCCAGATATGAAGATGCTGCCTCAAAAGCCCCCGGGGATAAGACAGCGGCAGCAAAGGCTGACAAAGAGGAAGATATTCTTGATATAATAAAAAAAGATGTTCTCAAGGGAATCAAGGGCAGCATCGAGAAGGATACCAGAAGGGCCTTAGAAAGCGGCCATGATCCCAAGGAGATACTGGATAAGAGCCTGATGCCTGCGATCAACGAAGTCGGCGAGCTCTTTGACAAGGGAAAATACTTCCTGCCTCAGCTGATCGCCGGGGCGGAATCCATGAAGATGTCCATTGCGATACTGGAACCCCTTCTCAAAAAGGATGAGAATGACGGCGATGAACTGCCAACCATTGTCATCGCCACCGTTAAGGGAGACATCCACGACATCGGCAAGAATCTTGTGGCACTGATGCTCAAGAACTATGGATTCAACGTCATAGACCTTGGCAAGGACGTTCCAAGAGAAGAGATCATAAGCACAGCCATGGAAAAGAAGGCTGCGGTAATAGCTCTTTCTGCACTCATGACGACTACCATGAGAGAGATGAAAAATGTTATAGATTATGCAAGGCAGAAGAAGGTGGAGAGCAAGATCATAGTAGGCGGTGCCGTGGTGACTAAGGAGTACGCCGAAGAGATCGGAGCCGACGGGTATTCTACAGATGCGGCAGATACTGTAAGATTAGTAAAACAGCTACTGAAATTAGCCTGACTTAGGAGGGAATTTATGATAGGAGCAGAGGCAATCGTAAAGTGCCTTGAAAATGAAAATACGGAAGTGATATTCGGTTATTCGGGAGTGGCCATAGATCCTTTCTGGAACTGTATGCTGGATTCCGACATCAAGAGAGTGCTCATAAGGACCGAGCAGAACGCGGCACACTGCGCCAGCGGTTTTGCCAGGATAAGCGGCAAGGTGGGAGTCTGTGCCGTTACTTCCGGCCCCGGTGCAACAAATCTGATAACCGGCATCGCCACAGCTTACGCTGACAGTATACCTCTGGTGGCCATAACGGGTCAGGTTAACAGCGATATGATCGGCAGTGATGTATTCCAGGAGGCAGATATTACAGGGGCCGTTGAGTCTTTTGTAAAATACAGCTATCTAATCAGGAATGTTGCAGATATACCCAGGGTGTTTAAGGAGGCTTTCTATATCGCCAACACTGGCAGAAAGGGCCCGGTCCTCATCGATATACCAATTGATGTCCAGATGGCCGAGTACCCATATAAATTCATGTACCCGGAGTCGATCACCATGAGGTCCTACAAGCCCACAGTAAAGGGCAACATGGCTCAGATCAAGAAGGTAATAAAAGAGGTTGAGAGAGCTAGACGCCCCATCATATGCGTTGGCGGCGGTGTACACTTAAGCGGCGCTACGAATGAGATAATAAAGTTTGCGGAGCTGAATGATGTGCCGGTGGTTTCAACCATGATGGGCATAGGCGTTATGCCGACAGAGCATCCGCTGTACTTTGGAATGGTGGGCAACAATGGCCGGGCCTACGCCAACAGAGCCATGAACGAATCGGATCTGCTTCTTATGGTGGGAGCCCGTGTTGCGGACAGAGCTGTCAACAGACCGGATCTCATCACCGAGAACAAGGTTATGATCCATATCGATGTGGATCCTGCTGAGATCGGCAAAAATGTCGGACCAACAATTCCTCTTGTTGGTGACATCAGACATATATTCCAGGATTTCCTGGAGGTTGATGACCATGCTGATGACCACAGTGAGTGGCTTGATATAATCAACGGATACAAGCGGGATATGGCTGAAAAGAGAGTGCCCTGTCCTGCAGAATATGTAGATCCCGAGAAATTCATCGTGGCCCTGTCCGATTCCATGAAGAGGGATGGCGTGTATGTGGCCGACGTGGGACAGAATCAGATCTGGTCCTGTGCGTACCACATCGTAAGGGATGGAAGGTTCCTGACATCAGGCGGTATGGGTACCATGGGATATTCAATACCGGCAGCCATGGGAGCCAAGATCGCAGACAGAAACAGGCAGGTTGTCGCTGTCATCGGAGACGGAGCTTTCCAGATGTCCATGATGGAACTGGCAACCATGAACCAGTATGACATCCCGGTTAAAATCGTTGTCATGAAGAACGGATTCCTGGGCATGGTAAGAGAGCATCAGCACTATGCTTACAATGACAACTACTCAATGGTAGAACTCAAGGGTGATCCCGATCTGTCACTTATAGCCAGGGCCTATGGAATGGGCTATTGCAGGCTGGATGGAAAGGGCGATATGGGTAAGACCCTGAGTGAATTTTTAAGTGATGATAAGTCTGCGCTCATGGAAGTGATAGTTGATCCCATGGCGCTTACGAGGTAAAGCATATGAAGAGAATTTATTCGGTTCTTGTGGAAAACAGGGCAGGCGTGCTCTCAAAGGTAGCAGGTCTTTTCTCCAGAAGAAATTTCAATATCGATTCCCTTGTGGTGGGAGAGACTGCGGACAAGGGTGTCTCCTGCATGACGATAGTGTCCACCGGCGACGAGAGGACCATCGAGCAGATAGAAAAACAGCTCAATAAGAAGATCGATGTCATCAAGGTCAAGACCTTTAAGGAGAGCATGAGCGTTTCAAGAGAGCTGATGCTTATTAAGGTCAAGTACAACAGGGAAAACAGGCGTGACATCATGGAGAACTGCCAGATCATGAATGCCCAGATCGTTGACATGTCCAAAAACATGATGCTGATCCAGATCTGTGACATGTCCGATCGCATAGAGCTCTTTATAGAAATGCTGAAAAGTGTCAGTATCGTTGAGATTGCCCGCACCGGGACTGTTGCTCTGACCAAGTGTAAGGAGCAGTAAGATGGTTTTCAATTCTTTTCAGTTTTTGATCTTTTTCCCGGTGGTGCTGGTGGTTTTTTACGCGGTGCCCTATAAGCTGAAGAAATTCTGGCTGCTCTTTGCCAGCTATTTCTTTTATATGTGCTGGAACGCCAAATATGCGATCCTTTTGTTTTCGTCCACAGTTATCACCTATCTGAGCGGCATTCTGATAGACAGGTTCAGGGAGGATACCGGGAAAAAGAAACTGGTGGTGGCACTCAGTTTTATAACAAACCTGGGAGTTCTGTTCTTCTTTAAGTACTACAACTTCACAATAGACAGTATTGAAGGGCTCTTTGGGGCCTTTAAGATAGTCCTTAATATTCCCCGGGCGGACATCATCCTGCCGGTGGGGATTTCTTTCTATACATTCCAGGCTCTGAGCTACACCATGGACGTGTACCGCGGTGATATCTACTCAGAGAAGGATTTCTTTACCTATGCCCTGTATGTGTCGTTCTTTCCTCAGCTGGTGGCAGGTCCCATCGAGAGGTCCAAGAATCTTTTAAAACAGCTGAATCTCTTTATGAAATTTGATCTGTCCAGGGCACTTGACGGAGCAATGGTCATGCTGTGGGGATATTTCCTCAAGGTGGTTCTGGCGGACAGGATCGCGGTTATCGTTGATGCGGTATACGGGAATCTTGATACATATGGCGGAACTTATGTCATTATTGCCACTGTGTTGTTTGCAGTACAGATTTACTGTGACTTTGCCGGATATTCAACGATTGCTGTGGGAGCCGCAAGGATCCTGGGCATAGAGATAATGGAGAACTTCAACGCGCCCTATCTGTCCCTGACGACAGGAGAGTTCTGGAGGAACTGGCATATTTCACTTACCAGCTGGTTCAAGGATTATCTGTACATTCCTCTGGGGGGAAGCAGAAAGGGCAAGGTTCGAAAGTTCATCAACAAGATGATCGTATTTCTTGTCAGCGGTCTTTGGCACGGAGCAGAGTTTTCATTTGTGCTCTGGGGCGGACTCAACGGCCTGTATCAGGTTGTCGGAGAGCTGCTGATGCCTGTCAGGGACAAGCTGGTGGAGATACTTAATCTTGACAGAAAGACCATCGCCCACAGGCTTGCAAGTATGATCTTTACTTTTGCGATGGTGGATTTTGCATGGATCTTTTTCAGGGCTGCGAACATCTCAGAGGCTTTTAAGGCGATAGGATCGATGTTCACTGTCTACAATCCCTGGATACTTTTTGACGGATCATTGTATCAGCTTGGGCTTTCAGCAAGGGAGTTCTGGTTTATGGTGATCTGTATTCTGGTGCTGCTGTGGGCTGATATCCGGAAAAAGAGAGGAATCGTGATCCGCAAGGTAATCCTTAAGCAGGACGCCTGGGCAAGAGTGCTGGTTATAAGCTTTGCCGTGGCAGTTATTCTGATCTTCGGGATCTGGGGCACAGGCTACGACGCTACAAGCTTTATATACTTCCAGTTCTGATCAGTGTTTTACCATTGTCATAATAATCTTGATTGTTGAGAGTTTGAAATGTCTAAGAATGATAGGAATATAACTAGAATACTGGAGAAAATCTGCCTTCTGGCGGCTTTTTTGCTGATCACGGTGCTGATCATCACTGCTGCAGCGAGCCTGGTGCAGCGCAAGGACAGCGTGAAGAAATACAGCGATTTTTTAGATAATGCAGATAAGATCGATGTGCTGTTCTTTGGATCGTCACACATGCTCAATGCGGTCAGCCCGGCGCAGCTGTACAGGCAGACAGGGATCACCTCCTACAATATGGCCAAACCCGGCGGAGTCATCCCCGAGGCATACTGGACCTATGAGCTGGCACGACAGTATTGTAATCCCAAGTGTATTGTAATAGATCTGTGGTCGCTGGACAGGGACTATCACTATATTGATGTCATGAACGGCCCTGATGACAAAGACATGGCGGACAATGCAGTATCTCTTTTGCATACAAATCTGGATGTCTGGCCTTTGAACAGGAAAAAGATCGAAGCGGTAAACGACCTGATAAGCTCACCGAAAAGGAGGATGGAATTTCTGTTTGACTTCTCTCTTTATCACGGCAGATGGAGTGAGCTTGCAAAAGATGATTTTGATCAGGGGCAGTTTAAGGGAACGGACTACCTTCTGGGTGCCGAGACCAACAGATACATGATCAGGAATTACAATATTTTTGAGCCTGATGACAAGTCCGGTACTCTCGAAGAGGAAACCGAGAGCATAAAGTATCTTAAAAAGCTGATCGAAGAGTGCAAACAGGATGATATTGATGTCGTCCTTACATTTATGCCCATGGGCGGGTCATATTATCAGGATTTTCAGGCTGCGAACTATGGAAAAGAGCTGGCAGAAGAGTACGACCTGGAATTTGTTGATATGCTGGATCACGAAAGTGATGTAGTTAATATAAACTTTGACATGAGCGATCCTTCTCATGTCAACGAGTTTGGCATGAGCAAGATAACCAGGCATCTGGGTAAGATACTCAAGGAGAATGAGAGACTGTCAGATCATCGTGGCCAGGAAGGATATGAGCTCTATAATGACGCGGTAAAATTCCTGAACAAGACGAGGCTGGAGAAGTTCAAGGACGAGAAAGACCTGTACATGTCGCTGGGGTATCTGAATATGCTGAACTGTGATTTTGCAATTCTTTTCAGGGCAGGTTCTGCAGCTCTTGAGGATAATCTGATAATTGATGAGCTGGAGCAGCTGTCGGGAACCCGAAAGGCTTATGAGGCAGGGTCTATAGATGGACCATATTTTCTCTATAAACAGCATCTGCCTGATGAGGATGAGGTAAGCATTTTTGAGAGGGCCGGTGAGTCGCAGGATTCAGATATCAGAACTGTAAGAGGGAGCGGTGAATATATAGGATTTAACAATTTCAACGCTTTCTACTACAACGGCAATTATGATGATAACCTCTTTGATATGGAGGGCAGATATTACTGCGATGCTCAGCTGTTTGTCTTTGATGATGAGGGTGAGATCATCACCGAAAAGTATTTTGGGCGTGACTTTAGCGAAGTTGAGGAGTAAACTAGATAGAAAAGCTCGCTTTAACGCGGTAAGTAATTAACGGTTTAATAGTTTAAAGTTTAACGGGTTAAATTGTTGACTTATACCGTTAGAGTGTTATAATTTTTAAATACTGGGCTTTTGTTAGGAGGAGAGATTCATGCGAAAAAAAGTATTCCAGTTGATTGTTGATAACACGTCCGGTGTTCTTTCAAGGATATCAGGACTGTTCTCACGAAGGGGATACAACATCGAGAGTATCACAGCCGGTGTGACGGCAGATCCCAGATTCACCAGGATCACAATTGTGGCTTCCGGAGATGACATAATTCTGGATCAGATCGAGAAGCAGGTGGCCAAGCTGGTGGATGTCAGGGATATACACGAGCTGCTGCCGGAGGAGAGTGTCTACAGGGAGCTGGCACTGGTCAAGATAAGAGCCAGCGCAGACAATCGTCAGAGCATACTTGCCACGGTCAACATCTTCAGAGGCAACATCGTAGATGTAAGTCCCGAGTCAGTTATGATCGAGATCACCGGTAATCAGTCCAAGATAGATGCTTTCTTAAAGCTTCTTGAGGGATATGAAATCTTAGAGCTTGCAAGGACAGGTATTGCAGGTCTGGGCAGAGGTACTGATAAAGTCATCTACATCGATGATTAATAAATATAAAAAATATGGAGGATAAACAAATGTCACAGGATGCACGTATTTTTTATCAGGAGGATTGTAACCTTTCTCTTCTGGAGGGCAAGACAATCGCCATTATAGGTTATGGTTCACAGGGACATGCACATGCCCTTAATCTTAAGGACTCAGGCTGCAACGTTATCATCGGTCTCTACGAGGGTTCAAAGAGCAAGGCCAAGGCTGAGGCTCAGGGACTTAAGGTTTACAACACTGCAGAGGCAGCCAAGATGGCTGACATCATCATGATCCTCATCAACGATGAGAAGCAGGCTAAGATGTACAAAGAGGACATCGAGCCCAACCTTGAGCCCGGCAACATGCTGATGTTCGCTCACGGCTTCAACGTACACTTCGGACTCATCAAGGCTCCCAAGGATGTTGACGTTGCCATGATAGCACCCAAGGCTCCCGGACACACAGTTCGCAGTGAGTACCAGGCCGGCAAGGGAACACCTTGTCTTGTAGCTGTAGAGCAGGATGCAACAGGTAAGGCTCTCGAGCTTGCACTGGCTTACGGCGCAGGAATCGGCGGAGCAAGAGCAGGACTTCTTGAGACCACCTTCAGAACAGAGACAGAGACAGACCTCTTCGGTGAGCAGGCAGTTCTTTGCGGCGGTGTTTGTGCTCTTATGCAGGCAGGTTTTGAGACTCTGGTTGAGGCAGGATATGATCCGAGAAACGCATACTTTGAGTGTGTACATGAGATGAAGCTCATCGTTGACCTCATCTATCAGTCAGGCTTTGCAGGAATGAGATATTCAATCTCCAATACAGCTGAGTACGGCGACTACATCACAGGTCCCAAGATCATCACAGAGGATACCAAGAAGACCATGAAGAAGATCCTTGCTGACATCCAGGACGGAACCTTTGCAAAAGACTTCCTTCTCGACATGTCAGAGGCCGGCGGACAGGTTCACTTCAACGCCATGAGAAAGCTTCATGCAGAGCATCCCGCTGAGAAGATCGGTGAGGAGATCAGAAAGCTCTACAGCTGGAACAACGAGTCCGACAAGCTCATAAACAACTGATCGGATACTGTATACAGAATGATTCATATGAAATGACAGTAAAAAACCTGGTTTTTTAAACCGGGTTTTTTATTTTTTTGTGAATTAAAGTTCCAAAATGAAGCAGAATTTATTGTTTATTTATACGTGATTTATAGAATAATAATCATTATGTGAAATAATAACTCACTGAAAAAAATAAAAGTGAGGGACTACTGATGACAAAGTTGATGAAAAGGTTTATTGCATGTCTTGTAATGCTAATGATGTTCAGCGGAATTTTCTGGTCAGACTACATGACTTCTTTGGCATATTCTGATGACTACTCAGATGATGCTGATTACGAAGAAGATGAGTACAATGATGACTTTAATGATAATGATTACAACGATGATGACGAAGACAACTATGATGGTGTTGACGACTACGATGACTATGATGATTACAGCGATGATGATGACGACTACGATGATTATGATGACGATGAAGACTATGACGACTATGACGACTATGATGACGATGAAGACTACGATGACTACGAAGAGGATGAAGAGGAAGTAATCTCAGTTATCAGCGTTAGTCTCAATAAAAAATCAGCAACCCTCTATAAAGGTGAGGAGCTTACTCTTGAGGCTACAATTGATCCTTATGACGCAGACGACCAGGATGTGACATGGAAGAGCAGCAATACTAAGGTTGCCAGGGTTGATGAAGACGGTGTTGTTACAGCAGTAGGCAAAGGTGAAGCCAAAATAACGGTTATTACAGATGATGGCGACAAGACAGCTGTTTGTAAGATTACAGTTAAGGCGCCGATTCCTGTCACCAAAGTTAAGATAAACAAAGAGGCTGTAAGTATCGTCAAGGGCAATACATATAGCTTAAAGGCTAAGATCACACCTACAAACGCCACCAACAAAAATGTTAAATGGAAAAGCAGCAATAAAAAAGTCGTAACAATAGATAATAACGGCGTAATAAAGGGCAATAAAAAAGGTACTGCCACAATCACTGTAACAACTGTTGACGGCAAAAAGACAGCAAAATGCAAGGTTACAGTCACTGAGCCCATAAAAGTTAAGAGCATCAAGTTTGATAAGAAATCCTATTCCGTAAAGAAGGGTAAGACCATCACGCTCAAGCCCTCGATTTTACCAAAGGATGCAACTAACAAAGAAGTAACCTATAAGAGCAGCAATAAGAAAATCGCAACTATTGATAAAAACGGAAAAGTTACCGCAAAGAAGAAGGGCACGGTCAAAATAACTGTAACAACCAAAGACGGCAAAAAGAAAGGCGAATGTAAGGTGGTCGTAAAGTAATAAGCCGATTCGACAGTAATGAAGTTTCTGAAATATCTATGGCAATATTATCGATCTTGCGAGGGTCTGACATACATAAATGTCAGGCTCTCTTATTTGTGTGCAGAATGACTCTTATGATCAAATATCATAAGATGTTGAAATGCATACTTATGATGTATACTATATATTGTATTGTTGATTTTCCGAGCATTTTTGGAAAACACTATTTATAAAAAGAGTATCAACGAGGAATCAGAACAGAATGTTTTTTTCAGATAAAGAGAGACAGTATGCAGGTGAGGAGAAAGATTCAAAAAGCTGGTATGTTCCCTGTACAGTTTTTTGCAGTGCTTTTCTGATGTATTTAATTGCGCTTCTTCCCATCTTTGTAAAAAGGGGCCTGCCATTTTTTTACTATGGCGACTATAACGTGCAACAGGTGCCATTTTATATTCTGGCCCATCGTGCGGTCAGAAGCGGTGAGCTTTTTTGGAACTGGAATGTGGATCTGGGCGGATCCATGGCTGGAGACTTTTCGTTTTATCTGTGGGGGAGCCCGTTCTTTTGGATGACCCTTCCTTTTCCGGAGAAGGCAATTCCCTATCTGATGCCGTTTCTGATGGCGCTTAAGTATGCCACGGCTGCAACCTGCGGATATCTTTATATCAGAAGATATGTGAAGAGATATGTATATGCGATGCTGGGCGGGTTTCTTTATGCTTTTTCCGGGTTTAATGCCTGCAATATTGTGTTCAACCACTTTACGGATTCTGTAGCTTTTTTCCCTCTGTATCTGCTGTTGTTTGAGGAACTGATGGCTTGTGTAGACAAGGGAGATGAGGAAGGAGCTACACTGACCGCTGCCAGGTGTGCTCTTATCAGGTTTTCACTCATGACTGCTTTTATGGCCATAGTGAATTATTACTTTTTCTTCGGACAGGTGGTTTTTCTGGCAATTTATTTCCTGATCAGGTATACACGAAATGCTTCACTGGCGCTGGTTGTAAAGCGGCTCAATATTGCTTTTTGTTCAGGAATTATTGGAGTGCTTCTGTCAGGTTTTTTCCTGATTCCTGCCATATGCGGCGTGACCGGCAATACCAGGCTTAAGGATATGCTGACAGGCTACAATATGCTGATATATCCAAGTGAGAAGATGCTCTGGGACATCATCAAGAGCTTTGCCATGCTGCCGGATATAATCGGAAAGGGAACGCTTTTCTATACTAGCACCGTGAAGAACGCTTCTCTTGCGGCTTATATTCCTATGTATGGAATTGCCGGTGTATTGGCTTTCTTTATGACCTTCAAAAAGAAGAACTGGGAGAAGAGCATCATCATAACCTGCCTTGTCATGGCAATGATACCAGTCCTGAATGCGGCTTTTTCTCTTTTTAACAGCTCATATTACGCCAGATGGTTCTACATGCCGATACTGATCATGTGTCTTATGACTGCTCAGGTGGCTGAGCGGGGAAATTCTGTGCAGCTGAGAAAAGGCACGGCTACGGCGGTGGTGTTTTTCCTTATTTTTGTTCTGGTATATCTTTTGCCTTCGGAGAATGAAGCAGGGGAGATTGTCCTGTTCAATATGACGGACAATGACAGCATATTTATCAGAGATTTGATCGGAACGGCGATACTGAGTATTCTGCTGCTCACGACAACCTATGTGTTCCCTCTTTTCCTCGGCAAGGGTAAAAGGCGGATCAGAGACAGCCTGATCCTGCTTACCGTCATGATCGCATGTATTATATCAACTTATGTGCCGGTTAAGAACGGAAGCAGCATCATCAGCGACAGAGGAAAAGAAAAGTGGCAGGAGCAGATGCTCTTTAACAGGGTCGATGTCGATATGAGCAGGTTCTCGCGGGGAGAGGTGGATTCTACTTCGACCAATTATGACATGGTCTGGGGAATACCTTCGATTCACTGCTTCCTCAGCACGGTGCCTTCCGAGATCTTCGACTACATGGAAGGAGCACTTGGGATCACCAGAACAGTGGAGACCAATATTCCTGTGGAAAGAGCGGGAGCAAAGACCCTTGTATCCGGCAGATACTATTTCGAGAACGAGCAGATCTCAAAGAACAGAGTCTTTAATAACGACGAGGGAACTCCAGGTTACACCTTTGAGGATCACCAGAACGGATTTGACATATTCGAAAACAGAAATTTCATCCCCATGGGCTTTACCTTTGATTACTACATCAGTGAATCGGAGTGGTCGGACCTTGATCCAGAGGAGAACGATTATGACCTTGTGAGGACTCTTATTCTCCCCGATGATCTGTGTATTGAGCTTGATGGCAAAATTGCAATGAAGGAATTGACCGCTGAAGACCTTATCGCCAATGAACTGACCTACAGCGGCTTTAAAGACGAGTGCGACAGGAGAGCTGCCACCTCCTGCGTGAAGTTTGACACCGACACCCTGGGCTGCACCGCCCGCACAGCATACATTGCAGATGACACTCTGTTGTTCCTGTCAATCCCCAACACACAAGGGTTTAGCTGCAAAGTCGATGGCAAAGATACTCCCATCTACACCGCAGACTACGGCCTTATGGCCATCCCTGTATCAAGGGGAGAGCACGCCATTCGTTTAAGCTATACACCGGAAGGCAAACTGCCGGGATGCATTATGTCTGTTGCTGGTATTCTGATCTTGATTGGGATTGCAGGGTATAGCCGCGTAAAGCATAAAACTGTTGTTTGATGTTCACACATTAAATGGCGTTGGGGTAAAATATAAAAAAGTCAGTATACAAGTGCCATATAAAACATGTTGTTCAGAAACCTGATTTGGTTCTGGATGGCGGAAGTTGCGAACTATTCGAAGAAAAACCTTAAATCTGCCATGTTTTTATTGATTTTAATTTGTGGTATATTTTATATATTGTAATTTAAATTACAAAAACCTGCAGGCAGTACGGATGAACATGAAGCCCTGACTGCTTCGACAACTTAAATCAAAGGAGGAGATAACACAATGAGTCAGATGACCATGAGCCAGAAGATCCTTGCAGCACACGCAGGACTTGAACAGGTAACGGCCGGACAACTGATAGAGGCAGATCTGGACTTAGTACTGGGGAATGATATAACAAGTCCTGTTGCCATCAAAGAGATGTCCAAATTCAATAAGGAAGGTGTCTTCGATAAGGACAAGATTGCCCTGGTTCCGGACCACTTTGTTCCAAATAAGGACATAAAGTCAGCCGAGAACTGCAAATGTGTCCGCGAGTTTGCACGAAAAAATGAGATAACCAATTACTTTGAAGTAGGACAGATGGGTATCGAGCACGCTCTTTTACCAGAGCAGGGACTTACTGTTCCCGGGGATCTCATCATTGGAGCAGATTCTCACACCTGCACATACGGTGCACTGGGTGCCTTCTCAACAGGAATAGGTTCAACAGACATGGCCGCAGGAATGGCCACAGGCAAGGCATGGTTCAAAGTTCCTTCAGCCATCAAGTTCAACATCGTTGGCAAGCCCTCCAAGTGGGTTTCAGGTAAGGACGTTATCCTTCACATCATAGGAATGATCGGTGTGGATGGCGCTCTCTACAAATCAATGGAATTCGTGGGAGAGGGAATCAGGAACCTCACCATGGATGACAGATTCACCATTGCCAACATGGCTATAGAAGCCGGCGGCAAAAACGGCATTTTCCCCGTTGATGACATTGCTAAAGAATATCTTAAGGAGCATGCTCCGGGAAAAGAATATACTGTCTATGAAGCTGACGAAGATGCAGTTTATGATGAGGAATACACAATTGATTTAAGCACCTTGAAGTCAACAGTATCCTTCCCGCATCTTCCTGAGAATACACATACATTTGATGATATAGCAGACATTAAGATCGATCAGGTAGTTATCGGATCCTGCACCAACGGCAGAATCGATGACCTTCGCTGTGCCGCTGAGATCCTATCAGGCAGACACATCGCGGAGGGTATGAGATGCATCATTATCCCTGCAACTCAGAAGATCTATCTTCAGGCAATGGAAGAGGGGCTTATCAGATCCTTTATCGAAGCCGGTGCCATTGTATCAACACCTACTTGCGGTCCCTGCCTTGGCGGATACATGGGAGTTCTTGCATCAGGCGAGAAGTGTGTATCAACCACCAACAGAAACTTTGTCGGCAGAATGGGCGCCATTGATTCAGAGATATATCTTGCTTCCCCGGCTGTCGCTGCAGCAAGCGCCATAACAGGCAAACTGTCACAGCCATCAGAGCTTAATCTGTGAATTCAGAACCGGGCAGGATATTTCCTGTAACATGATGAATAGCCAGTACGATTTCTAATGACTATTCAGGAGCCAGATACCGTTCGAGGCTTATTTTGGCGAGTTACGGGATTGGGAACGAGCGGACTTAGTCAGATAATATACTGTCATTATTAGGAGGAAAACATGAAAGCTGCAAAAGGTTGCGTTTTTAAATACGGAGACAATGTTGATACAGATGTTATCATACCGGCAAGATACTTAAACAGCACTGATCCTGCAGATCTTGCCAAACACTGCATGGAAGATATCGACAAGGAATTTGTAAACAACGTAAAAGAGGGCGACATCATCGTCGCCGACAAGAACTTCGGCTGTGGCTCATCAAGAGAGCATGCCCCCATCGCCATCAAGGCCGCCGGCGTAAGCTGCGTCATCGCCAAGAGCTTCGCCAGGATCTTCTACAGGAACAGCATCAACATCGGTCTACCCATCATCGAGTGCGAGGAAGCCGCCGAGAACATCAATGCCGGCGACACAGTCAGCATCGACTTCGACACAGGCAAGATCGTCGATGAGACCACCGGCAAGTCCTTCCAGGGACAGGCCTTCCCGGAATTCATGCAGAAGATCATCGATTCTGAGGGACTTGTTAACTATATCAATGCGAAATAAGGTTGAGATGGATCTGGATTTGGACTGGGGGATTTGTACCTGGACTTTTACCTGGATTTGGACATGGGCATCTACCGGTATTTGGGTTTGAATCAGAACTTAGATTTAGATTTGGCTCTCAATCGAGAATGTTCATAGAATTGAACGCTGTTAGAACTATTATTATGACCCGGAAATGGCTACTTCGTTTTCACGAAGAAGCCGTTTTCCGGGTCTTTTTTTGATATAACTGTAGGCCTTAGAAGACGCGGCGGTAGAGATGAACAGAATGCTGATTTCTACCGCCGAAAAATAGCGTTGGAAGTGTTATTGGAGAAGGCGCGGCGGTAGAGATAAACAAAAAGTGAATCTCTACCGCCGAAAAAGAACATTGGAAGTGCTAATAGAGAAGATGCGGCGGTAGAGATAAACAAAAAATGGATTTCTACCGCTGGAAAGGACGGGGCAGAATAGAAAAGCTAAGAGCGGCAACTGGTTTAATTCCTTCGACTCCGGATGTTTGAGCAGTTGAAAAACGGAGACTTGAGCCAGAAGCATAATTTTGCTCCGGCAAAGTAAAGTATTAAACAAAGAATTATGGCACTATTGCAATTACAAGTAAAAGAGCCATAAAAAGAGGAACAGAAATTTATGCCCAAAAAGAATCAATGGATGAAAGTGCCATAAAAGAGAAGCGAAAAGGGAATAAAGAATTATGGCACTTTTGCAATTACGAGTAAAAGAGCCATAAAAAAGAGGGGCAGAGTAAACAGACCCTAATGCGGAACCAAGCAATCAATTCTATACTTCTTAATATTAGTCAATAAATTTTCTTGCTTAGGTGACTCTTTTATAATGTAAGTGGTTCTGCGGTGCTTTTTCCGCAGAATTGATCCGAGGCGGGAACCCATGGGCGGTTTTTTTGCGGGCCTCGGATCAAAACGTACCAATTGAATACAGTACCCGCTCGGATTAACTTTTTGCAACAACAAGATAGAGAAATACATCTTTTTTAACTTCGCAACCAGTCTGACTTATGACAACATGTGAAAAAAATATATAGCGTTAAAATAGCTATGACAGTATGGATAAGTAAAACTGAATTATATTTTATCTATCATCCAGGAGTCTCTGATCATCACTTAGTGACCCAACGTCCTAACCTGATAACCTGACTACTAAATCCAAATACCATGAAGGCATCGAAAGCCCTTTTCTCCTTAGGTGATATTCGTACCGAGCCCTGTTTGGTGCGAGCGGCGGGTCCCATGGGCGGTTGGGCCGGCGCACCAGGGCGACCGATTGGAAAAGTTTGATGGCATTCTCATTTCTGTATTTTTTGCATCTTTTAAGCATATATTACAATTTTAACTTTAGTTGATGTTAAATATCTAATTTACGACTTGACGTCTTTTATATATTAAAATTTTAATAAGAAATGATAAAATTATTATTGACAAAAAACTATTAATCGTGACAGCAAACTCTTTTGCTGCCAACTATATCATCAGAGAGGGGGAAACTAGGATGATAAGTAAGAAGGAGATTATAGGGAAAGGGAAGAAAATACTAGCTGTATCGCTGTCCAGCGTCATGATTGCTACGCTTGCGCCGGAGTTTGTAGGTGGCGCTTTGGAAGTAAGGGCTGACTTCGAAAATGTTAAAACTGCAAGTAATACTACATATGGTATCAGCCGAATCGAAAAAACGGATAAAACCATACTTGGTAAATGGAATTATGTTTGGTTTGGAAGAAACCAAAATGGTAATCCGCTTAAGTGCAGGATTTTGTCAACAGATGCTATAAATGATACCGGTGATGAATATAGAATAATGGATGATTCTATGAAAACGCATAAAATGATGTTTCTCGACAGCGAGATAGATGCTGGACAAGCACCATTTGAAAGTAATTATACAAACTTTGGTACGAAACTATATAATGTTTGGACAAACGAATTTGATTCAAGAGAAAAAGTACTTGTTCCTCTTATGCAAGCTGAAAAAAAATATAATGGAGATTTGATTAGTAGGAGTTGTTATGATCAGGTAGTTCATAATGAAAATCTTATTCTTCTTGGTAAAGCTGATTTAACAAATAATAAACTTGGTTATAATTCAAGTTTGGATAATGCAGAGGGAAAAGGAAAAGATTCTGATTCATGGACGCGATGTTGGTTGAGTGAATTGGGAAACAATAATCGTGGAAAATATGCTTTATATATGACAACGAACGGTAAGATGCATTATGACGATAGTACTTATTTAAAGAATATATACCCCGCATTTTTTGTTGATACAACAAAAATCCTGTTTACTACAACTGTGAAATACAGTTCATCTTCAAAATATGATGCTGAGTTCAAACTTACAGTTTACGACAATAATATGAAGATAGAGGTGCCTGATGGAAAAGAAGCATATCAGTATTCTTCTCCGTATTCAGATGTTATAGCAGTACCATATACTATTTCAGGTACAAATTCTAACAAAGTTGAGCAGGTTTCAGTATTTATATTGGATAGTTCGAATAAAATAAAGTATTACAATAAGTTGAATACAGGCACAATAGGAACAAGTGGCGTCGGTACATTTACTCTTCCGAATGGAATCTCTGCTAGTCAGATTGGCACAGGAAAAACATACAAACTATATCTGATTGCTGAGGATATTAATGATGAACAAAGCACTGATTTTGCCAGCCCGACATTTGAAATCGAAAGAATAGGTGATATAAAGTATTATGGTGAAGGAAAGACAGACAGTATCATAATAAAAGATGGAGCATTTGCTGATTCCAAACTTACTATTCTTGAGCCTGATAATCTAATGTATGATGGTAAGGCTAAAATTGCTAAAACAAATGATTATGATAAGAAAATTTTCGTGGGAGATTGTGAAATAAAATATTACAGGGATGACGTAAATCCCGGTAATATTATTGATAAATCTGAGGTGGTTGATCCGGGAGATTACGCTGCTGAACTTGTGTTTAAAGATAAGGAAAACAATTCACACTCCGCAAAAGTTCTATTTACTATCTTGACGGGATATGCGTATGAAGTAAAATCTCCTTCAGCAAAAACTCTTACTGAGAACGGATCTGCACAGGAACTGATTAATGCAGGTCAATCTCAGAACGGAACAATGCTTTATGCGTTGGGAAATAGTAGTGTTACAGCTCCTTCAGCAACAACCTTTAAGACAAATATACCAACAGCAAAGAATGCAGGAACCTATTATGTATGGTATTTGACAAAGGGCGATGAACACTACAATGGTATTCCTGCAAATTGTATAACTGTTAAGGTCAACAAGGCCAAGAACGAGAATAGTGGCAGTGATGGAGGCAGTACTAATAAAGAAGACAAGAATAAATCCGGTGACAATAGCGGTACTAAGGAGGATAAGAATAATTCCGGTGAAAACAGCGGTACTAAGGAGGATAAGAACAATTCCGGCAACAATAACAGCAATAATAACAATGCCAATGCTCCTAAATCAGTTGGTACGCCTATTGCAAACAAATCCGCCAGCTTTGTTGTAACCTCCAGCGATGCCAAGAACCCTACAGTAAAATACACAGCAACAAAGAAAACCACTTCAACCAGCGTAACCATACCCAACACCGTCACCTTTAACAACGTAAAATACAAGATCACGGAAGTAAGCCCGAGAGCCTTCAAAAAGAACAAGAAAATCAAGACTGTCAAGATCGGCAAGTATGTCACCAAGATCGGAAATGAGGCATTCTCAGGCTGCACAAGTCTAACGACAGTAACCGGCGGTCCTGCAGTCAAGACCATTGGCACAGGTGCATTTAACGGCTGCAAGAAGCTGAAGAAAGCACCTATCGGAAGTAAAGTAACATCTATTGGTGCTAAGGCATTTTATGACTGCGCGTCCCTGACGGCAATGACACTTCCTGCAAAGACAAGTAAGCTTGGTAAACAGTTTGCCGGAAACTGCAAGAAACTCAGGAAGTTAACTGTCAAGAGTACCAAGATGACTAACAAGTCTGTAGCTGCAGAAGCTTTCAAGGACTTTGGATCCAAGTACAAGGTAACAGTCAATGTACCAAAAGGAAAGAAAGCCAGCTACAAAAAGCTTTTCAAGAGTAAAGGTGCAGGTACAAAAGTTACTTACAAAGAAAGCAAATGATCTATAACAGATTCTGATTTTTTCTGAGGAATAACCTGAATCTGATATCATCACAAAACTTCCGGTCCCTGCCGTTTATCAAGCGGCAAATCATCATATGTAAGGCTTTTCGGAAAAGAACCAGGCAAGCTTGATTAAGAAGCTGACCATCAGCAGTAAATGCGATGCGTGGGAAAAAGTAACATGAAAAATTAGGGGAAGGCTCAAAGCTTTCTCCTATTTTTGTGTGGTGCACTATATCTAATACCAGTTGCATTCTTTTATTGACATTTATGAGATTGCAAAGAAAGGGAAACAGGTAAAAGACGAAGAAAAAGCTGAAAAAAGCAGAGAAAGATAGGCATTAATAGAATAAAGTGTCAGTTCATCACAACGACCAGAATAGCGGTCCTAAG
>JAEEGL017007038.1_pt1 | contig 52263 bp, 40 predicted proteins | sample 9134231 | NCBI WGS metagenome assembly JAEEGL01 (sample SAMN16246548, study PRJNA631951) | gut metagenome | biome: gut microbiome; feature: rumen; material: fiber-attached | host: Bos | place: Iran: Karaj | collected 2018-10
AAAATAACAAGAGGCGCCGAAAGGCCAATGTCATTAAGATAAGATGACGGAATAAGATCTCTATATCAGAAATGGTATAGAGGTCTTTTTTTATTAAAAAATAGTTGACAGATGACTGAAAAAGTGCGGCCGCTTTCGCTACGAATTGTATTTAGAAGTAGCGCACTGATTACCGCGATGCTAAAGTTGGCGCCCGCGGCGATAATAAAAGGCATGACAGCGTCCTGAATATTTTAGAGTACTCCGGGCGCTGCTATGATTTTCTGAGCTACCTGTCAGAAGAGGAGTTTGATGACATCACAAAGGGCAAGTACAAGAAGCCTCTGGAGAGCATTTTTGAAAACAGCTGCATGATCGCCGATAAGAGCGACATAAAAATGAAGAATACGAATGATTCCTATTTCAGGATGCTTCATTATGAAAAAGTGCAGGAAGCTTTTTATGGGAATAATGATCAGTCTTCAGATCTTAGTGCTGTGCGCGTTGTCCTTGACGAGATCAACAGCTTTTTTGAAAGGCAGGTTACAGATAGTCCGGAGGAGTTCTACAAATGCAAGAGGGATCTCGAAAGAGGATATAACCTGATCATTCAATATGAAAAGAGCTATATAGAGAGTAAGAATAACTACTTTTCATCCTCGATACGTAAGAGGGACAAAGCGGGCGAGGTGGTAAGCTATGCCAGGCAGATGCTAAAGCGCATCAAGAACCTTAGTTACAAGGAAATAAAAAACAGCAACACAGCCAACATTAAGTGGTCAGATCTCATTTTTGGCGGAACTCTGGTAACTATCTGGGAAAACACAGCAGAAAACACCAAAGATGACGCAAAAACGAAATTATACAGAACTTTTGTAAACGTAGATGACGATGAAAGGAAGTACAGGGAAATTCAGGCCGCAAAGTTTGTGCTGGGGGATGATTCCATGCTCACCAATTACAGACCTGCAAAGCTGCTTCGAGCCGATGGGTCAGTGGTACATGGCCTTTCCTATACAGGACCCGGGAACAAACTCCAGGGCCACGGCAGGCAGGTATTTGAGGAGATGAGCGCTGCTTTGATCAGCGAAGCAGCAGAGAGTGAAGGAATCAAGATCATCTACTCGGAAAATGCCGTAAGACAGCTATCAAACATCAGGATCATGGACACGCTCTTTGGAAGAAAGACAAGGAACCTGGATCTTCTCAGATATAACGCGGCGACCCAGATAGTGTTTGGAGAACCGAGGATAGTGATCTCCTCCGTTATTGCCAAAGACACTGATTATTTTGGGGATAAGGCTGGCATTGAGGAGGCGGGAGAGCGTGTGAGAAATGTGTCTGTCCTTGGCGAAGACGGAAAGCTTTGTATTGGGGCTTATGACCGGAAAGTTGCGGACAGGTTCAACGCATATCACAGGTTTGCTGTCTGTCACACGGACTGTGAGGATATGGAGATAACAGGTGAACCGGCGAAAAAAGTAATCACGCTCCATGCCTTCACTGTCGATAACGCTCAGGGAAAGCCGGATGAATTCTATGGATACTTTGGATCTGCGTTTGAGAGAGAAGTAGAACGGTTCATAGACATGTGGACAGGGGACGAGAAATAGCTTTGACACTACTATTATTATATGCTATAGTAAAGTACTGAAAAAAAATAGAAATGCGGAAAATAGTTGTATTTTCAGGCAGGAGGCAATCTTATGAAGCATGTTAAGTCTTTAGTTACAAGAAACCTTAAGGAATCAATGAAGAAGGGCGGATGCGGTGAGTGCCAGACATCATGCCAGTCAGCTTGCAAGACTTCTTGCACAGTAGGTAACCAGAGCTGCGAGCAGCTTAGCAAGTAATCGTTACCGAAATAAAGAAAGCATTTATGTCGGGCAGCGGCTATGCCGCTGCCTTATTCTTGTGAAGCATTGAAAATGCTTCACAAGAATATATATATGCGCACTCGCGCGTTATATCTTTTATATCTATAATGAGGAGTTTTTATGATACACGCTTACAGGAACAACGGCTACAACATTGTGCTGGATGTGAACTCGGGCTCGGTACATGTGGTGGATGACGTTGTCTTTGATCTTGTGCCTGTTATCGAGGACAGGCTGCGCTCTGTGTACGGCACAGCAGCTGCCCGCAAGGAGTCTGATGGGGATTCTGACAGGGATTATCAGGATCTGCTTGATACAGTCATGAAGGATTCTGAGTTATCTTCAAGGTATTCTGATGAAGATATCAGAGAGGCTGTTTCGGAGATACTTGAGCTTCGATCATCAGAAGTTCTTTATACAGATGATGTATATGAGAGTTATGTAGATGATTTCCAGAACAGGGAGACGGTAGTTAAGGCGCTTTGTCTTAATATCGCCCACGACTGCAACCTTCGCTGCAAGTACTGTTTTGCAGATGAGGGAGAGTACCACGGAAGACGTGGACTTATGAGTGAGGAAGTCGGAAAGGCTGCCCTTGATTTTCTGGTTAAAAATTCAGGAGACAGAAGGAATCTTGAGGTTGATTTCTTTGGCGGCGAGCCGCTGATGAACTGGGAAGTTGTCAAAAAGATCGTTGAATACGGAAGAAGCATTGAGAAGGAAGCCGGCAAGAATTTCAGGTTTACGATAACTACAAACGGCGTACTTCTTAATGATGAGATACTTGACTTTGTAAATAAGGAAATGGGTAATATCGTCCTCTCCATCGACGGCCGCAAGGAAGTTCATGACGCGATGAGACCAAAGAGGGGCGGACAGGGAAGCTACGATGAGATTGTTCCAAAGTTCCAGAAGGTCGCAGAGTCACGCCATCAGCTCAGGTACTTTGTAAGAGGAACATTTACCCACAACAATCTGGATTTTTCAGAGGATGTCAAACATCTGGCAGACCTTGGATTCAAACAGATATCTGTCGAGCCGGTTGTGGCTAAGCCCGGTGACTCCTACGCGCTTCGCGACGAGGACATCGACAAACTCTGTGATGAGTATGACAAGCTTGCGAAACTCTATTTAGAGAGGCGTAAAGAGGGTAGGGGCTTTAATTTCTTCCACTTTAACATAGACCTTGAGGGTGGTCCCTGCGTGGCAAAGAGGCTCTCCGGATGCGGATCGGGTTGCGAGTATTTAGGCGTAACACCCTGGGGTGAGCTTTATCCATGTCATCAGTTTGTTGGCAATGAAGACTTCATTATGGGCAATGTCTACGATGGAATCACAAGACCCGACATCAGGGATATGTTCAAAAAGAGCAATGTGTACTCAAGACCTGAGTGCGAGAAGTGCTTTGCGAGATATTACTGTAGTGGTGGCTGTGCTGCCAATGCTTACAATTTTAACGGAGATATTAACACGACATATAAGCACGGATGCGAGCTTCAGAGGAAGCGTATCGAATGTGCGATTATGATAAAAGCGGCTTTGGCCGAAGAAGGTAATGCGGAGGAATAAGAGTATGAAACGTGTGAAGTATGTTTTGGCGTTGATCCTGATGCTGGGACTTTTAGCAGGTCTTGGCTATTCGTCAGTATACGGACTTGGTGCTGACAAGTCGGGATCTCTATCAAGTATCGACCTTGGACTTGATCTTGCCGGTGGTGTCAGCATCACTTACGAAGTTGTAGGTGAGGAGAATCCTGACAAAGAGGATATGGCTGATACGATCTTCAAGCTCCAGAAGCGTGTTGAGCAGTACAGCACAGAGGCTCAGGTGTATCAGGAAGGTTCCAACAGGATCAACATCGAGATCCCCGGTGTATCTGATGCAAATGCCATCCTTGAGGAACTTGGACAGCCCGGTAATCTGTATTTCATTGCCCAGACCGATAAGGACGGCAATGAGAACTATAACTACAGCTCGGGCATCATCCAGGATGATGAGGGCAATTATGTCATGGATCCCAGCGGACAGATCGGCTATGCGCTGACCAAGACAATCGAGGAGCTCCAGGCAGATGGATCCATAGTACTTGGCGGATCTGATGTAACAGTTGCCCAGGGCGGATATCAGCAGGATTCTTACGGTGCTCAGGAGCCTGTAGTATCTCTCGAGTTTTCAGAAAACGGCAAGCAGGCATTTGCCGAGGCAACCAAGAAGGCCTTTGCAAATGGCGAGAGCATTGCAATTTATTACGACGGACAGTTCATCAGCGTTCCCAATGTTCAGGCTGAGATCACTGACGGCAAGGCTGTCATAACAGGAATGGAGTCATTTGAGGCAGCTGAGAATCTTGCTTCAATGATCAGAATCGGTGGACTGAAGCTTCAGCTTAACGAACTTCGTTCAAATGTAGTCGGAGCCCAGCTCGGTTCAGATGCTATCAGGACCAGCCTTATTGCCGCAGCTGTTGGATTTGCGCTCATTGCTCTGTTTATGATCGTCTTCTTCAGACTGCTCGGTGTTTCTGCCACATTAGCACTTGCATTCTACTGCGGACTTATAGTGTTCCTTCTCTCAGCCTTTGAGATGACACTTACACTTCCGGGTATTGCAGGTATCATACTTTCAATCGGTATGGCGGTCGACGCCAACGTGCTTGTTTTCTCCAGGATCAAGGAGGAGATAGCATCTGGCAAGGCTGTTGATGACGCGAGAAAGAACGGATACAACAAGGCACTTTCATCAATCCTTGACGGTAACATCACAACACTTATTGTTGCTGCGGTTCTGTGGTTCCTCGGAACAGGAAGCATCAAGGGATTTGCTGAGACTCTTATCCTTGGTATCATTCTCTCAATGTTTACAGCTCTTGTTATCACAAGAACAATTACTTCGATCCTCTATGGAATAGGCCTTCAGAGTCAGGTGCTCTATGGAAAGGCAAAACCTGTTAAGAAGTTCGACTTTATCGCAAAGAGAAAGATTTTCTACGGTGTTTCTCTTGCAATAGTTATTGCCGGATTCGTAGTTATGGGTGTCAACTCATCTGCAGGAAAGGGAGCGTTCAACTACAGTCTTGACTTTGTGGGTGGTACATCAACAACCGTAACCTTTGACAAGACATATGAACTTGCAGAACTTGAGTCAACTGTTGCACAGGATATTAAGTCCGCTGCAGGAATAAATGAGCTTCAGATCCAGACAGTTACAGGTACTAACCAGGTTATCTTCAAGTCATCAACTCTTGATGTTAAGCAGAGAGAGGCTGTTGAGAGCGTGCTTGAGAGCAACTACGGTGTGAGCAAGGATAACATTGCTGCTGAGACCATCAGCGGTGTCATCAGTAAGGAGATGAGATCGAGCGCTATTGAGGCTCTTGCATTTGCCCTTGTGCTCATGCTCATTTACATCTGGATCAGATTTAAGGATATCAAGTTCGGCGCTGCAGCTATCATCGCTCTTGCACACGACGCGCTTATAGTAGTTGTGTCGTACGCATTTACAAGACTGTCGGTTGGCAGCACATTTATAGCGGTTGTTCTTACTATCATCGGTTACTCTATCAACGATACGATTGTTACATTTGACCGTATTCGTGAGAACATGCATCTTGCAAACAACAGGAAGGAAGTTGAGGAGCTTGTAAACGGCAGTGTTTCACAGACCCTTACACGAAGCCTTTTCACATCAGCTACGACATTCTTCACGGTGCTCGCGCTGTACATCTTTGGTGTTGCTGATATCAAGGCATTTGCGCTTCCTCTTATGGTAGGTGTAATAAGCGGAACCTATTCATCAATCTTTGTTGCATCACCTATGTGGTACGACCTTAAGAACAAATTCAAGAACTTCATTGGTTCCAAGACTGCTGACGATGGCAAGGTTCAGAAGGCCTGAGTAAAAACATATCGAACTGACTGAGTCAGAGGTGACTCATTGAGGTAAGAATATCGCCCTCTTTCTGTGATACATTAGATGTACATGGGAAGAGGGTGAGTTGCATTAAAAGAAATTATCGGGAGAGATCAGTATATGTCAAAATGGATGGTCGCAAACAAGAGAGCCGACTTTGACGCAATAGCTGCCAGATTCGGAATAAGGAATATTACCGCAAGACTTATTGCTAACAGACTCATTACTTCTAATGAGCTCTCTTTGGACCAATGCAATGAGAGGACGATAGATGCCTACTTAAACGGTGATGAGTCAAAGCTGAACGACCCTCTTGGTCTTGCTGATATAGAAAAGGGCGCCGGGGTGATGCTTGAAAAAATAGCAGGGGGCGCAAGGATAAGGGTTATCGGAGACTACGATGTCGATGGGATATGTTCCTCTTTTATCCTGGTATCCGGGCTTGGGCTTTTTGGAGGAAATGTTGACTGTGTTCTTCCCGACAGGGTGAAGGACGGGTACGGTCTTAGCATCAAGCTTGTGGATGAGGCGTGTTCTGACGGGATAGATACCATCATCACCTGCGACAATGGGATAGCTGCTTATGCTGAGATACAGCATGCCAAAGAAATGGGTATGACTGTTGTGGTAACTGATCATCACGAGGTTCCTTTTGAATCTCTGGAGGATGAGGAGAGCGAAGCAGATTGTGCCCGCGAAAGAAAAGAGAAACTTCCGCCGGCGGATGCCGTGATAGATCCCAAGAGGAGGGATGGAAGCTATCCTTTCAGGGAGATATGCGGAGCTGTTGTGGCGTATAAATTCCTTCAGGTTATGGACAGTATCGCCCAGGCAGGAGATTATGCGATCGGTATTCCGGGAAGAGATGAGCGTGACTCATTTTTCAGACAGATGCTCATATTTGCAGGTATTGCGACTGTGTGCGATGTCATGGAGCTAAAGGATGAGAACAGGATCATTGTAAGAAGATCACTTGAGCTCATGCCTGAGTGCACAAATCTTGGACTGAACGCTCTGATAAATGTCAACGGACTTGATGCGCCCTCCATGTCCTGCTACCAGTACGGCTTCGTTATAGGTCCTTGCCTTAATGCGACAGGAAGGCTTGATCTTGCGGGAAGGGCTCTTTCACTGTTCTTTTCCAAAGACAGGAACGAAGCTGCGAAGATCGCACAGGACCTTAAGGATCTTAATGACAGCCGCAAGGATATGACAAAACAGGGAGTGGACATGGCTGCGGCTATTGTGAATGACAGCTGCGTAGACGGAGTTGCTCCAAAGGTTCTTGTGCTCTATCTGCCACAGGTTCATGAGTCAATAGCCGGGATAATTGCAGGAAGGATTAAGGAGAAATATTACAGACCTACTATCGTTCTTACTGACTCCAAGGATGACTGCCTCAAGGGTTCAGGCAGATCAATAGAGAACTATGATATGTTTGAGGAGCTGTCCGCGTGCAGGGAGCTGTTTATCAAGTTTGGGGGACATAAAATGGCTGCGGGGCTTACTCTTGCGAAGGAGAATCTTGAGGAGCTCAGATCAAGACTCAATGACAGCTGCAGATTGGAAGAGAGTGACTTTGAGCCCGTGCTTCACCTCGATATGCAGCTACCCTTCAGCCATATCGACATGGAGCTTGTGCGTGAATTTGAGAGACTTGAGCCCTTCGGGAATGGAAACGCAAGACCTCTTTTTGCCCAGAGGGATGTGTCGATACTTTCAGGAAGGATCCTGGGTAAAAATCGCAATGTCGGCAAGTACAGAATCAGTGATGAAGGTGGCCGGATTTATGATATGATGTATTTTGGAGATATGTCCAGGTGGCATGATTTCCTAAATAGCAGATTTGGCGCTGAGAGTGTAAAGGATCTCTATGAGGGCAGACCCTGTGAAGGCATGAGGATAAAGATCGCGTATTACCCGGATATCAACAGCTATCAGGGCAGGGAGAGCATTCAGCTGGTCATGAGTGACTTCTCTTAGTTAAAAGACAAAAAAGTTTTTGGAGGATGCATATGAAACTTGATAAATTATTAGCTGATCTTGAATACGAACTTACTTTGGGAAATTCCGATAAGACCGTGGATGCTTCCACAGTTGAGATCACGGACGTTGTCAATGACAACAGGAAGATTGCCGGCGGATCACTTTTTATATGTATTAAGGGGGCAAACTTTGATGGTCATACCTGTGCCGCGCAGGCTTTTGAAAAGGGTGCCGGCGCCATCGTCGCAGAGCACGACGTGGAGCTTCCTGACGGCTGTACTATGCCTGTAGTGAGGGTGAAGGATACAAGATATGCAATGGCATTCATCTCAGCTGCATACTTTGATCACCCGGCAGACAAACTTAAAACTATAGGGATCACAGGTACCAAGGGAAAGACAACAACAACATATCTGGTCAGAAGCATGCTTGAAAATGCCGGATACAAAGTGGGGCTTATAGGGACCATAGAGGTCATAATCGGAGATGAGCATATTCATGCTGAGAACACGACACCGGAGTCCTACAATCTTCAGGAGTACATGGCAAGGATGGTAGAGGCAGGTTGCGACGCCGTAGTCATGGAGGTGTCATCGCAGGGACTTATGCTTCACAGATCCCAGGGCTTTGTCTTTGACCTCGGCATCTTTACCAATATAGAGGCTGATCACATCGGTCCCAATGAGCACAAGGACTTTGACGACTACATGCACTGCAAGGGACTTCTTTTCAGACAGTGCAGGACCGGCATCCTAAATGGGGACGATATTCACACGGATGATATCCTTGAGGGACACACCTGCAAAGTCGAGACCTATGGCTTTAACAAGGATGTGGACATAAGGGCGGTAAACCTTGCCTATATCCATAAACCGGGACACCTCGGAGTGTTCTTTGATACAGATGGACTTATTAATATGCATGCAGAGATCACAAGTCCTGGCAAGTTCAGTGTTTACAATGCTCTGTGCGCGATAGCAGTGGCAAGGCATTTCGGATGTACGCCGGAGCAGATAGCGCCTGCACTGAAGGAGGCTAAGGTCAAGGGCAGGATAGAGATGGTGAAGGTATCAGATGATTTCACACTTATGATTGACTATGCCCACAATGCGATGGCATTAAAGAGCCTTCTTACGACCCTGCGCGACTACAGACCGAACAGACTGATCTGCCTCTTTGGCTGCGGCGGCAACAGGAGTAAGCTGCGCCGCTTTGAGATGGGAGAGGTCAGCGGCAAATATGCGGACTTCACCATCATAACCTCAGACAATCCGAGGTTCGAGGAGCCTGAAGATATCATTAACGACATTGAGACAGGCATGAAGAAAACTGATGGCAAATATATCAAGATAACAGACAGAAAAGAGGCCATTGCCTATGCCATAGATCACGGTGAACAGGGCGATATCATTGTCCTTGCAGGCAAGGGGCACGAGGATTATCAGGAGATAAAGGGCGTTAAGTATCACATGGATGAGAGAGAGCTGATCCGTGATATCCTTGATGAAAGAAAAAACAGGTGACGATGGAGGAAAAGTGTCTTTTCCGGAATATGCAAACATAATCATTGACATATCGCACGAGAAGGTTGACAAACCCTTCCAGTACAGGATACCTGAGAAACTTCGAGGTAAGGTCGATATAGGGACCTGCGTCGAGGTTCCGTTTGGCAGAGGCAATACCAGACGCAAGGGCTATATAATTGAGCTGACCGACGAGCCGGACTTTGACGAGAGCAGGATTAAAGAGATACTTGCTGCTTCTGATGAGATCGCATCCGCTGAGGATATCTCACTGAAACTCGCCGCATGGATGAAAAGACATTACGGTTCAACGATGATAGCGGCTCTCAGAACAGTTCTCCCATCTGTCAAAAAGATGAAGAAACCGGTGCACAGATTTGTTTCTCTTCGGACTTCCGTCAGGGAGGCAACAGAGGAATACTACGAGGCTGTCAGGAAAAAGCAGAAGGCAAGGGAGAGAGTTTTAAAGGAGCTCCTTGACGGCGGCGGTGACAGGATACCCTATGAACTTCTTACTCAGAAGCTGCAGGTTGCTTCCGCAACGCTAAAGAGCATGAGTGATGCGGGGATCATCAGGATAGAGAGCGAGGAGTACTTCAGAAAACCTGTGGCCGGAGACGGCATAAGGTACGGCGACAAGGTTTTAAGCCCTGCCCAGCAGCGCATAGTAGATACAGTATCCAGAGACTATGACGAGGGGAAGAGAGATACCTACCTCATCCATGGAATAACCGGAAGCGGCAAGACTGAAGTTTACATAGCTCTTATAGATGACTGCATAAAGAGGGGAAAGCAGGCAATCGTACTGATCCCGGAGATAGCGCTTACTTATCAGACACTGATGCGCTTTTACAGGCATTTTGGTGACAGGGTTTCGGTGATGAATTCATCTCTTTCTCCGGGTGAAAAATATGACCAGATCGAGAGGGCGAGGACCGGTGACATAGATATCATAATCGGACCAAGATCTGCTCTTTTCACGCCGTTTCCGAATACCGGAATCATCATAATAGATGAGGAGCACGAGACTACTTATAAGAGTGAGCTAAGCCCCAAGTACCACGCCAGGGAGACTGCGATTGAACTTGCACGCCTCCTTCCTGATGGTGCAGCGGTGATCCTTGGGTCTGCAACTCCCTCCTTAGAGTCCTACTACAGGGCACTGACAGGCGAGTATCATCTGTTCGAGCTCACCGAGCGACTTACGGGAGGAGCTCTTCCTTCGGTTGAGATCGCGGATCTGCGGCAGGAACTGAGGAACGGGAACAGGTCAATTTTTTCGGAAAGGCTACAGGAGCTTATTTCCGACAGGCTTTTGAAAAATGAGCAGACGATGCTGTTTATTAACAGGAGGGGACTTGCGGGATTTGTTTCCTGCAGATCCTGCGGTGAGGTCTTTAAGTGTCCGCACTGCGATGTCTCTTTGTCTGAGCACCGGGGAGGAAGGCTTGTCTGCCACTACTGTGGTCATGAGGAGGCCAAGCCAAAGATCTGCCCGAAATGTTCATCCAGATACGTCTCATCTTTCAGAGCCGGAACGCAGCAGATAGAAGACGAGGTAAAAAAATACTGGCCTCAGGCAAGGGTTCTTAGGATGGATGCTGACACCACAAGGACAAAGGGAAGTTACGACAGGATACTATCTTCTTTTGCAAACAGGGAGGCAGATGTTCTTGTTGGAACACAGATGATCGTCAAGGGACACGATTTTCCGGATGTGACACTCGTTGGTGTTCTGGCGGCTGATATGTCTCTCTACGCAAGCGACTACAGGGCGTCGGAGAGAACCTTTCAGCTCCTTACCCAGGCAGCGGGGCGCGCCGGCAGGGGGAGCAGAGAGGGCAATGTTGTGATACAGAGCTACCAGCCTGATCACTACAGTATACAGACTGCTTCAAGGCAGGATTACAGAGCTTTTTACGACGAGGAGATAGCCTACAGGAATCTGCTTCGCTATCCTCCGATTTCACATATGCTCTGTGTTCAGCTCCAAAGCAGGGATGAGGCTGAGGGCATGGCATTCGCGGCAAGACTGAGGGCTGTAATGGAACAGCAGAGAGTCCCGAAGGCGGTATTTATAGGACCTGCAATGGCATCGATTGGCAGGATAAACGATATTTACCGCATGGCCGTCTATGTTAAGCTGGATGACTACAACGGGCTGGTTGCCCTCAAGGATGTTACAGAGAAATATATAAAAGAACTTGAAGAGATGGGGCAACTCAGGAATATCACGGTACAATTTGACTTTGACCCCATTACATCATATAGTTGACCTATACAAGACAGAAAGGAAGAGATTATATGGCACTTAGAAATATAAGAGAGTATGGCGATGACGTTCTTGAGCGTTCCTGCAAGGAGGTAAAAGAGGTAACGCCAAGAGTAAGAGAACTGGTTGAGGATATGCTTGAGACAATGTACGAAGCTAACGGCGTTGGTCTTGCAGCACCCCAGGTTGGAGTTCTTAAGAGAATAGTCGTTATAGATGTTTCGCCCGAAGGAGATAATCCACTTATCATGATCAATCCCACAATCCTTGAGACTGACGGTGAACAGACGGGGTACGAGGGATGTCTTTCGATTCCGGGAAAGTCAGGCATAGTTACAAGACCGAATTATGTCAAGGCCAAGGCCTACGATCTTGATATGAACGAGTATATAGTGGAAGGCGAGGAACTTCTTGCCAGAGCAATATGCCATGAGCTTGATCACCTCGACGGACATATGTACGTTGAGAAGGTCGAGGGAGAACTCGTTGACAATGAGGAGCTTGCTGCGCAACAGGAAGAAGAGAGTGAGTCATAATGAAAAAGCTGTGGAATAGGTTACACAATGAAGGTGCTACTGTTATGGACACTGCTCCTGTCATTATTCTGGTGTCCTTTATTTTGTATATTTTAGGCAGTTTATTGGGAGAACCGATCGCTTATTTCATAACAATTCCCCTGGAGAGTGATCTTAGGTACATGGCTTATTTATATTTATGGTTTATCGGGGTATGGATCGTATTTCTTCTGTATTTCCTGATAACCAAAAAAAAGTCCATGTTTGGAGTGATCGGCAGGGGCCTTAAGGGGAACAACTTTAAGAATCTGATGATGGGACTGCTCATTGGCTTTTGTATGAACGGCCTGTGTATTCTGGCTGCGTTTCTCCACGGTGACATCAAACTGTACTTTGACAGTATTAAGCCTCTTGAGCTCATTATTATGTTTGTATCTGTATTTATTCAGTCATCAGGTGAGGAGCTTATGTACAGAGGATATATGTATCACGCTCTAAAGCGCAGCTACAGATTACCTCTTGTTGCGATCCTGGTCAATTCTGTTTTTTTTGCACTGCTGCACCTCGGAAACCCGGGAGTTACCGCTATGGCGATTCTCAATATATTGCTGAGCGGATTAGCCTTTACGCTTATGGTTTACTATTTTGACAGTTTCTGGATGGCCTGTGCCGCTCACGCAGCGTGGAACTATACCCAGAATATTATATTCGGCCTGCCAAACAGTGGTATGGTTACTTATTTTTCAATATTCAAACTGGATGCAGCAAGTGCATTAAACAGCTTTGCCTATGATACTGGCTTTGGTGTTGAAGGAACGGTTATGGCTCTGTTGGTACTGGCCACTACCTGTGTGCTGATGATACTGATTGGTACTAAGAGAAAAGTAGGAGATTAACCTGATAATGAAGATCGTATTTATGGGGACACCTGATTTTGCCAGGAGTGCCCTTGAAAAAATCATAGAAGCCGGTCATGAAGTGGCTCTGGTTGTGACTCAGCCTGATAAGCCCAGAGGAAGAAGCGGGGAACTTCAGATCTCAGAGGTAAAGGCCTGCGCACTTGAGCACAACATCCCTGTCTATCAGCCCGTCAGGATAAAAGAAGCAGAGCATGTTCAGTATCTTAGGGGCATTGATGCGGATATATATGTTGTCGCCGCCTTTGGTCAGATACTGTCACAGGAGATTCTGGATATTCCAAGGCTTGGATGTGTCAACATTCATGCGTCGCTTCTGCCGAAGTACAGAGGCGCTGCGCCAATCCAGCAGGCGATCGTTGATGGTGAGAGGGTCACGGGTATCACCATTATGCAGATGGCAGCCGGGATGGATACCGGAGACATACTGATGCAAAGAGAGATTCCGATTTCGGATGACGAGACCGGAGGATCTTTGTTTGACAAGCTCTCTGTCCTTGGAGGTGAACTTATAGTCGAAGCGCTCCCCAAGATCGAGAGAAATGAGATAAAGCCGGTTCCCCAGGACGAGAGAAGAGCAACAAAGTGCGGCAAACTTTCCAAGAACATGGGAAGGATCTCTTTTGAAAAAGACGCCGAATCGATCAGAAATCTTGTCAGAGGTCTTAGCCCATGGCCTAGTGCTTATACTTATCTGAATAAAAAGATGCTCAAGATCTGGAGTGCGAGAGCTTTGAACCGGGATGAGTTTGATGCTGTCAAGCTTGCTCTTTCCGATGAGGATGTAAAGGCTGCAGAGAGCGTTATAAAGTCCGGTGAGTGCGGAAGAGTTGTCCTTATTTCCAAAGACTCTTTTACCGTTCTTACTGGGGATGGATACCTTCGTATATATGAAGTTCAGCTCGAAGGTAAAAAGAGGATGGATGTAAAGTCATTCCTTCTTGGAAATAAACTTGAGGTTGGTGACAGACTCGGATGACGGTGAGCTTTACATTATATTATTGTTTTGGAGATTGAATATGTATTTTAGTGAACTAATGTATTTTCTTACTATTATCATGGCAATCGTATGCATGATCGCAAGCTGGCGTGTTTCGGCGGTCTTCAAAAAATACAGCCGATATCGCAGTATGAGCGGGTATACCGGAGGTCAGGCAGCAGTTGAGATTTTAAGGAGAAACGGTATCAACGATGTCTCGGTGGAACCTGTCGGCGGAGAACTTACAGACAACTACGATCCTGTTCACAGAATCGTGCACCTGTCTGAAAATGTATATGGCTCGGATTCTGTTGCGGCGGTGGGAGTTGCAGCCCATGAGTGCGGACATGTACTACAGCACTACCAGGGATTTGTCCCTCTTAAAATCAGAACCGCGTTTTTCCCAGCTGCCAGCATTGGCTCCAAACTTGGGATACCGCTTGCTTTTCTCGGGCTGGTTTTCAGCATTGACCCGCTTATTGACATAGGGATCTGGGTGTTCTCGCTTGCAGTATTATTCCAGCTCATCACCCTTCCGGTGGAGTTTGATGCTTCGAGAAGAGCTCTTTCGATGATTGAGGAATACGGATTCCTTGGGGCAGAGGAAGCGGTTGGATCAAAGAAGGTCTTAAAGGCCGCAGCCATGACTTATGTGGCGGCTGCTGCAACAGCAATTGTGCAGCTTTTAAGACTCATGGTACTGAGGGAAAGAAGAAACTGATAAATGGCTAATATCAGAGAAATAGCACTTAATATAATTATTGAATACTACAGGGATGGCGCTAGAAAGCCATCCCTTTTAAAGGATAGCCTCGAGAAATATGATTACCTCGAAACGAGGGACAAGGCCTTCATCAAGAGAGTGGTTGACGGGTGCATTGAGAGGCAGATACAGATTGATTACCTGATAGACTCCTTTGCAAAAACAAAGGTAAAGGATATGCAGCCTTTTATCAGGGGACTTATGAGGATGAGCGTCTATCAGATAATGTTCATGGATCAGGTGCCTGACAGCGCAGCCTGCAACGAGGCAGTGAAGCTTGCCACAAAGCACAGATTTGCCGGGCTTAAGGGATTTGTGAACGCAGTACTTAGGAATATTTCGAGAAATAAGGATGCGATTGCCTATCCTGACAGGGAAGCTGACGGCGGCACTAAGTTTCTGTCTATCTACTATTCAATGCCTGAGTGGATCTGCAGGATGTGGCTTGATGAATACGGATTTGAACGCACTGAGAAGATGCTCGCTTTTTTCCTTCTGCCAAGACCTACCACTGTGAAGGCTTCGCTTGTCGGAGTATATGGGAGCGATCTGGACGAAGCTGCAAGAGATGACAGGATAAAGGTCATCGTCTCAGATCTAAGGCATGATCTTGAAGAGGCAGGGTGCAGGGTGAGCGATAGCGATGTACTCCCCTATGCGCTTAACCTTGAGAAGACGGACAACATAAGGTTTCTTCCGGGGTATGATGAGGGTAGATTCATTGTTCAGGATGTGAGTTCAATGCTGGTTACACATATTGCTGACCCGGAAAGTGACCAGGTGGTTCTCGATGTATGCGCTGCTCCCGGAGGAAAGAGTCTTGATGCAGCTGAGAGAGCGAAAACAGTTCTTTCAAGGGATGTGTCGGAGCGCAAGTGTGACATTATACGAGAGAATGCGGGAAGGCTGAGGCTCTCCAATCTTAAGACGCAGGTACACGACGCCAGGATCCATGACAGGGAAATGGAGAACAGCGCAGATATAATATATCTGGATCTTCCATGTTCCGGGCTTGGGATCATAGGCAGGAAAAACGATATCAAGTTCAACGTATCAAAGGAAGCGCTGGAAGACCTTTCTAAGCTGCAGTGGGAAATAATCAAAACTGTATGGGACTATGTGAAGGTTGGTGGTATAATGATGTACTCAACCTGCACCGTAAACAGAGCTGAGAACCAGGATATGATAGAGAGGATATGCAGAGAGCTTCCGTTTGAGATGGTTGATTTTTCAAATCTTCTTCCAAAGGCGCTTCAAAAGGATGCAGGGGAGGGCTCTTTGCGTGACACGGCCGGGAAGGGATATATCCAGCTCCTTCCGGGAGAATATGACACTGACGGATTTTTTATCGCCAAGCTGCGGCGTATCGGATGAACTTTATGGATACAGAAATTCTTAAGATAAATGATGGTAAGACAGATATCAAATCGCTGAACCTCGACGAGATGAAAGAGCTGATGAAACAGCTCGGAGAGCCTGCGTTTAGGGCTGGGCAGCTCTATGAGTGGATTCATGTCAAGATGGCATCGGACTACGAGGAGATGACAAACATCCCGAAGTCTCTGAAACAGAAGCTTATGGAAAACTGCTATCTGGTGACTTTAAAAAGCGTTGAGGTACAGGAGTCAAAACTTGACGAGACAAAGAAGTTTCTTTTTGCGCTCCATGATGGAAATGTCATCGAGAGCGTCTTTATGAAATACAGGTTCGGAGTAAGCGTATGCATATCCTCGCAGGTTGGATGCAGAATGGGCTGCAGGTTCTGCGCATCAACTCTGGACGGCGTCGTAAGGAGTCTCACACCCTCAGAGATGCTCGATCAGATTTATTCTATATCAAGAATAACGGGGCAGAAGGTTTCAAGGGTTGTTGTAATGGGAAGCGGGGAGCCGCTGGACAACTATGATAACCTGCTTAAATTTATCCGTCTGCTGAGCGATGGAAACGGTCACAACATGAGCCAGAGAAATCTGACGGTTTCCACATGCGGGATAGTACCGGAGATTTACAGGCTTGCGGATGAGAAACTTCAGATCAACCTTGCACTCTCGCTCCATGCATCCAGCGACGAGAAGAGGAAAGAGCTGATGCCGATTGCCAATACCTACAGCATAAGCGAGGTACTCGATGCCTGCCGCGCCTATTTTGACAAGACAGGAAGGCAGCTCACCTTTGAGTATTCTCTTGTCAGCGGAGTGAACGATACCGATGAGGATGCCGAAAGGCTGGGAGACCTTTTATCGGGACTGAATGCAGTAGTCAATCTTATACCGGTCAATCCTATAAAGGAGAGGGATTACAGACCCACAGACCGCACCGGTGCTGAGCGCTTTAAAAATAAACTTGAAAAAAGACGAATAAATGTTACTATTAGAAGGGAAATGGGCAGGGACATAGATGGAGCCTGTGGTCAGCTTCGCAGGAGACATCTGGAAGGAAATATTTGACACCTGCTTTTTTTCGGTGAAGGAATTTTGAGTATTATTGGGGAGGCTGTTTTGCTTAAATCTTTTTCCGTTACGGATATAGGAAAAAAGAGAAAACTGAATCAGGATTATATCTTTTCCTCAGACAGTAGGATCGGTAATCTTTCCAATGTGTTTATCGTGGCGGATGGCATGGGAGGGCATAACGCAGGCGATTTCGCATCCAGGTTTACCGTTGATACTATGGTAGAGGAGATAGAGAGGTCTTTTGAACAGAGTCCTGTCAGGATACTGGAGAGGGCTATCAAGATCGCCAACAGGAAACTTAGAGAGAAGGCTGCGGAGAATGACAGCTTCACCGGAATGGGTACCACGGTTGTGGCCTGTACTGTTCTGGGGAGGTATCTGCAGGTTGCCAATGTCGGGGATTCAAGGCTGTATGTTATCAATGACAAGATAACGCAGATTACCAGAGACCACTCCCTCGTAGAGGAGATGGTGAGACTTGGTGGTATAGACAGGGAGACCGCGAGGGCTCACCTGGACAAGAATATAATTACCAGGGCTATCGGTGCCACTGACACAGTAGACATCGACTTTTTTAATGTGGAATTAAATCGTGGGGACATTGTTCTCATGTGTTCTGATGGTCTTACAAATATGCTGGAAGATGAAGAAATTCGCATGATTGTAAGTGGTCAGAGGGACATCATCGAGAAAGCGCAGAAGCTTGTATCGGCTGCCAACAACAACGGTGGCAAGGATAATATTGCAGTTATCCTTATTGAGCCTTTTGCAGATGAGGTTTCACACGATGGAGGAATAGATGGTTAAGATTGGAATGGTGATCGGAGACCGCTATGAGGTGCTCGAGAAGATTGGCACAGGTGGTATGTCCGACGTTTACAAAGCTAAAGATCATAAGCTTAATAGACTTGTTGCTGTCAAAGTGCTCAAGCAGGAATTTTCAGAGAACGAGAATTTCGTGTCCAAATTCAGGGTTGAGGCACAGTCTACTGCTGGTCTGCTTCATCCCAACACCGTTAATGTCTATGACGTTGGCGATGAGGATGGCATCAATTATATTGTTATGGAACTGGTGGACGGCATCACTCTCAAAAAGTACATTGAGAAGAAGTCAAGACTCTCAGTGAAAGAGGCAGTGAGCATAGCCATTCAGGTTGCGATGGGACTTGAGGCTGCGCACAACAACGGTATTATCCACAGGGACATCAAACCGCAGAACATTATGATCTCGAGGGAAGGCAAGGTCAAGGTTACAGACTTCGGAATAGCCAAGGCTGCCACCAGCAACACCATCACATCAAATGTCATGGGATCTGTTCACTATACTTCGCCCGAGCAGGCAAGGGGCGGATACAGTGATGCCAAGAGCGATATCTATTCTCTTGGAATTACTCTCTTTGAGATGCTCACAGGAAGGGTTCCGTTTAACGGCGATACCACTGTTGCTATAGCGATCAAGCATATTCAGGAAGAACTTCCAAGTCCCGCCGATTACAATGAAGACATACCGATCAGTGTTGAGAAGATTGTTTTAAAGTGCTGTCAGAAGAGTCCTGACCGGAGATATCAGTCGGCGGCAGAACTTATTACAGATCTGAAGAGATCTCTTATCACTCCCGATGAGGACTTTGTGTCACTGGTTGACGCCGATGAGGAAAGCGCAACAAGAGTTGCCTCCGAGGAGGAGATGGATGAGGTCCACAGCTCGACCGGCAGATTATCCGAGACTGCTCAGATGCGTCTTAATTCGGACATCATGGACGAGTATGACCGTGTGGACAGGTACGACGACTTTGATGTAGAAAGAAAACGCAAAAAGAGGGATTACGATCGGGACGACTACGACGATTATGACAGAGGCGCAGGCAGTAAGAGGCGCCAGGATTACAATACACAGAATACCTCGAAGATAGAGAAGGTCACGATCATCATGGCAATCATCTCGGCTGCTCTCGTAGGCTTTATTGTTATACTGCTTCTTGGAAGGAGTATCGGAGTTTTTGGCTCACCTGAGGAGGAGATATCCCAGGAGGCAGCATCAATAGCGAGTTCTTCTCTTTTGTCAGTACCGGGGTCTGAGAGTGGAGACAAAGATGATGACGATAAAGAAAGCAGCCAGGAAGGGATTAAGATTCCCGATGTGACCGGCAAGACCTATGCCGAAGCTGTTTCAATTCTTCACGATGACAAGGGATTTGCTGTTGCCAAAGCTTCTGACAGCGCCAATGTCGCAGCCAAGGACACTGTTGCTGCAACATCTCCTAAAGCAGGAGAGAGGGCTAAGAGCGGTGCTACAATTACCGTATATATAAGCGATGGATCCAATTACAACGCATCACTCAGCGGACAGAGCGCAAGCGCAGCTACTACTGAGGTGTCAACTGCTAAGGCCGATGGACAGGTAACTGTTCCCAATATAATAGGTCTTTCTTCGGAGGATGCCGTGATCACGCTTGTTGAGGCCGGACTTCAGGCCGGGAGCATAATCGAGACCAACAATGAGGATACCAACCTCACAGGTCTTATCTGTGCACAGAGTATTGCAGTAGGAACATCGGTGTCAGAGGGCACTACGATCAATATGGAGCTGTCCATAGGACCAGCCAGTGTTACATACAGTTACAATGCGGAGATAACACCTCCCACCGAGGGAGAGAATTATACTCCCGGTGTTGCGGTGCGCGTATCACTGGTGACATCTGACGGAACGACTCTTCTTAGTACCACTACGACCGATTTCCCGGTTCAGGGAACCTATAAGGGAATCACCGCTCCCACCGGAACAATCACATTTGTTTACTCAGCTACAACACCTACCACTACTGATCCTGAGACCGGTGAGACCACCGGAGGAGAGACGGTGGAGCATACCGTGACAAGAGCTGTTACATTTACGCAGGAGAACTGATGCTTATGCGTGGCAGGATTATCAAGGGAATTGCCGGGTTTTACTACGTTGAGACAACCGGGGACTGTATCTATGAATGCAGGGCCAAGGGCATCTTCAGAAGAGCAGGCGTAAAACCTATAGTAGGCGATTATGTTGAAATAGAAATTATTGACAGTGAGAATTTTGTGGGCAACATCACAGATGTGCTGCCCAGGAGAAATTCTCTTATCAGACCGCCTGTGGCCAATGTTGACCAGGCGGTTGTTTTGTTTGCCATAGTAAAGCCCGATCCCAACTATTTTTTGCTGGACAAGTACCTTATCATGATGAAAAAGATGAACCTTCCTGTAATCATCTGCTTTAACAAACAGGATATAGCGACGAGGGAAGAGGCAATGGAGCTTGAGAGAGCTTATGGTAATTGCGGCTACAAAGTTCTGTTCTTAAGCGTTAGACAGGAGAGCGGTATTGATGAACTTAAGGAGCTGATCCGAGGCAAGACGGTGGCACTTGCAGGTCCCAGTGGTGTCGGTAAGTCATCACTTTTAAATCTGCTGGTCCCAGATGCCGGGATGCAGACCGGGGAACTGAGCAGGAAGATCGACCGCGGCAGGAACACCACAAGACACTCTGAGCTTTTTCTGGTAAAAGAGCTTTCTGATGAAACGACGCAGACCTTCATCATAGATACTCCGGGATTTACTTCGCTTGAACTTCGTGACATTGAAACGGAAGAGCTGAAGGACTATTACACGGAATTTGAGGAGTTTGAAAGAAACTGCAGGTTTGCCGGATGCCTGCATATGTCTGAGCCCGACTGCGGAGTCAAGGATGCGCTCTCTGACGGCACTCTCTCCAAGGTGCGCTATGACAACTACAGGCTTATATATGATGAACTGAAAGGACGAAGACCTGAGTATACGAAAAAGAGCAAGGGAAGGTGAAAACTGATCAGGGTGTGGCAAAATCACGGCTACACTCACCGGCTGCTGCTACATCCCCGGCTTCTTTCCACAGGAGAGACAATATGAAGATATATGTAACAAGACACGGACAGACAGATTACAACAAGCAAAAGCTCATGCAGGGAAGAAGCGATATACCTCTCAATGATGTTGGGATAAGCCAGGCAAGAGAGAGAAGAAAGATGCTCGGAGACATAAAGTTTGATGTGGTGTATTCAAGCCCTCTTATAAGGGCAGTTCAGACCGCTGAGATCATCGGAGGGGTGGACCGCAGCGAGATCATAACCGATGAGCGCATCATAGAGGCTGACTTTGGAAGGTTCGAGAAGGTTGGATACTATTCCACAGGACCTCTCATGACGGCATACTGGGCATTTCCTGAAATATTTCCTGCCCCAAAGGGAGTTGAGACCATCAGGCAGATGCGGGAGCGGACAAGCTCATTTTTGTCTGAACTTGAAAAGAAGGACTACGACAAAGTCCTTGTCGCCTGCCACGGAGGCATCATAAGGCCAATCCGCGGCTACCTTGAAGATCGCAAAAACGGCATCGTCTGGCGCCCAAGACCCCAGAACTGTGAGATATTTGTCTACGAGTCAACAGGAGGCCTTCATCGCCTCATTGAGGATATCAAATGATAAACCGGTAATTAAACAGATCAGTATGAACGATACTAATAGAACTTACATGGCAATAGACCTCAAGTCTTTTTATGCTTCTGTGGAGTGCAGGGATCTTGGAAGAAATCCCCTGACTACCAATCTTGTGGTGGCAGACAGGAGCAGGACGGAAAAGACAATATGCCTGGCAGTCTCTCCGGCTCTCAAGAAGTGGGGGATACCCGGAAGACCCAGGCTCTTTGAAGTTGAGGCAAGGCTCAAGGAAGTCAATGCCATGCGTCAGATGAAGGCGCCTGGCGGTGAATTTACCGGAGAGTCTGACGATGAAGAGGTTCTTGGCTCAGACCCCGCCATGAAGGTGTCTTATATAGCGGCCGTTCCCAGAATGGCCAGATATCTGCAGGTCAGTACGGACATATACAGGATATATTTAAAGTATGTGGCTCCGGAGGACATCCATGTCTACTCGGTGGACGAGGTATTCATTGACGCAACTTCATATCTTAAGATATATAAAAAGACCGCAAGAGAGCTCGCCATGGACATGATAAAGGATGTCCTTGCCGCGACGGGTATCACTGCGACAGCGGGAATCGGAACCAATCTGTACCTGTGTAAGATTGCCATGGACATTGTCGCCAAGCACATCGAAGCTGATGAGAACGGTGTCAGGATCGCTGAGCTGGATGAGAGGCGCTACAGAGAGCTTTTATGGGATCACCTGCCTCTTACCGATTTCTGGCGCATAGGAAGGGGATATGTCAAAAGGCTGAACGCACTGGGGCTTAATACCATGGGAGACATCGCAAGATGCAGCCTTGGCAAGGACAGTGACTTCTACAACGAAGAGCTTCTTTACAAGACCTTTGGGATAAACGCTGAGCTTCTGATCGATCATGCCTGGGGATATGAGCCCTGTACCATGGAGATGATAAAGAAATACAGACCTGAAAACAACAGCTTAAGCCAGGGGCAGGTTCTGATGGGACCCTACCCGTTTGACAAGACCAGGATAATCGTGAGGGAGATGGCAGATGCGCTGTCAATGCAGCTTCTTGAGCAGCACAAGGTTACGGATCAGATAGTACTGACAGTCGGCTACGACAAAGAGAGCCTGAATGACCCGAAGGCTGCTGCACGCTACGATGGTGCGATAAAGCCTGACTACTACGGCAGGATGGTGCCAGAGCATGCCCATGGGAGTATGAACCTTGAGGAGTTCACATCCCTTGGAAGCGTGATAATAGATGCAGCCCTGCAGATCTTTGATGAGCATGTAAATCCCGATCTGATGTCAAGGCGCATCAACATCGCGGCAATGCATGTCATAGATGAGGGAGATATTCGGGAAAAGAAAAAAGAGACCTACGAACAGCTTTCTCTATTTGAGAACTATGAGGAAAAGGAAAAGAAGAAAGAAGAGTCAAAAAAGCTGAGCGTTAAGGAAAGAGCTCTGCAGGAGGCGGCTCTCTCTATCCAGAAGAGGTATGGCAAAAATGCCATAGTAAAAGGCACTTCATTGCAGGAAGGTGCAACCGGACTTGAGAGGGGGAGGCAGATAGGCGGCCATAAGGCCTGATCGGGGAATATGATCGATGGGAAAATATGACGATATTATTGATAGAGAAAGACCTGTTTCACTTCGACATCATCCTATGCCGATAGAGAATCGCGCGGCGCAGTTTGCACCCTTCGCGGCACTTACCGGTTACGACGACGCTGTGGAAGAAACTGCCAGATACACGGATGAAAAGAGGGAACTGACCGCAGAAAAGAAACAGGAACTGGAGGAAGCTCTTTTGGAGCTTGCCCGGGATCTTGAAAATAATAACAGGGCAAGGGTTACATATTTTGTTCCGGACAAACTAAAAGACGGAGGAGAGTATGTGACGCGCATCCTTGAAATCCGAAGGATAGATGAATATAAGCGCGCCCTTGTGCTGATGGATAAATCGGAGGTAAGACTTGACGACATAATCGCAATAGAACGGGAACAGGATAGCCTGCTCACTTATTATCAAGATGGAATATAAATCTGTTGAGGAATCCGCCGACGACACTGATAACAGGTCCCAGGAAAAGACACATCAGGATGATGCCGATGTTGGGGATGCCACCGCAGAGAACGCCGATGAGTACTGCGGTGAAATCATAGCATATCCTTATTATAGCAAAGGGTATGCTTTTTAGAATATATTTCTTGATCATGACCGGAACTGCGTCGTAGGGGGCAAGTCCCATATTCGCGTTCATGTAAAGTGATGCGGAGACTACAAACATTGAAAACGATACGGCGAAGGTAAGGATCCTTGTGGGCGTGTTTGTGAAAAACGATGCGGGGATACTGTTGTCCCAGATCCAGCCGAAGAAGTCCGCGATGTAGCCTATGAACAGCATATTGGCGACAGTACCGAAACCGATGTACTCGCGGCCGTAGAATATCACTATCACAAAGAGAACTGCGTTAAGAACTACCTGACAGGTGCCAAATAGTATACCGAACCGCCTTGATATTGTGAGATTCATGAAGCTGCAGGGATCCGTGCCCAGATTGGCCCTTATCAGAAAAGAGAGCCAGAAGCCCAAAAAGAAGATTCCTGTCATCATTATGATAAAGCGTTTTGTGAAGTTTTCGCCTTTAACGAATTTATTTAGTCTGTTAATTCTTTTTTCCATAATACAAGAGTATATCACAACATAATATTATGATAGAATGTAAATTAGATTAATATGTGTTTTTTGAATTTAGGAGACCCGAATGGACGAGAGAGAGATAAAAGAGCTTCTGTCATCTGTTAAGGATGGAAATATCTCGCTGGATGAGGCAGTTCTCAAGTTAAAGGAGGCTCCCTTTGAGGATATGTCTTTTGCAAGACCTGACTTGCACAGGGGCCTAAGGCAGGGCAATGGAGAGGTTATCTACGGACAGGGCAAGACTCCGTCCCAGATATTTGAGATATCCGAAAAGCTCCTTTCCCATGGGCAGAAGAAGGTGCTCATCACAAGGATGTCACCTGAGGCAAAAGATTATTATGAAGCACAGCCGTTTGAGTCGACGAATCATCTATTCTATCATGAGATGTCCGGAGTCGGGATAGCCTATGGCAGGGATGAGAAGGAGCCCGGGGGCGATGACCTTAAAGGCAAGATCGTCATAGCGACCGGCGGCACAAGTGATATCCCCGTTGCGGAAGAGGCGGCGCTGACCGCGGAATTTCTGGGCAACAAAGTGGTGAGACTCTACGACGTAGGGGTTGCAGGGATTCACAGGCTCTTTAATAAGTCGGTTATGGATGAGATCATGACTGCGAAGGTCATAATAGCAATAGCGGGAATGGAGGGAGCTCTCGCCAGCGTTGTGGGCGGACTTGCAGACTGCCCGGTGATCGCGGTTCCGACAAGCGTTGGATACGGGGCATCCTTTGGCGGACTGTCAGCTCTTTTGTCAATGCTCAATTCCTGCGCCAGTGGGGTGAGCGTAGTCAACATCGACAACGGATTCGGAGCCGGATACCTTGCAGGCATGATAAACAGAGGGTGAGTAAAAAAGGCTATTTAAGAAATAAAGAAATAAAGAGAGACAGACAGGTGCAGAAGTTGGTAAAAAGAATAATCGCGATAGCCTTCTGGGTTTTGATCTGGCAGGCGCTCGCGATGATAGTACATAATAAGGTGCTGCTTGCAGGACCGATAGAAACAGCGGCGACGCTTGGAAGACTGGTCGGAGATAATTCGTTCTGGCAGTCGGTGGCATCAACGACAGGAAGGATACTTGCCGGATTCGTGGCAGGCTCGGTCATTGGTATAGTTTTTGGTTATTTGTCTTATATTAATGAAATAGTACGGGAGCTTTTAAGACCGCTTGTGCTGGCTCTTAAGTCGGTACCTGTTGCGAGCTTTGTGATACTTCTCCTGATATGGTTTGGCAACCGCAACATCTCGGTTATCATAGTTGCGATGGTGGTGTTTCCCATACTGTATACCAATACCCTTGAGGGACTTGTAAGTACCGACAAAAAGCTTCTTGAGATGGCACGGGTATTCAGGATGCCAAGGGATAGGGAAATCAGATATATTTTTCTGCCGGGACTGTTGCCTTTTTGGCAGGGAGCATTTAAACTTGCTATCGGCATGAGTTTCAAGAGCGGAATTGCGGCTGAGGTAATCGGTCAGCCCCTTGGCACGATAGGCAACGGACTGTATCAGGCCAAGATATATCTTGAGACGGGAGAACTCTTTGCATGGACGATCGTGACGGTTCTTGTTGCATTCATATGTGAAAGAGTGGTATTATTTTTGCTTGTGCTGCCGTCAAAAAATAAGGGGACTTAAATATGACAATCGAGATAAAGGATGTGAGCAAGTCCTTTGATGGCAGGCAGGTTCTTAAGGACTTCTCGCTCAACATAGAAGAGGAGCACAGCTACATAATTACAGGGCCGTCAGGATGCGGCAAGACAACGCTCTTAAGGCTTATCCTAAGGCTTGAAGAACCTGACGCGGGGCACGTGAAGCTCCTTGGAGATTACAAGTATCCGTTCATCAATTCGGGAACGGTCTTTCAGGAGGATCGTTTGTGCGACGGCTTTGACGCAGTCACCAACGTTACGATGGTAAACAGGAGAGTCTACCGCGAGAATGCGATAAGTGAGCTGAAAAAGCTTCTGCCTGAGGATGAGCTTCATAAGAGCGTGCGTGAACTCTCGGGTGGACAGAGAAGACGCGTTGCCATAGCAAGAGCTTTGGCAGTTCCAAGTGACATCCTTATAATGGATGAACCTTTTACGGGACTTGATGAGCTGTCCAGGAGGAACGCGATCTCTTTTATTAGAGAAAAACAGGGCACCAGACCGCTTGTTATAACCACACACGACACGAGCGGGCTGGAATTTGGAAGGATCATAGATATGGGCAGAGACTGACAGATCGGTTTTTGCCGGGAGTGATCAGAGATTTATTTGGGAGAGGAGATAATGTATGGTAACTAATGACGCAAGTATGAACAGCTTTAAGCACAAGATCATGGAGGAGGTATGCAGACTCGAATGGGATGGCAACAATGACCAGGAGCATATCGAACAGCTTGTACTTAAGATGATACCCGGGCCCAAGCCTGAGTACAGATGCTGTGTTTACAAGGAGAGGGAGATCGTAAGACAGAGGATAAACCTGGCAATGGCAAAGGCGCCAAGTTATAATCCCAATTCGGTAAATATAGTACAGGTTATTGATCCTGCCTGTGATGAGTGCCCCATAGCGGCATATTCGGTTACAGATAACTGTCGTTTCTGCATGGGTAAGCCGTGTCTTCAGTCCTGCAAGTTTGGAGCTATCAAGCCGGGTGATACCCATATGCATATTGATCCTGCCAAGTGCAAGGAGTGCGGACTTTGTGCACACGCATGCCCTTACAATGCTATCGTTCACCTTGAGAGGCCGTGCAAGAAGGCATGCCCTGTAGGAGCCATCACCTACGATGAGTATGGCTACTGTAAGATCGATGAGGATAAATGCATTCAGTGCGGACACTGCATCCACAGCTGTCCTTTCGCAGCAATCGGCAGTAAGACCTTCCTCGTGGATATTATCAAGGAGATCAAAGCTGGTAAGGAAGTCATCGCGATGTGCGCTCCTGCTACCGAGGGACAGTTCGGAGAGGACATCTCCATGGGTTCTATCAAGGAGGGACTCAAAAAGATAGGTTTTGCTGACATGGTTGAAGTTGGCCTTGGCGGTGATATGACAGCAGCCTATGAATCCGAGGAGTGGAGTGAGGCTTATAAAGAGGGCAAGAAGATGACAACTTCATGCTGTCCTGCTTTTATCAATATGCTCAAGAAGCACTTCCCTGATCAGTACAGGGACAACATGTCATCAACAGTATCACCGATGTGTGCAATCTCCAGATACCTGAAAACCACAAGACCCGGATGTGTGACAGTATTTATTGGACCTTGCATCGCCAAGAAATCAGAGGCACAGGACAAATCTGTTCCGGACAACGCAGACTATGTTGTTACCTACGGAGAGCTCAGAGCTCTCATGAGATCAAGGGACGTTGCCTTTGAGCCGGTTCCTGAGGGATACCAGGAATCTTCAATCTGGGGCAAGAGATTTGCTGCCAGCGGAGGAGTTGCCAATGCCGTTATTGAGTGCATGCAGGAGAGAGGAGAAGATACTTCCGGAATCAAGCTCCTTCGCGCCGCAGGTGGCGCGGAGTGCAAAAAGGCACTCACCCTTCTCAAGGTCGGCAAGCTTCCCGAGGACTTTATCGAGGGTATGGTGTGTCCGGGAGGATGCGTCGGCGGGCCTTCCAGGCACAAGAATATATCTGATATAAACAAAGCCAGAGAGAGCCTTCTCTCCAAGGCTGATGACAGAAAGGTACTTGATAATCTTAAGAATTATCCTATGGACAAATTCTCTATGCACAGAGACGGACATATTTGATGAGATTTATACAATTTACGAGACCTTCTAAAAGTACAAGGACAGAGACTGCCATTATCAATTTGATAATGGTGGTCTTTACGTCCTTTTTTACTATCATGTATAACGCATACCAGTATCATGCTGATATGGCGAACTTCAATGTTGTAGGACTGATCTATGCGGTGAGATATCTGCCCATAATGATTACCGCTGCATTAGGCGGCGCTGTACCGGGACTGTTAAGCGTGCTGGTCATCTTCATTTACAGGACCATTGTTGACGCAAGTTTTTCGTATCTTACTTTTATCTATCTTCTTGTGGTGTGTATTATCGATGTTCTCACCAGGAGGAAATGGTTTTCGTCTTTCCCCAAGACCCTTATTGTATGTATCTTTATGCAGAATCTGGTGGGGAGCTTCTGGGGTATCGTGATACTGCTTTTGAGTAATCAGGGCATTTATTCTCTCACCGTAAGACAGCTTTTGTTCTTCTTCCTGAATGAGTTGGCGGGATGTCTTACAGGAAGCCTTCTGATATATTATATCTTGAAAAAAATCCCCGATGATAAAAAGATGCTTTTTGAGAACGGCAAATACTATGTTGATCCCAGAAAACTTACAGAAGATGAAAAATATCTGGTCAGCGCCAAGCCAAAGATTGGTCTTGTAGTTACCAATATCATTGTCATTGAAGCGTTTCTTCTGGGAGTATCTGCAGAGATTGCGTCAAATACCCTGGTTCCGACTCTGAAAGACTACGGATATGTAAGTTCACAGCAGGAACATGTCAGAGATTATTCCGATATATACAGTGTTGAGAGACTTGAAAATAGTGTGAGCACGGATCTCATCGAGGAGGTCAGGCTTGAGATGGCTCTGGTCACAGAGACGTTCACTGGCAGAACAAATATCAATTACAGGTACAGTGTCCGTCTCGCCATGCTTATTTCCATAATAGTCATTCCTCTGGCGGTATTCTTTAACAGGTATGCGCAAAAGAGAATTGTTGAACCGATAAGGATGCTCTCAAGGACCGTTGCTCGGATATACAACGCCAATGATGATACTCTCAGCAGGAGCATTGCGGATATCCATGATCTGAACATTACGACGGGAGATGAAATAGAAGAGCTCTATCACTCTGTGGACCTCACTGTTTACAGACTTGTCGAGTATATAGAACTTGTAAGGAACAGACAGAATATTGAGAATCAGCTGCAGATCGCAAGGTCTGCCAATGAGGCCAAGAGCAGATTCCTGTCCAATATTTCCCACGAGATAAGAACGCCCATCAACGCAGTGCTTGGATTTGACGAGATGATACTTCGCCAGAGTACCGACAAGGAGATACTTGGATATGCCAGAGATATACAGAGCTCGGGCAGAACTCTCCTTGCACTGATAAACGATGTCCTTGATTTCTCCAAGATTGAGGCGGGCAAGATGGAGATCGTTCCCGTTGAGTATGAACTTGGATCGCTGATGAACGACATTGTCAACATGTCACAGCTTAGGGCTTCGGAAAAGAATCTTGAGCTTGAAGTCAATGTGAATGAAGAGATTCCGCATATTCTCTTTGGCGATGAGATAAGGATAAAGCAGTGCATCATCAATATCATAACAAATGCGGTGAAATATACTGAGACCGGAACAGTGACACTGAGCGTCGATTATATTCCTGTTCCTGCCGATAATCCCGATGTGGATGACGATGAGTTTATCGACCTTAAGATAAGCGTTGCTGACACCGGAATAGGAATAAGACCTGAGGATATGGACAGGCTTGTTTCAGCTTTTGAGAGAATAGACGTTAAGAAGAACAGAACCATAGAGGGCACGGGTCTTGGCATAAGTATAGTCACCAGCCTTCTTGAGCTTATGGGTTCTAAACTCTCGGTGGAGAGTGAGTATGGAAAGGGAAGCGTATTTTCTTTTGTAATAAGGCAGAAGGTCATTGACTGGGAAGAAGTGGGTGACTTCTCCAGAAAGGTTAGGGAGTCATGGGATGAAATGGAGAGCTACAGGGAGAGCTTCCATGCCAAAGACGCAAGGATACTGGTTGTTGACGACACCAAGACGAATCTCACGGTAATACAGGGGCTTCTCAGGCAGACTCTCATGCAGATAGATACGGCAATCTCCGGGATGGACGCCATAAAACTGGTAAAGAACAACAAGTATGACATAATCTTTCTTGATCACAGAATGCCGGAGATGGATGGAATACAGACCTTCCACGCAATGAAAGAACTCCCGGACAATCTGAATACTGATACTCCTGTAGTCGCGCTCACAGCCAACGCTATCTCAGGATCGAGGGAGATGTACTTCAGGGAGGGCTTTAGCAACTACATGTCCAAGCCTGTTGATCCGGCCAAGCTTGAGGAGATGATTCTTTTATATCTTCCGAAGGACAAGGTACAGCTGCCCGGGGATGAGGGCTTTGACAGCGATAAGATGGCCTATGGTGAGGATGAGAACAGCGTTTTGATGGATCTTTTCAAGGTCAGCGGAATTGATGTAAAGGCAGCTATCACCAGATGCGGTTCGGCAATCGGAGCCAGGGATGTAATGCGGGATTTCTGGCAGTCCATAGATGAGAGGGCAGGTCTGATCGAGAAATATGAACAGGAGAATGACATAGGGAACTATACAATCTATGTTCATGGACTCAAGAGCTCGGCGAAAGCGATCGGCGCCCTTGATCTGTCCGAGAAGGCAGAGTATCTTGAGGAATGCGGCAACAGTGGCAATATTGATGAGATCAGACTGCTCACACCGTCTCTTCTTTCTTTTTACAGAAGTTATAACACAAGACTTGAAGGGCTGTTTGCGGAGGATGATACGGATAAGCCATTGATAGATTCGGAGGATCTTGAGAATGCCTTTGCATCCATAAAAGAGTTTGTGTCTGCCTCCTATTTTGACAGTGCTGACGATATAATGAAAATGCTTGGTGAATACGCCATACCCGATGAATATAAAGAGAAATACAAACAGGTGAAAAGGTTGTTGTCGGCAGTTGACAGAGACGGATTACTCAATATATTGTAAATAATAATGCAAATTGAAAGGTTTTGATATGGATAAGAGAGTTTTGCTTATAGGTATCCAGAAGAGTTTCATGGTCAATGCGATTGTCAAAGGGCTTGAGAAGGAAGGGTATCTGGTATCTACCGTTGCGCCTGATGAGAAGGCTGTGGATGCTGTCCCCGACAGACCCAAGATATATGTGCTGTACTTGGGAGATCTCACGGAAGAATACATACCGCTCTTTAGCTATCTTGATGAGCATATAGATTCTGAGAGATTTCTTTTGTACCTCGTGGGCAACAATGAGGAGCTGACTCTGGCAACTAATACGATCGGCAAGGAAAAGATACAGGAGACTTATTTAAGACCTCTTGATGTAAAGCTACTGGCTGAAAATCTCAATATGGTGGTGGATTATTCGTCGGTTGATGAGAGTCTGCGCAAAAAGATACTTATCATAGACGATGACGGAGCGATGCTGAGGATGCTTCGGACCTGGCTGTCGGTCAAGTACCACGTATATATGTCAAGTTCAGGCAAGATCGGACTTACATTCCTGCAGCAAAATACTGTAGATCTGGTACTCCTTGACTATGAGATGCCTGTAATGAACGGCCCGGATGTGCTCAAGGAGATAAGGGAGAATTCCCAATTAAAGGATCTGCCCGTGATCTTTTTAACTGCCAAGGATGACAAGGAGAGCGTCATGAAGGTTGTAAGGCTTAAGCCTGCCAAGTATCTGCTTAAGTCTATGCCCAAAGACAAGCTCATAGGAGCAATTGATGATTTCTTTACTGTCTACGACAGCAGAAAATAATAAAAACCGAAAGGGAATAAGAACATGATTTCAAAACTTATTGACAGTATTGTATCAAAAGACGCACCGATCGTGGTGGGACTGGATCCGAAGCTCGACTACATACCGGACAGGATAAAAGACGCATGTTTCGAGGAAAAGGGTAGGAACCCTGAGGGAGCTGCTGAGGCTTTCTGGCAGTTCAACAAAGAGATAATCGACTGTATATATGACATAGTTCCGGCAGTCAAGCCCCAGATAGCCATGTATGAGGAACTCGGTATCCCGGGACATGTGGCATTTAAAAAGACAATTGACTACGCAAGGGAAAAGGGGCTTTTTGTGATAGGAGATGTCAAGAGAGGAGACATTGGTTCTACTTCAGCATCCTACGCAGAGGCACACCTTGGTCAGGTAAAGATCGGAGAAGAGTTTTTCAAGGGCTTTGATGAGGACTTTGCCACAGTAAATCCTTACCTTGGCACTGACGGAGTAAAGCCATTCATTGATGTCTGCAAGAGACAGGACAGGGGGATCTTTGTGCTGGTTAAGACTTCCAATCCCTCAAGCGGGGAATTTCAGGACAGGCTTATAGATGGCAAGCCACTCTATGAACTTGTGGCTGAGAAGGTTGACGAATGGGGCAGTGAGTCAATGGACGGATCCTACAGCAACGTCGGAGCTGTTGTGGGTGCGACATACCCGGAGATGGGGAAGGCGCTCCGCAAGATCATGCCAAAGACCTACATCCTGGTTCCCGGCTACGGAGCCCAGGGAGGAAAGGGAGAAGACCTCAAGGGCTTCTTTAACAGCGACGGCCTCGGTGCCATTGTGAACTCCTCAAGGGGAATCATAGCTGCCTGGAAGAGTGATAACTACAGCATTTATTCCGATGGAAGGGTCGGAGACGCGGCAAGGGCGGCAGCTCTGGATATGAAGAAAGATTTAGCAATGGTAAATAAAAAGTGATAACATAGACTTATAATCTTTTTTATTGGAGGGAGTATGCGTTACGTTAAGACAAATCACATTAAGATCGCAGACGTGGAAGCAAGTCTGAAGGAAGCTAACAACCTCATCGACAGTTATATTCTCGATGCAAGGCTTGGTGAGAAGGACGCACTCAGACTGAGACTTCTTTGCGAAGAGGTGATGAGACTTCTTAAGTCCATCATCGGAACCGGTATTTTTGATTTCTGGCTTGAAGGCAATTCCAGAGTGTCGCAGATATATCTTACATGTGATAACAGACTGGACAAGGCTCAGAAGCAGGAGCTTATCTCGGTTTCATCTTCCGGTACCAACAGCAGTGAGACAGGTTTTTTTGGAGTCCTCAAGTCGATGTTCATGATGGAAGGAATAGAGGAAGAGCAGTGGAACTTAAGGGACTATCTTGCAGAGATATATTTAAGGAGAGAACAGGATCCGTATTCACAGGAGGCATGGGATAATCTTGAGAGATCCCTTGTGGCAAATCTCGCGGATGATATAGACGTATACATAGACAGAAATATCATCAAGATGGTTGTTACCAAAGACTTCTCAGAGGCGCTTGCAACGATCGGGTCAAGAGTTCCGGAGAAGACAACGCAGTTTACTTTCGTTGACAGCAGCAAGATCAACAGTGATGAGATATATGAGAAGGCTGAAGATCTCATTGCGGAGCTTGATCTTGACAAAAAGAGTGCGCTGCACTTAAAGCTTCTCTTTGAAGAGACGATAGGAATGCTCAAGGAACTCACCGCCGATTATCACGCAGCTATATGGTTTGAGAAATACAAACATGAGTGCTGCATCAAGCTCACAGGCAAGACGGAGATGGATCAGGGCAAGAAGGAAGGACTTCTTGAAATGGCATCTGTCAAAGAGAACTCCCTCGCCAAAGGCTTCATGGGGAAGGTTGGAGACGTTATAGAGAACGGCCTGCTCAATTACAACAATGTCATGAAACTCCAGCAGCAGTACGGAGGAGGATATGTCAACTACGGAACCATGGGTATGTACAGTGGTGTTGAAGGAATGGCAGACTCCGGTATCATGTGGTCATTGTATGAATACAGGGGAGCGCTCAAGGAGTCGATTGATGGCAGCGAGACTGCGCAGGAAGCCTGGGATGAACTTGAAAAATCCATAGTTGCAAGTGTAGCCAAGGATGTTCTTGTCGGAGTAAAGGGTAACCGTCTGGATATGACTATAGTATGTGAACTGTAAATTAAGGAGGGAACAATATGACAATCAATAAAAATGTAAATGGCACAAATCTTAATGTAGCACTTGAGGGTAGACTGGATACGACAACAGCACCTCAGCTCGATGAGGAGCTTAAGGCTTCGCTGGACGGAATAGAGAAGCTTGAATTCGATTTTACTAACCTTGAGTACATCTCCTCCGCAGGACTCAGAGTTCTTTTGTCAGCCCAGAAGGTTATGAACAAGCAGGGCAGCATGGTCATCAAAAATGTAAATGATGAGATCAATGAGATCTTTGAAGTGACAGGATTTATCGATATACTTACAATTGAATAAAAATAAAAAAGACTTCTCCGGTTGTATTCGGAGAAGTCTTTTTGTTGGGTCAAAGCCCTTTGTAGCGCCTTGCAAGATACCTTGACAGGAACACGATCCCTAAAGTCTCGGTCAGGTGATAAATAATCGAAGTCCATACGATGCCGATCTCGCGGCCCATGAGGTACACGGTCTGCATCTGCATTACGGCAAAGGATATAAGGAACAGGGACAGTATCACGAGTGATGCCAGCTTTAAATATCTGTCGTTTAAGAATATCGAGGTCATAACAACGCCGAGCAGGATCGCCGCTAGGATCTCCAAGTACTTGAAGCCGTGGGTCATGTTGTAGAGCATGACAAAGGTTCCGTCGCTCATGGCACCGCCCGCCGACAGGGCGTCCATCAGTATGGCAATGAAGCGCCTGTACATGATCGAGGTGAACACATATATGAGCTCGGCACCTACAAAGATCACAGCCCATAGCTGAATCAGTCTGTTCACTGAAGCTACTGACAAAGAGGCTACATTTGACTCGCCGAACACCTCTTTCTGAAGCTCGCCCATTCCCTTCTGATCGTCTTTCGGGATCAGAGTCATATAGTAATTGAGCTTTTTCCAGGACAAATAAAAAACTATGGTAGTTGCTGCTATCTGAAGTACGGATATCACAATCTGAATCCGCCATAGAGTTATATCCAGCATATCGGGACTCTGGCGCGAAGTCCTCTCAAGTACGGTTCGGACAAAACCTTCACAGAAGGCTGCAATGATCTTGATAAGAGCAACCTGGAGAAGTGATCCGGATAAAATGTGTTTCTTGACACTTATGTACATTTTTCCCCCGCTTATGATCTACAAGAATATATATTCTTGAACGCATTTTCATCTTTGCGTTCAGGAAGAAACAATTAAAAATATTATAACACACTTTAAGAGCCCTACTTCATAGCATATGGCGCTTTATTGTGCTAAAATTATAATGATATTTTTTCTGGATTTTTAGGTGTTTTCCGTGAACCGGGAATTTTGCATCAGGAGACAGATTATGAAGTTCTGTGAGATTAATTCGGTAAATGAAAGCTTTTTCACCCCGTTTTTGCCGCCGGGTCTTGAGGAGATGAGAAGGGACAAAAGATGCCTTTCCTACGGAATGTTTGATGATGAAGAGGTCATAGGGGCTGCGGTGCTGCTTGCGAACGGGGCTGTTATAGAGGTCAGAAGCCTTGAGTATGGACGGGATGTGAGCCCAGGGCTGTGTGAGAGCGAACTTGCCGGGTTCATAACACAGCAGGACTGGGACGTCTACAGGATAGAGTACTGTGTTGGGGGGAACGGAGCGTATTTCGACCAGTATGATCTGACCATGATGGAGGCAGGATTCGTGCCTTCTGTCGGAGATGTGAAGAGATTTCACGCGACGATCGGTCACATTATCAGACATCAGGGCGATTTTCTTCGAAAGTTCCTCAAAAAAAAGAGAGGGAATGAATTTGTTCTCGGAAGAAATCTGACGCAGAGGCAGATTGATTCGTATAATGAGTTGTACCCTTATAACAGATTTTTTCCTGATGAAAGCAATATTGATTACTCTGTGTTTGTGGTCAGGCATGACAGACCCATTGCCGGGATAACACTCAGGATGAATGAGAACAAACAGCTGGAGTTTCAGTGGATGGATGCCAGGGGAATGAGGGTGATGGAACTTATGAAACTGATCGTTTTTGCAACAGCCAATGCGGTGACAAAGTGCCCGGTGGGGACCGATGTTATTATCTGTCCGTTTGAGAGAGAGGTTGAAGCCCTGATATCAAAGTTTGGCTTTGCGGAATGTGAAGAAAAGATTGAGACCAGGATTTACTCATATTATCTATAAGGAGGAACAACATGTCTATCTCAAGAGAGGATTTCGAGAACCAGCAAAAGCTAAAACAGATTGAAATACAGACCCTCAGACCGCAGGAAGTACAAAAGGAAGCCACGTCTTTTCTTGAAACACCGCAGCAGACGCAGCAACAGATTCAGGGCAAGGTCCTTACGGCCAAGAATCTTTCAACATTTAACATTAAGGATGTTAAGCAGCAAAATGCCATGAAATTCAGTTCATCGGCAAGAGTTGATTACCAGTCATCCGAGAGGCAGTCGAGGAAACTTGCTGCAGAGAAGACTTATGACACAGCCAAGACCTATGGACAGCTGCGCGAGCTTATGAATAACTGCAAGTCTTTTGAGGACTCGGTAAAGCTCAACGATACGATCAGGGAGATCGAAAAGAGGCTCGACAGTGAGGGAGATTCTCTCGGAGAAGGAGAGAAGAGGAAGCTCAGCATTTTAAAGGACAAGGCTTCCGGCGTGTATGACAGGTATTTGAGGCTTGAACATGTGAATAAAAATGTAAACGCAAGAAGAGACAGACATCCGGAACTTGCTGAGGTTTCACAGCAGGAATTTGAAAGAGCCCAGAGTGAGTGGGAACACACGCGGGCACTTGCGGAGCCATCAGCAGAAAACTGAAACAGATTTTCTGGTTTTTTAATAATTTTTGAGACATTTTTCCGAGTATATGATATTTATGTGTGTTATCATAATATGAGGGACACTATATATGGTGCCCGATGCGATGATTTTACATAGGGGGTTCTAAAATGGCCAGCAATCAGGTATATCCATTCGAACGAAATCGTTATTATCCCGGCAAGATGCTTACAACTGCAGACTTTCAGGCAGAACAGAGCTACCATATCAATAAACTTCGGTTTATCAACAGCCTGATGTATGGAGCAGGAATCGTATGCGGATGCGGAGTTGTCAATCTTGATGATCTCTCAATCCTAATTGAGAGCGGTGTGGTTATTGATGGAAGCGGAAGAGAGATAATCATAGATTCATCCCTTGTAAAAAAGCTCTCTGCCGTGGAAGGATTTGATGACCTTACAAGCGATACAGCCTGCTTGTGCGTAAGATTCAAGGAAAAAGACATACATTCTGTCTATGCCGTTTCGCACAAGGAATCGGATCAGGAATATGAATTCAACCGCATCAGCGAGGGATATGAGATCTTCCTTGTGGACAAGGATGAGTTTGACGAAGGATTTGAACTAGAATCTGAATTCCTTCAGAGTGAGTCTCTCTTCAGAGGTACCAACTTTGAAGGGAAAATTACCATGCCCACAATTGTATGCAAGGGCCGCAATGTGAAGGCGAGACTTGAGATACACAAGCTCACGGATGCAGATTCAAGGCTTTCCTACAGAGGTGTTTTGGATATACCTAATTTTACAGCCCCGGATGGATCCCAGCAGATAGAGATATCAGTGGATGACATAGAGCTCTCAGAGGACGGAGTGTACTACAAGGATCTCTGGATGGAGGTTCAGAATTCGGCGGGGATTGAGGCCAATGTGATCCTTCGAAGCGGCTCAGCCGGAGCCTTCGAAGATGATAAGGCCATTCAGACAGAGAACAGTTTTGCCATGAAGGTAAGACTCTCTGAGGAGACCCCTTCTTCACTTATAAGAAGAGAGACCGGCAAACTCTCTCTTGAGATGAGACAGGCAGTGACGCCTTCTTCGATCAAGCTGGCTGAGATCGATCTCATGAGAACTGACAGCGCCTATGTTATTGAGAATATAAGAGAGACCAGGAAGAACCAGTACATTGATCTTCCGTCTCAGAACGGTGTCAAGCACGACTATCTTGAGTACTTTACCAAGGACAATGACATCCGTATCAATAAAGAAACACAGATACAGCCTGTTATGAGTTCGCAGCCTGTATCCTACTCCGGAGGCGAACTTAAAAATGTCGCTACCGGAATACTTGAGATACCTCTCGGAAGAGACGCAAGGGCAGGGGATATAAGATATTCGGGAGAGATCACTCATGGACTTGGCGCAGGCAATGTTTACGTGTCAATAGGATATGAATATCTTTCACCCGATCAGGCTCTGGGAGCCAGTGCCAAGAGTACTGTATACGGCAATCCCGAACTGTTTTCGAGACAGTCACAGCAGCTTGTTGATACAGAGACTGCTGTAAGAGTGCTCAATGACAAGGGAAGCTTTGTCGTTGCGGCAAGACTTTTGCATGACGTTGAGTTCTTGGTCCTCACCTACAGATGGGTTGCTATCAAGTTCCCGACAGGCGAGGAACTTGAGGCTGCGGATTACTATGGCAAGTCCATTACAGCCAAGACGCCTACTGTTGTGATGAGACCGAGGGAGAACTACTACTTCGGAATTCAGTTCAACAATATGGAAGCATGCAGCATTACTTATGAACTTACTGCACCCGGAAGCGGCGAGATCACCACAGACGGTGTATATACAGCGCCGTCAAAAGAGGGTGTTTACGAGATTCGCATATACTGCTCGGATATGCCTATGGTATGTACATACGCATACGCAATCGTCAAATCCACAGCTACAGCTGATGATGCAGGCAGCATAGAGGAGCAGGACAAGGAACCGATCGTCAAGATCCCGGATATAAATCTTTGAGAGGAGCCTTAAATGATCTACGAGTCCGGTAAAATGCGGCTTCTTGTGGTTGCAACGAAGAGTATCGGCGAGGTAAATGATGTCTACATCTGCAGAGATCTTTTATCTCCCGGAGGTATACTTTACACGGTTATTGTGGTTCATCAGCACGAGGTTGTAAGGGATATCCTCTCGCTCTTTAGCCTTTCTGACAGAAAGGGAGAACAGATACTTATAGACGATTTCTCATCAGGTGACAAGCATGTCTATGTGTTCCCGTTCCACAAGGAGAGGCCGCTGTTTGATTTTTATGAGGGGGATGCGCTGACTCTTTCACAGTGTGAGGATATATGCATTAGCACAATTCTTGCCTGCATTACATCAGATCTCCCATATCCAATTTTATATTTGCTTTTGAAGAATAATATGCTCAACCTATCCAGTGACAGATCTGTATTTTTCAGCTATGAGCTTGATCTTAAGGATCTTGATATGAACATAGGAGAGAGCGAGTGTGCGGATATCTGTGCATCAATTCTTTTAAAGCTGCTTGAACCCAAGTCGGGACAAAAGGCTACCAGCTACTATCTTCTTCAAAAAAAGACTGACAACGGCAGCTATCACAGATTTACGGATCTGTATAGGGATATAACAATTGCTGCGGTCACCAAAAAGAAGATCACTCCGTGGTTTCTCTTTAAACTGTGGGTGAAGAGGAATGCTGATACCATTATAGGAATACTTTTCTGGATAAGCCTGATACTTGCAATATTTGCACTGAGTATCATACTGTCGAGGTTTTTCCTTGGAGGTAATTCCTGGTTCAGGCTTCTTTTTAATACATTCAAAAAGATTGGCACAGAGAATCTGGTGCAGTAGGAAGGCGGGACAATGTCAACTGATAGTTTGAGGAAAAGACTGATAATAATCCTTTACATACTGAGCTTTACTGCATCTGTTGTGCTGTTCGGATTTGTGATGCGCAGGGTGTCGGTTGATGTGGAATGCACATCCCACAATCAGTATGCTATAGACGACAACACCATATACTATGTCCAGAACCACAAAAAAGAGGGATTTCTCTTTTCGATGAACACAGCCGGAAGAGTTTCTCATCTTTTTTCTTCAAAAAGTCTTTCTGACAGCAGGATACTCTCTGTATCAGTCAGAGGCGGCAAGATATATCTGCTGCTGCAGACCTTTATCGAACAGAAGTCTGCTGAAGATGAAAACGCGATCATCAGTATACCTGCCTACAGGATTGTATGCCTGGACAAAAGGCTGAAAGAGGAGACCCGCACAGCCAAGTTCAGGGTGGATGACAGTGAGGTATTTACAGGATTTTCAGCTGAGCCGACAGGACTTTTTCTTACCTTCCTTTCGGAAGATGGATCTTTTATCAGGGTTTACTCACTTGATCCGCAGGAACTTGTGACAGAGCCTGAAGTTGTGGAGGACGACCCTTCTCTTGAGGGAGTCAGAAGCAAAAAGAGCGAGGCAGGTAGATTTTACTCGGATGCCATCTATTATGAGGGACAATTATACGCAAGGACGGATAAGAGTATTCCTGAGGGAGTATTTGCGATCGACCCTGTTGTGAGCAGTATTGTTTCCGGAATGAAGCTTAGCATTGGCCAGATACTTTCGGTTTATTCCGTGTATATTATCTGGTATGTGGCAGCTCTCCTCATATGGTTTATAGTTCTTTTCCTTATAATCAGGGTTTTGGTAGACAGGAACAGATCCTTCTATTTTATTCTTATCGCGGAGGTCATGCTGTTTGTTATCGTGGCTATCGCGGTATTTGCGGTAAGTACCGGATATAGCAGGGCGAGAGCGACAGAGCATTCAAGGTTTGCAGTCACATCCCTGATATCTCTCAAAGAGGGAGCGGGGCTCAATGAGTACGTTGATTACGATAATGACGCATACTACGATTCCGAAAGATACCTTGAGATCAAGAATAATCTGACAGGATTTATAAAAAATGAAGGAAATAATGACATCTTCTATGATGTATTCGTATTAAGACTTAAAGACAATGTTATCTGCGCAAGCGCATGTGGCAGAAATCGTGAAGTCGTAACAGACGTATACGGAAGCAGCATGACTGATATCGCGCTTGGGATAGCAAGGGGGCAGAGATTTGTCGGAGTTGACCTTGACATCGAGGGGCAGGCTTACAGGGCAGTTGCTGTTGCCGATGACATTCTCTCCGCAGATTATGCTCTTGTGGGCATCATCAATTCCACCACCACAGATGCGACGGTATTTGTAGATAATATTGGTGTATTTTTGGCATTCCTTGTTACTTTTGCTCTGGCCAGCGCCCTGGTAGTACTCGTGTGGTTCCTTCATATGAGAGACCTCATTGTACTTGAACAGGCTCTGTCGGATACGGCTCTTGGCAAAGAGATGCCGGAGCGTCCCGCGGTACTTGGAAGAGATATCAAGGATATGTGGGACTCCGTCGCTGAGGTGAACAAGAGAATTGAGGAGATACAGTACTCCAAGATCAGGATACTTGAGGCATATTACAGATTTGCGCCTAAGAATGTAGAGAAGGTACTTCACAAGAATTCGATCATAGAGGTGTCAAACGGTGATACCAGGCGACTGAGCGGAACTGTAGGAACTTTCTGTGTTGACCTCTACGGAGGCAAAAAGATGGACAGGCTTGAGAATATTGTAAAGGTGATCGGTGAGTATCAGAAGAACCATGAGTCGATCATAATCGGCAAGGCTCCCGATATGTCAGCCATACAGATTCTGTTTTCCGAGAATGAGAACGACACTGTAGAGGCATTCATAGATATCTTCTCGAGGAGCAACAAGAACGGAACTGCCCAGAATGTATCTGTGCTACTGTGCTATGACGAATGTCTGTTTGGCGTCGCAGGTGATGACAATGAGACATCGACCTATATGTATTCGGACAACAAAGAGCTCATCAGGAGTATGTCGGCATTTGCCATAAGCGTGAAGCTTGGACTTGTTATCAGTGAGAGAGTGCTAAAAAGAGAGAAGATAGACGGCAAGGTGCGTTTTATTGGTTACGGCGGCATAAACAATACAGGCGAAATGATAAAGCTCTATGAAGTACTTGACGCATGTCCTGCGAGGGTTCGTGCAGAGAGACTTGCAACCATGAGCAGATTTGAAGAGGCACTTAACCTCTTCTATGAGAAAGACTTCTACTTTGCAAGAACCAGGTTCTCGGAGATCATCAAGGATACTCCGGATGACGATCTGGCCAAGTGGTATGTATTTGAGAGCGACAGATTCCTCAATGAGGGAACTGACGGAGAGAATTATAAGTTACTTCATATCTGATTAGGAAAGGAAACGGGTCATGGGCGGTGGAGACCTTCTGAGTATTTTAATACAGACGATTAAGTCCAAGATGACCGGTATAGTCACTAAGATCAGGCTCTGGACAAACTGGAACTTTGTCAAGAACAAGATCATAGTCAAGATCCGTGATTTTTTTGCCAACCTTCTCGGAGTAAAGCCAAGGAACAAGGACGACTATTACACCATTGGAAGGTGGATGTTTTCAAAGCGTCTTCTGTATGCGCTGGTCATCATCGTGGGTGTTGTCAGCATATGGTACATCTCGACAGAGACTTCTCTGTTCAGACGTTTTTCAGAGGATGGTATCAGAACCTACAAGTATGATTCACTCAGGCTGCGAACAGCCAAGGGACATGTGAAGATTACCGGAAAAAGCGGCTACCTTGCCTACGACGGGGCTGTTGAAAACGGCTATGTCACAGGCATAGGTACTCTTTACAACAAAGAGGGCAACGTAGTTTATACCGGGAATTTTGCGCAGAACAAATATGAGGGAACAGGAACTGCCAACTACGACAACGGCAGTATCAAGTACTACGGATCCTTCCATGAGAATCTCTATGATGGAGACGGAACGCTCTACAGGGAGGACGGAACAAGAATATATAACGGCGCTTTTTCAAAGGGCAAAATGAGCGGACAGGGAGTTCTGTACGACACCGGTGAAAACGAGGTGTTTTCAGGTACTTTCGCCAACGATAACATTGTCTACAGCGAGCTTTTAGGAAAGAGTGTTTCGGAGGTCGGAGACCACTACAAGGGGCACAGGGATCTTTTTACAACGCCTACTGAATCAGTGGGAGTAATGGATAGTATAGGTGCCATCTACCATGCCAGCATGGATGAGGAGGCACTTGATGATGAAGAAGTTGTGGATTCGGTCTATGTACTTGACGATTTCTTTATAAATGGTGTTGATAAAGTATCCACCATATCGGATCTTAAAGAGATTTTCGGTGAGCCGATCTATGACGGCAACTCAGGAGTAGTACTTCCCGAGGCCGTTGCGATAAATATTCTGAATCAGACAAAGAGCGCGCTAAACGGCAAGGTCAAGATGGAACTCGACCAGACTTTCTCTGACGTTGCCGAGGTTCAGGGATTCGACAGGGAATATGTGGTTTACATCACATCCTTCCAGAGAGGGGACATTATTTATTCCTTCGTATCCGGCGCGGATGATGATCTTTTTAGTTTTTATTACATTACAAGCGGAGCAGGTGATGAGGCAGGTGCGTAAATCAGATAACAAACTGAATATCGCAAAGAGGGTTATGATAACGCTTCTGGCGGTGTCCCTTATCGCACCGATATGCTTCCCGCTTAATGCGCAGGCAGCCGGCAAGGGCAAGAAGCTGACCCTCAAGGCCGCCAGGAGCCTGGCGCTTGAGGAATCTACAGACTATGAAGCGGCAGGTGACAAAGTGCTCGCCAAACAGGCAGCCTATGAGAGCGCGGTTAAATCCATAACTCTCAAGGAAAAGAGCATGAAGACCTTCAGGTGGTCGCCGCTCATTAACTTCAAGTTCCCGACCAAGCCGAATTTCAGTGAAGCTTCTGAGTTTAACTACAAGCCTACTGCTCTTAAATATGACATATCAGTAGCCCAGCATCAGATGCAGGACAAGATTTTTGAAATAGATGAGAAGGTAAACAACCTCTACTGCGAGATCGTAGTTCTACAGGAGAAGATCGCGTTTAATGAGAAGAGAGCAGAGAGTTATACCAAGGGACTTGCCAGGAACGAGGCCAAGCTCAGGATCGGTGAAGCCAAAAAGGCTGATGTTGAAAAGATACAGAAGAAGATTGAGACCACCAACACCAAGATCGCGAACGACAGAAGATCTCTTGAAGCAGACCTCAAAAAGCTTTCCAAGATGGTGGGCTTTGATGTGTCAACAGGCTACAGCTTTGATAAGCCCTTTGTTGAGGCAACCATCGAAAGGTCTATGCTCGATTCACTGATCCAGTATACGGAAGACAGGGATGAGACCTATTTCGAGGCCTGCGTGGCAGAAGTTACCGCAAGAGCCGAGCTGAATGTCAACTCCGGTCTTGTTAAAAACAAGTACGGCACGGATTATAACATTATTTCATCTTATGTAAATACAGCACTAAACGGAGATCCGATCAACAAAAAGGCCTTTAACAAGGCATATAAGGAATTCCTGAAAAAGATAGACAGCTACTGGGACGGCAAAAAGAGGATACTCTTTTTTAAATTTCCGAAGATATGGTTTAAGGGCAGTATGGATGGTACCAGGTATATAGAGGACGATCCGAGCGCGCTTCAGACCAACGTTCTGGACTACGCTTCGGCGGTTACGGAGAAGCGTGCAGCCAAGGAGGAACTGGATCAGAGCGTAATAGATTATTTTAATAATTACATTTCTGTTCGTAATTCGTATAAACAGTATATAAAGGATGTGGATGATGCCGATAAAGAACTTAAGAAGGCAGAAGTTCTTAACAGAAACGGAGAGCTCACCTTTGAGGAATATGACTCTCAGATGGAGAGCTACGAAGAGCTTCAAAACAGCATGCTTGATTCTATGAAGCTATACACCACAACACTTTATGGATTTGACAGACTGACCTGCGGCGGGATAAGTGCCCTGCTTACGGGAACAGATGCCGATATGCAGGCAGCTGTTGTAGGAGAGAGCTACCCTGAAAAAAAGAGTGCCGAAGGTGCATATTATACCCTGCGGCCTATCATTCAGAGCCAGGAGTTTGAGCTTACTGTTCACATACCGGATGATTTTGAAGTCGATGTTACTGACTATGAGCTCTGGGTTGACGGTATTCTGATTGATAAAAGGACAAGTACAGACAAGAAGCTCCGCCACCTGATGCTTACAGTAGACGGTGTAACAGAGGCCAAGATAAGGCTCTACAATGGAGAGGAGTTTATAGATGACTGTGTTATTGATCCTTCCGAAGAATCGGGACCTCTGACCATAACAACCGGCTATGAACTTAAGAGAGTCGATCCTGACAAGATAGGTGTATATGAGATAGCAATAAATGATACCACAGGTCTTCTTGAGATCAAGTTCACAATGGATATGTCGGACATCAAAAAGTTCAAGGTCTTTACGCAGGACGGTAAGGTTATGGGAAGTGACGAACCGATTGGAATTGATAAGCCTTTCAGGCATCTGCAGCTGGTTCAGCAGTCACTGCCGGAGCTTAAGCTCGAGTTTTACGACGATTCAGGAAGTCTTCTTTACAAAGCAAGGCTCGATATAGCAAACAGTGCAGTATTAAAAGAGGTTGAAGAAGAATGAAGTTCACGTTTTCTTCCAAATTAATATTGAAAGCGGCGGCAGTAACTCTTTCTGCGGTTTTACTGGGCGTTACTGTGATGGGACCTATAAAGTCGCAGGCTTTGTTTGATCCTGACAAAGCCATAAACTACCAGCAGTTTGCCGCTTCGACAACTGTGGATAATGCGGTGCTCTTTATCGGAACCTACATAATCCACAAGGATGCGCTCACTGATGACCTTTATCAGAAGGCGGCAGACTCAGGCAGTGAATCAGGGCAGTCGGAGATCTACTACAAGTCAGAAATTTCTGACGGACTGTGGTTTAATGTCGGAGATATCGATAACGGTATCAGGGGGATTTCTACAGAAGGAACACCGGAGGCAATAGATACCATCAATCCCCTGTATGTTACCTACTATGTTGGCGCAGACGGAATACTTAAGGATGCCAAGACACTGGCGGCGATAAATCCATTTGACGTCCCTGATCCATACGATCTTTCAGGTCTTCCGGAGCTTGATCCCATAAGAAGCCAGTACACAAGTTCAAGTACGGCAACGAGCATCTCACAGGATGATTTCCTTGCCAATAAGAACTCCAAGGATGCGGGTAGCCTTCGAAGCGACGTATATACCTATCAGATACTCAGTACATTCTTTTCACTGGATATTAGGGACGCGCAGACCAACAAGCTGGATGATCAGCTAAAGAACCTCAACAACACTTACATAGCTCTAAAGGCCGCAGGACAGGATGAGGAGGCCGCACTTGTGTATGACCTCATGTCCAAGGTTGATGCGACAAGAAGGGCAATTGTTATGGAGAAGCTCTCCGAGATTGATGACAATCTATTAAATGCTCTCTACAATCTGTGCAGTGGCAGTAATTACACAACCTATGGCAACTTTAAGGATGCCAGTGATGATAAAGATGCATCGGGAAGGGATGATAACATTATTAAGATGGAGGATTCCCTGAAGCATAATTTTATTTCTACTGTGGGAGCTAATGTTCTCGTTGAAAGGTGGCTGAGGCAGCTTGGACTTTTGGGCGGCAAAGGCTGGTGGACAGTCCTTGATGAAGATAAGGCAGAGCAGAAGCAGAAGGCAGAGGAAGCCAACAAGGACAATGATGATTATGTCTTTGACAACTCTCCGCAGGAGCAACCCTTTAATACGGATTCAGCCCTCCTTGATTCAATAGGAACAGCGATATCAAACTGCGGTGAGAGCTATACAACCAACCTGTCCAAGGCTTTAGTCGATTCAGATGACCTCATGGGGCACGTTATATATGACTACAGCTCACAGGTAATAGACCAGGCATCAGGGTCAGGACTTGGCGGGCCGGTAGCTTTTTTAAAGCATGCCACCAATATAAGAGACAATGTGGTAAGCGACAAAGAGGGAGAGCTTTCACTCCTGAAATCAGTCCTCTTATCGATGGGAAGTTCAAGATATGAGACTGCAGCGACAGCGGGGACCAATTCAGAATATGCCTCTCTTAGCTCTGAGGCTGCCAGGAAGGCTTCACTTGATAACCAGAAGACAGAAGAAGAAGCAGACAGATCTATATACCAGTATCTCATAGAATCCATGAGAAAGAGGGATACTGCTCCAAATGCTCTTGAATATGTAAATGAGAGGATAAAGATATCGGAAGGCCTGCTGGAACAGATACCTTCTGATGAATACAAAACCTACTCGACATCCTCTGTGCAGGCACACATTGTCTGGCTCAAGGAAGAGGCGCAGAAGATCATAGATTCTGATGAGAGCCTGAAGAGCAACCTGGATGAACTCAAAGAGAAAAAGGAAGAACTTCAGAATAAGAGAGACCAGTGCCTTGATAATAATGATCTGTCGGGGGCGAAGGCATTAGACGCCAAGATAGCAGCCGTCGATCAGGACATAGCAATAGAGACAGGAAGCGCAAGTACCAATCAGCTCAATAACCTCAACAACCAGAAGAGTGATCTTGAGCAGAAGCAGCAGGCCGCTCTTGACAGCGGAGATCAGGCTACTGCAGATGCGCTTGCCAAACAGATATCTGATCTTAATGACAAAATTGCCAAAGGAAGTGGCCAAGACAAAGGCTCCGGCACAGGAAGCGGCTCCGGTTCAGGAAGCGGATCGGGCTCAGGAAGCGGAAGCAGATCGGGAACGGGAAGTGGCTCCGGCACAGGAGACGGCTCCGGATCGGGTGACGGTTCGGGCACAGGAAGCGGTTCAGGATCAGGAAGCGGTTCAGGCGCAGGAGACGGTTCAGGCTCGGGAAGTGGCTCAGGATCAGGAAGCGGCTCAGGCTCGGGAAGTGGATCGGGCACAGGAAGCGGAAGCGGATCAGGAACGGGAAGCGGCTCAGGCACAGGAGACGGCTCGGGAACGGGAAGCGGATCGGGCTCAGGAAGCGGAAGCGGCACAGGATCGGGTGACGGCTCCGGCACAGGAGACGGCTCGGGTTCAGGAAGCGGAACGGGAAGCGGCACAGGAAGCGGAAGCGGATCAGGAACGGGAAGCGGCTCCGGCACGGGAGACGGCTCGGGAACGGGAAGCGGCTCCGACACAGGAGATGGCTCAGGTTCAGGAAGCGGATCGGGCTCAGGAAGCGGAAGCGGATCCGGAAATGGCACAGACCTTGGAGGAGAGGCAGATTCACTTGCGGATTCACTTGTTGACAAGGCAATCGCCAAGCTGGCAGATGATGCTGATGCGGATCTCTCAGGTGTAGCACAGGCACTTGCGGATATAGGAGCCGAGGATAAGCTTGATGATCTTGCTGATAAGGCAGCAGCAAGCGGGGCTTCACCAAATACGATGGCAGGAATCCAGGATGCCAAGAATTCTCTCAAGGAAAAGGCAGCAGCCCAGGATGCCGAGGAACTTATGGAAGAACTTGAGGAAGCCTTAGGAAAGAGCCTTGATGAGATGAACGACAAGGAAGTTGCCGTAGCAGGCACCGTTGCATCCAAGCTTTCCAAATCCGGCAATACGCAGGCTGACCAATTGTGTAAGCAGCTTGCCAGTAGGATGGTAACCGACGGAAATGACTATCTGTTCCCTCAGGTTTCCGGCAATAAGACCACTGAATATATAGACCTGGGAGTTATTTCAAATATAACTTCCTTCAGATATTTCTATGATGACAGCAAGGCAATAGCCACAATGACATCCGGTTCAACCGTGTATATCTTCAGACGCGGAAGCGATCAGATGAACAAGCAGAGCACGAGCTCGGAACCGGAGACGCTAAAGCAGAAGACTGTTTATCAGAAGAACATTTATCTGTTTGAGGATGATGCAGACAACTACTTCGGCTGCAAGACAGAATATATAAGCGGTACAGACTATGCAATATGTCTTTTGCCTACAATGCAGACACAGGTAGACCAGATTGCGAATCAGATTCAGGGTCTGGATGAATAAGCCTAAGGGAGGACAGATAAATGGCAGATTATCCGATTATTGCAGATGTAAGTCAATTTATTGTAGAGACTTTGAGAAAAAAGATGTGCCCGGAACCAATCCCTTCTCCCAACAATATTGAGATATCATCGCCCGCATCACAGGACGTTGACTATCTGGTGGGATTGTACCTTTACGATATCAAAGAAAACATGGAGGTATCGCAGCCAAGGTATATCCAGAAGGGAAGGGCACAGCTTGCAAAGCCGCCAAGACCATATGATCTTTATTATATGGTTTTTATAAACGGATCCGGACAGATGGGTCTTAAGGATTCGGATATGCAAAAGATCATCGGGAAAATAGCGCAGATAGTGAACGACAACAGTTCAGTAAGACCCAATGATCTCCAACCATGGCTAGAAGCTCAGGAGCCTCCGATAGTACTGTCTCAGGCGAAGATAGGTCTGGAGGAAAAAGAACGGGTATGGCGGATGGTTAGTAAACCCTACCAGGTAAGTCTTTTTTACCGGGCAGCACCCGTATATCTGTCAAGCGGTGAAGTTATTGATACTCCTCGCGTAACAGATGCAAGCTTCGAACTTGGAATAACAGGCGAAGAAAGGGGGTAATTATTTAAAGTGACAACAGTGATTACAGCGCGTCTGACACTGGCAGTCAGACTTGTCGATACGACAACAGGCAGAGAACTGACTGAGACAGACATCAGATTCTACATTGGAACGGATATGCTTCATCCAATGAGAAAAGGATCGGGAACCTACGTGTTTGTGAACATGAGCAAAGAAGATTTTCTTATGCGCATATGTGCTCGCGGATTCGAAGATATGGATGTCAATGTGCAGCATGAATCGCTGGATCCAAGGCTTCCTATACTTGATGTTTTCCTGATGCCGTCAGAGAAAAACATGGTAGGAGGACCATTACTTCAAATAAGTGGAACTCTTTCGGGGCTTCAATATCTGGAGGCGATCGATTTAGGTCACCCCATAGGAGTCTTCCAGAGCGCAGTGACCAAGAAGGACGTCACAAAGATGACACTTCTTCCGGCGACCCAGGGAGGCGGAGTAGCACTGGACTCCATAAGTTACGCAATCCTTTCAAAGGACCGGTCGCGCTATGAGGTCTTTACGGTAAAGGAGCAGGATTCACCAACCAGTGTGATATTAAAAGCTCAGATGAGCATTGAGCATGAGCTCAACGACAGAATCTTCCGCATCGTTTACGGAAGGGCAGGCCCTAAGGGAGCATTTGTTTTGAAAGTCCGTGATGATTCAAGCGATCTTAACTATCTGCTTCATTTCAAAGCAGGGAAATTTGAATACTTAAGACCGGTTGATTTTCATCAGGAGACCGGAGAAATCAAACTCAAAGAGGGCGCAACCAAAATAGTTGCCGAAGAAGAGAAGGAAGAGAAGGAAAATGAGTGAACTTGTTGTAGCAAGCGGAACATGTATGTGCACAATGGGAACTGCACCGGCTCCATTAAAGGTTACAAGTCAGGCCAAGGTACTCGCGGGTGGAAAGCCCTGCGGAACGATCTCGGATTTTGCAGCACTTGCAAACGTTGGACCTTTCGGAATGTGTACATCACTTGCTAATCCACAGGTAGCAGCAGCAACAGCTGCAGCGCTGGGAGTGCTGACACCGCAGCCATGTATCCCGCAGCCGGCAGGCGCGTGGATTCCCACCAAACCCAAGATACTTATTGGTGGCAAGCCGTGTCTTGCATCAGACTGTAAAGGTATGTGTGCGTATGCAGGTTCTATTTCCATCACTTTTCCGGGACAGATAAAGGCAACAGCAAACTGAAAAACTAAGAAAAGAGGTAAAGTATATGGCAGAGTATTTATCACCGGGCGTATACGTTGAAGAATATGATAATTCTCCCCGAGGTATAGAAGGCGTTGGTACAAGTACAGCAGGCTTTATCGGACTGGCAGAGAAAGGACCCATCGAGGGTGCTCCTCTTCTTGTAACCAGTATGAAGAGCTTCAAACAGCAGTTTGGCGGCTTCTTATCAGAATTTGCCTATGGTGAGTTCAGATTTCTTGCAAACAGCGTAGAGCAGTTTTTTGATAATGGCGGAACAAGGTGCTATGTAATGAGAGTTGCACCGAGGGATGCAAAACCGGCAACAGCTAAGAAGGGTCTACTTACAATCACAGCTTCAAGTCCCGGAACCTGGGGCAATAAGATCCAGATCATGGTTGCTACCAACAAGAAGAGAAAACTTCAGCTTGTAGGTAAGACCGACGCAGGATTCATTGCAAAGAGTCTTGATGGTTTCAGAGAGGGCGATATCGTAGAGTTCGAGGGAACATACACAAGGATCAAGACAATCTTTGACAGAGAAGTAACCTTTGAAGATGATATTCCGGAAACAGCAATTGATACGGACATCATTCCCAAGTCTCTCCTTTATCTGGTAACAATGGATATGTCAATCCGCTACGCAGATGATGTTGAGAACTACGCAGAGCTTTCATTTAACACACAGTCTCCGAGATATATCGGATCAAGACTTGCAGGCAGCGAAATTGTTAAGGTTGATGTGGCTCAGCAGAAGACACCCGGCAATCCTGTTGCAGATATCCTCGGCGAGGAAGCAACAGACGGCGTATTCTTCCTTGACGGAGGATCTGACGGATCAGCTTCCAAGATCGATGCAGGAACCTTTATCGGTGAGGATAACGGCCCCGGAAAGCGTACAGGACTTCAGTCCTTTATTGAGAACAATGTTGTCAGCATGATGGCTATTCCCGGTGTTACACTTCCGGAAGTTGAGGTTGCTCTTGTAGCACACTGCACAACCCTTCGCAGCCGTTTTGCAGTTCTGGATATGCCCAGAGATATGTACAAGACAGCTGATCTTATCGGTTTCAGGCAGATAATTGATTCAACCTACGCTGCAATGTATCACCCTTGGATCCAGGTATTTGACAGATCCTCCAACAAGCCTGATTTTATTCCTCCTTCAGGAGCAGTATGTGGCGTTTACTCCAGAACAGATATCGACCGCGGTGTTCACAAGGCACCTGCTAACGAAGTAGTATTCTGCTCCGGACTTTCGGTTAATTATACCAAGGATGAGCAGGATATCCTCAATCCTGAGGGAATCAACCTTATCAGACTCCTTCCGGGACAGGGTGTACGTATCTGGGGCGCAAGGACAGCATCAAGCAACGGCGCATTCAAGTATGTCAACGTCAGAAGACTCTTTATCTTTGTTGAGGAGAGTATCAAGGCGAACACCAACTGGGTTGTATTTGAACCCAATGATCCTACTCTTTGGCAGAGAGTCAATCTCACAATCTCCG
>JAEEGL017306153.1_pt1 | contig 52260 bp, 37 predicted proteins | sample 9134231 | NCBI WGS metagenome assembly JAEEGL01 (sample SAMN16246548, study PRJNA631951) | gut metagenome | biome: gut microbiome; feature: rumen; material: fiber-attached | host: Bos | place: Iran: Karaj | collected 2018-10
GGAGGATGGCGTGATAGATCCGATGTTCAAGGACAAGGTTGACGGTACATATACGGTAAAATACGTGTTCACGGATGCGAAAGGTTGTATCAACGAGGATACGGAGGATATCACGGTGGAATACCCGGAAGTTCCGACGACCGTGGACTTCATAGGGATCGTCTCGAAGCCAGACCCAGTCATAGTGACAGCCGGAAACATAGAGACGGGCAAGAGTTCGGTAGAGGTTAAGTGGTATGACGGCAGCATAGCGAAGTCAACTAATAATCCGTGGCCTACGGGCGACGACCCCGAGACGGAGACGGAGAAGAGCTACTGGGTGAGCCAGACAGTTGAGGGTTGTGAAAGTGAGAAGGCGGAACAAAAGATACAGATAGTGAATTGTCCGTGGGCAGCACCTACGGTAGATGTTTCGACGGTGTGTCAGGATGTGGCGACGATACCAGCGATGACGGCTGAGCAGCAGAGTGGTGTGACGGTTGATAAGTGGGTATGGACGAAAGGTGGCAGCGACCTGAACAACAATAATTCTGAATACACGCAACCAACGAACAACGTGAAGGGCATAACTGAATACAAGGTGTCGTACTGGGCGACAGAACCGATATCGGGCACGTCGTGTCAGTCGCCCGCATCAACGGTGACGACGACGGTGTACGGCCTGCCTGAGATAACATTTGAGAAAAACACGGGGGATGTCTGTTATACTGACGGTTCCGTACAAATAGCATTGACGGCTACTCCTGGTGATGACGGCAATGGTGTGAGCAACGGAAGAGGCAGTGGCGTTTGGACGAGCGACAACAATGCAGTATCCTCATCAAACGTATTCGATACGAAAGCGAACGGCGAGCAGACGGGCACGTACAATTTGAAATATACCTATACCGACGGTCAGGGTTGTGTGAACGAAAATATGAGAACGATTACGGTGACGTATCTTCCAAAACCTGAAACAGAAGGTTTCTATGCTATGACAACACAGGTAAATCCTGTGACGGTGAGAGTGACAAGTTCTCGTGAAAACGGTGCGGTGATAAAATGGTATGCAAATGAAAACGCCATGACGACAAGTCTGGGTGAAGGTGAACGTTGGGAAACTGGCGATGCCACAGACATGATTTGGGACAAAAAATATTATGCTCGTCAGTATAGTGCCGCTGGAGGTTGCTTTAGTGAACCGACGGAAGCGATAGTGAAGATAGTGCCTTGTCCGATACCGCAAGTGACGATAGATGACGAGAAATCGTGCGATTACGAGGAAGTTCCGACGCTGACGGCGACGACGGGCGACTGGACAGAGCGTGATGGCGGCAAGTCATGGTTCAGGTTCTATGCCTCAGCCGATGCGACGCAACCAGAGGGTAAGTCACAGGAAGGAACATATAAACCTAATAAGGGAGAAGGCGTTTATAAATATTACGTGAGTGAGTTTAACACTGAACCGTTACAGTTGCTGACAAATCCAGAAGGATGTGAAGGTCCGAAGAAAGAAGTCAAGCTGACAATCATAGCCACACCGGCTCCAACTATCACATCTTCAGTAGATAATGTGTGTGAAGGTGAGGATAATCCTACTTTTACGGCAATAAAAGGAGAAGGAACGATAGGCTGGTATGAAGAATTTCCAGGTGATAACGGTGTTCCTGGAACGATAATGATGGGTGACGGGAAAACGTTTATTCCAAATGGAAATGATGCAAACGAATATACCATCTGGGCAGTTGCATACAACAACGATTGTTATAGTCCGAGCGTATCGGCAACCTATACTATAAAACCGGTTCCCGATGCGCCTACAACGGAGAATAATGAAGTTTGTTATGGTAATGAAAACACAAGCATTGTTGCTACTGGCGAGGATGAAAGTCAGATTAACTGGTACGCAGATGCCACAAAACAGACTCCTTTGAAATCGAATAGCAAAGGATACACGTCGAAGGAAATATACCCTGGCGAATACACGTACTACGCTGCACAAAAACTTGCCGGTTGCGAAGGCAAGGCGAATGCTGCAGTATTCGTTATAAAATCACTTCCGGGTGTTCCTGTAGTATCTCCACAAAAGAACTTATGCGAGTACGACGATGCACCTATGCTTGAGGCAACAGGTGAGAATGTGAAATGGTATGCGTCCGACAAAGTGACGGAGATAGGAGAGGGTGAGACATACCAGACGACGGACATGACGCCGACGAGAAAGAGCTATTATGCATCACAGACAGTTGACGGTTGCGAGGGCGAAAAAGTCCTGTTATCATATATGGTGAACAAGAAGCCAGATAGCCCGATAGTGACGGGAGCAAGCGTGTGTGAAGGCAGTACGCAAATACCGTCTTTGGGAACAAATCTGAGTGGCGACATTTGGTATGCCGACGAAACGGCGCAGACAAGACTTGGAACAGGGTACAATTTTATTCCTGAAGCAAGCGAGGCTGTTGGTAGTGGCGTTCATCCATTCTATGTTCAACGAGAACAAAATGGTTGCAAGAGTGACGTTGTTATGGTAGGATTGAATGTTATTCGAAAACCGACGTTCTTTATCGGTACCGATACGACAATGTGTATTTATGATACGGTTTTGACTATTCAAGCAAAGAATTTCGATCCTGAAATCACCTCAAAATCGTATGTGGATTGGTCGGTTTCTGGTAGTAAGTTGACAAAGAAATATGTAGATAATGAAGACCACTCCATCCAACCTACCAATATGTTGACGGAAGCAGGAATGTATAAAATAAAAGCTTTATACACATATAAATACGACGCAGTTTCATGCCAGAGTGATACGCTTGAGATGTTGTACAAACTTGTTGATAGGGCTCGAGATCCAATTGTATTCACAAAGGTAATTTGTCAAGGAGAAGAAATAGATCAATTGCAGGCACTTGGTAGTCCGAATGTTGTATGGGAAAGTTTGAGCGGAACGTTACCTACAATGAGTCAAGGTCCGAAATACAAGTTTGATCCTGGACAAGTCTTGGATACGGGAACGTACTATTTCCGCGTGTATGACATAAATATGGTTGATAGCGTTCGAGGGTGTTTGAGTTATATTGATACGGTTTCAATGACGGTGGCACCGCAGGCAAAGACGAAATTATTCGGTTCCGATTCGGTTTGTGTCGGTTCTACGGAGCAGTACTATACGCAATATACGGCGGAAAGTAATTATATGTGGAACGTCACGGGGAATAATCTGAATTATTCAAAAGATGTGAAGTCGTCATCGGTACGTTATGTAGATTGGGGAAATCCGGGAATAGACACGATAACGGTATATGAGCAGACTTGGGCAGGTTGCGAGGGATTCGACACGTTAATAGTAAAAGTCGCATCAATGCCAAGAGCATTCTATACGTGGACGATGCCAGGTGCGTCGAATGTGATTGAAATGACTGACAGCACTATTCAGGATAGCTTGTGGTACACTAATATAGATGGCGAATTAGTGGGTGAACCGATAGAATACACAATGTCGTGGAACTTTGGTCATCTTGGTGAAGATGAATATGCGATAGATACGGTTATCGATTATAAGCAACGGAATTATCCGATACGCGAAGGAAATTATATTTACGGCTACAATTGTCCGATATTAACGGCCACGAACTCATTCGGTTGTAAAGACGTGTATAAAGAATGTATCTTCGTTAATATCGTGTCATCGTTGTATGTCCCGAACGCATTTGCACCAATGAATCCCGCACATAGTGTACGATCATTTCAGCCGAAGGGATACAATCTAAAAACGTGTGAGATTTCTGTCTTTGATAAATGGGGTAACTTATTGTGGTTCTCCGATGCTGTGGAAGATGGAAAATTTGTTGGTTCGTGGGATGGACGATACGAAGGCAAGCTTATGAAGTCAGATGTCTATATTTGGAAAATTGAAGCTACATTCCTCGACGGTCAGGTTTGGGAAGGCTTTGACTCAGGAAATGGTAAAAAGACCAAATATGGAAGTGTGACATTGGTTCGATAATACTCTTGAACATAAATAAAACAAAAACCTTTCGTATATTTGTGCGGAAGGTTTTTTTGTAAATAAGCGGAAGAGAGATGCTCATATCAAGAAATTATCTTTAATTAAACAATGAAGAAACTTGTATTTTCTCTATATTGCATTTTAGTGTGTTACAATGTGCTATCACAAGTTCCTGGAACATGGAATGAGTATTTCTCGTATCGTAGCGTGACGCAGATTGAAAACGTTGATGATAACATTTTTGCATTATGTGATAATGGACTATTTATATACAATACAACATCGCAGGAAATACAAAAGATTAGTAAAGTCAATGGATTGAGTACTGTTGGTCTTACGTGCATGGCGTTTTGCGATTCAACATCTACTTTTCTTATTGGTTATTCGGATGGTACATTGGACATACTTGCGTATCCCTCTCTTAAGGTAACATCAATACCTACTATTGCCCAAAAGAGTTTGTATGGTTCGAAGAAGATTAATAAAATAGTAATGCAAAGTGATACGGCTGTAATTGCAACGGAATTTGGCGTGTTGTCGCTTTCTATGAGAGAGAAAAAATTTATCTCTACATCTATTTTAAGTAACGATGGAAGTTATGTTGCCGTTAAATCAGTCACATTAGAGGCGGATACCGTATATGCGGCAACAGTAAAAGGTATTTTTTCGGCTACTATTACAAAAAATATCTCAGATTTCTCAAATTGGAAAAAACTCACAGGAATTCCATTTGAAGACGACACAATCAATCATATAGCTGTATTGAATGGAGCGATATATTATGCTCATAATAAAGTTAATGAATTAGGGAATACTTTATTTAGAATAAAGGACGGAACCTGTGAGCCGTTCAAGGTATCTTTCTCAAGCATTAGGAATATTAAGGTAAGAAATGAAGAACTTTTGATAGCGTCATCTTATTGTGCTGCAGGTTATGACAAAGATGAGAAGGTTATTTTTTATCAAGATACAAGTAGTTTTAAAATGTGGTACTATACCGACGTGATTTATATGGATTCAGAATGCTGGTGTGCAAGTAAATCAAATGGTATTTTGCATGGGAATACACCTTGTATGCCTAAAGGACCGCAAACCAATATGATTGCAGATATGCAGTATTATGGAAATGATTTACATGTGGTAGAAGGAAATAGTGATGTATGGGATTACGGATATTATGACCGGAAATCAGTTAATGGATATTGGACAGGACACAAGAACTGGGATGTGATAAAATCTGTGTGTGTGTTGTATCACCCCAAAACAACAAAGTATTACTATGGGACGTTAGGTTCTGGTCTGGTTGAAAGTGAGCATACTTGGAATTATAGTAAAATTTATACGAACGAGAATTCTATATTACAAGGTTTTCAATCAAACAAAACTGTGGTTAATATTTCCGATATGACGTATGATAAGAATTACAATATATGGTTGATTAATTATGGTGCAGCATCTCCGATTGTGATGATTGATCAAAATAATAAATGGAAATCATTTGAGGTGGATAACGGATCAAGAGGGAATATATTTAATCATATCTTAGTGGATAGTCGGGGTTTTAAATGGCTTACGGGGACAAACAAGTTGATTGTATTTACGGAAAATAATACGATAGACGATGTTTCTGATGATGCAGTTGTATCAATTTCATTAACCGATAATGAAGGAGTAATAGCATCCTCAACAACTTGTGTCGCTGAAGATTTAGATGGAGAAATTTGGGTGGGGACGAATCAGGGGATCGCGGTACATTCATCACCATCGCGTGTGTTTAAAGATAAACAATCAATATCTCGAATAAAAATAGAAATAGATGGAGAGGTCGGATATTTGTTGAGTTCGGAGTCAATTACATGTATTGCCGTAGATGGGGCAAATAGAAAATGGATAGGTACAGAAAATTCTGGAGTTTTTTTGATTTCTAAAAATGGAACAGAACAGATTAAACATTTTACAAAAGCAAATAGCCCTTTGCCATCAAATGCTGTAACATCTATTGTAATTAGTAAAAGAACAGGTGAGGTATATTTTGGTACTGTAAATGGTCTAGTCTCGTATGTGGGCGACGCAACAGCTGGCGATATCGAGATGAAGAATGTGTTTGTGTATCCAAATCCTGTTCGAGATTCCTATGATGGCGAGATATACATAAATGGTGTTGTTACAGATGCGACAATAAAAATAACTGATGTTTCGGGAAATTTAGTTAAAACTTTAGAGTCGAATGGTGGAACAGCCGTTTGGGATGGAAGAAATACGTTAGGCGAACGTGTACAAACAGGAGTGTATATGGTTTATATCTCAGATGATTCAGGAACAAATACGAAAGTAGAAAAAATACTTTTTATACACTAATCATACTTGTAATCAGGATGAAAGATTTTTATTACTTTTGACTCATTAAATTCATTATCTAATGCAAAATTCTATCGATGTATCTGTAGTTGTTTCTGTTTATAATGAAGAAGCTTGTATAGCAAGTAGTTATACAGAATTTAATAAAGTTTTGTCAGAACTGCAGGAAACGTACGAGTTGATTTTTGTTAACGATGGCAGTGTTGATGACACGTTGTCGATATTGCAAACGATTGTAGAACGAGACGAACATGTTCGTTTGATTAATTTTTCAAGAAATTTCGGTCACGAGTCGGCGATGCTTGCGGGAATTGATTATGCTCGTGGTAATGCTATTATCTGTATGGACAGTGATTTGCAGCATCCACCAGTAAAAATTCCCGAAATGATTGAATTGTGGAAGAATGGTTTTGATGTGGTAAATATGGTTCGCTTGGAGCGGAAAGATGCCACCTTGATGAATAAAATCACATCGAAATGTTTTTATAAATTCATCAACAGCATTTCCGATGCGAAGTTGGCTGAGAATGCGTCGGATTTCTTCTTGATTTCGAGAAATGTTGCTGAAGTATTGAGAAAGGATTTCCGCGAACGCACGCGGTTTTTGCGTGGATTGATCCAATTGGTGGGTTACAACAGAACTACGTTGGAATATGTGGCACAGGAACGGACAGCAGGTAAAAGCCATTATTCCTTCTTTAAGTTGCTAAAACTTTCTTTTTCGGCTATTTCGTCGTTTTCAAAAATCCCTTTGCAGTTGGGCATCTTTGCAGGAATCGTCTTCGGTTGCATCAGTTTGATTTTGATAATTTATTCACTTGTGATGTGGTTCTTGAACACGCCAGTTTCTGGTTATACCACGCTGGTCGTGTTTATGAGTGCCTTTGCCAGCGTCCAGATGTTCGTAATTGGAATTATAGGACAATATATGGGATACATTTTTGATGAGATCAAAGGACGACCAATTTATATAGTGAAAGAAGTAATTGAGAAAAATAACTCATGGGAAAATATACAAAGATAACGACAGTCATATTAAGTTTCTTTGTATGTGTGTGCCTAATAAAACTATTCGACACCATTTTGTTGTTTTTCCTTCAGTCTTTAGTGCCCGCAAACGCTATAGCATATGCTTTTCTCCATAATTTCATTGCTGTAGCACTATTAAGTATAGTACTTGTTTTACTGTATTGGATATTGTCTTTTTTTTCAGAGAAACTTGCTTATTATGTGGTCGCAGCAATAACTTCTATTTTGATTATTTCTGAAGTTGGAATAGATATTTTTGCAGCAAAGAGTGGCGTTTTGTTGGGAAGCGAACTTCTTGCCCGTCCTGTTGGCGAATCTGTTGAAACGGTATATGCGTCAATAGGTGTATGGTCTATAATATTTCTTATTGTTGCATTGGTATTCGTCTTCTTTTTTTTGTTTTTTTGTGAGAAAGTATCAAAAAAACTCAGTAAAAAGAGTCCATTATTGTTAGTGATAGTTGCAGTGTTCGCCTCTTTTGTGTGGCTGTTACCCCGATTAGAGCAAAAGTTCGATAAACCTCAGATAGAGAATTTCGTCAGTAATAAATTCTTGTATTTAGTTCGTTCTTGCTGGGTTAATAGTGTAAATTCTTTGGGACAGGAAAATGCGTTTGATGCCCAAGGTCAACGGATTGAAGTAGATGAAGAAAAGTTACAACAGTTTGTGTCACTTACGACGAAACAGAATTGTCTTGATATTTTATTTCCGTTAGAACGGAAATCAACAACACTGGAAGATGTATTGTCTCCTTTTTTTAAGAAATGTGCAGTTAAGCCCAATGTTGTTTTTATTGTTGTCGAGTCATTAGGACGGGAGTGGAGCGGTAAAACAGACTTAGGTGTAAGTTATACTCCATTTATTGATTCCTTGGCAAAACATTCTTTATATTGGTCTAATTGTTTGTCAACAACTAAGCGAAGTTTTGGAGCCGTTCCCACGATCACGGGTTCGTTACCCCATGGTCCAAGAGGTTTCCAATTGGGGAATATGCCAGCACATAACACAATGTTATCTATCATGAAAAATGCAGGTTATCAAACCAATGCGTTTTATGCAAGTGATTTTTCGTTTGATGCTGTCCGTGAACTTTTGTCGGAACAGCAAATAGATTTCATGTCGGTTGATTTTCAACAAGAATGTTTTTCTCGTAAGGGATCAACGTGGGGAACATATTGGGGTTATCACGATGAATTTATGTTTAGCCGGAGTCTTGAAATACTGTCGGAGCAGCAAAAGGAGCCATATTGTAATCTTTATATTACAATCTCATCACACGATGAAATAAATGATAGAAATGCGAGGATGGAAGCGATGTTGCAAAAGACTCATGAAATTATTGCACGTTTGCCGAAAGAAAAACAAGCAAGTCAATTAAACCATGACAAGAAACTTGCAACTATGGTCTATACAGACTACGCTTTGCAACAATTCTTTGCACAATATGCTCAGCGACCGGAGTTTGAACATACGATATTTGTTATTACAGGCGATCACTCAGCCGAGATAGATGTGAGAAATCGGTTGGGTATGTATCATGTGCCGTTACTTTTGTATTCGCCATTGTTACAACGAGTAGGCTATTTCACTCCAGTTATCACCCATGCTGATATAGCACCATCGCTGTCACGCTTGCTTCAAAATACGTACGGAGTACAGATGCCCGAAACTGTTTCATGGGTATCGAATGGTCTTGACACTTCGCAAAACTTTAAAGCGGAAAAGAAAAAATTATTGATGGATTACGCTCACGATATAGGTGAGATACTTTACGGAAAGTATTTCTTTTATAAAGAGAAGAAATCGGTATATGAAATTGACAGTAATCTAAATCTGACGAAAATAAATGATGAAAGATTATACGACAGTATTCAGAATGTTTTGTTATTGTTCAAGTACGTAAATAACTACGTATATCTTAATGACAAATTGATACATCAGTCAATATATGGAAATGATAGCTATTCAAATATTGAATGCGTCACAATCGATAGTGTAGAATGTCAGGCTACGGAGAAAAATCCGAAAGAGCAGGCTCCGAATACGTATTATTTGCTTGAGAAAAAATCTATCAGGAAAAAAGCAAATGCTAAACGGTTGAGAGTCAGCGTTACTGCTGATATTTGTATAACGGGCGAAGTGTGGCAAGACAATCAAATGTCTATGTTTTTTGATTGTCAGGCAAATGGTAAGCAGAAACAAGTGTTTTCCGATAAGATTGTGAAATTTGTGCTTGATGAGCATATAGAATCTGGTAAGTGGTACACTCTAAATGTTTCGAAGAAATTTGATGTCCTTAATGCGTATGAGCCAAGAATAAGCCTTTATATCCAAACAACGGATAAAAAAGAATATTGGGTTCCAAATAACCATGTGTCATTAAAAAATATTAAAATTTATATAGATGAGCAATAATCGATTTCTACGAATAATAATGCTTCTTTGTGTATTCTCTATCATTTTTATTTCGTGCAAAAAAGAACAAACAAGCCAATTTAATTGTTTGACGAATTTTGAAGGAAATGATACTGTCTATTTGGATATGGATTTGGAAAATGCAGTGATAGAGGGCATCGTTATTCCCACGAAAAAGCAAGTTGAAAATGGATATTTTGTTTTTGAATATAACGTAAAACAGTCCGTAAAACCGTTGTTTTATAAGATATTTTATCAAAATGAGACATATAAATTTGATGATGAAGATTCGTTGAATTATGAAAATTTCTATGGTAGTTGGGAAGATGTTGCAACCGAATTTAAGCAGGTTCCAGCAAATGGAGAGATAAAAGATTCGTTTCGTATCGTTGGTAATCCACGTGATGAAAAAATCTATTATGGGAAAGATTTGACGGAATACGATGCGAGTCAGGAAAAAATTATGCAAGGCGTAGAAGAATTGAAAAAAGATGCAAAACGTTATGAGCAAATAGTTGAGAAAGCCCGAGAAAACAACATGTCTGTTGAACAACAACTTTTTTTAGATGCCCGTTGGATTATTACAAATGCTCGCCATAAAGGTTTTGTTAATCATCGTTGGAAACGTAATCCTCGAGTTGGAGTGTATATGTTTTATTTGGTTGTATGTACAGAAGAGGGTTTGGAACAAATGCCAGATTACATAAAAAATATAGGAAAAACGAATGAACAAGGCTGTTTTGTAAACCCAATATCATGGTTTGAAAGTCATAAGAACGAGCATATTATGTTTTTCAAAGGTTCAAAAGTATTAAAGACACGTGCCGTAATTACTGCTAAGCAAGGCGTATTTACTGATGAGACAACTTTACGTAATCCCAATTATAACTTATCCTATGTGGATTCCTTGTGTGGAACAGGGGTCGATTTGTATAAACACGCACTTTTTCAACAACATTATTCCGTTGTAAGTCATGCATTTAATCTTCGAAACATTCCTGTAATAAAAGATGTTGTTGCCGACAAAGACTATTATACTCGTGCGGAATATGAGGCGAACAAAACAAGATTTGATTCGTCACAATTGATTTATGGTTATCCGCAGTCTTCGGAATGTCCGTGTGCTACGGTAAAAGTTAGAGGAAACGGTGATTATATTACACTTATTAATCCTCATAGTGAGGATTTACAACATTTGAAAAAAGAATCTACAGGTGTAAAAACGAGAGTTGGTTTTACGTATGGAAAATTCCGTGGAAAAATAAAATTTCCTGTTATGTTGAATCAAGAAAATATATGGAATGGGTTGACCTATGCCTTTTGGCTCATTTATCAGGATAATAATAAGTGGAATGCGAGACGAGCAGTCGATGGATATATTCCTAAAGGAGATAATAGTAAGAATCCCCAACGTACGGCACAAACAAATTATTCTGAGATTGATATTGAAATTATAAAAGTTTCAAAATACTGGCCTAAAAACTATTATGGTTGGGGAAATCATGTGGAAGATGCGACACAGACCGATGAGGTAATGTATTGCTGTACAAACTGGGATTTGGCAAATCCTACGCCACCAAAATTCAAGTCTGGAATATCTTCAATAAAATATAAAGACCAAATATACGAAATGTTGCGTTGGAGTAATTTATACAAGGCATTAACAATTAGAACGCCGATAAAAAATGATGTGTTTAAGGAAGAATACTATTATTATGAGATAGATTGGTCGCCACGTGAAATCGTGTGGAAAATAGGAAAAACACCTGAAACGATGCAGGTTGTTGGCTATATGAACGAGAATTGTACGGTAATTCCAAATAATCAAATGCTTTGTGTGATAACACAAGAATACCACTATTCAGAATTCTGGCCACCCGTGGTTTTTGAGCAAGGGCTTATTCCGTATCACAAAACGGATATTGAAGGACGTGTTTATGAAATAGTGATAGAATAACTTAATACGCTATTGGCTCGTCAAAATCAACCAATACAACTTTTACATTAGGGGTTCTGCACATATCAATCGTGCGTTTTACACTTTCAGGATTTTTTGCTGCCGGCGTGTTCCAAAAATGCACATTCATATTGGGAAAAGAATCGGTGAGAATAGGAAACATTGTGTATTCACAACTAATGGCATATGGATTCGCTTTTTCAATATCTTTTTTTACTGTTTTATACCAAGAAAGAGTATCGTACGTTTGCCAATAGTGGAAATTTTCAACCCATAAGATGGTTTTTAAGTGTGCATTGTTGACTATTTTTATGACATGAGGATTCCTACTTTCAATAAAAATTTTGTCGGTGACGTGATGCTTTTGAGCAACGGTTTTTATGATTGCAAGAAAAGCCTCCGCATTTTGTGGAGATATGTTTTTGCAATCAAGCCAATAACAGTTTTTTTGAGGATTATCTAATGCAGAAAACCATGTTTCAAGAGTAACGTTTTTTGCAGTGTCATACAATTCATGACCGATGAAAATCTGGTTCTGATATTCGGAATAATTAAGATTTAATTCAAGACCGTCAAATAATTTTTGTTTGATTTTTGCTGTGTTTGTGTCATCAACTTCGTGAGCCCAAACTTTTGACATAACAAATTCTATTGAATACCCTTGATTGGTGCTATCATCAGCTTTGTTTGTTACGCTGTCTGATACCATTCCGTCTTGGCAAGAAACAAGATTAATAATTGCAAGGAAAAAGCATGGCAAAAGACTATTGTGAGATAGAAGTTTTTTCATTTCCATAGAGATTGTTATTTAATTATCGTATAATCTACAAGTACAACTTTGACATTGGGTGTGTTTTCCATATCAATTGTTTTTTGCTCAACAGAAGGAGTTATTGTTTGCGGAGTGTTCCAAAAGTGAATTTTTTTGTCTGGAAAGGAATCTGATAAACTTGGGAACATGGTATAATCACAACTAATGCCCCAAGGTTCTAAGGTTGCTATATCCGAGGCTGTCTCGTTGTACCATTGTAATGTATCTGCCGTAAAATTTGCCACCCCAAGTAAGACGTGTAAATCGTATTTTTTCACAAATAGAGGAAGTAAAAGGTTTTTATAATTCATTGTTAAAAGTATTTAATTCTTGGGAGATACCAATAATGTAATCACCTTCGTTGAAATAGAGAAGTTTTGGGTTTGTCTTATGGTTTATAGAGTCACGACCGTCAAAAATGTAAATGCAGTCATTCTCAACTGATGTAAAAGGTTCTATTTCGCCTGTGTTATGTACTAACCAAAAATAGTTCATGGTGAGGTTATATTTCAATGCGTATTCAGCAAAAGAATAGTATTCTTTACTCGTGAAATGTGTACTTGAATCAAAAACAAGATGCTTAAATGAACCAGATTCGCCAACTTTATTCATGACGCCATCATTGAATGTAATGTATTCATTTGGTGTTGTAAAAGTTGTCTCTTTTCTACGATTAAGGTAACTGCTTAAATCAACAATTTGAATTGTCACAAAGAGAGAAATGATGATGAGAGAATTCTTTGGGGAAAAGAATTTGTTCGTGATAAAAATGTTTGCGATAAAAATGAGATAGACAACACTCCAGATAAATCTACCAGTAGAACGGAATATGCTCCAAAAGTCAACAACTTTTTGTGGTAAAATGTTAATGTAATTTATAATTGTCCCTTTCCCAAACATAATTCGTGGCGAACATGCTAATATAAAGAAAATGGCTGCTAAACACATTGATATGATGTAGTACCAACGATTCCTTGACTGAAAAGGCTGTGTTTTTTTCTTGAAAAGAGAGTATACGACGACAATAAACGAAAACAAAGAAAAAAGAATCATGCCAAGCCCAAGATATCCAAATCCTTCGTGTTGCCATTGCCCATAGGGGAGATTATGAAGAAAACGTGATGTTCCAATTGGGTTTACAAACCCATTCAGATTAAACGTGAATATTGTGAGACCATCGTCATCGAATGTCGCGCCAAAATGTGAGAATCCGCCCATAATCAATATCATGACAATGGCAGAAATGCAATAAATAATGGGATAAAGCAAAGATTTGTAGTTTTTCTCCTGTAAAATGTCCCATGCAACGCAACCACACAAAAAGATGGCAACCATAGGAAGAAAATACAAATGAATACCAATAACAAGGAATCCCATTATGCACCAAAGGACGCAGTTCTGAAGGAATGTTTTGGGTTTTTCACTTCTCCAAATAAATTCCGAAATTGCCCACAAAATCAACCACTGCCCGGCTAATGCTTCGTGTCCAAATAAACGGAAGAACAGCACGGGTGATAGTGTGAAAAATAAACTTCCAATTAAAACGATGCTGTTATTTTTACAAAAACGTTTGAGAATCTTTGCCCCTAAAAACGATTGTAAAAGTATGCAAAGCAATCCCCATAATCCAAAATATTGAAAGTGTTCTGGCAAGATAGGCGAAAGCATTTTGAAAAAGGATGCAACTAATGGAATTGAATCGGTGTAAATAATAGAAACGGGATAGGGATAGGTAAGTGAATTGAACATTCCTAAAGGGAAAAACCAAGGGTCGCGACGAAATGCTTGCCAACCAATATTGTGTTGTTCTAAATCCCCTCCTATGAGCCATTCCGTGTTACAAGGTTTTACTATTTCAAGTCCGTAGATACATGTAAAAACAATAAAACCCAGAAGAAAGGTTAAAAGATATAAGATTTTGTCGGAAAAATGAAAATTCTTGATCATTCTGGGATGATTTTGTTGTTATTCATAATATACCTATCAACTGACTTGTATGATTCAAAAAGTGGTGCAATATACTTATTTTTATCATTTACTTCTCGTAAACGAACTTGATGATTTTTGAGATAAATCTCATACGAGGAATTGTTTAAGTAAAAATAATTCTTGTAAATAAGATTTGTAATACGTCTTGATGTTGTGTTAAATTGTGGAGAGAATGAATTTGATAATGCTATGTCGCATGTATCAAGTCCCGTATTTAGCCAAGCCACGTTTTCGGGAACTTGTAAAGAATGTGTTTGTTGTAAGTAGGTGAGCAACGAGGGGGTAATGTCACGATGAGAAACTATTGAGGTAAATGATTTTGTGGTCTTGAGTAAAGGAGACCAAACAATAAGGGGAACGTGATAGCGGTATAAGATAGATTCCTCAATGCTTATGTCATTGGTGTTGATGCTGGTAGAGAGACAATTATGGTCTCCTGTGATGATGAAAATAGTGTTCTCGAATCCTTCGTGTTTTTTATATTCGCCCACTAATTGGCGTATGCATTTATCAACGTAAAGATATACCGCACTATTCTCTATTTTAGGATTTTGTTTTTCAAACGTTTTGTAAAGAGTTTCGTATTTTTCTTGGTTCGGATATGAAATTGGTTCATGGGAAGTGAGTGTTAAATATACGTCAAGTCGTTTTTCGTTGTAGGCAATTTGTCGTGTAGCTTCTGCGAACATTGCAGAATCAAACATTCCCCAAGGATTATTTTTCAATGTCTCTTTTATTTTTCCGGGTGCAAGTCTTTGATTGAGATTGTTGTCATAAAGAAACGACTCCATATTGTCAAAACCAAGCCAACCACCATAAAAGAAGTTGAATTTATACTTGTTCTTTGTAAGTATTCTGGGTAAAGAGGTATATGTTAGTGTGTTGGTTTTATGATTCAAAAAACCGCCGTTCCCAAATGGGAGTGGACCTAAAATGCTTGGTAATACACCCATTGTTCGTGGGGTGGTTGAAAAACAATTTTCCCAATATAAGCCATTTCCTGCCAATGAATCCAGGAATGGCGTTGCTGAGGTGTATCTGCTATGAATTCCGCTATTTTCGCGGGCAAGACCTTCTACAAGTATGATTACGATATTGGGGCTTTGGTCGGTATTTTGTAAAAACGAGGAAAGAATATTTTTCGTTGGGATTTTGTGACAAAGAGGGGTGCTTTTTTCAAATTGTAGCTGAGGGAAATAACTCTGTAATGTCGTAGTTGACTCGGTAATGTTGGATTCACTTTGTTGAGATTCTATGAATTCAGTTACGCTGTCTTCAATGAAAAACGATAGTTTGTTTAATGAGGTGTAAAACTGAACATTTATGAGTTTCTCGGTATTTGTAACAGATTTGGTAAAAAAAGAACAAATAAGAATGAGAGAAATCCCAATATCCGTAATATGATGTAGTTTATTGCCTTTGCAATATTTTGAGTACCAAATAAATAAAGCGACGATTCCGCATAAAAAAAAGTAGAAATACCATGGCGTTTTGTGGGTCGTTTGTATGATAGCGATTAATTCTGAAGGAGAATAATAAAACAAAACAGCTCCTAATGGAACATTTGCTTCGTGGAAATAGTATGAAAGCAAAGTTTCTAAAACGAGAAAGATACTGTAGAATACTATGAAAAATATCTTTGCTGAATGTACTGTCTTTTTTTGAGCAAACAGAATAAAAAGAGGGAAGGTAAAAATAATTGTTTTTAGGCAAAAGAGTGTGTCGTTTGCAATCCCAATTACGTTTGCCTTAAAAAGCAACCCTTGTCGCCCATTAGACATACAGAATAATTGGAAAAGACGAAATAAGACAATACATGCAACAACGCCGATAAATAAATCTATGAAAATAGTAATACTTGATTTATACGTTGTCGGTTTGTTTTCCATTGTTTTTGTTTTTGCAAAAGAAAGAAATCTTATGAGAAAAGCGATGGTTGTTGTGTATTTTTTTCCCTATCAAATGGAAGAATATGCTATCTTTGCTTGCGAAAATTTGTATCCATTGCGAAAATAGTTGTATGGTATTTAGTTCGTTAGTATTTTTATATATCTTCTTGCCCTTCGTTCTATTAGGCTTGTCGGTCTGTAAAAAAATACCATATCAAAACACATTTTTATTTCTTGCAAGTTTATTGTTTTATTCGTGGGGAGGAGTTCGTTATACGTTCATTCTTCTCATTTCAATTCTTTTGAATTGGGTATTTGGATTAGGAATAGCGAAGTATAAGGGACATAAAAAGCTTTTTTTAACAGCAAGTGTTCTTGTGAATTTGTCAATATTGGTGTTCTATAAATACACGAATTTCTTTATTGATAATGTTAATGTACTTATGTCGTGTTTCAGATTAAACTCAATAATAGTAACAGAAATCGTTCTTCCCATAGGAATATCGTTTTATACATTTCAAGGTATTTCGTATGTGATTGATGTATATCGGGAAACGGTTTCTCCACAAAAGAATTTCTTGAAACTTGGAACATATATTTCTCTTTTCCCTCAACTGATAGCCGGGCCAATTATTCGCTACAAAGAATTAGAATCTCAGTTGTCGGAGCGAGCTTTTTCGCTGGATAATCTGTATGAAGGATTGAAACTGTTTATTATTGGTTTGGCGAGGAAAGTCTTGATTGCAAATCAGTTGGCGATAGTTGCTGATGCAATCTTTTCTCGTGCCCCAGAAACATTAGGATTATTGCCAGCGTGGCTGGGAATTATTTGTTATACGTTACAAATCTACTATGATTTTGCAGGGTATTCTGATATGGCAATTGGTTTGGGAAGAATGTTTGGATTCTCCTTCCCAGAAAACTTCAATTTCCCATATATTGCCAAATCAATAAAAGAATTTTGGCGTCGATGGCATATGACTCTTTCCGCTTGGTTCAAGGATTATTTGTACATACCATTAGGAGGAAATCGTTGTAGTAAATACCGTTTGTATTTCAATTTGTATGTCGTCTTTTTCTGTACTGGGTTTTGGCATGGAGCAAGTTGGAATTTTATAGTGTGGGGCTTGTGGCATGGAACTTTTTTAGTTATAGAAAGAATAGGGCTTGGAAATTGGTTAGAGCGAAGAACTGTGATATTCCAACACGTATATGCATTATTGGTGGTTATGATAGGATGGGTATTTTTCAGAGCAGAAAATCTTGACTATGCGGTAGAATATTTAAAAAGTATGTTTTGGATTCGGAAGGCAGAAATTCCCAACTTTTTTTTATTGGAATATGCTACGATATACAATTCTGTTATTTTATGTATTGCTATTGTTTGTGCAACTCCAATTGTCGCAAGTATTAATACGAAAATTAAAGAAAAATCGTTAAAAAATAGCTGTACTTGTTCTATTCGCTATAGTGTAATTGCGATTTTTGTTTTGATTGTGATGATTTTGGCTACCAATTATCTGATTAACGGAGGTTATAATCCTTTTATTTACTTTAGGTTCTGACGAAATGCAAAGGAAGTCTTTTCAAATAATAACAATAAGCGTGTTTGTATTGATGTTGCTCTTGCCGACAATACAGGCAATTATTCCTGTCATTCCTCAACCTAAAATAGGAAATGAAAATCGTACTCTTGCTAAATTCCCTAAATTTTCTTTTGATAAGATAGACGAGTTTCCTGCAAAGTTTGAGGCGTTCTATAACGATCATTTCCCGTTGCGAGCTTTATATATCGCTTCCACATTTAATATTAAAATAGCACAATGGAAATCACCTGTAAAAGGAACGATAATCGGGAAGAATGGTTTTATGTTTGCTTCGAAAGAAACGAAAGTTTATACGGGACAATTAAAAATGACAAATGATGAAATCAATGTGTTTGTAAAAACTTTGAAAACAAGGAATAAATATCTACAAGAAAAAGGTATTAAGTTTTATGTGGTGTTAGTTCCCTCTTGTTTAGAAATCTATTCTGAAAATCTTCCTTTGTATATTTGTCGGGCTAATGAAACACAAACCGATATTCTTTGTAAAATGATGAGCGATAGTGCCAACGAGGTAAATTTTGTTTATCTAAAAGATTGTCTTTTGTCTAAAAAAAATAAAGGACAATTATATAGAAAATACGATAATCATTGGAACTCGTTGGCAGCCTATTATGGCTCGATTGAAGCGATGAAGATGATAAAAAAAGATTTCCCACAAATTAAATTGTTGGAAAAACAAGACTTCGACTTTCATTACGATTTGTTAGTTCGTGGAAATTTGGTGGAAGCAATGCTAACAGAAAAGAACAAAGATTGGTTCGCTCCAGATACAATTTATGATGTTCATTGCAAAAGCTCTGTTTGTCATATAACCAAGGGTGAAAAACGAGGATATGAGCCACCAATAGGTTTTTCATATCCCAATAGTTATGAGAGCGTTTTTCAAACAGACAAAAATCAATATCCTAAAGCATTTGTTATAAGAGATTCGTTCTGGGGTAATCTGGGAAACTTTATGATTCCGTATTTCAGGGAGACGGTCGCAATTTGGGATAACTGGCGATATGGTAATAATTATCATTTGATTGCCAAAGAAAATCCAGATGTAGTTCTTTTGCAAATATATGAGCCACACATAGATAACTTGGTCAATAACGATAAAAACAAATAAAATGGAACAACAAAAGAAACGCTTAGTTTATATAGATTGTCTTCGTGGATTTAGCATGATATTTGTTTTGTATCAGCATATACTAACATTCTCACTGGATGTTCCGCCATCTTGGTTTGCCGAGGTGGTACGTTCTTTTAGAATGCCCTTGTTCTTCTTCATAAGTGGCTTTGTGTCATATAAAGCCGCTTTTGAGTGGAATATCTCCAATTTTGGAAAGATTCAATTAAAGAAACTCCGTGGACAGTTGCTACCTACGATAGTTATGTTCAGCATTTTTGTGGCTCTTCATGGTGGACATTATACGGAAGGGATGTTTGGACGAGAAAAGACAGGATATTGGTTTACTCTGGTTTCGTTCGAGATATTCTTGACGTATTGCGTTATAAATATGTTTTTTTCAAAAGTGAAAAATAAGAATATCATAATGCTTGTCTTGGGTATTATGGCAATTGGAATTTCGTGCGTGTGGTATTATTTAGGAAATTATGAAAATGAATATAAAGGACGTTGGTTCGAATTTTTCTCGTTGGCATATTATGCACGATATTTTATATATTTCATAGCAGGAATTATTGTAAAAAGTAAAATAGAAGTGTTTCATACGTGGATAGAAAACAAATATCTCAATTTCGTTATATTTTTTTTAGCATTTGTGTTGCCTATAATATTCCCTGATTATAATGCTGTGATAATCATATTTTCTCGTTTATGGTGCATATACACGCTATTTTATACAGGAAGATTTTTCTTTGAGAGAAAAGATTCTTTCTTATCAAAAGGCCTCTCGATAATTGGTACTCACACGTTGGAGATATATTTCTTGCATTATTTTTTATTGTTTAAGTTACCTCTTATTTCTCAGTGGTTGCGAACATTGTTGACGGATTACTGTTTTAAGGGCCATAGTGCAGAATGGTTAATGGAAATTCTTGTTGTGGGGCTTATTGCCATATTTTTGTGTTTCGTCTGTGTTGGTATAAAAAAGGTGATTTCAGCCTTTCCAGTCGTTTCGGAACTATGTTTTGGACCAGAAAAGAAAGAAAACAAGAGTAACGATACAAAGGAATTGAATCGATAAATGTCAGTTATTTCATATATACGTTCCAATCAAAAACTCATGGAAATTGTCCGTTGGGGGTGCGTTGGCGTGGTTGCCACTGCCATTCACTACGGTATATATTATCTACTCAAGGAATTTATAACACCACAGACGGAATTTTGGCTAAATGTAGATTACACACTTGGCTATATCATTAGTTTCTTCGGAAATTTCTTCCTGTCGGCATATTTCACATTCCACGAAAAACCTTCGCTGAAAAAAGGATTTGGGTTTGGCATTGCCCACGCAATAAATTACGGATTACACATCTTGTTCCTCAATATCTTCTTGTGGTTTGGACTTTCGTCAACAATCGCTCCAGTATTTGTTTTTATAATCGTGGTTCCTATCAATTTCTTGATGGTTCGGTTTGTTTTTAAGAAGCAATGACTTACACTTCTGTCAGCAGCCAAGCCATATATAACGGCAATGTTGTAATGGTTCCATTCGTTCCCACATTATAATTGCCCAATTTGATACACTTATACACCTGGTATTTTTCGGGGTGAGCCAAAATGGTTTTTGAACTCTTGGTATTTCCTGTTTGTGATTTCACTTCAAGTAGCGATTACAATTGTATCAACCTCAAGTGATTCCGCAAAAAATTGTGCATACTCTGGATTTTCAAAAAAATTCAGATAAACCACATTTTTGTAGTTTTTCTTGGCAAAATCGCAAAAAGAATATGTTTTTCCACACTGACGGCATCCTTTTACAATCAAAGGATTATGATTTTTCTGTGATTTCCACTGAAGAAACGTTGACTCAATTTTTCGCCGAAACATATCTACTTCATAATTAACTATTTACGATGTAAATATAAACTTTTTCAAGGGAGTTTTCAAAAATTCGTACAACTTTTTCAAGGGAGTTTTTAATGGTTTTTACAACTTTTTTAAGGGACTTTTGAAAATTATAACTTTTCAATTCGTTGTGTTTTAATAACACTGTCCGATTTCAATTGTATAATGTACAACCCCTTAGGAAAATATGACATGTCAATTGAGGAAACTTTGTTGGTTGCTATTTTTTCTTTAAAAACTTTCTTCCCTGTTATATCGTGTATAGTACAATGAACTGTTTCCGAAGTAGATCTGAAGTAAATGAACACCGAATCAGTTATTGGATTCGGGAAAACAAAAAACATAGATGTTTCTTCAGAAGATTTCAAAGGCGATTTATGCCAATCATCTACCGCCTTTATTGCACATTCTCTAGCTTGAAAAGCTATTGTGTCGGAAAATTGTTGAGGATGCCAAAAGATATTCTCTATTGATTTGCCATAGACAGGTGTAAATAGTGTTTCGTACAAAGTACAAGCAATTATATAGCGTCCAACTCCATAATCCATGTGATAGCCGTCACGGGTCAGCGATTTGTCAGTATTGAGCTCAGTTGCTCGGGCGTTTTGTATTGCTGTTCCCGAAGGAATAATTATATCGATACCATAATTTTTTGTCATTTGTTCAACAGCAGAAACGATTTTTTCCCAGCCTGCAAATTCTTTTGGTCCCATTGCAGTATGTCCCTCCCAATATGACCACGTAAGATGCCAACATATTGCAACTTGCTTGTTTAAACAGTCTTGGGTTATGTAAGATAATAAATCTTCCAGATACGGTGTAAAAGTTGTAATGTCATCGGAATAATTGGAAAGTTGTTGTAATGAAACCACATCCCACTGTTGATGAAGAATTTCTTTCAAGGTTCCTTCGGTAATATCCATAGAAAAAAGTCCAGCTCTTTTTTCCAATGAAACATGCACATTGTTCTTGTATTTATCTCTCCATGTTTGTAATTGAGAACCACCTTGGGTAACTCTATATACGCAACATGTTTTTTCGTCAATACCTGAATTTTGCACAATCTCTCCTATGTATTCGGTAACATCATCAGTAAAACTATTTTCGATCATCAGAATCCGAAGTGTATCGGTTGGTAACGGATTATTTATAATCGGAAGTGTTAATGGATTTTGTGCAAAACCAACCAGCGAAAAAACAAGTAGTAGATATGTAAAAATGCATCTCATATAATACACATATTTATCTGTTTCCACAAAAAATGCCACACAATTTAGGAGTAAACTTATTTAATATGAAATAAATCAAAACACAAACTCCCGCACAAATGAATGTAGTTGAGAAATACTTTACGATTAAGCATAATACATCGTTACACGGTAAAAGTTTTCCAAAATAATAATTACTCCAAAACAGAATTTCGATTTTGTGGCAAGCGTAAACAAAAAAAAAACTTTGTGTTAAAATCTTGCATGGCTTAAGATTCCATTTTTTTACACAGAAAAAGGCAATATTAAAAATGGTAATCAATTCTGTAATAATAAAGAACGGATAAATATTCCACCCTATTTTTGAACAAGGACCATCAAAATAAACGCTGATGAAAAATAGTACAACTGTTATTATATAGTTGGGGATTTTTATTTTTTCAAATTTTGAAATAATACTTTGTTTATGAATTGAAAAATATGCTCCAAAGGAGAAAAAGAAAAAAGCATTAATTCCAAACCCAGGCGTGACAAACCATATTCGTGACACATAACAAAATCCTAGGACAATGACAACTATTTTCCCCCATTTCTTAATCAATTGATATATCACAGGTGTAAAAATAACAACTACTATTAAATCTCGCAGGAACCACAATGGAACATTTATCGGTCCAGTTCTGTAGGCACTCATGCCAATCCAATTCGTTTTTCCCACATTCCACACGTTGAGATTCCAAAATGACTTTAATATGTCGTATTGTTGAAAAAATTCCGTTATTGTCAATCCTTTGAAATGTTCTTTTATAAAAAAAATTATCGCGGCTATCAAATTCCAAAGCAAATATGGTATCACAAGCGATTTGATGCGTCCTCTACATTTTTGTATATAAACATCCTTAGACCATGTTTTTACATTAAGAAAAAATAGAAATCCTGAAATAAAATAGAATGCAGGGACTGCTATCTGGCAAAGAACATGAGAAAAACTAATACGTATAATATTGTAAATATCATAAGACATTAAATGTGCGTAATCTGAAATGGTTGAGTTTCCATATCCAAAATTATGAATAAAAACAACACATAAAGCCAGCGGAAATCGAAGCCAATCAATTGTTATAGATTGTAGTTTGTATTCTGAAAAATCTGTTTGCATAATAATACGTTTCGGGATTCGGAAGGACATGAATGCAAGTTGTATTTTTTATATCCCAATTAGTATGTCCGTACCAAGCATTGTTCTCGGTTTTCTTATCATACATCCCATAACGGTATTTTGAATTGATACCCTCAACAATGTGTAGGTTACGTTCTGAAATTTGTAGATCTGCAATGAAATTTGTCTGTGGACCTTGAGGGCAGAAATTATCGAAATTTTCACCATTAACTAATCCCAAGGAGTAATCGGCAATCCATATAGAATTGTATTTGTTCAATGTTATGTCTGTGAAATGAGCATCGTACGAATTGTTTTTTATTTTGCTCGAATAAAATAATTTTTCATCTTTCTCATAAAGCAATGCATTGTTAGTCGTAACAATAGATAAAATAGTATCATTTGTTTTTAACTGTTTTATGTCTCCTATTTGCGTTTTAAACGCTTCTGCTGTTCCGTTGGTTATCTTAAAAACCGAATCTTTGCTTGCGTCATTGGTATTTTTATGGGCATAGTAAATTGTGCCGTTGAGTGCGGTGATGTGGCTGATGGTATCGTTTTCATAAGGGATTCCTGTTAGTTTGTGCCACGAAGAGTAATTCGATAGGTTTGCATTTTGGATTGAGGCGGAAAAGATTCCTTTGGTCGTTGCCGCATATATGTCGTTTCCATCCATCGTGATAGATTTCGCAGGTACGTAACTTCCGTCGTTGCTCAGTATTGTGGTAGAAATAAATTTTCTTGATTTCATTGAAAAGCTGAGTACGCCAAATTCCGTAGCAATAATGGCAGTGTCGTTGTGCATCGTAATCGCGTTGATTTTCTTTGAACCATACAGCGGTTTGTTTGCGATGGTAGGAATTGCCTTCACTCTGAGCGAGGGATAATCCAGCATGTCGAGTGTGCCATCGTTGTAGCCAATCAAAAACGATGAAGTTGAGTCGCAAAACGCCATACATGTCAGCCCTACCGTGCTGAGGCCGTTCAGTTTTGTGATTTTTTGGATTTCTTGCGTTGAGGTGTTGTAAATGAAAATGCCATTTTCCGACAGGGCAAACACATTGTCGTCAACACTTTCAAGTTGTTGCACGTTGCGAAACGAGAAATATTCATTCCACGTACCAGGTACTTGTGCGAAACAGATTGTGCACCAAAGCAATAGACCTATGTAAACAAGATGTTTTTTCATTTTGTATGTAAACGTTCGTAAAAGTACAGAAAAAAATGATGTTCCGTTATTTTTTCTCGTATAGAAAATAGTTTGATCAAATATAAAAATACTGAAGGTCAATTGATGAGAGTTGTATCTTCTTTTGAGATGGAATATGTCCGTACCTATTTTAACTTTTTGACAAAGGTAAACAGAGAAAAGCATTTTATTCTATCTTTGTCAAAAGATGTGTTTTATGGCAGACAACAAATATAAGCTACAAGTTGCCGACGTGCAAGATTTGATAAAACCTATGGGATATTGCATTGCGTCGGATAGAATCACGGTTGACGGGGAGAAAGTGGGATTTATGTATCGTGAAGAAAAAGAAGATGACGACGACAGCGGCTGGAGATTTCTCGCAGGCGACGAAACCGACGAATATCTTGAAGATACGCACCATTTTATGATGTTTGACGTGAACTATATAGCAAATCTTGATGCTGCCATTATACCCTATTTAAAGTGGAAGAAAGGCACCGAGTTCGAGCGTATTGCAGGAACTGACGAGTTCAAAAAATACAACGAATCGCATTAAAACAAACTTCCTTGCTTAGCATCGGGAATCCTTCCCAAATGGCGATATGCCAACGGAGTAACCTCACGTCCACGAGGCGTGCGTTGCAAAAAACCTTCTTTGATTAAAAACGGCTCATACACCTCCTCTATCGTTCCCGAATCCTCGCCAACTGCAGTGGCAATCGTATTTACACCGACAGGGCCTCCACCAAATTTATCGATAATGGTACACAAAATCTTGTTGTCCATTTCGTCAAGACCATATTTGTCAATGTTGAGAGCTTCAAGTGCAAAACGAGTGATATCGATGGTTATTTTTCCCGTTCCCTTCACTTGTGCAAAGTCGCGTACTCGACGAAGCAATGCGTTGGCAATACGAGGCGTTCCACGGCTTCGTGAGGCGATTTCTTTTGCCGCCTGTGTTTCAATGTCAATGGCAAGAATATGAGCTGAACGTTCCACTATTTTCGACAAAAGGTCCACGTCGTAGTATTCAAACAAACTTTTTATGCCGAAACGGGCACGCAAAGGGCTTGTCAGCGAGCCAGAACGGGTGGTTGCGCCAATGAGCGTGAATGGCGAGAGCGAAAGTTGCACCGAACGCGCGCTTGGTCCCTTGTCTATCATAATATCGATGCGAAAGTCCTCCATTGCTGAATACAGATATTCTTCAACAACGGGCGACAGGCGATGAATTTCGTCTATGAAAAGCACGTCGTTTTCGTCCAGACTTGTAAGCAAACCAGCCAAATCGCCAGGTTTGTCAAGCACGGGCCCAGACGTTATTTTCAGATTTACGCCAAGTTCGTTGGCAATAATATTTGCAAGCGTAGTTTTTCCCAATCCAGGAGGACCGTGAAGCAGAACGTGGTCAAGCGATTCGCCACGCATTTTCGCAGCAGCGACAAAAATTTTTAGATTTTCAACAACCTTTTGTTGCCCGGAGAAATCGTCAAACGTGAGCGGACGAAGTTGTTTTTCAAACTCGCTGTCTTTGTTTGAGATATGTTCAGGGTCGAGATTTGTATTCATTCTTACGATGGATACTAATACTTATTACCCTTTCAACGCATTGGCACCACTCACAATTTCATTCAATTCGTTGGTAATTGCCGCCTGACGAGCCTTGTTGTATTCAATTCTCAAATCCTTCAACAACGTACCGGCATTGTCGGTTGCCTTGTGCATAGCGGTCATTCTCGCTCCGTGTTCCGAAGCAAACGAATCGAGTAAAATGCTAAAAAACTGAACTTTTAAAGAACGTGGTATCAATTCGTTCACAATATATTCTTTGTTCGGCTCAAAAATATAATCATAATTGAACCCTGTCTTTGCAGTAGTTGCTCCGTCTTGAACAACAGGCAAATATTGGCTCGTAGTGATGATTTGCGTAGCGGCGTTCTTGAATTTGTTGTAAACAATCACAACCTTGTCGTACACGCCAGTAGCAAAGTCATTCATTATTTCCGTAGAAATTTTCGATGCCTCGTCATACGTAAGATGGTCAAAAATGTCAATAAACGATTTTTTCGGAGCGACACCCTTGCTTTTCAATGAATCACACACTTTTTTACCAATTGCGTACACATCAACGTTTGATGCGGCAAATTGTGCGGCATAATCCGATTTTACGAGTGCAGCGACTGTTTTACCAATACCTGAGTTAAAACCACCGCACAAACCGCTATTCGAAGCGACAGCGATAATCAAAACCTTGTTTTCCGGACGAATCGTAGCATACGCATTTCCTTCGCTCGACTCCAGTCCGCTACTCACATTTTGTAATATCTCTTGCAACTTCTCGGAATATGGTCGCATTTGCAATACTGCCTGTTGTGCCTTACGCAATTTTGCAGCCGACACCATTTTCATGGCGCTGGTGATTTTCTGCGTACTGCTTACAGATGCGATTCTATTACGTATTTCTTTAATACCTGCCATATTATTTCACTTGATTAACGATTAACGATGAGTGACGGTAAATCACTCATCATTAACCACTTATCATTATTTTTTATATTTTGCCGAAACTTCTTTTGCAGCAGCAGCCAAAACGCCTTTAATTTCGTCGTCAATAGCACCGCCTGCAATTTTATCAAGAGTATCTTTATGTTTCAAGTCAAGATATTCAAGATATTCTTTCTCGAAATCAAGGACTTTGTCGATTGGAACGTCCGACAACAAGCCTTGAGTACCACAATAAATGATAGCAACCTGATGTTGAACCTTCATTGGCGAATATTGTCCTTGTTTCAAAATCTGAACGTTTCGACGACCTTTGTCAAGTACCGCCATTGTTGCAGCATCCAAGTCGGAACCGAATTTAGAGAATGCCTCCAATTCACGGAATTGAGCTTGGTCCACACGCAACGTACCGGCAACTTTCTTCATTGCCTTGATTTGAGCGTTACCACCCACACGCGATACCGAGATACCTACGTTGATTGCAGGACGGATACCGGCGTGGAACAAACCCGATTCAAGGTAAATCTGACCGTCGGTAATTGAAATCACGTTGGTTGGGATATAAGCTGAGACGTCGCCTTCTTGAGTCTCAATGATAGGAAGAGCAGTCAACGAGCCGCCACCTTTCACTTTACCTTTCAAAGAAGCAGGCACGTCGTTCATATTTTTAGCCACATCGTCGTTTGCAATGATTTTTGCAGCACGTTCAAGCAAACGAGAGTGCAGATAGAACACGTCGCCAGGATATGCCTCACGCCCCGGTGGACGACGAAGCAACAACGACACTTCACGATATGAAACTGCCTGTTTTGACAAATCATCATAGATAATCAATGCTGGACGACCAGTATCGCGGAAGTACTCACCGATGGCACAACCGGCAAACGGAGCATAATACTGCAAAGCTGCAGGATCGGAAGCCGTTGACGATACAATCGTCGTGTAAGGCATAGCGCCTTTTTCTTCCAATGTTTTTGCGATACTTGCAACGGTAGAGCCTTTCTGACCGATTGCTACGTAAATACAATATACAGGTTGTCCTTTTTCGTAGAATTCTTTTTGGTTGATGATGGTATCGATGGCGATAGCCGTCTTACCTGTCTGACGGTCACCGATAATCAACTCACGTTGACCACGACCGATAGGAATCATCGCATCGATAGGTTTGATACCCGTCTGCAACGGTTCATTTACCGGCTGACGATACAAGATTCCAGGTGCCTTACGTTCAAGAGGCATTTCAATCAATTCGCCTGTAATATCACCTTTACCGTCGATTGGTTCACCCAACGTGTTTACAACACGTCCGAGAAGTCCTTCGCCAACCATAATCGAAGCGATTTTCTGCGTACGTTTCACCGTGTCGCCTTCGCTAATACCGTCGGATTCGCCAAGAAGCACCGCACCTACGTTGTCTTCCTCAAGGTTAAGCACAATACCTTTTGTTCCGTTGGCAAACTCGATCATTTCGTTGGCCTGAACGTTTGTCAAACCGTGGATACGGGCAATACTATCACCTACTGAAAGTACCGTTCCCACTTCTTCAAGTTCTGTTTCGGTCTTGTAGCCCTCAAGCTGTTTTTTTAAGATTTCCGAAACTTCTGCTGGTTTTATATCTGCCATAGTTAAATAATTTACATTTAATTATTTGCAATCAATTCTTTCTTTATTTGTTTTAATCGTGAACTCACACTTGCATCATATTGTTCGTCTTCCACACGAAGAATGAAGCCACCCATAAGCGAAGGATCGATTTTCGTCTGTAATTCCACTTCGGTGTTTTTCTGCTTCTTTACAAGATCCACAACTGCCTGTTCCTGCTTTTTCGACAACGGAGTTGCCGAAGTCAGCGTCACTGCCGTGATGCCTTGTGTTTTCCGATATATATCAAGTACATTACGTAAAATGTCCTGCATAAACATCTCGCGACCGTTCTCAATCACCAAATTCAAAAAATCAATCGTGTCTTGTGAAATTTTACCTTTCATCAAAGCGGAAACGAATGATTTCTTGCTGCTCGGTTTCACAATAGGACTTTGAAAAACCTCAGCCAATTCAGCAATTTCGTTCAGACTCTTTGAGAGCAGTTTCACGTCGGCAATAACAGTATCGACGATTCCCTTCTCCGAAGCGAATTCAAAGAATGCCTTTGCGTAACGTACCGAAATTTTACTTTGATTCATTGTTAACTACTAATTGAATTTGAATTTTTTTACCGATTCGTCAATGATTTCATCAGAAACTTTCTTGTTTTCCAACTCTTTTCCGATGACTTTCTCTGCAATTTCGAACGAAAGGACAGCAACCTGATTCTTCAAATCCTGCATTGCCTGATTTTTCTCGTTCTCGATTGAAACTTTCGCCGCTGCCATAATCTTGTTGGCTTCAACAGTAGCGTCGGCCTTGGCTTGGGCAATCATTTGGTCTTTCATCTCACGAGCTTCCTTCAACAAGTTGTCGCGTTCCTTACGTGCCTCGGCAAGAAGTTTCTCGTTATCGGCCTGAAGTTTCGCCATCTCTGCCTTGGTTGTCTCAGCAAGTTTCAGGGAATCCTCAATCGACTTGTTACGTTCGTTTATCATTCCCAAAACTGGTTTCCAAGCGAACTTAATCAATAAGAAAACGACAAGTAAGAATGTAAGCGTCGTCCAAAAGACTAAACCTATACCGGGAGTTACTAAATCCATATTATACTATTATAAATTTACAATTCATTTTCAAAAGGGAAAACCTTCGGAGCCAACCGCCCCGAAAGCATCCCAATTGGTTGTTTTACTTTGCAATCAAAGCAACTACGACTGCGAACAATGCAACACCTTCTACAAGAGCTGCCGCAATCAACATAGCTGTTTGAATCTTGCTGTAAGCTTCTGGCTGACGTGCAATTGCTTCCATTGCGGAACCACCAATCTTACCGATACCGATACCTGCACCGATTACTGCCAAACCTGCTCCGATACCTGCTAGAGGTACCAATGAAACTACTTCGTTCATATCATTTATTATTTAAGTTAAACAATCATTCCTTTTTTATGCTTCGTGTCCCTCCGGCATAGCCAAACCAATAAACAACGCCGACAACATTGTAAATATGTAAGCCTGCAAAGCGGCAACGAATAATTCAAGTACATCCATAAACATCACGAAGAACACCGAAACAGGGGCGATAGCCAATGTTCCGAAGATGAAAATCAATGATGTCAAACTCAACACGATGATGTGTCCTGCCGTGATGTTTGCGAAAAGACGAATCATCAACGCGAACGGTTTCGTGAAAATACCAATAACCTCAACCACAGCCATAATAGGAATCAACGGCCAAGGCAAGCCTGGCATACAGAAAATATCTTTCCAATATTCCTTGTTACCGCTGAAATTGGTGATAATCAAGGTGAATACCGCCAACACGAACGTAACGGCAATGTTACCCGTCAAGTTTGCACTACCAGGGAAGAACGGAATCAAACCCATCATGTTCGAAATCCAGATGAAGAAGAATACCGTCAACAAGTACGGGGTGTATTTGTCGGCATGTTTGCCAAGATTTGGTTCAATCACATCTTCCTTAATGAACAAGATAACTGGTTCCAACCATGCCTGGAATCCTTGTGGTGCCTGACCTGGGCGACGTTTATACGTTCTTGCCAAGCCAATGAACATTATCAACATTATAATAGCAACCAAGAACAAGGTGAACACGTTTTTCGTGATTGAGAAATCAAGCGGACCGTCCTCGGTAACTTCGCCATTTTCATCACAATAAAAGATTTTTTGTCCTCCCATTTCCTGCTCAACCATTTTATACGTATGGTCGCCTTTGGTTACTGCTTTATGACCGTGTTCGAATTCACTTGCCATAAAAACATCTATATTGAAAGGATTTGTATTGACCAAAATTACAGGCAACGCGAAACCTACAGGATGCTCGGTTCCGTCGTCTTTTGTAATGTCAAACATGTGCCAATAGTGATTATCGCCAATGTGACCGAAAATTGTCTCGTTTATATTGAATTCTGGTTTCCCTGCTTCGTTCGAAGCATCGTCATTCGCGAATGATACACAAGAAAAAAGGAAGGCAAAACATACCGTGAGAAAATTCCTTTTTGACATTTTTAAAGACATAATTTAAATTTTAATACTACGTATAAATTTACAATCTTACAAATGTAGAATTTTTTTTGAATATCGACAATTTTTCCTGAAAAATTTTTCGTTTTCGGGAAAGATTTTGGGATACCTATATAATGTGTCTTTTTTCACATAGGATTAGTAGATAGTTCTAAATGGCGAAAGATTACGTTATGTGAAACAGATTTACCAATTTGGGAAGAACTATTTTTTCGCTTGTGGCAAAGGTTTACATTGAGTTTTATTCACAACTCTGTCGCGCATAAGTTGCATATCGGTGAAATTTCTGGATATATTTTGAACCATTTCCATGTAGTTATCTGTACCATCTGCTTTTTGGTAATAATATGGCTTAATTGAGATACAATTCTTATGCTCAAAAAGAGTATTAAGCAATGTTCCATCTGATTTCCCACAAGAATGCCCCATTATATAAATTTGATATGGTGCGGACTCCATAAAAGCCAATAATTTTCTATAATTTGGCGTTTCAAGATATTTAATAGATTTTATATTTTTTAGACTCTCTTTGTCGTTTCTTTTTTGAAGTCCTTTAAACGATTCATCTTGTTCATCTCCATACCCAAATATCACATCATTGGGTGAACTAAGATAACCATGAATGTGATTAACAATGAATTTATCAGATTTAGGAGGAAAATAAGTATCTGCAATTTTTGTATAATTAAAATTCAATAACATTATTCTATCAGGTAACAAAAGTTCCTCTGGGAAATCATTATTGGTTTCTAAATCTTTTATACCTCCACCTTTTTGTTTAAATTCTTTTACATGGCTAATATTGTAATTTTCATATTCTTTTATTAAGTCACTTAAAATTGAGTCGTTATAGTACGATCTAGTATGAATAATGCTCCTGAAAGTCTCAAATGATTTGACAGCAATATCCTCTTTCTTAAAAGGCTCAAAAAATATAAATCTTAAATTCTGTACTGTTACTGATCTTCCTTTGGTAACCTCATCCAAATACGTAATTAGTTTTTGCTTTATTTTATCTAATTCAGAATTTAACGCTCCTGCTGGAAGCCTTTTTTCTGTTAACAACCGATAATACTCATTTTCTATATCAACCCAACCTTTTTTTTCATATTGTTCTTGTATTATATTAAAAAACACGCCAACCTTCATTTCAACAAGATTACGATTATTTTTAAAAGCGTCTAACAAATCCTCTTTTTTAACCAAGCTAAGATTCTTATGAATCCAAAATTTCTTCCACGATTCATATTCTAATAGTTTAAAACAACATATTCCGTCATCCAAAGTACTGGTATTTTCATTTTTCAATTCTCTAATTTTTTTCTCCCAATACCAATTAATAAAATCAGCATAACTGGTTTTAAGTCCGTGTGCCAAGTCAAATCCGTTGCCTATGAGAACTATTCTATTCATTATCCTTTTACTGTTTACTTTGTTTGAGAGATACTTTCATCAAAATAATTTATTACTTTAATCCGATAAAATCACTCAGTGGGCGAATTTTTGCTCGGTAAGTGTTAATACGCTGTTTTAGATTAGGATGTTTTGTGAACTCTATTTCTTTTGTGTTTTCGAATAAAAGCACCACATAATATGGTGCATGTTCAGGATAAAAACCATGTGTTTCCAATGTTTTCTTTGTCCAAATTTGAAAACGTCCCTTTGTTTTTAATCGGAAAAGATGACAATCTTCACCTCCAGTGTGAAGCAAAACATATTGCATACGCTCAAATCCGGCTGTAACAAGCAATGAGCCGTTTGAATCTCCTGCTCGAAGATAGCAAATACCTTTTTCTATCATAAGCTGTTTCGTCTCTTTGCGACAGTGATTTACCATCACCATAACTTCATCTGGATTTTCTGACATTTTTCTGAAAATCTTTTCGGCTATTATGGGGTCTTCAATTTCTTTGCGACGTCGAATGCCATAATCCAAATATTCTTTGCTTTGGTCAATGCCAATAAAATTGCGACCGAGTAAATTAGCTGCAATGCCTGTGGTGCAACTGCCTGCGAAAGGGTCAAGGATTGTATCTCCATAACGAGTGCTAGCAAGGATGATTCTATAAAGGAGACAAAGTGGTTTTTGTGTGGGGTGCTTGCCACAATGTTTTTCCCAAAGACCAACAGAAGGCAATTTCCACACATCGGGCATTTGTTTACCACCATTTAATTGTGTCATTAAATCAAAATTCAAATAGTATTTACTTTTTTCTGATTTTGCCGCCCAAATAATAAATTCGGCAGAAAAATTGAATCTTGTACCTGTTAATGAAGGTGGTGGGTCTGTTTTTTGCCAAGTTATGACATTCAAGATTTTATATCCTAAATCTGTCATACAACGAGCAACTGAATATATATTGTGAAAAGTGCCTGACACCCAAATTGTGCCATTGTCTTTCAGTTTCCCACGACACAATGAAAGCCATTTATAATTAAACACATCCTTTTCTTTTTCTGGTCTGATTTTGTCCCAATCGCCGAAGTTTGCTACCACAACTTTTTTGCCGCGAATGGTTTTGCCACCACCTGAGATAAAATATGGTGGGTCGGCAAAAATCATATCAAATTGACTTGTAAGCAGAGACAATTCACATACTGTATCTCCGCTAATTAGTGAGAATTTATTATTATGAATTTGGGCACACATTATGCTGTTAATTTTTCACACCATCGTGTTATTGAATCATTGATTTTCTCTAACCATTGTGTTGAATCTGTTACATCCGATAAATCCACACAATCATCATATAATTGTTTAATATAATTATGAGTAAATGTCTTTTGCCGCTTAAGATTGATTTGAACGACCCGCAATAATCGTTGCAATTGACTGATAGAAATTGGGATAATGCGTTGTTTTTGCCCTTCATACTCGTATTTTACTGAAAAATAGAAAGTGTTGATAGTATCCTTGTGTATCGTGGGGGCAACAAATAAACAATAATTTGGCAATGCGGAATTTATATTCTCAAAATTCCTCAAATGACGCATGACTGGCTGACCTTCATTAAACCACTGATCGCGGCTAGTTAACATGGTAACCTCGCAAATTGCATTGAATGATTTGTAATAGCATTCTATATCAGCAACACCGCTTGGTGCTGTATATATTGGCTCATTATCATCACCAACAGGTGCGTTTGGTTTTATCAGTTTTGCATCATCCAATATATTCAGAGCCACATTAGTCCATTTTTCCAATTCTATACTGTACTTCTTTACTAATTTGGCTTTATTATGTGTTACAATATAAGTAAGAGCGTCAACGGCAATATCAATTTTCCCAAAATCTTGATGTACTTCTTTCCGCATTACTAAATTTTGTAGTGCTGTACGTTCTTCTCTTTTTTGCTCAATATATTTTTTTAGTTTTTCAACTGAAGTTGGAATGTCTGTTGCAGAAATTTTCCTTCCAAGTTCTTGTTCAAGCGAGTGGATTTCAGAAATAATATCATTCGCAATTGTTGTTAGTGCTTCTTGTGTCTCAAATGGTAATACATATGTGCCAAAAGTGCCAATATAGTCATTCCATTCTGTTTGAGTAAAACGTTGTGCTTCACCATTATCGTGAGATAAAATAGCATTTATTTCTGTCATTCGACGGGGTTCTAAATCAATATACGTATGGTCATACTTACCTCGAATATAAATATATTTGGTCATACGCAAATAACGAATCATATTGTCAGTGTATTCTCTGCAATTATTCGTTGGGTTGTTAAATTCGTGTAGATAAGTCTGTATATAACTATCTATAAATGAATCTTTCTCATTATTTGCTTTATTTTTAAGTTCGTTTCTAAAATCAAGCAAATCTATTGCCGTTTGACAAACTCTGTCATACTTGCGCAATGACAACACAAAAATCCCAAATTCGACAGAGGAAATCCCTTTGGGCTCAATGCCTCTGTTTTTACATAATTCATTTACTTCTTTTATTAATTTAAGAGTATTTATAAAAGGCTTTGTGTTCCAATTCTTAAAACTTGATTCTGACGGATTAGGATATTGATATTTTAGAAGTGCTTCGCGCATAAAATCCTCAAAAAGAATCTCCCCCATAATTAATTTGTTTCCAACATCAGAAATCCTCACCTTTTTCGGTTTACAATTTTCATAATATACTAATCCCAATTTTACCAAGGGGGACATTGATTGCCGTCCACGCATCTCCGGACCTCCTGTATATTGCTTGGCATCAATAATGCTCTCTGCCATTTCATATGTCATTTCAATGCTTTTATCATCAAGGATACGGCATTGTTCTGCATTTAACCTATTATGAGATTGTTTGTTTTCCGGGTCGTTCAAATACTGACGATTTTTAACCAAAAGAACTTGGAACTTTTTTTGAGATGGAGAGCCTGAATACCAGTCCTCTCCCTCTATTTCTTTAGCTGTTTTAAGAAAACCGATAATACGTTCTGCCTCGCGGACAGTTGTACTCATACTCCAAAGCGATTCTTTAGCCATAATTAATAATTTGTTATTAGCACCTCATCACTGCCCGATTGTCGGTCTTTGACTTGGTAATTTGAATTAGAATAATTATAATTTAAATGGTGGCAAACATATTGAGGGTTGGCGGCAAGCCAATCTTGCAAAATAGTATTTACCTTTCCTTTACTTGTTATCACATTAGACAACGCAAAATGAATATTATGAGCGTGCAACTGGTCTAAATAGTCATACAAGGCATTTTCCAAATCTTCATTCCACCCTCCTTGCTCATTATAAGTTGCGCAGGTAATCAAGTATGGTGGGTCTGCATAGACAAAATCATTTACATCCAATGTTTCTATATCAATTTCACGGAAATCAACACTTGAAAAAACACAATCTTTTTCTTTAAGTCTGTCGATAAAAGCATTGAGTTTGGTTTGCATTTTTGTATTGAAATCCCTTTTCCCAACAGGAAGGTTGAACTCTCCTCGGCCATTAAATCTTATTTGGTTGTTAAAACTATATATCACTAATACATAGAGCAATATATAGTACTGGCTATCTCTTTCAGTTAAGTTGTTAAAATATTCTTTCAACCGAGAATAAGGTTCTTTGTTGTACTTGCCGAGTCCTTTGCCGCTCTCGCAATTATAATATGCATATCCATTAGCACTTGCATTTGAGAGATTAAAGTATTCTATGGCATTATTAATTATTTGAAAAATAATATCTTTTTCTAAAGTTTTGAATGCATGAAGAATACCTACTACTTCTGAATTTATGTCATTAAAAAGTACAGATTCACTTTGTACATTTATCCCAACATCTCCTCCTCCACAAAACAAATCCACAAAAGTGTGAATGTTCTGAGGAAATAGGGGAAGAATTTGTGACAATAATTTATATTTTCCTCCTATATAATTTAATGGAGATTTGTTCATAATCATTCACAGATACAAAGGAAAAGTCGTTCAGCATTATCTTTAATATCGGATTTCCCAGTAGTAAAGGCCTTATAATTTTCTTCAAAAACTTGTACCCTTCCTTTATTGTTGAGTATGCGAAGAATATCTTCATCAGCAAGTTTAGCATTTGAACGATCATTCCCTTTATTCTCCATATTGTTATAAGAAAGTAGAATATATCGTGCATTGATTTTTGTTATTAGGTCTGCAAATGCTATTGTCGCATCTTTTGTACAATATGCACTTTTTAATGCTGTTCTATCCATTTTACGAGCAACGCCAATCACTTTTGGCTTTTGCCAGCGAGCAACATTTTCAAGAACATGATAGGCATCACAATATTGTCTTGAATTATATGGTGGATCAAGATAGACCAAATCTGCTTGAATATTTGGAGCAAGAGTATTTATGTCTTCATTATAGCACTGATTTTGAGGGTTATTACAATGACTTGCTTTAGGAACTGAAAGTTCCAAATGTAAATCAAATTCAACACCCTTGCGATAAGCATCATAATGTCCACATGTTTTTGCTATTTTATCCATTGCGTAAAGCAGTGAAGTGATGAGCAATGCCCTTTCTCTTTCGTTTATTACTTTTTTATTATAGCGTTCCTCGATATCTTCACGAATAAAACCGATTTTACGACAATCATCTTTTGAAAAAAATGTATCACCAAAAGTCTCAGACATATAATTATCTTTCTTTACTTTCTTGGCATTATAGGATTCAATTAGACTGATAATTTTTTCTTCGCTATATTCTTCTGGACTAAACCATGCTAAATTACTGACATAGTTACTATATAGAATGTCATTTGTGATTATTTCATGGTCTTGAAATGCTGAAGATACCGCACCTGTTCCTGCGAATAAATCTGCAATGACATTAATGTCGTTGCAATGGTCGGAAACGACTTGCTTTATAAATGGCAACAATCGATACTTGTTTCCAAGATAACGACGGTTGTTTATTGCGGTTGTTTTTAGATTATTCATATTTCCGTGATTTCTATTTGTCTATTAAGAAAATCTTGTTAGCAATAATAAAAAAGTTTTTAGTTCATTCTTTCTATACTAGGAGTTAAGTTTTTAATAGAATTTGAACAATGAAAAATATCTCAAAGTATTACATTTGATTGTATTTTCTGTTTGCGATATTTTTTGCCAATTCTTTAACTAACCAATCCTGTTCTTCTGTATTCAATTTCATACCTTTGATATATCGCAAAGCATCCTCTGCCCGATGCCATTTGTTTGTTTTGATTGGTTTAGGAGTTTGCCCTTCTTCTGCAAAATCCGATAAATCAGGATTTTGCGACCAATTATTAATTGTACCATCGGCATTAACGGCGAGTTCAATATAGTCACCAGCACCTTCTTCAAAAGGAGGTATCAATTTGAAAGGTACATAACCACAAATTTGGCAAAATGGCTGTTTATCAGCGTCTAACAAAGTATATGTGCCACTATCTCTAACTTTTGCCCACATTCGCAAGTAACCATCTGACTCTTTCCAATTTTGCATTTTGCCGTCTTTCAGATTAACCACAAAATCAAGCCGTTGTGTTTCAGCATTTAGCATTGGCAGGACGAAATCATCCTCAAGTTCCAAATTAGTCATTAATCCATCATCGAAAGTTATCAATTCGTCTTCCTTATCGTATGGAATGGAAATGTGCAAAAAACAAGCATGCACTTGCAGTTCTTCTAATTGTTTTTTATTCATATCTTTTATCAATTGGTTATGTATATTTATTTTTGTTTATAAAATCTGTAACTATAAGACACTCATTTAATTAAACGCTAAAATAATACTTTTTTGAAAGATTGTATTATTTTCTTTGTATTTTTTGGGGGGCTTATTTTTTGGAGGTTATAATGTGTGAAGTTTCAACTGGTAACAATTTGTTACCAGTTGATTTTTCTGTGTAGTTTTCAGTGTAGTTTTTGATTCCCCTTGATGTTCTTTTAGAGTATGGCAATTCTCCTTTGTTATTCACACCATGATTTTTATAGCGGAAAAAGATTTTTGAATGTAAATCAAGAGGAAATTTATATTTTTGCATTTACAATTTATAGAGGTATGGCAGACAATACAAATTTAGAAGAGGGTAAAAAATCATTGAATTTCTTGGAAGAAATCATTGAGAATGACTTGGCAAGTGGAAAACACAAATCTATTTTGACTCGTTTCCCTCCCGAACCTAACGGATATTTACATATAGGACACGCAAAATCTATTTGCCTCAACTTTGGCTTGGCAAAAAAATATGGCGGCAAGACCAACTTGCGTTTTGACGACACTAATCCTGTGAAAGAGGATACGGAATACGTCGATTCCATTATGGAAGACGTGCGCTGGCTTGGTTTTGAATGGGCAAGCGTTCATTATGCGTCAGACTATTTCGACCAATTGTACGAATGGGCGCAAGTACTGATTAAGAAAGGCTTGGCTTACGTTGACGACCAATCGTTGGAAGAAATCCGTAAAAATCGTGGAACAGTTCAAACTCCGGGAACACCAAGTCCGTGGCGTGACCGTAGCGTGGAGGAAAATCTTGATTTGTTCGAGAGAATGAAAAACGGTGAATTCCCCGACGGCTCCAAAGTGCTTCGTGCCAAAATTGACATGGCTCACCAAAATATGCAGTTCCGCGACCCTATTATGTATCGTATCTTGCACGCTCATCACCATCGCACGGGCGATAAGTGGAACATCTATCCTATGTATGATTTTGCTCACGGCGAAAGCGACTCGATTGAGCACATCACTCACTCTATCTGTACCTTGGAATTCGACATACATCGTCCGCTATACGACTGGTTTATTCAAAACCTTGAGATTTTCCCATCTCGTCAATACGAGTTTGCCCGATTGAACATCAACTACACGGTGATGAGCAAACGAAAATTGTTGCAGTTGGTAAAAGAAAACTATGTTTCGGGCTGGGACGACCCTCGTATGCCGACAATCTGCGGATTCCGCCGTCGTGGATATACGCCTGAGTCTATCAGAAATTTCTGTGAAAAAATCGGTGTGGCAAAACGCGACAATATTATCGACTATTCCGTTTTGGAATTCTGTCTTCGCGAGCACCTCAACAAAGTTGCTCCTCGTATGATGGCTGTGCTTCACCCTGTGAGAGTTGTGATTACGAACTATCCCGAAGGACAAACAGAATACTTGACTGCGGTGAACAATCCCGAAGACGAAACGGCGGGAACGCGTGAAATTCCATTCTGCCGCGAATTGTATATCGAACAAGACGACTTTATGGAAAATCCGCCGAAGAAATATTTCCGTCTGGCTCCCGGACAAGAAGTTCGTTTGCGTTACGCATATTTCATTACATGTCAGGAAGTTATAAAAGACGCTGAAGGAAATATTACCGAAATTCGTTGTACGTATGACCCGGCTTCACGAGGTGGCAACTCACCCGACGGACGAAAAGTGAAAGGAACGATTCACTGGGTTTCGGCACAACATGCCTTTGACGCCGAAGTTCGCCTATTTGACCGTTTGTTTGCCGTTGAGGCACCCGAAGAGGTTGAAGAAGGCAAGACATTCCTCGACAATCTGAATCCAAATTCTTTGCAAGTATTACAAAACTGCAAAATGGAACCAGCATTGAAAGACGTGAAAGTCTTGGACAAAATGCAATTCGAGCGTCTCGGCTATTTCTGCGTCGACAAGGATTCTACGCCAGAACACTTGGTATTCAACCGTGCATGCACGCTGAAAGATAGTTGGGCAAAGATTAATCAGTAAAAAAGGAAAAATACACATGGAAAAAAGAAAAGTTCGCGTGCGTTTCGCACCAAGTCCTACGGGCCCACTTCACATGGGTGGCGTGCGTACCGCATTGTTCAATTATTTGTTTGCAAAGAAAAACGGTGGCGATTTTTTGTTGCGTATTGAAGATACCGACCAGACTCGTTTTGTGAAAAATGCCGAGGCATATATCGTAGAATCGCTGAAATGGTGCGGCATAAAAGTTGACGAAGGTATAGGCGTTACGCCCGAAGGCCCCTACGGACCATACCGCCAAAGCGACCGCAAACCGTTGTACAAACAATATGCATATCAGCTTATTGAGTCGGGAAATGCATATTTTGCATTCGACACACCCGAAGAATTGGCTGCGTTGCGTACCAAAGGCGAACAGGAAAAAGTTCCGTTTGTGTATAACCACAAAACTCGTATGGAGTTGTGCAATTCCCTCACGTTGTCGAAAGAAGAGGTTGAAAAACGTTTGAACTCGGGAGAACATTTTGTAATTCGTTTCAAAATGCCTGAAAATCAGAATGTTGATTTGTATGATGAAATCCGTAAGGACGTACATTTCAACACTGACGAGTTAGACGACAAAGTTCTTTACAAATCTGACGGAATGCCAACATACCACTTGGCAAACGTGGTTGACGACTATTTGATGAAGATTACTCACGTAATTCGTGGCGAGGAATGGCTTTCGTCTATGCCTCTGCACGTGCTTTTGTATCGTGCGTTTGGTTGGGAAGATGTGATGCCTAAATTTGCTCATCTTCCATTGATTTTGAAACCACAAGGACAAGGAAAGTTAAGCAAGCGCGATGGCGATAAACTTGGTTTTCCCGTATTCCCGCTGTTTTGGGTAGGCGACGATGGCGAAACGGCACAGGGCTATCGCGAAAATGGCTATCTGCCTGAGGCATTTGTAAATATGCTTGCTTTGCTTGGTTGGAACCCTGGAACAGAACAAGAAATCTTCACCATGGACGAACTCATTCAGGCATTCTCGCTTGAACGTGTGGGGAAATCTGGTTCACGTTTCGACCCCGAAAAAACAAAATGGTTCAACCAACAATGGATTCATCGTACTTCGTCAAGCAAATTGGCAGAAATGTTTATGCCAATTCTGAAAGAGAAAAATATCTCTGCATCAACGGATTACGTTGTTCGCGTGTGCGATATGATTAAGGAACGTGCTGTATTTGTACAGGATTTATGGACAAATGGCTACTATTTCTTCGAAGCACCACAATCATACGAGCCAAAAGACGTAAAGAAGCGTTGGAAAGACAATGCTGCCGAGAAAATTCAGGCTACATTGGAATTTTTGGAAAACGAGACGGACTACACGTCAAAAGTTTTGGAAGAAAAAACAATGGCTTTTATTGCGAAAAATGAATTCAACGTTGGACAAATATGCAACTGCTTGCGTCTTGCTGTCGTTGGAGCCTGTATGGGAGCCCACTTGTTTGACATTTTTGAAATGATTGGCAAGGAAGAAACCCTTAAACGTGTTCGTAAAGCTTTGGAAACCATTTCGGTGGAAGAATAGTTTACCCTTGATTTTGTTTATTACGGGGGAAATAATTATAGCAACGACCTAATGGTCTTTTTAAGACGATTTAGAACGAAAGATTTACTCCCATCAAGAATAAGCGTTGTTTCGGATAATCGTAGTAATAGATACCGTTTGAACGAGTTTCGGGGTCAAGACCACTGAATTTTGTCCATACAAACGGATTCTGCACTTGTGCATAAATCATACAACGACTTAATTTCACTTTTTCGCACACTTGCGACGGAATTGTATAGTTCAACTGAATGTTTTTCAGACGGATATACGAACCATCTTCCAAATAACGGGTAGAGAATCTGTTACCGTTGCTACCGTTATTTTGAACAACTTTAGGATTTTTTGCGTTATCGCCTGGCTGTTTCCAATAATCAAGAGCGTCGGCAGACTGATTCAATTCCGTTGTGGCACCATCGGCAATCAGTTCGTTGTTCAACTGATTGAAAATCAAGTTGCCATAGCTACAATAGAACATGAAGTTCAACGCCCAGTTGCCATAGGTAAGATTGTTGGTCCAACCAGCGGTGAATTTCGGATCGGCAGTGCCGGCAATTACCTTTCGAGCCTTGTTGTAATCTTTGGTAAGATTTCCGTTTGCGTCGTACCACATTGGAGAACCATCAGCTGAATTCACGCCAGCCCATTCTGCCAAATAAAATGTTTGCAATGACTGGCCGACGGTACGAATCTTGGTACTAACCACAATCGTGTCGCCACCATATAATTCGGTGATTTCGTTATGGTTATGAGCGAATGTGAGCGTTGTGGTCCAATTGAATTTGTCACGATTGACAGCCACTGCCGACAACGACAATTCCACACCTCGGTTTACCATAGAGCCCACGTTCTGCATCTGGCTCTCGTAACCCGTCGTCATTGAAACTGGCACCGCCAAAAGCAAATCGAACGTGTTTCTGTTATACAAATCCACGCTTAGATTGTATCGTTTCATAAATTTGACGTCAATACCAAAATCGGCATTGTGGTTTTTCTCCCACGTCAAATTCTCGTTACCCATAGTAGAAAGCGTGCTACCCGGCTCGTCCATGTAGTTTTGACCGAAGGTGTATAACTGCATAAACAAATAATCGTCAATGTCGGAGTTACCCGAAGTACCGTAGCTACCACGAACTTTCAACTTGTCAATCCACGAAAGTGACTGCATAAACCGCTCGTCAGAAACTATCCACGAACCTCCAACCGACCAGAACGGAGCCCAACGGTTTGACGGACTGAATTTTGAAGAACCGTCAACACGGAAACTTGCGCTCAGATAGTATTTTGCCGCATAATTGTATTGGAAACTTGAAATCCCCGACAACATTGAGGCTGCTCTTCCGTATTCGTTCATTTGCTCCATTTGTGACGCATTCGCAATGCTCGACATATTTTCTGAAGCAAAATTCGACGCAATCATGTTGGAATAGTTCAATGAATTTGATTCCACCTCGAAACCACCCATAATCTGGAATGAATGTTTCAGCAAATGAAAGTTTCTACGCAAGGTGGAAGACGATGTCCACGTGGTGACGTTTGTGGAGTAATATGACGAAACGCCGTTTTTATCGGAACCATCAGGCGTTTCGGGATGCAGATACGCATACTCCTCAACGTTGATGTAATCAATGTTGGCAATTGTCTTAAATTCAAGATTCAAAGGAAATTTATATTCTACGAACGCATTTCCAAGAAGTCGTTTCGTTTTGTTATAATTCTCATTCAAGTTGATGATACCCACAGGGTTATAGAACTTATTCGTGAAATTGTATTTCTCGCCATTTTTCACGGCAACGGTCGGTTTTGCCGTATATGCCGTGGTTACGGGACTTGACGTATATCCTGGCTCCACGGTGCTATGTTGCGTGGTGAATGACGGATTCAATTTCATTCCGTAAGAACACTTGTCCGATGCCTTATGCGTCAGGTTCAAGCGGGCAGATGCACGTTTCAAGTCTGTTCCTGTAACAATACCTTTCTCGTTTTTGTATTGACCAGAAGCAAAAAAAGTGGTATTGTCGGTTCCACCTTGTGCAGAAAACTCATACGACTGGTTCCACGCTTTCCTATATACTTCGTCGAACCAATCGGTACTTGCCGTATCGTCCAACAGTTCCTCGGCGATTTGCTCATTCGTTTTACCAGCATTTCGCATTGCCTCGGTAAGCCATGATTTGTATTCTCCCGCATCCATCAACTCGAACTTGCCTTTGGAAATCATGCCCACGCCTTGCGAGGTGGAAAAGTTATAGATTGTTTTTCCCGACTTACCAGATTTGGTCGTCACCATAATGACACCGTTCGATGCACGTGAACCGTATAACGACGTGGCAGCCGCGTCTTTTAAGATAGAAATGCTTTCAATATCGCTTGGATTCAACGAGGTCAGAACCGACGAAGCATCGGAATTTTGCGATGTTTCGCCCGAAAACATTGGCACACCGTCAATTACAATCAACGGAGAACTTCCTGCCGAGATAGAGCCGGCACCACGCAATTGAATTTCCGACGAAGAACCTGGTTGTCCCGAAGTGGTTGTCAGCACAACGCCCGGAACTTGTCCTTGTAAAGATTTTTCAAAACTTGATTGTTGCGAAGCGATAATATCTTCGGCTTTTATCGAGGTCAAAGAACCGGTAAACGCCTCTTTCTTCTGCTTGCCGTAAGGAACTGTTACCACAACCGTTTCGATGGCAATGGCGTCTTCACCCAAGGCAATCTCGTAATGCGTTTCCGAAGTAACGGGAACAAGTTTTGTCTCCATACCGATATAACTTACCTCAATGGCAGCAGCGTCGTTAGGAATTTCAAGCACAAACGAACCGTCAATGTCGGTGAATGCGCCATAACTTGTGGGAATGTAGTTTCCCGCATCGCCTTTTAGCATTGCAGCAACTGTCGCCGCAATTATCGGTTCCTTATTTTGTGCCGATGTTACCTTACCTGTAATTTCACGTGTCTGACCAAACGTGCAAACACAAATGAGTGTGAGTATAAAAAGAGTATAAAAACGCTTCATAACGATAATTTTCAATGCAATAATACGATTTTTCTTGTAATATAAATTGATTGTCTTGTTTTTTCGTTTTACTCTCTTACAAATAATATAAAATATTTGTTTGTGTTCTAATATTTTATTTTGAAATAGTCAAGCAAGGCTTTGTAATTGTCTTGTGCCGATAAACATGTATCACGCAAAAAACCATTGACGCGTCCCCAGTTTTGCAAGCCACGATAATAGAAAAAACGAAGGTCTTCGGTAATGATAAATGGGACAATATTGTACTGCAGGCATTGCCAAAACAGCAACAAACGACCTATTCGCCCGTTTCCGTCTTGAAAAGGATGAATACGTTCCAATTGCACATGAAAATCAAGAATGTCGTCAAAATCAATTTTTTTGCTGTTGTATTTTTCAAGCAATTCTTTCATTTTTTTATGCACCTCTTGTGGAGGTGTTGTTTCTTCTCCACCCACTTCATTGGGCAGTCGCTTGTAGTCGCCTACGGCAAACCATTGTTTTTGGCTATTGGAGGTGTTGTTTTTCAATATGCAGTGTAATTGTTTTATGTGTGATTCGGTAATCTTCTCGGCGGCATGGTCTATTATGTAATCAATGCAACGGAAATGGTTTACTGTTTCCAGAATGTCGTCAATCTTTGTGTCTTCTGATGTAATACCAAGCGTGTTCGTTTCGTAAATATAACGGGTCTGCTCTTTTGTCAAGCGGCTTCCTTCTATATGGTTCGAGTTATACGTAAGGTCTATTTGCGTGCGATGATATATGCCACCTTTTAGTTTCGCATCTTTTTCTTCGCGAAGACGCTGTAGCAATGGAGATATTTTACATTTCCCTTTTTGTGGCAATGTAGCATTTTTAGGAATATTCCACGTTTTTCCCGTCAAAAATGCACCGTCAATCTTGCCCAAAGAACAATAATTGCGAACTGTACGTGGGCTTACACCATATTTTTCAGCAAATTGCAGAACAGAAATGTATTCCATACTATCGGCACATTTTTACGTTAAAAATCATTACAAAGATATGATTTTTGCCGATAACGGCAAGAAATGTTTGATTAATTCGTCAATTATCTATACGAAAACTCTTCTACAAAAATTGACTTAAAAACGCTTGAAGAATTCGCAACAGCAAATAATATGTCAATCATCGATGTAATAACGTATCCTAAAAAATACGTTGACAAAGATGAAATTGCGAACATTGATAATATAGAAACATCTATACAAATAAAATTATCCTCTTCGCAAAAAGAACAGGTATTGAAAATGCTATTTGGAGAAAAAGCAAAGTATTTGAAATAAAAAAAGAGAGATGTTACAAAAACATTTATCTCACCAATGGAAGCGAGATTCGGAATGTGGTTCCTTTGTCGATTTCCGAAGATTTCACCACAATCTTTCCGTGATGATATTCCTTCACAATACGTTGTGCAAGACTCAGTCCAAGTCCCCAGCCACGCGATTTTGTGGTGTAACCGGGTTGGAAAATCGTCTTGAACTTGTTTCGGGGAATGCCTTTTCCCGTGTCGGAAATGTCGATGCAGACCAAATCGTTTTCTTGGGAAATCTCAATTGTGAGGATTCCTTTCCCTTGCATTGCGTCGATGGCGTTTTTCCAAAGGTTTTCGATAACCCACGCAAAAAGCGAGGTGTTCAAATTTGCATACAATGGTTCTTCGGGTGCTATAACGTTGGAAATCACCGTCTTGGCAGTGCGATTTTTCATATAATTAATGGCGTTCAATGTGGTTTGAACTACGTCCTCGCGAGTAAGATTAGGAATTGAACCCACTTTTGAGAAACGTTCGGCAATTGTCTCCAAACGATGCACGTCTTTATCCAATTCACTGATGATATTTGGGTCTAATTCCTTCATTTTCAATATTTCTGTCCATGCCATCAACGACGAGATAGGTGTTCCCAACTGATGAGCAGTTTCCTTCGACATTCCCACCCAAAGTTGATTTTTCTCGTATTTTTCAAATGAATGAAACGTAAAATAAACAATCATTGCTAACAAAATAGTAATAACTATTAGTAACAATGGATAATACATCAGATTTGAGATTAGAACGGAATCCTTATAAAAAAGATAACCAACTTTTTCTTTGTCAAGTAGAATTTGTATCGGCTCGTTTTCCGACATTTCTTCTTGCACATACGTCTGTACCGATTCACGTTTGATTTTCTTCAAATCCTTCTCCGAGAGATTTCCGTCGGCAAGAATTGTTGTCGTGTCGCTATTGGTAATGATTACAGGGACGGAAACGGAGTTTTGTGCCACCTCTACGATAAAGGAATGAATCATATTGTTAATCATTTCTTGAATCTCGTTAAACATTTGAGAGTCAGAGTAGTATAGATAGTTTATGACTTTCCCCTTATATGAAACCTGTAATGGTTTGTATTTGCTGAATTTTGAAAGAATGGATTCGGGTATTTTCTTACCTATCTCTATTTTTTCATCGATATTCATTGTTGTTATCACTTCTTTATTGGCATCAGTAAGAATGATAGGAATATCTTTATTGTTGCTAATGATTTTCAAAAGAAACGTAAGAAATTGAGAATCTTCAACTTCCATGATCATTTGTTGCGATTCTTTCCAAAGTTCCACTTTTTGCAATTCTTCTTGTTGCAGTTTTTCAAACAATTCCGAGGTGTATTCCAAGAGATTGTTCCGTTGTTTCACGGCATCGGCCCACAGCATTACTTTTTTCCGCTCTTCCTGGCGAATGTCACGAATGGTGGAGTTGAGGAACGAGAAAATCACCGCAATGATAATCATTGCAAGACAGAAGAAAGCGAATTTTATACGGTTTTTACCATTATATCCCAAACTCATCTTAGTCCCATTCTATTTGGAAGTTTGACTCAATAGGTTTTTCTTCTTGAACGTCGTCCTTGCCTCCATTATTGTTATTGAGGATGTCTTTCCACTCCGACTTTTGATTGTCAATTCCTTTTTTCACGTTTTCCTTCGATTTCTTGAAATCGTAGTCAATATCGTATTTGTCGGGGTCGCCATGGATTTTGATAGGAACTTTTACGTTGCCGTCGGAATTTTTCTCTATCTCGCCAAAATCTTCGGTATCCTTGTTCTTGTTATGAAATTTGGTTGACAATGTCTTTTTCAGGAACAACGTTACATAATAGTAAAATTGGTTGTTTTCAATGTTGTGGGTGCCTGCAAATGACATTTCAAACGCGTTGGTCATCACTTTCATATCGGGAATGTACAACGTGTCGTTTTTCACACGAAGCGTGTTTTTCAAAGTAGAGAACGAAACGTTGGTAAATTCTTCCACCATTTTCATTTTCTTGCCAATTTCCACGAGCGTTTCCACATTGTTTACCGAACCATCCTCGATAATCACGTCGGCCAAAGCGTCAATCGTGGGATAGAGAGGATTATATTCTTCGTCGAAAATCGCCGTAAACTTGAAAATCCCCGAAAGCGAGCCGTCAATTTGTTTGTCGGTGATAACGGTCTGGTCAAAATTGTCAAACGTCGTGAATATTTCCCGTGCCGACATTTTTGAGATGCTTCCTTCGGCCGTGCATCTCGTCTGACCATTGGGCAAATCGGTCAATCGAACTTTGCCACCCACAAACTTTCCTTGCAACGTGGAGGCGTTTATTTCCGAAAGTTCTATGTAGTCTTTCGCCAAAGTAATAATTGTGGCTGCATTGGTGAGGTGATATGGCTCATAATCCAATCGTTTTGCCTCGAAGCGGATGCTACCCAACAAACTTCCCGTTGATTCCGACGAGGCAAGATATTTTTCATAATGTTCGTAAAACGGCGTAAGATTGATGCTTTCGCACGAACAATTCAGATTACAGTGTGAATTAACATCGTCGAACAAAATATATTGTACGAAATCAGACGCTTTCCCTTGCATAGTGAATGGTTGTCGTTGCACGTTGCCCTGCACGCTGTCAATTGAGATAGTTCCGTTGGTGAAACTCAGTTTTCCCGAAACATTGTCGAAATCGTATGGCGAATCTTCGGGAGCCGAGATTTTTACATCCTTGCATCGCAAATCAGCCTCAAATTTCGTCTTTTTGAAGAAATCCTTGTTGATTTCGGTTACGTCATTCAGTTTTCCGGCACCTTTCAGCGAACCGACGAAATTTCCCGAAAACGAGTAGTCTTCAATCTTCATCAGCTGTTCAATGTCGTCAATGTTCAAATTCACGTTGCCATCGAACGAAAAAGTCGGATTGTCCAAATTTGTTATCTGCAATGATTGTAACGTAAGTTCGGAACTGCCTGTGTGAATGGTAGTTGCAGGCGAAGAGTACTCAAACGTGTTGAGTTTTGAAACGTCCTTTGCCTTAAACGTTCCTCTGGTCGAAAACGCATATTTTGTCTTCTCAAACAGCACGCTCCCTTTGGTGCACGCAACGTTGCAGACCAGCTTCGGCATAGTCTTTTTTGTTATTTTGCCATCAAGCACGCCCTCCACAAAAATATCGGACTGCAGTTTGTACGGAGCAAGCGTGTCTGTAACTTTTTTCGGAAGAACATTCAATATTTTTGAGACAGTCGATTCAATATTAATGTTCAGATTGACAAGATATTCGTCATTTTTCAGCAAATTTACCGTACCGTCCGACAGCAAGAGTCCCACGGGCGTTTCCAATTTCATTTTTTGTATGACGTACATCGAACTGTCTCGAATCAGCGAAACATCGCACTTGAACGACGATTTCGGGAAATACGATTTTGCCTTGTAATTACATTCTTTATTGGTAAATGCTGCGTATGCATCTACAAAAAACTCGTCACCACGAAATTTCCCCGAAAACTTGATTTTGTCGAACCATTCCGAAAGTTTCACATCCAATGTCTTGTCGTGATACACGGCAAGCGTGTTTACAAAACGGATTTCCGACAAATCCACGAACATATCTTCGCCTGTGCTGTCCGATTCTATTGAAACATCCCAGTTGTGGCGTTTTTTTGAATCCGTAAAGTAATTGACATTGGCATCGCGCACCACAATTTCCTGTACCACATAATTTTCAAAAAGGAAATCCAACACGTTGAACGACAATAAGACTCGCTGTGCGTACAATGCCGTGTCTGTTGGTTCCGGGAACTCTTTTTTGTTGAATGTGTCTGTCGATTTCAGACATACATTATGTAATTGTATTGAAATATTGGGAATATTTCCCCACAATGAAAGATCGACTTTGCTCAGTGTAATGTCGGCTTTGATTTGCTTTCCAACCTTTTCGGTAACTACCTGCATAATTTCATCCTTGTACATATACGGAATCGTAACTGCTGCAACAATTATGAGCAACACTATGCCGGCAAGCAAAAAGCCAAATATTCGTAACACTTTTTTCATTATGGCAAATGTATATAATTTCGCGTAAAAATGATAGCATTCGACATTTCACAAAGAAAAATTACTACATTTCGCAATAATTTTTCAAAATGACCTACGAAGAGTTGTTAGAAAATTCGGAAATCCGTCTTCGCGCCCTTGAGCCAAGCGACGTTGACTTGCTGTATGCGTGGGAAAACGACACGAGCATCTGGGACGTGAGTTCCACCATTATTCCGTTTTCGAAAAACACTATTCGCAATTATATAAGCAATTCTCAATCAGATATTTACGAAGCAAAGCAACTCCGCCTTATGATTGATGACAAGTCTTCGCAATCGACAATCGGAGCCATTGATTTATATGAATTTGACCCTCATAACCGTCGTGCGGGAATAGGTATTTTCGTCATAAAAGAATACCAAAACAGGGGATTTGCCACAAAATCGCTCCAACTTCTCCTGCATTATTGCAAGACAATGCTGCTGCTACATCAAGTGTATGCAGAAGTTCCATGCAAAAACGAGATAAGTATGGCGTTGTTTGCCAACGCGGGATTTCAGCAAAGCGGGGTGCGAAAAGACTGGCTTTTGCAAGGACAAAAGTATGAAGACGTTGTGCTGATGCAAAAGATGCTGTAACAATCGATTGGTGAAATAAATTTAGATTATCAACTGAAATTTCAAGACCGAAAACAAAAAAATTGTACCTTTGAAACGTTATTTTTTGAATAGTAACTTTTAATCATTTTTGTATGCAATACGGCTATTTTGATGACGAACACAAGGAATATGTCATCACGAAACCAGACACTCCAACTTCGTGGAGCAACTATCTTGGCGATACTCGCTATGGTGCAATCATTACAAACAACGCTGGCGGATATTCATTTTTCCGCTCGTCGGTGCAAGGTTGTTTTCTTCGAATTAAATTCAACAATGTGCCGCTTGACCAACCTGGTCGCTATTTGTACATCCGCGACTGCGAAGGCACGGATTTCTGGTCGGGTTCGTGGCAACCGGTAGGCAAACCTCTTGACAAATACAAGAGCGAATGTCGCCATGGTTCTGCCTACACGAAAATTTCTTCGGAATACAGCAACATAAAAACCGAAACCTTGTATTTCGTTCCTATGGGACAGGAATTTGAAGTGTGGAATGTAAAAATTACCAACACTGGCAAAAAAGCCCGCAAGTTGCGTGCATTCACTTATGTGGAATTTGCATCGAACTGGAACATGAACGATGACAGCAACAACTTGCAATACACGCAATACATTATTAAAACTGCCTACAAAAATGGGTTCGTTGACCACGGAAGCAATTTGTATATGCCCGAAGATCCCGAAAATTTCCAGAACAAAGACCAAGCGCGTCACTCGTTCATTGGCGTTGTAGGTCAGAAAGTTACAGGTTTCGACAGCGACCGTGCCAAATTCTTGGGAGCATACCGCACGTATGCAAATCCGCAAGTTGTAGCTAACGGAAAATGTAACAATTCCCTTACCGAAGGCGACAACGGTTGCGGTACGTTGCAAGTTGATGTTGACCTGCAACCAGGCGAGACAAAGGAATTCTCCGTTGTTCTTGGTATCGGCAAGGCGTGGGAAGAAGGCAAAAAAGCAGCAAAAATGGTTGCCACGCCGGCAAAGGTTACAGCCGAATTCAACAAAATCGTAAACTACTGGCATGGCCGTATTGAAGGTCTTTCGGCAAAAACTCCCGATGCAGCTTTCAATAGCATGATAAACATGTGGAATCCGTTCAACAACCTGATTACGTATGCGTGGAGCCGTGCGGCCTCGCTCATCTACCGTGGCGAACGCGACGGAATGGGCTACCGCGACACGATTCAGGATATGCTCGGCGTTATCCACAACATTCCAGAGGAA